>ENA-ORNQ01001528-ORNQ01001528.1-human-gut-metagenome-genome-assembly--contig:-NODE-1528-length-17895-cov-5.012556_pt1 | contig 17895 bp, 13 predicted proteins | sample MGYA00242116_ERZ509024 | MGnify/ENA primary metagenome ERZ509024 (study PRJEB26280, sample SAMEA2338697) | human gut metagenome | biome: human gut; feature: human-associated habitat; material: faeces...
AGGAATTAGTTTTTTCCAGCGTTACCTGACTGTATGGGTAATTGTCTGTATGCTTATAGGAATTATGTTGGGACATTTTCTTCCGGGAATGAAAGAGGCACTGAACCATCTGGAATATGCAGGAATTTCTATTCCGATGGCAGTTCTTATATGGATTATGATCTATCCAATGATGATGAAGGTTGACTTCAAGAGTATTAAAAATATCGGGAAAAACCCGAAAGGTTTATTTGTTACATGGATTATAAACTGGCTAATAAAGCCTTTTACTATGTATGGAATTGCATCATTTTTCTTTTTTGTGGTGTTTAAGACATGGATCACACCGGATCTTGCGATGGAGTATCTCGCAGGAGCCGTGCTTCTCGGAGCAGCTCCATGTACCGCTATGGTATTTGTCTGGAGTACGCTGACAAAGGGAAATCCGGCTTATACAGTAGTTCAGGTGGCATCAAATGACATTATTATATTATTTGCATTTGTACCAATTGTGAAATTTCTGCTTGGTATTTCTAATGTTAGTGTTCCGTTTCAGACGTTATTTATGAGTGTGGTTCTATTTGCAGTAATACCACTTGCAGTCGGAATCATAACAAGGCTGCTGGTAGTCAGAAAGAAAGGTACGGAATACTTTGAGCAGACTTTTCTGCATAAATTTGATTCCGCAACAACAGTGGGACTTTTGCTCACGCTGATACTGATTTTTATGTTTCAGGGCGAGGTGGTGCTGGACAATCCACTGCACATTATATTGATTGCAGTTCCGCTGATCATTCAGACATTCTTTATATTCTTTCTGGCATTTGGAGTATGCAGAATTATCAGACTTCCGTATGATATTGTAGCCCCGGCTGGAATGATTGGTGCATCGAATTTCTTTGAGTTAGCTGTTGCAGTCGCTGTAGCTTTATTTGGTACATCAAGTCCAGCGGCACTGGCAACTACAGTAGGTGTATTAACAGAAGTCCCGGTAATGTTTACTCTTGTGAAGATTGCAAACAAATTAAAGGAGAAGTTCAAGTATGAATAAGAAAAAAGTTGCTTTTATATGCGTTCATAATTCATGCAGAAGCCAGATTGCAGAAGCTTTGGGAAAACATCTGGCTTCGGATGTATTTGAAAGTTATTCGGCAGGGACAGAAACGAAACTACAGATTAATCAGGATGCAGTCCGGATTATGAAAGAATTGTATGGAATTGATATGGAAGCAGAAGGACAATATAGTAAGCTGATTGATGAGATACCAGTACCGGATATTGCAATTTCAATGGGTTGTAATGTGGGATGAGGAGAGATATCGTGCACTTCTTAAGAACATTGAAACTGCGCAGGTGTTTGAGAAGAGCGAAGTGAAGGTATGGGAATGCCGCAACTGTGGACATATTGTAGTTGGAACGAAAGCCCCGGAAGTCTGTCCGGTATGCGCGCATCCACAGAGCTACTTTGAGCTTCACGCAGAAAATTACTAGAATAGAATTAAGAAAGGTGTCTGAAAAGAAAAACTTATGAACAATATAAAAGAACGAATCAAGATATTCTCAGGAGCGCAATTGAAATATATCGCTTTTTTATCGATGTTCATTGACCATACGAACAAGGCATTGATCTATCCAAATCTGGATGGAGGAGCATTGAATCGATTGAGTGATTTTTTTGATATTTTAGGAAGAATCGCTTTCCCGATATTTATCTTCCTTCTTGTGGAAGGATATTTCCACACAAGCACTAAATGGAGATATTTAGTTACACTTCTTGTATTTGGAGTGATATCAGAGGTTCCGTTTGATATGTGCACATCGGCTAGCTTTGTTGAAATCAACTGGAACAATATTATGTTTACACTGGCACTTGTGCTTGCTATGATCTGGGTGATCGATGTACTGAAAGAAAAGATGGCGTCACTACCGAAGGCTTTGTGGTATTTCGTATCATTTCTCATTGTAGCGGTGTTGTGCATTGTAGCAATGAATGCAAGTCTGGACTACGAACATCATGCGGTACTGATCGGTTATTTCTGTTATATTTTTCATGAGAGATGGGCACTTGGAATTCCGTTTTGTTACATCTCTATGTTTAAAGAGCCGTGGGCTCTGCTTGGATTTGGACTGACACTTACTTACAATGGAGAGCGTGGAAAACAGAATAAGTTAGTAAATTATCTTTTCTATCCGGTGCATTTGCTGATTTTAGGAATCATAAGAATGAATCTTGGAATTTAAAAAGAGGGCGTAAATGTGAATGCATTTACGCCCTTTCGCTTCTATATTTGAGGACCTTTCATCTTAACTATAGCAAACCTCTTAAATAATGCAGTCCCTTTACAGCGGTGATAAAATATAGTGTAGGAGATGATAGTATGCTACACAATGAAGCTAGAAAACTGGTATTGGAGGCCTGGGATAAAACTCATAATGCCAGGGAAATTGCAAAATATTTTTCAGTAAATGAAAGCACCGTATACCGCCTTATAGAAGAGCGTGCACGCACTGGCAGTTATGAGACCAGAACGCAGCTGAGAGGCCGGAAAACAATTCTTACAGAAAAACAGCACCACGATATTCTGGAACTTGTACAAGAACAACCAGATATCACAATGAAGGAATTTGCGAGAAACATCAAAACGGAAGCAGAGTTTCCGAACTCGCAGAGGAATATGCTTTATCGGAAAAGAGCATTCAGCGGATCCTGCGCTGCACAGCAGCAGACGGAAAAAATACGGACTGAATACAAAAACGGAAAGACAGCCATGGAAGAACCCCCGGGCTGTCTTTTGTATTTCTGTTGCTTTTTTTCCGTTTTTCCTTGCATTTCAGAAAGATGCTGTTATAATAAGGAAAAGTGAATAAATATACATCACATGAGGAGAGAAGGAGATTATTATGAAAATGAATTTTGCAAAAAAAGCAACAGCACTTGCAATGTCCGTTCTGTTTGCTGTTTCGATGGCAGGATGCGGGAGTTCTGCATCTACCGCAAAGAAAGTAGAAGTAACATCCGTAGAGGATCTGGCAGATCTGAAGATTGGTGTACAGACCGGAACAACAGGTGATTCTCAGGCGAGCGATGCCGTTAATGCAGATTCCCAGATGCAGCGTTACAACAAAGGCGCCGATGCTATTCAGGCACTGAAAAACGGAAAGATTGACTGTGTTGTCATCGATTCCCTGCCGGCAGAAAAATTCGTTGCAGCAAACGATGATCTGAAAATTGTAGAAGGCATTTTTGATACCGAAGAGTACGCGATGTGCTTCAAAAAAGGAAATGAGTTAAGAGACGAGTTCAACACTGCATTGGCAGAGCTGAAAGAGGACGGAACTCTTGATGAGATCATGAGCAACTACATTGGTGATGAAGTCGGCCAGCATCCGTATGAGTCCCCGGCAGACGTGGACCGTTCCAACGGAACGCTTACCATGGCAACCAACGCTGAGTTCGAGCCGTGGGAGTACAAAGAGGGAACCGATATCGTTGGTATCGATGCTGATATTTCCCAGGCGATCTGTGACAAGCTTGGCTATGAGCTGAAAATTGAGGATATGGCATTTGAAACTATCCTTGCATCCGTCAACAGCGGAAAAGCAGATTTCGGCGCAGCCGGAATGACCGTTACTCCGGAGCGTGAGGAGAGTGTTGATTTCACCGATACTTACGCAAATGCAACGCAGGTTGTTATTGTAAGAAAGTAATCTAATAAGAGGAAAAAGAGCGGCTGTCCGCCAGGCAAAATGGTGCAGCCGCTCTTTTTGCAGGAAATGAAACCACAAAGGAGAGATGTATTCTATGGAAAATTTACAGCATCAGTTTAACCGCTACTTTGTAGACAACGGTGCTACAGAGTGGTGGCTGACCGGTCTGAAGACGACGCTGCTTGTCACGGTAATTGCACTGTGCATCGGTGTTGTGCTCGGACTTCTCATCGCGCTGATCCGTTCGACACACGAGCAGACCGGTAAATTAAAACTTTTGAACATTGTGGCACGCGTCTATCTGACGATTATCCGCGGAACGCCGTCCATGATTCAGATTCTGTTTTTCTATTCCGTTATTTTTGCAACCGTAAACCTGAACAATATCGTGATCGGCGGAATTGCATTCGGTATTAACTCTGGTGCGTACGTTGCCGAGATCTTCCGTTCCGGAATTATGTCTGTGGATAAAGGACAGACGGAAGCGGGACGAAGCCTTGGTTTAAATTCGGCACAGACCATGCGTCTGATTATCATTCCGCAGGCGTTTAAAAATGTTCTTCCGGCGCTGATCAACGAGATGATCGTGCTGTTGAAAGAGACCGCCATCATCGGCTATATTGGAACCATCGATATTACAAAAGCAGCAACCCTGGTACAGAGCCGTACGTACGATGCGCTGGTTCCGCTTCTCTCCGCAGCGATCTTTTATCTGATTCTTGTTATGATTCTGACCTATTTCATGGGCAAACTGGAAAGGAGACTGCGTAAGAGTGACCACTAACGAAAAAGTATTAATTAAAGTTGAAAATCTGCAGAAGAGCTTCGAGGATAATAAAGTTTTAGACGGAATCAGCACAGAGATCCGTCAGGGAGAAGTTGTCGCCGTTATCGGTCCTTCCGGTTCCGGAAAATCGACGTTTCTGCGCTCCTTAAACCGTCTGGAAATTCCAACCGGCGGAAAAATTTACTTCGAGGGCGTTGACATCACGGCGCCGGAAACTGACATTGACCATGTGCGTCAGAAGATCGGAATGGTATTCCAGCAGTTCAATCTGTTTCCGCACAAAACCGTTAAGGAAAATATCTTGCTCGCTCCGGTGACGTTAAAACTAATGACACCGGAAGAAGCAGAGAAAAAAGCGATGGAGCTTCTGACCCGTGTCGGACTGCCGGACAAAGCAGATGCCTATCCGGGAAGCCTTTCCGGCGGACAGAAGCAGCGAATCGCCATCGCGCGCGCCCTTGCGATGAATCCGGATGTCATGCTGTTTGACGAACCGACTTCTGCACTCGATCCGGAGATGGTAGGAGAGGTTCTGGAAATTATGAAAGAGCTTGCCGAATCGGGCATGACCATGGTCGTTGTTACACACGAGATGGGTTTTGCCAGAGAGGTGGCAACCCGCGTCGTCTTTATCAACGAGGGAAATATTCAGGAGGAGAATACGCCGCAGGAATTCTTCGCAAATCCGCAGCACCCGCGCCTGAGAGAATTTTTATCGAAAGTATTATAAGGAAAAGAAATGAGAAAAACCGATGTTCTGTGAAAATAACACGCACAGAACATCGGTTTTTTGATGTTATAGAAAGAACTTATTTGGAAATCGGGCGGGTAGCTTCTTTCAGCCACTCTTTTTCGTCCCCTTCCAGATAAGGAGAAATCTTCTCATACACTTCTTTGTGGTAATTATTCAGCAGCTCGACATCTTTCTCCGTCATATACTGCGTATCGATACCGTCGAGGTCGATCGGAACCATGGTAACGAACTCAAAGCGCATGAACTGGCCATACATGTTCTTTTCTGCTTTGCGGCAGAGCATCAGGTTCTCGGTACGGATACCATGGCTTCCTTCAATATAGATACCTGGTTCGTCGGAGGTCAGCATACCTTCCTCGAGAACGGCATTTTCCATGCGCTCCGGAACCATTTTCCAGCGGAAACCGTTTGGACGCTCATGGACATTTAAGAGATAGCCGACGCCGTGGCCGGTTCCGTGATTGAAGTCAAGACCTCTCTCCCAGAATGCCTGTCTTGCGAGGTAATCGAGATTGATGCCGATGCATCCATGGAGAAATTTTGCGTTTCCAAGACGCAGGGTTCCCATCGCGGTGATGGTGAAATGCTCTTTTTCTTCCTCAGTCAGCGGTCCGACAACAATGGTTCTTGTGATATCGGTTGTTCCTTCATAATACTGTCCGCCGGAATCCACGAGGTACATGCCTTTTGGCTGTAGAACGGAGAAATCTTCCTTCGTTGCCTGATAATGGCACATAGCGGCATTCGGGCCGTAAGCGGAGATGGTTCCGAAGCTCGGCTCAATGTAGCCTTCCTGCTCTTTTCGGAAGGATTCCAGTTTCTCTGCAACGGAAACTTCGTCCATCGGGATTTTGCCGATGTTTTTCTTTAACCAGTAAACGAAACGGGTTACAGCAACGCCGTCTTTGATGTGGGCTTTGCGGATATTTTCCATCTCAACTGGTGTTTTCAATGCCTTTAAGGAAGAAGCCGGGTTCATTACATTGACAATTGTGTTTTCGCCCATGACGCTCTGGCAGATCGTGTAGTTGACTTTGGCTTTCTCCAGAAGAATCGTTTTTCCTGTGATGCCGGCAGCGAAATCATAGACAGCATCGTATGGATGAATCGAAATACCAAGACCGGCAAGATACTGTTTTACTTCATCATTTAAAGTTGCTTCCTGAATAAACAGATGGCCTTCGGTTTCGGTCAGAATGAGGTAGGAGAGGACAACCGGATTGCACGGAATATCGTTTCCGCGGATGTTCAGCATCCAGGCGATATCGTCGAGTGCGGTCAGGATATGCACCTCGGCACCGTTCTCTTTCATCTTTTCGCGGACTTTTGCAAGACGGTCAGCAGCGGACTCGCCGGTATATTTGGAATCAAGAATCCAGACCGGTTCTGCAGAAAGTGCTGGGCGGTCGGACCAGATTTCACCGATCAGGTCACTTCGATAGGAGAGAAAACGCTCCGGAAGTGTCTTTTCCAGTGTCTCACCGAGCATCTCATTGACAACACGGCCGTCGAAGCCGATGGTCATGCCTTCTTTTGTATTTGCCTGCAGGTATTCCTCTACGGTCGGAACACCTTCCTGGCCCATTTTCATTAAAGTAACGCCGGTTCCGGCAAGCTCTTTGGCTGCCTGTACGAAGTAGCGGCCGTCGGTCCAGAGGCACGCTTCATCCTGGGTAATAACGGCGGTTCCGGCAGAACCGGTAAAGCCTGTGATATACGTTCTTGCTTTAAAGTAAGTTCCTACATATTCAGATTCATGGTAATCGGCGGTCGGAACCAGATAAGCGTCCACGCCGTAGGCTCTCATTTTTTCGCGGAGAGCAGCTAATCTTTCTGGTATCATAATTTTTTCCTCATCTTTCTTTTCGAAAAATACTGCCGGCATTTTTTTCAGGATGCCGACATTTTTATTCTATCACATTTTCCAGATCTGTCAAAGTGATGATTGAGAATTTGTCTCACTGTTTCCGGAATTTTCTAAAATCGTTTCGCATTTGGAGATTTTTCCTATTTTTCAAGAGCTTTTTTGTACCATTTTGGTTAAAAAAGCAGTAAGATAAAAATAAAGTGAAAAGCGTGGTGGAACTACGCGAAAAAGCAGAAACTATGAAGAAAGGGGGACATACTGTAATGCATACAATATGTCTGAAAGACAACTGGACATTAACTGTCCTCGGAAAAAATGTTTACGATATTCCGGAAACTCCAATTGAAACGAAGGTACCGTCTACCGTTTACGGCACCCTTCTGGAGAAAGGCCTGATCCCGGATCCGTTTTATCGTGACAATGAGCTCGATGCACTGAAATTGATGGAGAACGATTTCGCATACGAGACAACGATCGTGATCAGTGAGGAAGACAGAAAAGCGGACCGTCTGTTTTTACACTTCGACGGAATTGATACCATCGCAGATGTTTATCTGAACGGAGAGAAAATCGGCTCCGCAGACAACATGAACCGTGTCTGGGAGTATGATATTACCGATCTTGTTGCAGGTGATGCAGCCGATACCGTATATCAGGTAAAAGTGGTTCTGCATTCCCCGACAAAATTCATCGCAGAAGAAGAAGCAAAATGCCCGGTTGGAGCAGCATCCGATGCAATGCCGGGATTCCCGCATATTCGTAAAGCAGCCTGCATGTACGGCTGGGACTGGGGTCCACGTCTTCCAGATGCAGGACTGTTCCGTGAGGCTTCTGTTCTCGCAGTAAAAACTGCCCGTCTGGCACAGGTATTTGTAGGACAGGAGCATCATGTAACTGGAAAAACCGTTCATGGAAATGTGGTTGACTTCGTCCGCCTGACCGCAGATGCTGAAATCGAGTGGATGCCGGGTGTAACCGACGGTAAAGCAAAGATCGTAATGACCGTTACTTCCCCGGATGGAAAAACCGTTCTGACCGCAGAAAGCGGCACAATGGATCCGCTGACCAATTCTGCACCGGCAAAGAATCTGACCGGACTTACCTGTGATCTTCGCAGCAATCATGTACAGGCTTCCCTTACCGTAGAAAATCCGGAGCTGTGGTGGCCGAACGGCTATGGTGCACAGGCACTGTATCAGGTAAAGGTAGAGCTCGTTGCAGACGATATCCTGGATACCTGGGAGAAGAAGATGGGTCTTCGTACCATCACCGTAAATACTGACGTGATGGAAGATGAAGTCTTTGATGAGCACATGACCGGCCAGTCACCGGATTACGATGACGGCGACAACATGATCATGACCAACGGTGAGAAAAAAATCATCATCACCGATAAACCTGCAAAGACCGTAAAGGGCCGTAACTTTGCGTATGAAATCAACGGACTGCAGATCTTCGCGATGGGCGCTGACTACATTCCGGAGGACAATATCTTAACCCGTCAGACGAAAGAGCGTACCGATCTGCTGCTGAAATCCGCACAGGAGGCAAACTTTAACTCCCTGCGTGTATGGGGAGGCGGATACTTCCTCGATGACTTTTTCTATGATGTCTGCGATGAGAGAGGACTCCTCATCTGGCATGACTTCATGTTTGCCTGCGCATCCTACGAGCTGACAGATGACTTCGAAGCGAATATCTCCGCAGAGATCCGTCAGAATATGCGCAGACTCCGTTCCCATGCAAGTATTGCTCTATGGTGCGGAAACAACGAGATGGAAACCCAGTACGAAACGCTGGCATGGCAGAAATCTAAGAAACAGACGTATGATTACATCCATCTGTATGAGTACATCATTCCGAAAATCGTCAAAGAAGAGGATCCGGAGAAATTCTACTGGCCGTCATCCCCGTCTTCAGGCGGAAATTACGAAAACAGCAATGCAGAGAACGTCGGCGATACCCATTACTGGGGTGTATGGCACGGAAGCGAGCCGTTCACCGCTTATCGTTCCCACCATTACCGTTTCCTGTCCGAGTTCGGATTCCAGTCCTTCCCGGCACTGCAGACTGTAAAAAGGTTTACCGAAGACGGCGACCGCAACATCTTCTCCCGTGTCATGGAAATGCACCAGAGAAATACGGCTGCCAACGGAAAGATCCTGAACTACATTTCACAGACATACCTGTATCCGAAGAACTTTGACGAGCTTCTGTACTGCTCACAGCTTCTTCAGGCCGATGCGATCCGTTACGGCGTTGAGCATTTCCGCCGCTTCCGCGGTACCTGCATGGGTGCTGTTGTATGGCAGCTGAACGATATCTGGCCGGTAGCATCCTGGGCAAGCGTGGACTACTATGGAAACTGGAAAGCCCTGCAGTACGCAGAGAAGAAGATGTTTGCACCGGTCCTGCTTTCCTGCGAGGAGCACGGAGAGATCGATCAGAAACCGTTTGTCAACACACTGCCGCATCCGATTGATGTCAGTGCAGACCTTCATGTTGCCAATGAGACCGGTGAGCCGATCGTCGGAACCGTAAAATGGTCCCTGTGCCGTCCGGATTCTTCCGTAGTCAAAGAGGGAGCTTTCGAGGTGAATGCACCGGCTTACGGCGGACAGTGGATGCCGCATCTTGATTTCAACGATCAGGATCCGCTGGAAGTTCATCTGACCTATGAGCTGGTCGTTGATGGAAACGTAGTATCTTCCGGATCAACTCTGTTCTGCGCACCGAAGCATTACCATTTTGCAGATCCGAAGCTTTCTGTATCAGTAGACGGCGATACCGTAACCGTAACCGCAGAGAACTTTGCAAAATCTGTCAGCGTAGAGACTGAGAACGGTGTGCTTCGTCTGGACGATAACTTTGTGGATATGGAAGCCGGAACAAAGACCTTCCGCATTCTGCCGACCGCAGACTTTACCGCAGAGGGAACCGGCGTATCGGGCGCATACCGCGTAAGAAGCGTTTATGAGACTGCAGAGAGATAAGGAAAAAGTTTAAAGAAATACATAAAAAAGAAAGAGCGTGCAGCAAATGCCTGTGCGTTCTTTCTCTGAAAAAATTCGAAAACAGATGATCGTTACCGTCCAAGCTGGAGTTTTCGTGCCTGCTTCGGCGTGATGCCTTTCAGTTTTTTGTAGCAGCGGATAAAGTAACTGCAGTCCGTATAACCGACCTCCCGCGCGATAAACGAGATGTCGTGGCTGGAAAACAAAAGCATATTTTCGGCTGCATTGATCCGGGTTGCTGTAATGTATTCCTTGCAGGTCATATTGTACCGGCGGTAGAAATTCATGGAAAAGGTGGAGTGCGACATATTGCACATCGCGGCCAGTTTTTCTACGGTCAGCTCCTCAAAGTAGTGGGAATCGATGTATTCGGAAATCAGGTCAAACCCGATTTCATAAGAAGGATGAACGCCAGGAGCCAGAAAGAAATCACCATTTTTCTGCCAGATCCGCGCAAACTTGGTGACGATTTTCCGAAGATCGGCAGTTAATACCATCGAATAACCGAATTCTTTACTCTGATATTCAGAAAGAATATCGGAAAAAAGCGGAAAAAGATTCATTTGGGCCGTCTGTTCCGGAGAAAAGATACAGGGACAGCGGTAGGCGTGAATCCCATGCAGCATGGCGCGCAGATCGATTTCATCCGTTTTGCAGGACGGCAGAAGATTGGGATCGAATTTGATCACATCGTACTGAACTGGAGAAGAACCTCTCGCAAGAGCGATGGAGTGGACGCATTTGGGCGGAAAAAGAATGACAGCGCCCTTCGTGCAGGTGGATACGACATTGTCAAGGGAAACTTCGATTTCGCCTTTGCGGACGTAGAGAAGTTCTACATAATAATGCCAGTGCGCCGGAATCGGCAGGAGATCGCGGGTGCTGTCAGAAAGAAATGCCTCATAGGGGGAAGCAATTGGATCGATGTATTCGTATAAATTGTTCATGCCAGTGATGTAAAAACCTTTCGTCTAAGTTATGCTCTATTATAGCCGCATTTTGCGGTCTTGACAAGACGAGGGGGAATCAATAAAGAAACAGGAAATTCTAAAAGAGAAAGGACAGGGTAGAAAAAATACCATGCAGAACACAACAAATGATATGACAAGAGGGAACAGCATGAAACTGATTTTTCAGTTTTTCCTGCCCATTCTGATCGGAAATCTGTTCCAGCAGCTTTACAGCTTCGTGGATTCCATGGTTGTCGGAAAAGGAATCGGAGATACGGCGCTTGCCGCAGTTGGAAACACAAGCTCCGTTCATTTTCTGATTATCGGCTTTGCCGTCGGACTGACGGGTGGCCTTGGCATCTGTATTTCGCATTCTTTTGGTGCAAACGATACAAAAAAGCTGCGGAAAGAGATTGCCATGTCGGTCTATATCTGCCTTGCCATCGGAATTGTGATCACAACGTTCAGCCTGCTTCTGATGCGGCGGCTGTTTATCTTTCTGCAGACGCCGGAGGATATGATGACGGATACTCTCGTGTATTTCGGAACAATCCTGGCCGGAAGCACCATCACGATTTTCAATAACTTTGTGATGACACTGCTCCGCTCGGTCGGAAACAGCAAGGTTCCGCTCGTCTCCATGGTGCTTTCTGCCATTGCCAATATTGTGCTGGATCTTCTCTTTGTGTTTCCGCTTCACATGGGTGTATTTGGAGCAGCACTTGCCACGGTTCTGGCGCAGGCGATTTCCGCGCTGTACTGCTTCAGGCACATCCTCCGTGCACCGGAATTGCTTCCACAGAAGGGGGACTGGAAAGCGGATGGAAAAATTCTTGCCGCGCTGACCGGAAAAGGTCTTCCGGTTGCAGTGATGAATTCTGTTACTGCCATCGGAGGAATGGTGCTTCAGGTCTTTGTCAACCAGATGGGAACCGCCTATGTGGCTGCGTATGCGGCATGCATGAAGGTCTGCGGTCTGTTTGAGCAGCCGGGTGTGACCGTCGGACTGGCGCTTCTGACCTTTACCGGACAGAACTATGGAGCAAAGAAGTATGACAGAATCAAGAGCGGCGTATGGGCCGGTGTGATCCTGTCGATTCTGGTCAATCTGCCGTTTGCGGCGCTGGAAATTTTCGCGCCGAAATTCCTGGCATCTCTGATGCTGAACGATCCGACCGTCATTTCCTACACCTGTATCTTTCTTCCGCTCACCGGAATCGCATTGTTTCCGCTTGGATGGCTTTTCGTATTCCGAAACGCCTGCCAGGGCATGGGAAAAACGGTACTGCCGATGATTTCCGGTGTTGTTGAAGTTGTGATGCGTGTCGGCATCGTTCAGATTGCGGTTCCGCACTTTGCGTTCCGCGGTGTCGCATTCGCTGAGATTTCCGCATGGATTGGCGCGGGAGCGATGCTGATGGTTACGTATCTGGTGTATCAGGTGCGGCTGTCAAAAGGTGTTTCGAAGTAAAAATAAAAATCCCGGATTCTGGATACCTGCCGTAAAAGCAGGAACCGAAAATCCGGGATTTTTGTTTTTGAAAGATTTAGTTGTTTTCCACCGGTGTTCCCATGTAATAGAAACCGCGGCACTCATCCAGATATACATTCTGCAGCGTGCCGATCAGGGAAGCATCACCTTTGAAATGAACGAGCGTATTGTTACTCATACGGCCGGTCACAAGGGACGGATCCTGTTCATTGATGCTCTCGACGAGAACTTCCTGAACTGTGTGGGTATGTCTTGCCGTTACCTCACGGGAGATTTCCTGTACTTCAGCAAGAAGACGGTCGAAACGGTCCTTCACAACATCGACCGGAATCTGATCCTCCATAGCGGCAGCCGGTGTTCCTGTTCTTCTGGAATACTGGAAGGTAAAGGCGCTGTCGTAGCGGACCTTACGTACCACATCCATCGTTTCGAGGAAATCTTCCTCTGTCTCGCCAGGGAAACCGACGATGATATCGGTTGTCAGGGAGACATCCGGTACTTTCGCGCGGATGCGGTCAACAAGGTCAAGATACTGCTCTTTCGTGTAGCGGCGGTTCATCAGCTTTAAGATGCGGCTGCTTCCGGACTGGAGCGGGAGATGAAGATGGAGGCAGACCTTTTCGCAGTCGCGCATCGCATCGATCAGCTCCTCAGAGAGATCCTTCGGGTGCGAGGTCATGAAACGGATGCGTTTCAGCCCTTCGATTTTATTAACCTCGCGCAGAAGCTGGGCAAACGTCATCGGCTCCTCGAGATTCTTTCCGTAAGAGTTGACGTTCTGACCGAGCAGCATGATCTCCACAACGCCGTCTGCAACGAGGCGTTTGATCTCTGCAACGATTTCCTCCGGTTTCCGGCTGCGCTCGCGGCCGCGCACATACGGTACGATACAGTAGCTGCAGAAGTTGTTGCAACCGAACATGATATTGACGCCGGATTTGAACGGATATTTCCGGTCAACCGGAAGATTTTCCACGATCTTGTCGGTATCTTTCCAGATATCGATCACCATGCGGTCCTCGGTCATACAACGGACAAGGTATTCAGCGAAGCGGTAGATATTGTGGGTTCCGAAAATCAGGTTGACGAAATGATAGCTTTTTTTGAGCTTTTCGACAACGAGCGGCTCCTGCATCATGCATCCGCAGAGGGAGATGATCATGCCCGGATTTTTCTTTTTGTATTTGCCAAGCTGTCCGAGACGGCCGTAGACGCGAAGATTGGCGTTTTCACGGACGGTACAGGTATTGTAAACGACAAAGTCAGCATCCTCGGTCTCCACAATGTGGTAGCCGATGGTTTCCAGGATTCCCTCGAGCTTTTCAGAATCGCGGGCGTTCATCTGGCATCCGAATGTTGTGATACAGGCAGTCAGGAATTCTTTGCCGTTCTTTTTCGCGCGTTCCGGGACGAGCTGCTGTTTTAAGAGCGCCATAAAGTAATACTGGCGCTGCGGTTCTGCTTCCGGAGCCGGGAGTGTGATATCAACGTCCATCAGGTCGATGCCGGAAACCTCTGCATCCGGAATCGTTCTAAGATCTATTTTCATAGTTGCTGTTCCTCTTTTCTGGGTAGTAAAAATCGTGGCAGAATGCCGAGAAAAAAGACCCGTCGCATCGGATCTTATCTGTCTGTTATTTTATCGTATCTGTGGGAAAATAGCAAGAAAAAAAGGTGCTGCAATCGAAGCAGAACACCAAACCGAAAATTTTACGGTTTTTCAAAATTATAACAAAATTTCAGAACCAATTCTTGACAAATGACAAAAATCGCGCTAAAATTACAGCCGTCGTGTAAGATAAATTCTGGGAAGAGAAAAAGTAAATGCGGAAAAAGCGTTTGCAGAGAGCTGTCGGAGAAGGTGCGAGACAGCAGCGTGTCCGGATTGAATATCATCTCGGAGAAGGGAAACCCAAAGAACTGTTTTTATTGTTTCATTAAGATAAAGACAGGATTCCAGTAGGTTTTCACGGGAGTTTCCCGTTACAGAAACCGCGTATGCTTGTGCGTGTATTCGTACTTGTTTCAAAGGAGAGACAAGGGTGGTTTGCGGAAAAAATATGGTCCGTCCCTGGTTATCGTGGGGCGGCTTTTTTTATGCAGAAACACCGGTAATACAGCCTGGCAAGAAACAAATCCTGCTGCCAAACACGCGCAGACAGGAAAAGGGAGGAAACATATGAAAGTGTACAAAAAAATCATGAACGGCGTGGCATTTGTCGAGAAATTGATTCTTGTGCTGTCCACGATCCTGATTGTTGTGCTTACGGTCGGAAATGTCCTGTCCCGTAAGATTCTGCATCAATCCTGGTCATTTACCGAGGAACTCGTTGTTGCGGTATTTGTCCTGATTACACTTCTCGCTGCAGCGCTCGCTGCCCGTGACGGAGAGCTGGTCAATCTTTCTTTACTGCCGGACCGTCTTTCAGAAAAAGCGAGAAGAATTCTGCTGGTGGTCAACACGGCTTTCAGTGTTGCATTTACCGCAGTCCTGTTTAAATACGGCATGGACAAGGTTCTGACCCAGTTAGCCAACGGAAAGAGAACCTTCGTGCTGAACTGGCCGGAATGGATTTTCTGGTCCTTCGTACCGATCGGAGCCGCCTGCATGACGCTCCACATGATCGAGTATCTGATTGATACCTTTGTAAAAGCGAAAGAGGAGGGAGAAGAAAAATGATCAGTGCAATTCTTTTTATTTCATTCTTTATTTTCCTGATCCTTGGTATTCCGATCGGCATCTGCCTCGGTTTATCCTCGATCTGCGCAATTTTATATTCCGGCACATCGCTGACGATCGTTGCCACCAACATGTATTCCGGCATCAGTAAATTCCTGCTGCTTGCCATTCCGTTCTTTGTCCTGTCCGGAAATATCATGGCAAAGGCGGGTATCTCCAAACGGCTGATCCGTTTCGTTGATACATGTGTCGGCCACAAAAAAGGCGGTATCGCCATCGTGTGCGTTATCGTTGCCTGCTTCTTCGGCGCTATTTCCGGTTCCGGTCCGGCAACTGTTGCAGCTCTTGGTATGGTTCTGATTCCTGCCATGATCGAGCGCGGCGGCTTCTCCGCACCGTTTGCCACAGCGCTGATGGCGACATCGAGTTCGATCGCAATCGTCATTCCGCCGAGTATCGCATTCGTTGTTTACGCATCCATCACCGGCGTATCCATTGCAGATATGTTCACCGCAGGTATCGTTCCTGGTATCCTGATGGGTGTTGCTCTTGTAATCGTTGTTCTTCTTGAGGCAAAGAAACACAACATTCAGCCGACGCAGAAGAAGGCAACGGCAAAAGAGAGATGGGATGCATTTAAGGATGCGTTCTGGGGATTCCTGATGCCGGTTATTATTCTTGGCGGTATCTATGGAAGCGTATTCACTCCAACAGAAGCAGCAGCCGTTTCCGTTGTATACGGTCTGTTTGTCGGAATCTTTATCTACAAAGAAATTAAGATCAAAGATCTGTGGGATCTGATGGTAGACTCTGCAAAGACCACCGGCGGTATTATGCTCATCGTAGCAAGTGCTTCCCTGTTTTCCTTTGTCTGCACCAAATTCGGTATTGCGCAGGCAGCTTCCGATCTGCTTGGAAGCGTTGCACATAATCAGTTCACATTCCTGCTGATCGTCAATATCATTTTCCTGATTGCAGGATGCTTTATCGATGCAAACTCCGCCATGTATATCTTTATCCCGATTATGCTTCCGGTCTGCAAAGCCCTTGGCTATGATCTGGTAGCATTCGGTATCGTGGCAACCGTCAACCTGGCCATCGGACAGGTAACTCCACCGGTTGGTGTCAACCTGTTTGTTGCCATCTCCGTAAAACTGAAAAAAGGAATGGAAGTTACCATTCAGCAGATTTCCAAAGCTGTTATGCCAATGATCGCGGCATCGGTAGCGGTTCTGCTTCTGATTACGTATGTTCCGCAGATTTCCACGTTCCTTCCAAAAGCGCTGGCAAAAGACGGAGCTTATACCGGAACCGTAGCAGCGGCAACGAACTCCGACACTCCCGGCAGCGATGGTGCGGATAGCAGCACAAATGGAACTTCCTCCGGCAATGAGGATTACAACGATATTGCCGATTACAGTGACCTTGGATGGGAAGAGCAGACCTGGAACTTTACCTGCTCCACCACTGAGACCAGTACCTGGGCAGAAGGCGGACGTAAGTTCGGCGAGCTCATGGAAAAAGCAACCGGCGGCAAAATTAAAGTCAACGTATATGCCGCAGACCAGCTGACCAACGGAAACCAGTCCGAAGGTATCCAGGCGTTGATGAACGGAGACCCGGTACAGATTTCGATGCACAGCAACCTGATTTACTCTGCGTTCGACCCGAGATTTAACGTTGTATCCCTTCCGTTCCTGTTTGATTCCGTAGAAGATGCGGATGCAAAACTGGACGGCGAGGCAGGCGAAAAATTAAAAGCAATCCTCGATGAGTACGGCCTGCACTGCATGGGAATCGCCGAGAACGGTTTCCGTCAGCTGACCAACAGCAAGCAGGAAGTAAAAACCGTCGATGATATGAAGAACCTGAAAATCCGTGTAGCAGGAAGTAACCTGCTGATGGAGTGCTACAAACGCTGGGGTGCCGATGCGACCAACATGAACTGGTCCGAGACCTACACCGCCCTGCAGCAGAAAACCGTAGAAGGCCAGGAGAATCCGCTTCCGGCTATCGATGCAGCCAGCGTACAGGAAGTACAGCCGTACTGCTCCATGTGGAATGCAATTTATGACTGCCTGTTCTTCTGTATTAACGGAGACATCTATAACAATCTGACCCCGGAGCAGCAGAAAGTTGTCGATGAGGCCGGACAGAAAGCAGTAGACTACGAACGTGCCATCAACCGTGCCGGTGATGATGAGATTATGGACCGCTGGCAGAACGAGAACGGTGTCAAGATCACTAAATACGAAGATATGGACATCGACTCCTTCAAACAGGCGGTAGACGGTGTAGATGCGTGGTATCAGAAGGAACTGGAAACCGCAGGTTATGACGATGCCAAAGATCTGATTGAAGCCTTTACAAAGAAAGATACATCTTCTGCAAGCACCTACGATGTAGAAGACAGAAGCGATCTCGACTGGCCGGAGCAGACCTGGAACTTCACCTGCTCCACCACTGAAACCAGTACCTGGGCAGAAGGCGGCCGTAAGTTCGGAGAACTGATCGAAAAAGCAACTGGCGGCAAGATCAAAGTCAATGTATACGCTGCAGACCAGCTGACCAACGGAAACCAGTCCGAAGGTATCCAGGCACTGATCGATGGAGACCCGGTACAGATTTCGATGCACAGCAACCTGATTTACTCTGCGTTCGACC
>ENA-ORNQ01001536-ORNQ01001536.1-human-gut-metagenome-genome-assembly--contig:-NODE-1536-length-17823-cov-3.462573_pt1 | contig 17823 bp, 13 predicted proteins | sample MGYA00242116_ERZ509024 | MGnify/ENA primary metagenome ERZ509024 (study PRJEB26280, sample SAMEA2338697) | human gut metagenome | biome: human gut; feature: human-associated habitat; material: faeces...
TTTTCTACCCGCCAAAACGCTTGTTGAGGGAAGCCCCCAATCCCCAAGATCGTCCCCTTCGGTGACGGCTGCGCATCCTGCGGACGCTGAAAATTTGAAATAAGCAAAAGAAAAACTCTATGCAAATGATTTGTCCATTCACATAGAGTTTTCTTATTTCCCGTTCACTTGGCATAGGTCAGTATTTTTGCAATACTTCTTTATGCTCCTCTGCCATTGCCGTGAGCCTTTTCATTCCATCAGCACATTCTTCTTTTTTTACTTTTGCATTTTTTAAAAAAGCATCTCCTTTGAACCAACCACAGTCTTTTACATCACAGGAAGAACAATGCTTTTCAAAAAATCACCGCATCGTACGCTCAGCCTTATATCACGGCCGCTTCCGTCAGCTCTTATAACCGCCTGTGCGCGGCCTAAAAAGGCAGGATATTCTTTCGTTCCGTAAGGGATCTCCGTACAAAGATCGGCATTGCCTATACCGGCAAATATTCCGTTTTCAACAGTGAAAATGAGTGTATCACTGCTGCGCTGACACAAAATGCCTTGGGCATCGACAATTTCAGCATCTACCGCCACAGCGTCATTTCCGCAGGCGGCAACACAGCGGGCCGAAGGTACAAGCCTTATTCCGGCGGGCTTTCCGGCGGTTTCAAGCTGATGCCGGCATATTTCCTTTCCGTTTTCATCATAGCCCACAGCTGTTATTTTCCCCGGAACAAAACGAACCTGTTTTTTAAAGCTGAAACAGCCGCTAAACGCACATTCACCTATGGCCTTGCCGTTAAGAAACAGCTTTACCGATGCCGCGTTTGAGTATACGATTACATCAAGCATACGCTCTTCTTCCCAATTCCAATGGTCAAAAACAAACATCCACTCCAAGCTGGCATCATTCCACATCATATCATCACGGCTGCCCACCACACCTATATGGATGACAGGCGTTTGCCGAAACGCCGCCTCCGCCTGGTACGCTATGGCGCGTTTATGACAAGTGATATCCAAAAAGCCGCGCCACCAGCCGCGATATTTCGGGGAAACTGCTTCCCCCAAATAATCGATTCCGCCCCAATAGAACTGCCCTGCCGTGGGAAGCTCGTTTATTTTATTCCAACCGCATAAATCCGCATATCCCACGGCCGCTTCACTCTGTATAAAAATCAATTCAGGGTGCTTTTGAAGATCCTTCTCAAAAAATTCCCAGGTATAGTTACAGCTGCAAACATCCGTTGACCAGCACATTTCCGCTGGTTCAGAATCTTGCCATCCCTCGTCGTTCCATGTGATCCCCTGATATCTGCATGGATATTGCGCGCAGGTCACCTTGCGCGTAGGATCAAGCGTTTTAGCATAATCGGCGATATTTTTTATATACTCGGCGCCCGCTTGTCCGCCAAGCCGCTGCTGATCGGTCTCGTTGCCCACACTCCATATAAAAACACAGGGATGATTTCTGTCCCGCTTGATAAACGCCTCCAGTTCCCTGTGCCAGGTCCCTTCAAAATCATCCACATACTGATCCGTCAGCTTATCAAAGCATTCGTCAAAAACAAGAATTCCAAGCTCATCACACAGCTGAAGCACTTTCGGTGCGTGCGGATTATGCGAAAGCCGCAGTGCATTGACGCCCATCTCCTTCAAAGTTTTAAGGCGGTATTCAATCAACCCGTCAAAGGCGGCGGCGCCGCATACACCTAAGTCATGATGAAGATTCATGCCCTTGCACATCACGCGGCGGCCGTTTAAGAAAAGTCCCTTTCCGGCAATCAGTTCAATGCTGCGGATACCAAATCGATACGTAAACCGGCTGCCGGCAGCTTCAATTACAGCCGTATAAAGAGCCGGCGAGTCTATATCCCATAAAAACGGCTTTTCTACCGTGAGATCAGCTTCCAATATTCCTTTAAACTCTGCTTTTGACACAGTTTCTCCCGAAGGCGCCAAGATCATAACCGTTCCCTCTGCGGACGCTGCAAAACCTGCGCTTATATGAACCTGCGCATATTCTCCGGTTATTTCCGGCGTAGTAATAAATACATCCCGGGGATAATTCTCAGGACGGATATCAAGAAAAGCATGGCGGTATATTCCGCTGCCCGTATACCAACGCGAGGTTCCCGGGCGGCCGTTATCCACTTTTACAAAAACGCGGTTCTCCGGTTTTAAAACATCGGTAATATCCGTTTCAAATCCCATATATCCGTTGCTTTGGCGAGAAACCTCAATCCCGTTGATATATACGGTACAGTTACGGTAAATCCCCTCAAAAACAAGAAACGCATGGTATCCCTCGGGAACCTCGAGTGAAAAATTTTTGGCATAACAGCCCTTTCCTCTGGCAAGAAATCCGTTAAGCGCATCGCCCTGCCAATCCTTTGGCTCGGTTCCCTCAAAAGCATACTCGCTTTGCCCCGCAAAAGGCAGAGATATAGAAAAATCATGGGGCAGCGTTACGTCTTCCCATAAAGAGATATCGGTTTTTTCATCAAACATTCCGCGATGGAATTTCCATCCCGCATCAAAATTTTTCATTGTTCGCTCCTTTTTGCTTCTTTCATTTTCCAATAGACCTCTGCATAAAATGGCATTCCTGCCTTTCGTTATACTACAGGCCATCAAAGGCAGTTATCATATCTTGCTTTATCCTGATTCCTGCGATAAAGCACAAAACGGGTACCAATCACCTGTATCCCTTCGCTGTTGGTCTTTTGTGCCAATTCTTCAGCGGCCTCGCGGGCAGAAAGCGGCGCATTTTCAAGCACACGGAGCTTTATAAGTTCACGCGCAGTAAGCGCATCATCAACCTGTATGATCAGTTGTTCGTTAATCCCGTCTTTTCCGATCTGAAGTATTGTTTCCATTGGATTGGCATAGGCGCGCAAACGGGCGCGCTGTTTACTTGTAAGCATACTCTTCTTCCTTCTTTCTGTCCGTTTATTGTACACTTTTTCATAAAGAAGGTCAACTATAAACAGGAAACTTTTACTCGCTTTCCCGAAGAATTCGTATCGTTCCGTACTGCCATTGCGCTTGCCTAAAAGAAAAGAGATATTTTTTTGCAATAATAATAAAATTAGCTGGACAAATAAAAAAATTTTGCTATAATAGTCTATGATGCTACCGTGGCTCAGTCGGTAGAGCGGTTCACTCGTAATGAACAGGTCGCCGGTTCGATTCCGGCCGGTAGCTCCATTTTATGCCAGGCTCGCAAAGCTTTTTTATAGTAGAAAAAGCTGCCTAAGCACCCTTCGATGCTTTTTTTCACCAAGGAAAAACGCGGGTCTTTCCCATCCCCTGCCGGAATGATGGAATTGGCAGACGTGCTGGATTCAAAATCCAGTGGTGGCGACACCGTGCGGGTTCGACCCCCGCTTCCGGCACCAGTGTCGAAAGAAGTCGATTGCTGTAAAGCAGTCGACTTCTTTCGTATTTTGTGATAAGATGTATCTATATTGCTTAGGGGGATTATTATGGAACACAACTGTGCGTTTGAAGACGAAACATACAAATTTAGATACAGAGCAGCAGCTGTAATAATTCACAACAACTGTATTCTAATGGTTTCATCCGATAACGTAGATTATTACTATTCTATAGGCGGTGCGGTGCATTTGGGAGAACGAGCTGAGGATGCTGTTGTTCGTGAAGTTTATGAAGAAGCAGGTATTCATTCTGAAATTGACAGACTCCTATTTATTCACGAAAACTTCTTTACAGAAAATGGATATAACAATCACGAAATTGCCTTCTATTTTTTGATGAAACCTATCAATCCGGAAGCAATAGAAATGGTGAGTAATTCCTGTGGCTTTAAAGAATATCTCAAATGGATTCCGTTAAAAGATTTATCACACTTTAAGGTTTATCCTACATTTTTTAAGGACGAATTGGCCGTGTTACCCACTATACCCAAACATTTAATTACTAATTAAATCTCATTTTATGTGAGAGTTCAAGTCATCCACAAAAAATGACAGAAGATTCTTTTTGTCTCACCTTCACACGTCGTCGCGGACTATGTAGCGTTCGCGACGACTTTTCTTTTAATTGGAGCAATTTTTTGAAGATAGTTTGATAAATTCAAAACATCAAAAATCCTATTCTGACACTATTTGAACCTACGAAACCGAAAATGGGAATAAAATCAATCAGATGGAATTTTAAATCCATCTGCTTTTTTATTCCTATTTTAGAAAGTGATTCCTATAAAAAAAGAAATCGATTCAAACGGCGAAAAACACATAGAAAAGATCTTTTTTATCAGCATAAAAATATTTGAGGAAGATCCGTACCGTTTTTATACTTTTTTGGCTTTTGCAGGTGAAATTCCGAACTCTTTTTTGTACATTTTATAAAATCCCGAATAATCTTTAAAGCCGCATTGAACTGCCGCCTGCATTGGCGGTATACCTGAATATATTTTATGATTTGCAAGTACAAGCTTCTTTTTTAAAATATAGCGGTAAACGGATATATGAAGGTCTTTTCTGAAAATATGCGAAAGATATGATGCTGAAATATGCAAATAATCAGAAAGAATTCCGAGATTCAATTCTCCCTCCGCATTTTCGTCTATGTATTCGAGAGCCGCTGCCGTAAACGGGTTCACAGTACTCTCACATACCTTTTTATTGCTTTTAAATTTCAGATTTTCCTTTATTTCAATGAGCAATTCAGCCAAAATTGCATAAAGCAATATTTGCCGTTCATATTCCGAGCTCTCCCTCTCTGCCGCACGGCAAAGCTTTGAAAATAGTTGGGCCGTTTCGTCGGTTATTTCTGGAATTAGATATACATCACAAAACACTTCCTTTATCAGTTGCCCAAATTGAGGAATATCGACAAAATTCAATACGCATCTGTGATAGTTCTCTTCCGGACCCGAAATATAGAACTGATGAAAACGCTCTTTGGGGATTATCATAAGCGTATTCGGTGCAAGCGGCTGCTTTATATGCTCGGAAATAAATTCCGCTTCCTCACCGAGAAAAAGTAATATCTCATTATAAGTATGAAACTCCTTACCTATAATATCGCGCATTCCTTTAGCATGCTTGAATTTCAGACCATCTGATTTTATATATTTTTCAAATACATCGCTCAATTTCTATCACCTGAATCGTTTATAGCACACAAAAGCAAGAATGTCAATATTTATAGCAGAAATAACAATTTACTTTGATATTATTGTTTCATAAAATAATATTCGGTGATAAAAGTGAACGTATTCCTATTGGATGTGGGAAGTACATTTATTAAATATATGGTTTATGAGCCTTCCCTAAAGGCCGAGCTGTTTTCGGATTCTGTACCTTTCCCTATGCCTTTGATAAATGACGGTGTGCATTATGAAATTTCGGAAGAGGAAATCCGCAAAATTATATACCGAATTTTTAATACCGCATCAGAAAAAGAGTGTAAAAGTGCATTTATTTGTGCCCAGATGCATGGTTATCTGCTACGCAGACACAACACTTTCGGAAATTATATTTCATGGCGCGACAACCGCGGCGACACTTCAAATTACCGTCTTACCAATGTTGATTTTTCAGAAAGCGGCACTGCCATAAAGAAAAATTCACCTCTTGCAAGCCTTTGCACATATGAAGAAAGCATTCTTGCGGAAAGCGAATTTTTTACTCTCGGCTCATATATTTCGTTTTTGCTGACAGGCAAAAACATAACGCACAAAACCGATGCCTGCGCAAGCGGATTTTTCAACTCATGTACGCTTGAAAAATACGATTTTTTTGATAATTTAGTGCTTCCGAGCGTACTTGATAAGGTTGAAATGATAGGTAAATACCGCGGCATTGATATTTATGCACCTATGGGTGACCATCAAATAAGCTTTTGGGGAAGCGGTGCTGAGAAAAAGAACGCATATCTATTAAATATAGGAACAGCCACTCAAATTTCTACACTTGCCGAAAGTGAAGCAACTTGTAAAAATTGTGAAAAGCGACCGTATTTTTCAAAAAAGCGGCTTTTCACAGTCAGCGGAATCACCGGCGGATCGGTACTTTTTTCTGACGGAAAATTCAAACTTGAAAAATTTTTATCTGAGGTTTCACAGGCGATTTCACGCCTTCCGAAAAAACAATATTTGATTGTGGGCGGTGGCGGCGCTGAACTTATATATAAAGAACTCGTCGCGCACTTTGCCGCAAAAGGCTTTTTATGTGAATATCAAAAAAATATTATTTTAGGAATGGAGGGGCTTAAAAAAATGGCAAATGAAAAATGTAAAATAAAAGCTGGTACAATGCTTTCAGAGGTCTGCTTTTCACATTTTCCCCTTATAGCGAAAAACAGCGGTCTTGATTTTATCATAATAGATAACGAGCATGGTGCTTTTGATTATCATGTGATAAGCGAACTTGTTTTCATTTCCAAAATGTGCGATTTTCACACAATAATGCGCCTGCCCGATAACGGGCGCGCGACCATAACGAAATATGCTGATATGGGCGTGTGCAGCTTTTTGCTTCCGATGACGAATACGGCATCTGATATAGAAAGAGTTGTAGAATATGCAAAATATGCACCTATAGGCAAACGCGGAATTTCTACAAACCGCGCACATACGCTGTATAATCCGCCGCGGCTTGAGGATTATATGCCTATGGCAAATGAAAATATGAAACTATATGCTCAAATTGAAACTGTATGCGCTTGCGAAAATATAAACGAAATTTTAGCCGTAAACGGAGTTGACGGCGTATTTATAGGACCGAACGACCTTTCTTCGGATCTTGGCAAGCCCGGAAATACAGATGTGGTTTTACCTTACATTGAAAAGGTTGCAGCAGCGGCAAAATCAGCACAAAAACTTTGGGGAATGATAACGGCAAATCAAAAGCTTATTGATTTTTCAAAAAGTTGCGATGTGAATTTGATTTCTTGCGGAAGCGAAATCAATATGCTAAGTAGCGGATGCAAAAAAATAAGGGAGATGTTTTAATATGGTTAAAAGCATTAGAATTGAGCAAATTTGCACAAGCACACTCTGCTGTGAGCCAATTTTGCGCAAAACAGCAAACGGTGAACTTCTCTGTATCAGTCAATGCGGCGGCCCAACGGAGCCGCACCCGGAAAATAGGGTTTATGCGTATTACAGCAATGACGACGGTAAAACTTGGACAGGTAATGTACCTGTGTATCCTGAAGACGGAAATGCTGTATATTGTACGGAAGTCACCATCTTAGGGAATGAAATAACGGCATACCTCACTGTTCATACGGGATATTTTTTGGATTGGAAATGCGTTATGATGAAAAGTTATGACAACGGTCACACATGGAAAAACGCGGGTCCTCCCCCGCATTTTCCGGAATATACTTTTATCCGCGGCACAATAACAACATCAAACGGTAATATTCTCACTCCGTATCAAAATTATCCGGTGACGAAAGAAGAGCACGACAGAGTATTTTTTGAGGAAAAAAGTAATAACATTGCTGATACAAATACTCCGTATTGCGAAAGCGGTGTGATAATCAGCAGCGATGGCGGCAAATCATATACGCGCCATAACGCTTGTCGCATGTATATGAAAGATACGGAAGTTGACGGAACACCCGTAAATCCCGGATGGATCTGGAGCGAACCTACAATCGTCGAATTATCGGAGGGCACTATAGTTATGCTTATGCGCCGCTGCGGAAGCGGCTGGCTCTGGAGATGCGATAGTCACGACGGCGGAGAAACTTGGAGCAAATGTATAAAAACCGATATTCCCAATCCCTCAAACAAACCGAAACTGCTGAAACTTGACAACGGGAGAATTGCACTGATACATACGCCTAACAATAACGAATTTATAAATTCAGGGCGCAGTTACGGGCGCCGCTTCCCTCTCTGCCTTTGGATAAGCGATGACGATATGAAAACTTGGAAAAACAAAACGGTTTTAACGAATTTCCCCGGTTCATATTCCTACTCCGATGGCTTTTATGAAAACGGGCATATAAAATTCAGTATAGAACATAACCGTCATACAGCGCTTATGTTTGATGTTGAGCTGTAAAATTTGCGTGAAAATGAGGAACACCACTCCTGATTTTATAGGCAGTCTGTTCCTCTTATTTTCCCGTCTAAAGATCCAAACGCCCCGGTGAAGTCGCTTTGCGGATGAATGCGATATACTAAGAAAATTTCTTAATAGACCAATCAATTGCTTTTGCCGCAAGAATAGTAAAACCGCAACGTCATCTAATAAAAAAAGAAACCGTAATATCCAGAATACTTCGTAGCGAAACAAGTACAGACGCTAATAAACATAAGGCAAATCACGGGCAAAGCAGACTTTGTTTCTAAAAGGCACACTATATTGAAAGAAACAGTAAAAACTGAATATTAGATAAATCCGCTGAATATGCCGGATTATATTAACGAGAAAATGAGCCAGTCGTTGCTTGCAATTTCAACTTGCCGCTGCACCTATAAACAGAGACGCAGACGGCAACTATGTTTGTAATAGAAAAAATCTCAATGAGTCATTCTGTTGATTCAAGTCCCCAATAAAATTTCACGTCGGCCTTCGCCGTTTACTTAAAAAAATCGAACTCAATGATATTCAAATTCAAAACCAGCTTTATCGCTGACGAATTCACACAAAACCTTATCCTTATACGAAAAGCGATAATACGCTTTGCAGGACGCGCTCTCATGAATCGTTCTGCACATATGACCGTTTACCGGGGCTAAAAGCGGCTGGGCATTATTTTTTAACATCATTGCGGTGAACTCAAAATTTCCCTGCTTGACAGTAACTGTATTTTTTTCAATTCGTTTTACACGCGCGCCGAGATATGTCGCAATGCGGTATTCCTTTCCGTTCAAAAAAACAATGCCGATAATGCCTGTAAAATGAATGCCCAGCAAAGGGATATCCGCTACCGATAACAGCAATGATCCGTTTTTAAAACAGCACTGCGTCCAAATATAACGTTTGGGAAAAGAATATCCTCTATCACCTTCGATATATCCGGTTCCGTGATGAAACTCAAACAGCTGATCATTGAATATAATTTGCCCGTCAATTTCGTGAGTCATGCTGTAAACGCTATGTCTGCACTGCATAAACGGCACAAGAGCAAACGGCCCCATAATATTATAACGGATGGGCGAAAGGGAACGAAAGAGAAGCGAACCTTCGAACTTAAAATGCTGGTCTCTAAAATTTAAATGAATTCCTTTTGCCCCAAAATCACAATTTCCAATTTTTACAGATAACGGTTTATCGCTGTATTCCAACGATTCAAACGGCAAATGATAAGCCGTATGATCGGTTATGATCTGCAATGACGCTGTCCTTCTGTTATTGCTGTAATGATATGCGGGAATAAACGCAACCGTTTTTTCCCCGGTACAGCATTTAAAGTACCACCCTTTAAAATATCCGCTGCGATGCAATTTTGCCTCCATAATTTAGTATACTTATAAAGGATAGACTGCCCAACTTATCAACAGATATACAAAATCAGTCCGATATATTATAATAAGAAAATAATTGAAGCCTGCCGAAAAAATCGCCGGCAATCATCGCTTGCCATCCTGCTGATTGTTATCCTCCAAGTAAAGCAAACGTTCCCCCAGCAAAAGGAAGAGGATTCCCCGCACCCGGCAATGCCAGACCTTTATAATACGCTCTATCTTTTAAAAAATATTTTTCACACTATAAAAATACAACGGGTAAAAAAATGTTCAAAAGAAAGATACACAACCAAAAACCAAAGAATGATAAACAATTTAATCTTAAGCTCTTTTTCGCACTATGCCTTTCCGCACTGGTTCCTACAATGTATCAAACCGTGCGCACATTTATAGTTTCTGTAAATATTTCTGCCGAGGGGTTCGATATTATCGGTCAAATGGAATGGTTTGATCTAATCAACGAAACCCTTCTGGCGTTTATCGTCATTCCTCTCTATTCCATCCTCAACAAAATATCGGTTCAGTCAAAAGACGATTTTAAATATTTCGTTTTTAAAGCTGGGATCCTCACCGTCCTTTTCTATGCTTTATTTCACCTTGGCGTATTTTTTTACGGGCAAAAGCTTATTGTCTTTATGAACCCGGCGGAAACAGATGTATCTGCAATATTCCGATATCTGATATTAGAGACTGCAGCCTTTACCGTAGGAGTAATTCCCACATTTATCAAGGTAGTTTTTATCGTAAGAAACAGAGTGAAAAATGTTTACATTCTTCTCCTTGTACAGGCAGTGCTGCTGATTCTTTCCGATTTTATCATGATCCCGTATTTTAAGGTGGAAGGCGTTGCCCTTTCGAATATCCTCACAAATATCATATTAAGTTTTTTCAGTATTTTATTGTTAGCTCTCTATCACGATCTCTCTCCTTCAAAATTTAAAAAATCAGATACCGCCATCTTAAAAGAATGGGCAAAAACCGGACTCTTTTCAGGCGCTCAGCAGTTTATAGATAATATCTTCTATGCGCTGATGATCGGAAAAATGGTAAATATGGTAGCCGAACAGGGAAATTATTGGCTCGCCAATAATTTTATATGGGGGTATCTGCTGGTTCCGATCAATGCATTAGCCGAGATTATTAAAAAAGATTGCGCGGCCGGATATAAAAATCTTAAAAAAAGCCATTACTATACCGTACTGTTTATCATATTCTTTGTATGGATTGCAAGCATCCCGTTATGGGGCATCTTTTACCGGAATGTAGAATTTCTTACGAACTATCAGCAAATTCTATCTATTACCCTTAAATTATTCCCCTTTTATTTTGCTTACGCCTTTTCTGCAGTGCCAGATAATATATTTATCGGACTTGGAAAAACAAAATACAATGCGATAAACTCTCTTTTTGTCAATTTTTTATATTACGGAATCTTTTTCATACTATATAAAACAAATATCTTAATTATGACAATGGATACCATAATCTGGATGTTTGGATTCGGTATGGTTTTTCACTTGTTAATTTCCACAGCAGAAGAATATACATTAAAAAAACAGGAAGTACAGGAAATCAAATAAACCGCCGCTGCGCTATAAAACCAACCATATTAGCATAATGTTTATGCAATTCCGTCCTTCAAACGATCCTATCTTGAATCAAAGTCTATTTTTTGAACCATCCTCTCTCTTTGTACGGCATGCCGCTTTTATCGATTCCATCATTCTGGTTCAAATTTTATTTTGCAAACAGAAGAAAGTACCGGCGTATTGTTTTTTGAAAAAACCGCTGAGAATCGGGTATACTAAAAAAAAGGAGGCATAAAGATGATTGAACAGGATACGATAAAACTGCTGCGCGAATGTGATGCCGGCGTAAAAATGGGCGTTTCTTCTATCAACGAAGTTCTGGATCTCATTCAAAAGGAACCGTTTCATGAACGCATGGAGCAGTGCAAGGCGGAGCATGAACAATTAGACCGCGAGATCCAGAAGCTTTTAGATCAATATCAGGATGACGGAAAGGCACCGAATCCCATGGCCAAAAGCATGTCATGGATGAAAACACATATGAGATTAGCTGCAGACGCTTCGGATGAATCCATCGCCGATCTGATGACCGACGGCTGCAATATGGGTGTAAAATCCCTACACAAATATCTGAATCAGTATCAGGCGGCAGATGAACGCTCAAAAGACCTTACCAAACGTTTGATTCAATCAGAAGAACAGCTCGTCACCGATATCCGCTGTTATCTCTAAAGCGGATCTCCCCTCTCTGCTATCGGAGCTAACGTTCCGATAGTTTTTTATTTGGCTTTCTATACCTTTGCATATAAAAATATGCTACTGCACCGTATTGACAAACAGTAAAAAAATGCTATAATCAAAAAAGAAAAAATAATAGGAGGTTTTGCTTTATGAAAGTTTGTCCTAAATGCAGCAATCAATGCAGTGATGCTGCAATGTTCTGTAATGTATGCGGCGCTTCGCTTGCAGCTCAAGCCCAGCCGGAACAACAACAGCAACACCAGCAACAACAATATCAACAACAGCAGCAATATCAACAACAGTATCAGCAGCAATATCAAGTTCCGCCCACAGATCATACCGCCGAATTTGATGCGGCGGATATTTCACAAAACAAAGTCATTGCCATGGCGCCGTATATGCTTAGTTTTATTGGCATTATTATCGCGCTTTTAGCCGCAAATTCCTCAAAATATGCCGCTTTTCATGTGCGTCAGGCTCTGAAGATCGAAATCGTTTCTATGCTGATAATCCTTTGTATGATAATCCTGTTCTGGACCATCCTTGTTCCGATCGCAGGCGCTGTTTGCATGATCATTTTACTGGTTGTACGCATCATTTGCTTTTTTTCTGTCTGCGCCGGAAAGGCAAAAGAGCCGCCGATCGTCAGCGGATTAAGCTTTTTAAAATAATAACAAAAATACTCTTCCATAAACGGAGGAGTATTTTTTATTTTTCCGTCAGCGCCATCAATACGGCGCTTTGCAACCGCCCTCTTAAAGAGCTTCTGCACAAAAAAAGAGCCGCAATGCGGCTCTTTAAATTTTGACAGGCTTACTCCTGCTCTTTTTTCTTTTTGGCTACTACTACCAGCACTACCGCTGCTGCAACTACCGCTGCAATCAGCGCAACCGGAAGAAGGTCTCCGCCGGGTCTACTGTTAGTGGGCAGCTCATATACCATCGAAACCGTCATGCTTTCCTTTGCATTGGAAGAATCCAGCTTCATAAGCACTTCCGGACTGATACCCGCTACAATAAACGAAGTACCCGCCTTTACGGTATCCCCTTCAGCTTTGATATCAAACCGCGGGAAGAATTGATCGTAAGAATATTCTTTTTCCAATCCCTTTGTATTAATCGTTACCTTCGCATCACATTCATAGGTAATCAACTGGCTCTGTCCCGCAGGAATCGTATACCACTCAGTATTTTTTACAGCTTCCCAAGATTCCGGCGTTCCCTGATGCAGAACCGATGCAGAAAACTGTACCTGAATGGCATGCTCTCCGGTATTATAAACAGTAAAGCTCTTCTGTACCTTGCCATCCTTAACGTCGTCTGCGGTAATAAAGCCTTTGGCTTTCTCCGAAGAAATAAAGATACTGCCGGTAACATCCTTATTAATCGTCCACTGCACACCAACAGGATCTTTGGCAGACCCAATCGTTACTTCATCCACCAAATACGGGAAAACGCTTCCACCAACGTATGCGCATTCTGCTCCCACATTGCCGCCGTCCAAACGAAGAACTACCTCATATGCGCTAACATTTCCAGCAGCATAGAGATCGTCCAACGTTCTTAAGAAGTTTTCAGAAACATCAAATACAACGCTGTACTGCGCCCATTCTCCGGTAAGATTGATGTATGCGCCGTTGATAAAGGTCTTTTCATGGTAATCCTGAACCGTAACGCCATATTCCGCAAGCTCTTCCGGCTTAGTGGTGTGTAACTGAGAGTTCAAGAGTACCTCAAACTTCGTATTGGCTGGTACAGTACCGTCTACTTTAGCCCAGAAAGTAACCATATACTTGCCTGCGCCCATACCATTGTAGCCGGCCTCCTGATTCTGAATAATTGCCGGACCAAGATCAAAGGCAATAGAATCCCACTGCGCGGTAGGATTAAAGCGAACCGCATGAGCCGTTCCATTGGCGCCGGGTTCAACCTGTTCAACACTGCCTCCGGTAAATACGTCCCAGCCAGTCAAACCGTTTTCTGCATTGCCGTTTTCTACCTTTTTAGAGGTATCTTCCGGTTCCTCTGCCGTAACTCTTTCAAAGGTCAACTCGTCGATCAAATAGCTCTTCTCAGCAGATACGCTGTCCTTATAAAAGCCCTCAGAAGCATCAAAACGAATCAGAAGCTGATAAGCGTCATGCGCCGCACTCACCTTGCTGTAAAGCTCTTTAAGCTGTGAAATAAACTGATCGGAAATATCCATCTCTACTTCAAATTTCTGCCACTCTTTCGTAAAATGAAGGAAATTTCCGGCAGTATAATTATAATGCGTTGCAATGCAGCCCTCTCTGCCCAGATCCTGAGAAACCTGTTCAGGACTTCTGTGATACTGAGAGTTCAGGAAGATATAAAAATCTCCGGAAGCTTCTGGCGAGGTATCCGCAAGTTTGGCATAGAAGGTCAGCTTATACTTGCCTGCGCCGGCACCTGTATAATTATTGTCAGCATCGTCGATAACCGCAGGTCCTACATCAAAGCCCGGAGCCGACCACTTATTATTAGCAGGCGTATACTTCATTGCCCAAGCTGTACCGTTCGCACCACCGGAAACGCGCTCCAGCTGTCCGGCATCCGCGCCTTTAAAATTGACCCAGCCGTCAGAACTGTTCTCCAGCGTACCGTCGCCCAACACATTATCCAGCTTTGTAAAGGAAACATCATCCAGATACAATACGGAGCCTGCCCCCATATTATCCATGCAAACATACAAATTTTCATCTGCTGCCTGCGTCAGGGAAAGTGTATACGTATAGGTTAACTCGATCCATTGATTCGCCTGAACCGCTATACTGGTTCCATTGGCGGAATTAAACTGAACATGATCTCTGTCAGGATCAATCGTCCCCTGTGTCCCGCGGAAAAGCAGTGACAGTGTCTCTTCTCCGCTGACGGGCATGGTTTCAAAATATACCCATGCATGGAATTGATAGGTGCCGCCTTTTCCGTTTACAACCTGTTTGGTCGCATCACCGGAAATTGCCGGCATCATCCATTTTCCATTGCCTCCGGAAAATTTCAGCGAATACTCGCCGCCATGAACTTGTGCACCGTCGCTTGCAGATTGTACCTCTACCGTACCGCCCAAGGGCGCGTTTATATACTGATTGGTATTGCCTTCAAAATCCTCCGTCAGTGACTTCCCCTCAACCAATGCGGTTTGAGACGCTGCCGAAACCGAAAGCAAAGTCAATCCGGCAAAGGCACCGACAGTCAGCGTCAGTGCAAGCAGAATGCCTAAAACTTTCTTCATAACTTGTCCTCCTTAAAATTTTATGGAACAGATGTTGGAACCATTCCACGCTAGTTTCTATTATAAAGAAGTGCAAAATAAAGTCAATGTATTTTATTGCTTTTTTTATCACTTAAACAATATATTTTTTCCATAATTACAATTGATTTCCGGTCTCCCAAAAAGGGGCACCTTTCCGGCTCACCGCATAGCTTTTAAACCGTTAATTCCTGCAAAATTCCCCGGCAAACGTCCTCAAAAGTGAATGTTTTTTTAACATATGCGGTATTATCAGCAATGAAAAAAGTATTTTCTGCAAAGCTATTTGTAATTTCCAGCAACTTTTGCGCAATCGATTCCGGCGTGATATCCGAAACAGAAACGATATTGCCGTTAAAGCAGGAAAGATCCTTATTCTCATACGTATTCGTGATTGTTTTTACGCCAAAAGTAGACATCTCCAGCGGCGGATAGCTGGGATGGGGCGACATCATCAGAGAAACCCCAGCATAACAAGAACCCAGCAAACGGGCATATTCCCCGATGGGAAGCTTTCCTGCAGAACGCAGTATACAGCCCTGTCCTAAAGGAATATCCGGGTGTTTTTCTCCTGCGGAAACCAGCTGCCACTGAGGTGCATCCTCCGCCAGCACCGTCCACCGCCGCAGTGCCTCAACAATAAGCTCCGTACAATTCCGGGGCACCGACGGACGTCCATAAACCAGCAGTTTTTTTTCTTTTTTCTGCGGCGGATTTTCCAACAGTTCCCTTTTGAGCACCGGGTTCAGTGCCGGCTCAAAAAAGAACTCCTTAAAAAATCTGTACCCATGCAACCGAAAATAGTCCCGCAATTCACAGCTATTAAACACTGCGATCACCTTTTTTTCAAGATGATACGTACTTTCTGCCAAGGCACTGCGCGAAGACCAGGGATAAAAATACGGTTCATAATCCTGAATTAAATAAATCATGGGTTTTGCAATACCGCAATTTTGTTCAATAAATTCAAGGACCGGCGCAGCGATAAATGCTGTCCACCACGCAGTACACAAAAAAACATCATTCTTCCCTACAGGGATTGTTTTTCCTCTGCGGTTGGAAAACGGCACGGCCTGCCGGTCAACAATATGATCTTCGGTACAATCGGTAAGCGTATAGCCCGAATATTTTTTTAAAAACTCCGGTATCAGCGCCTCATCGGTAACAAGGATCCGGCGTTTGACTGCAAGCGTATCTGCCAGCTGCTCAAAAAAGGTTAGTGCGGTAGTAATTCCACCGAATACATGTGCAGGATTCAGTGTGGGAATAAGAAGATTAAGCCGAACCTCCTCTCCTAACTCTTTTTGAAAACGCACACCCAAGGGAGCAATCCCCGGTATGGACGGATCAAACACAAAGACATTCTTTAATTTTTTCAAAGCCGCTTTGGCTAAAAATCCGATTGACAATTCCCTCACGCCTCCTTTACAGCTTGATTCTCGGCTTGGTACTGTTGCTGTCAAGATTTTTATTATAAAAAGGATCTCCGTTTTTCAAATATTCCTGATACGCTTCCTCGGAACGTACAAAATCAATGGAGGGAATCTCTGCAGTATTTCTGGACTTAGACTCCATATGATACAGACGCACCCGCGCGTTATACAATACGCCGAGTCCGTGCTTTCCTGCACGCAGGCAAAGCTCCACGTCACTGCCGCAGACAATAAAGCTTTCATCAAAGCAGCCAATCTTCTGCAGCGTTTTACGGGAAACGGCCATACAGGCACCGGTGACGGCAAGCACATCCCGATTCACCATGGGTGATACAAACATATCCGCCGCATGCCGCAGCGGCTGCCCTTTATACACATGATCCGCCCACCCCCGCATGCCTACCACAACGCCCGCATGCTGGATCGTTTCATCCGGATAGAGCAGCAGCGCGCCCACCACGCCGATATCGGGCCGCAAAGCATTTTCTGCAAGACGTTCGATCCAATCCGGGGAAATCACAGCAGTATCATTATTTAAAAAGATCAACACTTCCCCGCGGCTGTTCTGGATGCCTAAATTATTAAGTTTTGACCAGTTGAATGCAAACGGAGCCTCTACAATTCGAATACACCCGTCCTGTTTCTGCAAATCCTGAAAGCAGGAAAACGTAGCCTCTTCCGAAGAACGGTTATCCAAAATTAAAATTTCAAAATTCTGATATGTTGATTTTTGCAGAATACTTTCTACACACGTCTTTAAATCCGAAGCATGATCTTTAGTAGGAATAATAATGGATACCAGCGGACGATCCTTCAACGTATCAAACCGCGCATCATACACAAACAGATATGCACTGTCTTCTGCATAGGCAAACGAACCGTAGCGGCGTTTTAAATGAGCATCCAGCGCCTTCCTCCCGGCCTCATGAGCATAAGGCTTTGCCTCCGGGTTTGCGGAAGTTGAGCTCTCCGTTTCCCGCCAGGAATAAAGCACGTCAGGGATATGATAAATCTTTTGGGTATACTCCGTAAAACGCAGCATCAGGTCATAATCCTGACTGCCGCTGTACAGTTCCTGCATCTGCCCAACCTGATCGAACAATTCTGTCCGAAACACCAAGAAATGACAAATATACATCTGTGAATACAGCAAATCCCTGTTAAAATCCGGCTTAAAAAACGGCAAGGTCCGGCGGCCGTTTTTCAAATGATCCTCATCACTGTAAAGTACGTCCGGATGATGGTCCGCAATAGCCTTCACTACAGCAGAAAGAGCGTTTTCAGTCAACCGGTCATCATGATCCAAAAGGGCCAGATATTCGCCCGAGGCCATTGTCCGGCACGCATTGGTGTTCCCGGCAATTCCCAAATTCTGCTCCAGCTTTTTAAGTTTAATGCGCGCGTCCTTTGC
>ENA-ORNQ01001537-ORNQ01001537.1-human-gut-metagenome-genome-assembly--contig:-NODE-1537-length-17809-cov-2.435451_pt1 | contig 17809 bp, 27 predicted proteins | sample MGYA00242116_ERZ509024 | MGnify/ENA primary metagenome ERZ509024 (study PRJEB26280, sample SAMEA2338697) | human gut metagenome | biome: human gut; feature: human-associated habitat; material: faeces...
TCCTCATTGTAGAATCGCTCCTGACCCTGATGACTGGTTCAATGACGAAAAAGCGCTTTGTAAAGAAGCAGGGAATAAACTAATTGAGGGAATGTTAAGACCTTACGAAAGGGTATTAATTCCGGATTGGTGTCCATTAAAAACTAATAAACAAAAATGAATAGAATTAAGACAAAAGCCTATCTTGAGGTAACTTTAGAGCAGGCACGCGAATGGTATGAAAGCGGTAATGAAGACTTGAAGAAATTAGCTCTTACTGCATTTAGTGAGGAAATGCTAATTCCTTCCTTTAAAGAGATAGTAGAGTCTGAAGAAGATTATGGTTTTTGGAATACATTAGTATGTCCTCCAAGCATGACAGAACAACTCAGTTCTCTAGCTAGTTTACAAATAGTTGCTAACTATCTAAATAAAGGATGGATCAAAACAGAAGGTAATACTGGCTATTTTCTTGGAAAAGGTTCTTCTCTATCTGGAAAGACGGAAACTGATATAAAAGGAGTGTACGTGCATCAAAACGTAAAATATCCAGGTATTGTTTATTTTAGAACTGTAGCTGATGCACAGAAAGCGGTAAAGATTCTTGGTAAAAAGTTATTGCCGTTGTTTGAATAAATGATTAGATGGTGTTATTAGTTCAGTTGGCAGAACGCTACATTGTGGCTGTAGAGGTCAGCGGTTCAAATCCGCTATAACACCCATAGTATAATTCCCAGAACGATCAACAAATTGGCAGATGTACAGTGTTATCTCATAACAAGACATAGTGTAGAGTCTTAGGAAAGTCTGAATAAGTGAAGAATCGGAACTCTTATTAATTATATTATGAAAGATAGAAAATTATTTTGGTTTTGTGTAATATCTATAATTTACATAATTACCTATTGGTGTTTTATTAAAAATTACAACGAATGAAAAAGACAATTGAAATCGAATGTCCTGATGGTTACAAACCAGTTTACAATGCAGAGACTGGAAAAGTAGAAATTGTGTCTGAAGACATTACTGCAAGGGTACAGACTTACGAAGATGCTTGTAAAATCATGAGTAGAGATGTCTATGGTAATGTTCCTGCAAATTTCTCTGTTGATGCTTTGCGCAAATTGCACGTCATTCTCGATGCCTTAAACGAAGGACATAAGTTTAATCTATTAACTAGAACTGTATGGTATCCTTGGGTTCGGTTCTTTAGAATGAAATCAGTACCGAAAGATGCAGAGGTCATTGGACACTTCCGTTATCAGGGCGAGAAATTCGCGCTGGTGGGCGGCTTCGCGTTTCGTGGCAGCTCTGCGGGTCTCGGCTCTTTCTATTCTAGCAATGACGTCGGCTTTGCCAGTTCCGCTGTCGGGTTGCTTGCGTGCAAATCTGAGGAGATTGCCAAATATGTATCAACTCAGTTTGGCAAACTCGTATTCGAAGCTTGTTTTGCCAGACACTTCAATGTAGGAGAATTTGAATGGCTAGACTAATTGTAATTCTACTATTGCTTGCCTCATGCACACACGATAAGGTAGTAAATCACAATCAAACTGATACCATAAAGTATGAAGAGATATATTGCCCAAATTGTGATGGAATTGGTCAAGTAAAGATGTCAGCTGGGTCTAGAGTTGTATTAGGCATCCTTACACTAGGTCCAGGTGCTCTTTGTGATACCGAATCATGTGCAATGGAACAGGAATAGTTAAAAGAAGAGTACTAAACAAATGAAGAAATTTTTAATGCTTATTGTGGCTATGCTCTTTATGAGTGTAGCCTCATTCTCTCAAATAACCATATCTCAAGAAGATTATGATAGGTTGCCTGGAGAGACGAGAACCCAAATCGAGAAAATAACTACCGAGAAGGCTATAAAAGGAGAAATCAAAGAAGTATCTGAATATGCAAGTCTCGGAAAGGAGATTGGAGTTGCAGTAAATGAGACACTAAAAGCAGCGGCTATAAGAATATCTGAATCTAATCTAGGACAAACAGCGATAACTATTGTAGTATGGAAATTACTATATAAGGAGATAGCTGGAGTCGTAATAGGTATACTACTGCTAGGAATATCTCTATTTTTACTAATAACTGGAAGAGGAAAACTATCTAAAGACGATGCTGGCGGATGGATAAGTGTAGTCGGTGGCGCAGTATTCTTTATTTCTTCTATGATTTGTGTATTTGGCTGAGGAGCAGTCCAGGCTATAGGCTGGTGTATTCTAGCTATATTCTGTGTATTATTGCTTCTTGGATGTATGTTAGGCTAACTAATTGGTTAGCCCTTTGGAAGGGTGGCAGAGTCAGGTTTAATGCAACGGTCTTGAAAACCGTCGGGCGGTAAAACGTCCCCAGGGTTCGAATCCCTGTCCTTCCGCAATTAACTATAGGATTGGTGTTAACGGTTAGCACGTCGGTCTCCAAAACCGAAGGTAAGGGTTCGAATCCTATGCAAATATCAATAACTAAAAACTTATGAAGAGAATTAGATTAATTTGTATGATGGCTGTTGTTCGTTTACTTCTAGGGAAGACCGAAATCATTTTTCGGTTATAAAGGTATATACCGACCCTAATAGTCACATGAATGTCTATAGAGTCTCCGTTCCTGGGAGAGTGTATTACGTACTTCATAATACGACTCAAGGAGGGTTATGTAAATTACAATGAGCGAAACTTATTATCTCTTAGCAGCCATTTCGTATGGCATTTTTATTGTTCAGTTCATACTCTCTTGGTTTGGTGGCGACACTGACTTAGATGTAGATTTAGATGGAGAATTGGACATGGATGTGAGTGATATTGTCTCTTTTAAAGGACTAGTACATTTTGTAATGGGAGCAAGTGGATGGCTTTGTATTAAGCATTCCGTTTCTCATTCTATAGAATGGTACGATTATTTAATCGCATTAATATGCGGTATTCTTTTTGTGGTTATACTTTACTACTTATATAAACTTTGTTTAAAACTCCAACATCAAGTTATTCCTGAAAAGGGTGAAGCCTTAGTTGGGAGAATTGGAACAATCACTATCCCTAATGATATTTCTGGTGGTAGTTCTGTTATCTTAGTTGAGATAAATGGAATGCTTCAAGAATTGTCAGCTTATGCTGAAGAAGAGCATAAGACGTATAAAAACGGGGACAAAGTGAGAATTTCAAAATTTGAGAATGGAAAGTATTATTTTAACTAAAAAGAATTTTTAAAGATGACAACAGAAACTCTTATTGTAGCGGGTGTTATTGTACTCTTAGTAGTTGTAACTTTTATCGGACTTTTGTCTCGGTATCGTAAGTGTGCTAGTGATGAAATCCTGGTAGTATTTGGTAAGGCAGGAAAGAAGAAGGTAGTTAACGAGAAGACTGGTAAAACGGAGGAAGTTATACTGCCGTCTAAAATCATCCACGGCGGAGGTACATTCGTAATGCCTGTCATTCAAGACTGGGCTAAAATGTCCTTGAAACCTATTCAGATTCAGGTAATGGTAGAGGGAGTATCCAGCCAAATGATTAAGGTTAGGATTCCTGTGACATTAACTACTGGTATAGGAACCGATCAAGTACTAATGCAAAACGCTGCAAGCAGATTCTTAACAGCTAAAACTTCTGAAATCTCAGACCAAATCAAGGATATTCTCATTGGTGAAGTGAGAAGCTTGATGGCAACAATGACGATTGAGGAAATAAATGCTGATAGAATCAAATTTATCGGCAAGGCAAAAGAGAATATTGAAACTGAGTTGAACAAGGTAGGTTTCAGTATTATCAATATTAACAACGCTGATATCTCGGACGATGCAAACTATATCAAGAATCTTGGTCAGAAAGCTGCAACTAAAGCTCTTGCTCAGGCACAGGCTGACATTGCAGAAGAGAAGAAGAAAGGAGATATTCAGATTGCAGAAACCAACAAACAGCGTGAGATTGCCGTAGCCGATGCTGAAAAGGAAAGAGAAACTACAGTTGCTCAAACTAAGCAAGAACAGGAAGTAAAGGTTGCTGAGATTAATCAGGAGAAAGCTATTCGCTTGGCAGAAGCAGAAAAGAACAAACAAGCTGGTATCGCTGAACAGAAGGCGGAACAAGAAGCTAGTATTGCTCGTGCAAACACTCAAGCAGAATCAGCTAAAGCTGAAGCTGAATCTCAGAGAATAGCTAATGTAGCGAAATCCGCTTCAGAGGCTGCTTCTAAGAAAGCTGCTGCTGACGCAGAAGCAGAAGCTAATGTAGCTAAAGCTAAGGCAGAAGCAGATTCTAAGAAAGCTGAAGCTGAAGCTCTGAAGCAAACTCGTATTGCTCAAGCTAAGCAAAAGCAGGAAGCAGACACTCAGAAAGCAATTAATGAGCAAGAAGCTGCTACTGCAGAGTATGAGTCTCAGAAGAGAATTAAGGCTGCAGAAGCTGACAAGCAAGCTGGAGTAGCTGAGCAGAAAGCAACTATTGAAGTATCAAAGGCAAAAGGAGAAGCTGCACAGGCACAAGCTGAAGCAGAAAAGGTAGCTGGTACTTCTAAAGTAGAAGCAAGAATGGCTGTAGCCAAAACAGAACAAGAACGCCAGATTGAGGTTAACGAAGCTGCTGCTAAGGCAGAGGAAGCAAAACTTCAAGCTGAAATGATTGTTCCTGCTCAGAAACAAAAAGAGAGAGTAACTATTGAAGCAGAAGCAATTAAAGCCAAAGCGGTATTGGAAGCAGAAGCAGAAGCTGCAAAGATTTTGAAAGAAGCAGAAGCGAAAGCTGACGCTACTAAACTGCAGTTAGAAGCAGAGGCAGAAGGTACTCGCAAGAAATTGCTTGCTGAAGCTGAAGGTAAGAGAGCATCATTGATGGCAGAAGCTGATAAGGTTCAAGCTATCGAAATGGCTCCAGCCTTGGCAGTTGAGAAGATGATTGAATCTGGCTTGACTCCACAAATGGTGGTTCAGTACAAGACTGTTGACCAATTGGCCGGTATTGCTCAGGCATCTGCTCAGATGTTTGAACACATTCACCTTGGACAGGTTACTGTTTATGGTAATGAGAATACCGCTGGTAATTTCATGGCTAAGACTGCTGAGAACTTGAATCCTGCTCTTGACTTGTTACGTTCTATTCCTTTCGCTGACACAGTAAAGGAAATGTTCGGCAAGAAGCAAGCAGAAGCTACTGAGTTTGAAGAAGTGAAGTAATCACAGCGAAGGGGCTTTACAAAGAATTAGTAAAGTATAACAAAAGCCCTTCGCAATTTGGAGGTATGGGTGAGCGGTCTAAACCAGAGTCCTGCTAAGACTCCGGGCCTCAAAAGGGTCCCGCTGGTTCGAATCCAGCTGCCTCCGCATTAACTTAAATAATTATTAGATATGAGCGAATGGAAATACATAGATTCAATCGCAGAGCTATCCGATTTTGAATGTGCACACTGCGATACAAGAGATTTTTATATGGTTACTTATGATACTATAAGTCAACCTTGGAAAGTATTAAATAAATTCCTGAAAAAGAATAGAATTATAGTAGAACAATGTTCATTTAATAAGGACGAGATTATTCCCTTACTAAAGAGTTTAGAGACTGCATCGGGTGGTGAGGGAGACTGGAGGCATTTGGTATTGGATTCTATTGACCATTGGTGGATAAAGTATATCCGTTTCCAGAGACTTAGTAATGGACAATACTTTTGTTTTACTGATTCTGCTGATACTATTATTCCGCTTTATAAGGATAAACTTAAGGCAGAGTTCGTGAATCAGGATGAAAATCATAAAGTTCATGGAAGATAAAATTGAAATATTTAGAAGCCTTCATAAAGAATTTCTCAGTATGCTTCTAGATGATACTTGGCTATGTGAGGAGCCTATCGAACTAGCAGAAGTAGAAGCGTGTTGGCAGTGGGCTATAGAAGTAGGAGAAGAAGTTGTTCCGTTAGAAGACTTTGAAAAAGAATTTAAGTTTTCTTTACAGGATTTAACTAACTGGTGGAACAAAAAAATACTAGAATTGGAATAACTGATAGTTGAAAGTGCACTTAGTAGACTATCGACTGCATAGACCCCTTATGTAGTATATAGAGTGGATGGCTGAGGGATAAATCCAGCAAAACGTTATTAGTAGTGCGCAATGCTAATAACCTTAAGTCCGTTGAAGTCGCCTTAGTACGTGCGTAACATACTCGGAAATGCATAACTTGCTTTGGGACTCTTTTCCATAGATGAAGGTTTTATCCGTTTACTTCATCTATGCCTTTACATTATAAACGGATATGGGACGATAGCTCAGTAGGTAGAGCGCTGGACTGAAAATCCAGGACGTTAGCGGCAGTTCGATCCTGCCTCGTCCCACTTGCATTGTGTGTTTTTCATGGTAAATAGACTTAGTGGTTCGTGAGAATAGCTAAGCCAAAATTGGGCTATGGTGTAATGGTTAGCACTACAGATTTTGATTCTGTCAGTCTAGGTTCGAGTCCTAGTAGCCCAACAAACTTAACAAATATGGAAGAGATAGAAAAGATTAATATCATTAACAAGAGGCTTAGGCAAAAAGAAGCCAGAGCAGACTGGAAATGGGTAAATGATGGCAAACAATTTGGTTGGGCACGTGGTCGTTCTAAGAACCGTAAATCTAAGAGAGGATATGAGGTAGGAACTAAGGAAAGTAGGAAGCTTGAGAGGAAATGGTTTAAGAATATATACCATAAAATATTATTCCATTAACCGAAGAAGAGTCTAACAGTCTTGAATTTCATTACAAATGGAGAGAACAAACTCATATGATTCAAGCGTTAATTAACGATATACGTTCTAAATTATGAAGCCAGAAGATTATAGAAAGGTTGTCAAGTTTTGTGACAAAGGTAAATGTAAAGTCCGGGAAAATTCATTCGGAGTTTGTTGGTGTGGTAAGCTACACTCTGATGCAGCAGAAAAGTTAAAACCAGAAGAACAAATAATAGTAAGAAATGAGAGTAATAATTAATAGTTGTTTAGTTACAGAATTGTTTGCCAATTTTCAAACTTCTATAGATAGAAAAAGTATCATAGGAGAAACCCATTCTGTAGAAGAAATGGAAAAGTTGATGCTAGAATTTGCTAAGTTTAATATAAAACCAAGCGATGTTCTAGGGAAGACGGTAATATTTGAATGCAAATCAATAAGTGCATACGAATAATATTTAGGACCTATAGCTCAGTCCGGTCAGAGCAGCTGACTCATAATCAGAAGGTCGGGGGTTCAAAGCCCTCTAGGTCCACACTTGAGCCTACCTAATTGGAATAAAGGTCTAGACGCGTTGGCTAGATTTGGGTTCAAGTCCCAATAGGTTCACATAATCAGATACGGAGAAAGTAGTACAACCGAAAAGACATATCAAGTAATATAGGTTGCCACGAGTATAGTCGGCTTATATTGCGCTCCATGGAACGGATATGAGGTCTGATTTCAAATAATTAAAAAATAAAACTTATGAATTATCAGTATTTTGGATTGTTCTTAGATGAACCAACTAGAAACAAACTTATGCAAGTTATCATTGGAAATCCCATCATTTGCAATCTGGTGTTCCAAAGAGGAAGTACTATTTATTTAGATCATTGCACTCTTCTCCATAAAAATCAACATGAAGAAAAGATGGCTAATGACCTACAATATCGTATAGATGGTAATTTTCGATTAATTGTAAACAAAATAGGGATTTCTGAGAAAGCAATAGCTTTTGGAGTAGAATTGGGAGACCAATATCTGCCTTGTGCAAATGCTAAACCTCATATCACTATTTGTACAATCAACAAGGGTAAACCAGTAGATAGCAATGGTATTGCAACTTGGATTCCAATTCCAGAATTTAGTATTTATTGCCATCTTAAAGTAGTATAATATGTGGGGAAGAAAGAGTCCTATAGAAGAATATCTGGACAAGCATCCAGACAGCACTCTAAGAGAGTATAATGAATATGTTAAGGAAGAAGAACGGAAGAGACACAAGAGAAGGTAGACAGCGACAATAGACATAAAGCACTACTTAAAAGCTATATAGGAAAGTGTTTCAAGATAGACTTCAATGGTATGTCAACAATGTTTTTCAGACTTACATCCGACCCAACAGATCCACGAAGTAGTAGAATCGAAGAGGATGCCTATTCAGTTTATATTGATTCATCTAAGGTACATATGGAATTAGAAAAGAAGAGTTATATTAATATAACGTGGCTTCCTGGTCAAGAAGAGTGGTATGGAAACTCTCACAAAGTTTTTCAAATATCTGAGGAAGACTTTAATAAGGTAGTAGAGAAATATAACGAAATGGTTAAGGTTGCTAAAGAAATAAAAGCAACCTAACAGTTGGGGTAGTGGCGGAATTGGTAGACGCGCTAGACTTAGGATCTAGTGCCGTGAGGGTTCGAGTCCCTCCTACCCTACAACTTTTATTTATTAAGTAATATGAAAGAGTTAAGTGAAATTATTCAGGAGATGGTAGACAATGGCAATTCCATGGGTCAAATGGACCTAAAAACTGCCATAGTGTTTGTTACAGAGGCTTACGAATCTGGTATGGAAAAGGCTCGTTCTCTCATAACTAATGAACATAACGAGGAGGATTACTAATGACCGTAGAAGAATTAGAAGGTAAGCTGACTAATATCTACCATGAATTTGCTGAAACAATCTCTGAAAATGAGACTGATGAGCAAATAGTTGCCCGTTCTAAAGAGTGGTTTGTAAAAAGACTCTCAGAGGAAACTGATAACAAAGAAGCTATAGAATCTATAGCTAATCAATTAGTAGGATGTCTCAAACAGGCATCTGTTTTAAGTAACCTAGAAAAAGAAAAATGAACAAAGTTTGGATGTGTTCTGGGTCTACATATACCCAGGTAAGCTCAGGCTATAGCGTTGAGCAGTCTCTCCCAGTTGGAATCTACAGTATTTGTCTGACAATGACAGGTTATCACCTAGACAGATATGCGGATAAGTTTGTATTCCCGTACAAAATGTATGGTTTGCAGAACGAGTTTATTGACCATGTAATTAAGACGTATCACGCTACAGAAGGCAATCTCGGAATTATGCTTACTGGTACAAAGGGCACTGGAAAGACTGTTACTGCTAAGGAACTGGCTAACAAGCTAAATCTGCCCATCATTATCGTAAAGGATATGGGAGACCATAATCAATCTATGATTGAGTTCCTTTCTGGTATTGAAGGAGATTGCATTCTGTTCTTGGATGAATTTGAAAAGAATTTCAGTGAATCGGATTCTACTATCTTGCAAATCATGGACGGTGTTTACAACTCTAAGTATCGCAAGGTTTTCCTGCTTACTACTAATGCTATGACCATCAATGAGAATATGGTAGGACGTCCGTCTAGAATCCGTTATGTCAAGGAATTTGGCAACTTGGATTTGAAGGTTGTGAACGAATATCTGGACGACGCACTTCAAGTGCCGGAAGCTCGTCAAGATTTGCTTGATTTCATTGATTCTTTGACTATATCTACTATTGATATTCTCAAAACTATAGTTAATGAGGTCAATATTCACGGTATAGAAGGATTGAGAAGAGCTAAAGGCTTCTTCAACGTAGTAACTAATGAGTATGACTATTCCTGCATTAGAGGTTATGCATATGCTGGTGAGATTTCTGCTGATAAGAATAAATTCTCTATTGAAGAGTTCTCTAAAGCTGTTGAGAGATTCAACAATCCGATGCCAAAGCCCATTGTAGACGATGAGGATAACTGTACTGTTGAGGAAAGAAAAGCTCTTAACGAGTATTATGAATATCGCCGCCACAATTTCCACAATCTGTCATATTACTATGTATCTTCGGATATTAAGTTCGCAAATCTGGCAGTTGGAGATGACTTCTATGATGACGAAATTATTGCGATTGACAAGAAACTAGGAATCGTAGTTACTAAAGACGGCAACGAAATTAATTACTACTGGATTAAAGATCCAAATAGTAAACCGTCTCTGTATCGTAGAGGTGCTTACAACTCTTTGGTACTATAAAACTTGGGGAGCTAGTCTTCCCTTTATGTCTAGATGCCCGAGCGGTCTAAGGGAACGGTCTGCAAAACCGTGTTTCGTGGGTTCGAATCCCACTCTAGATTCTACACTAATCTTATTGCTTATGGATAGAGAATTGAGAAGAGAACTTTCTAAAAGAAAGTGGATTTCGAGAGCTAAAAAGGTTTACAACGCTTGCGGTAAATTTTACGTACCTGTTGCCGGGATTAAAGCCAATGTAAGGTATAATGTTCCTATAATAAGGAATAAGGCGTTGAAGGTCTGTGAGTCAATTACGGATTTCCTTGATAGTTCTAAATACGCAAAGATGCTTAAGAATTGCACTTCTCCTTATAGAAGCAGAATGATGCAATATGAATACAAGAAAGAGAATAGAAAGGATAGATATAAAGCAAAAAGAGATATTCAAGAAGGTATTCAAGAATATGAATCTAGGGACAATCTTTCGTGTTCATCCTGCATTTTCTATGATAAAGGCTTTTGCGAAAAGGGATTATTAATGACTGAAAACTGCCCAGAATATTGGGATTAAAGTATGGACAAGTATATTAATGGAAGTTTAGTAAAGAGAGTTTTAGTTTTTAAAACTAGAAAGCATCCCGATTGGGTACATTATGTGGACGATTACCGATTCTTGTTTTGGAAAATACATCGAGATTATTGGTATTATTGGGACCCATGTTTTGGAACTTATACGGAAGAAAAAATGATTTCATCTTTAGAGAAGAGATATGCCTTCTACAAGGATGGAATAGTATATCAGAAACCTCATATCATTTTAGAGTTCTCTAAAAGACATGATGAATCTATCTATTTTGATAGTGACGAAGATGGTTTGAATCCTTCATGGAAGAATTTGGAAAACCGTTTATTTACATAGACTAATACCTTTATCCCAGTTTAGAGCTTAGCTCAAATAGTGAATAATAGTAGCTATTGGTTAAAACGAGGTGGAGTGCCAGACGAAAGACTGGAATTAACATAGTTTAACTTTGAATCTCTGACTATGCGGAGTATTATTATGGCAGAATTGATTTTCTTAGCTAATGGAAAATGCGACTTGAAGTTCCACGCTCATCCCAAGAATTTCAAAAGGGTTGAGAAGTTCAACTACAAAAAGAACTTTTTCAAGGTTTACGTTGACCGAAACGACAGCGTTTACGAGATAACTCGCTGCGAGGTGGTTACATGGAAAACCATAGAGAAAGGCAAGAAGAAATTTAACGTCCCTGACGAGGTGAAAGAAACTCGTGATGCTCACTTGTTTGACAAAATCAAGGGGAATCCGTTCAAAATCGCTATTACTAAGGTAGCTGGCGAGATTGATATGCAGGAGCTGTTATCTGAGTAATTCGTTTAGGAGAGTATCGTAAAACTCTCCATTATGCAGGTGTGGTGTTAATGGATTGAGCACGCCAGACTTCCAATCTGGAGGGGAGAGTTCGAGTCTCTCTACCTGCACATTTGTGGGTATAGCACAATGGTTAGTGCATCGGCTTGCCATGCCGAGGATGTGAGTTCGATTCTCATTATCCACTCTTTTCCGATTTAGCTCAGTATGGTAGAGCGCCCATACCAATAAAGCATTAGTGGGAGGTTCAAATCCTTTAATCGGAACGACGAAACAAGGCTCCACAGCAGTTACAAGTTGTAACTGGTCTTATCTCCGAATAGCTAGTCTTACGGGGTGGAGAAGTAGTCACCTCGGTGTACCAGAGTGGTTTAATGGCTCAGACTGCAAATCTGCTGATTCGTCAGTTCGAATCTGACCACCGAGTCTCGACGTGCAAGTCTTTTAACTACAATAGTTAACGTGTCTGGTTACGTTATCACCCAGTCGTCACCTACGGTTAGAAGGGCGTCCCTTATCGTGAAAGGCATCCCTGAGTAGCGGATGTAAATTAGCTACTAATATCGTGGAGTAGAGAAGTTGGTCATCTCGCTAGGCTCATAACCTAGAAATCGTCATAAACGGTTCGAATCCTACCTCCGCAACTAAACTCCTTTTGTGGCTCTGTTATTAGATTAATTATTAACAATCTTAAACTTTAATGTTATGAAGAAAGTAATTAATGTTGTAAAGAAAGCTGCTAAATGGTATTTTGAACAGAGTTCTAAGAACTACACTTGGTTAGTGTCGGGAACAATACCTCCTCCATATAGAGGACAAGAGTAAAAATATCATTAAAAGGTAAGTACCAATGGGGTACTTACAGATGTCTGGGAGGAAATAATATGTATGGTTAGCCAAGTGGCCGACGGCAGCGGGCTGTTAACCCGTCGTGAGAAATCCCATCGCAGGTTCGAATCCTGCACCATACGCCTTTTTGCTGAACCCTCCTTAGTTTTTAACTAAGCAATAGTAATCCAGCAAACTCTAGACCGATGTGAGGAAGAGAGTCGTCTAGACGGTAGCTAGCACTGTAGTACGCAATGGTGGAATAGAAACGGCTAGCATCCACCAACTTTTAATTAATTAGATATGATAGTACAACCTATTGGAAAGTTTAAACTTACTTATGCAAATGGTATAAGTCAAGTTAAGCTGTTAATAACTCAGGAAGACTACAAGTCTATTGTCAAACCTATATTAGATAATATAGCTGAGTTAGAGGCACAGCGAAGTGGGATTAATAAAAAGAGTAAAAGGTATAAGGAAATTTCGGAAAAACTTAGAGAACTGAAAAAACCTATATCGGAACTTGGAGAGTTTTTTACAAGCACGTCTCCTCTTGGATTAGCACTATGGAGTAGTCGCTTCCCAAACTTGATACTTCCGCCTCAACAAGGCGGTGGACATTTTGTTAGATTTGAAAAATTAGATTTGTATGAAAATAAGGAAGGTTAACTCTACTATCAAAAGACGAGTTCTTAGGGAAGTGTCTAGAGAGTGCAGAAAGAGGAATATGATGGACAAGAAAGGTGAAATTCCAAATGATATTAAAGACATATGGGAAGCGATTAAAGTATTAACAAAGAGAAATAAACAATTTGCTGTTAGATATGCATCAATGTGATTATTGTTGTTGGTATAATCCTGCCAGTGGGTGCTGTGATTGTCCATACGTAATGAGACGGAAAGCGTGTGAGAAGGCTCGTAAACAGAAAGAAGAAAATGAAAAGCCTAGAAAGTTATAGCATATTTACTAAGCCTAAACTATCTAATCCTGTATCATGGGAGGATATGAAAGAATTTAATACCCATATGAAGGAAGTAGTTAGAGACTATAAGATTAGGCAAGCTAGAGAAAGCGCTAAGAAAGTAATTATTAAGTAAATACTAACCTGGCAAGGTAAAAATCCAGTCGGGGTCTGTTAGCATTTATGCTAATAAGTCGAAGCCAGTCCCTGCGTAGTTATAATAGGCAAGCTGAACTTGAGAATTGTTAAACGGATGGTTGCCGTTAAAAGATATATAGTTACAAACTTATGTATCCAGAATATAACTAATTAAAGACTTATCTGGTGATGTTAGGTTATGGAATCCTAACAGTGGAAATTTATGAGTTATGTCACCAATTAAAAAGAAAATCTCAAACATGGGCCGTTAGCTCAAATGGCTAGAGCGCTGGTTTTGCACACCGGAAGATAGGGTTCGAGTCCCTGCGTGTCCACAACAAAATTAAATAATTATGAAAGTATACGTAGTCGTAGTGAATCATCATCCAGCTAATGCGCCTCAGAACTATAAAACTGAGTGTCAGATATTTCTGGATAAAAAGGAAGCCGAAGGCTATAAGAAAGCCAAGGAAGAAGAATATCCCATACGTTGGGGAGGTGAATACAATCATTGTGAAATATTTAAAAAACATTTGTAATATCGCGGGGTGTTAGCAGAGGTAGCTAGTCAGGCTCATAACCTGAAGGTCGAGGGTTCGAGTCCCTCTCCCGCTACTAGTAATTAATTAGATACTTAATTTTTAGATTATGAATTACGAAAATCTTACCAAAGAAACTCTCCCTGTAGAGTTTCAAAACAGAATCGAACGATTTAATCGTCTATTCTCAGCTGCAACCGACCATTCCTTCGAAGAGGATGACTTGTTTGAGTATGAAATGTTATGTATAAAGCAAGCTCTTTCATTCTCGGAATTTTTCCAAGATTTCGGTGATGAACAGTATCAAGACTTCTTGAAGCAATATGAGAGCTTATACGACTTAGTTGATGCTATTAAGGACAAACTTCAGTTCTTTGATAACGGACATACTGGAAACTCTATGAGCATGAGTTGGCTTTTATTCCGAACTTATCGAGAAAGACCGGAATTAGTTCCGTATATGCACGGATGCTTGGCTCAGCTCGTTGGGGATGAAGGCTATTATGATGACCGTTCAGATGTTCCAGAACTATGAGCGTAATACAACAGGTCTACTTAGCTGAATCAGGCAGTTCTATTTACATAAAGGGAATTAAACCTGATAAAGAGAATGAATATTCTGGTGAGATTACTCTAAACGGTAATCCCACTAGATTAGAAAGAAAAGAACGTTACCATATAAGTAACGGTATGCTTGTTACAGATAGTTATCATATCCCTATGGAGTTCATTATTAGCTTCTTGCAGGCTAACGGATGTGTTCAAGAAGGAGAAGATGGCAAGTCGTATGTTGTTTTAAGAGAAGTAGAATTTAAATTGAATAACTAATGTTATCAGTATTATATAGCGAATATGAGCTGTGGGGTTGTCCTAATTGTGGGTGCGATTCCGTTATAAGTAGTGGAGTTTCTGGAGGAGGTCTAACATCTGGAACTTGTAGACATTGCAAGTTAAAATTTGAAGTTAGAAGCGAAAATCCAATGGGAATAGTCAAATATGGCTGCCATCCAGAAAATCCCTCAGACCCGAAATCTAAATGGGTTATGGAAAGCGCAATCAGAATTGAACATCCTAGAAAAGGTATTCCTGCATGGAATTGGGAACCAGTTGACGAACGTCCAGAAGAAGGAGAATATTGGAACTCTCGTGGTCCTGGCTATCCAGATGTTTCTGGCTTTGTAAAGACCAAAGCTGCTGGTGAGCGTATTCTAGCTATGGTGCATGAAGTGTTAGGAACTGACAAGTGTAAGACTTATCTAGATTTCAGACCAAGTGAACCAACGTGGATTCAATTCAAATTTCATAAAGACGAGTTTGATATAGAGAAACTAGATTCTCTTACTCGTGATAGTGGAATAATTACTAAAGACATAATCAAACAATGTATTTATGGCAAAAGTAGTAAATAGGGCCTCTGATATAATCCAACTTAAAGACCTAAAGGATGGGGAATTTGCAGAAGTGATAGAATGGTTTGAGGATGGAACAGTATCTAACGGAGATATAATTCAAAGATGTGGACTTGCACTATTTATATTAGGAAGTTGTTCTTACTATCCTGAGATATTTAGTAAGGGTGCTAGAGACTATACTAATACTAAGTTACGGACACTACCTGAGGGTACAACTATAATGTTATAATTTCTTTTTCCAGTTTTCTAATTAAAGATAAACTGGGTATGGGCCTACTTGGATTTGACAGGCGATTACAAATTATAAGGACGTGTAGAGCGCAATCTCTTTAAACGAAGAAAAAACAATAAATGCTACTTATAGCGAAGTAAGAATGGCAGCCTAAGCTGCTGGCTTGTTGGTAGACACTATTAACTAAGTCGGGTTACGGGAGAGACCTAGAAACAGAAGAGGTTGAGTATATTGATATAATGGAGAGCTAGGCTCTAATCCTAGTAATATGCTCTTAATCAGAACACTCTAAGAGTTAGTAAGACTGAATCTCCTACGTCATAAAACAGATGGAAGATGTGTTCCGTGAGATGTGACGAATCTCTAAAGTATCATCCCGTTCTCCAACGTAAATGGAGTGGTGGAACGTTGACTTCGGTCAGCCCTATAGTTTGGTAGCTTGTAGATAAGCATCTAGAGAAATACTTAGTATGGACTCTTGTAAGACTTATAAAACTACCTAAATGCTAGAACTCCCTAGCTGATATAATAAAAATGAGACGCACGTTATCCTTGTAACGAGGGTTGTTTGGACACGGGTTCGACTCCCGTTAGGTCCACATAATAGGGCTATAGCTCAACTGGTTAGAGCACCACACTGATAATGTGGAGGTTATCAGTTCAAGTCTGATTAGCCCTACAAAACCGCCAGCTCACGCGGTATATAAGAAAGGATTGCCGGACTCGCAGGTGTAACGAGATAAATACCTGCATTTTCGAGGCTGTGGTGTAATGGCTTGCATATCACACTGTCATTAAAATTAATTAAACTTATCTGTGAATCGAGAACAATCTCTTAAATTGTATTATGAGAATCCTAACCACTGTAAGGAATGTGGTAAGGTAATCGAAGTACTAGATAATCAGAGGGTCGCAGATGTGAGGAAGAAACAGTTTTGTAGTCATTCGTGTGCTGCTTCTTACAATAATAGAGGTAGGATAAAGCACGATGAAAACAAGATATGTCCTAGATGTGGTAAACCTAAGCATAAAGATTCAGAAATGTGTCGTAGTTGCTGGGAAGAACTTAATGGAATTGGTAACAAAACATTAGGTTATTATACATCTGGGCAGAAGTACTTATCATCTAAATGTCAAGAAATAAGGACTAATGCTCGTAGAGTATTAGAAAGTTCCGAACGTGAGAAAGTATGTCAATATTGTCATAATCATGAATTTGATGCAATACTTGAAGTACATCATCTTAAAGGAATATTAGAATTTGACGAAGACACTCTTATTAAGGAGATTAACAACGAGAATAATTTAGTATGGTTATGTCCGAATCACCATATTATGTTAGAGAAGGGTTTAATTAGTCTGGAGTAATCCAGTTACACCGAGGGTTAGTTCAGTGGTAGAATAGTGCACTGTCTATGCGAAGGTCACCAGTTCGAGTCTGGTACTCTCGGCACTGTGAAGGTTGGGGTTCGAATCCCCCAGTCTCGGCATTTATTCCCCTGTAGTTTAGTTGGTTAGAACACGTGATTTGTAATCTCGAGACCTCGGTTCGAATCCGAGTGGGGGATCTTAACCATTAAATCAGATTAATTTTTATGACTAGATTAGAAAAGTATTTAGTAGCAACTGCTACTGAGATTATCGAAGCGGAAACAACTGTTTCTCGCTACTTTGTCATTGGAAACGTCAAAGTTAGAGTATCAGACCATTTAAGTAAAATGAGTGATGCAGACTTACAAGTGATTATTCCATTGAACGGAGGGACTAAGTATATAGTTACTGTTAAGGATAGTCCTGGAAAATTTCTTGTATGGAATGCAACTCAAATAAAAGACTTTATTCCTTCATTGCAGATTATTAAGGGCTTGAAGGAAGGAGTACAACTTAAGCCAAAACCTAAAGACTCTGCAGTTCAGAAGATTCAGCTAGCATTAAATAATACCGATGGAGGTTCGTTAACGTTCGATGGTACTATTATCGAGTCTAGATTGAAAGAAAAGCAACTTACCTCCAAACAGCGGGAAGTTTTCAGGAGAACTAAATCTACTTGGGATATTTCTCAGATTGGAACATTACCCAGTATGATTAAAGTAGATTTGGGATTGTCAAATGGTTCTGTAAACGAAGATGTGCAGATATTTCTAACTTGTACATCTTTAACCTACAAAGAAATTCTGAACATTTATAAAATAATAGTTGTTGATAACCATATGGTTCCAACTATTAAACTGTTGCAAGAAGCTTATAGCTTAATAGTGCAGTAGGATAGCGCCATCATCTAATGGTTAGGATTCAGGCTTTTCACGCCTGCCATACGGGTTCGAATCCCGTTGGCGTTACTATGTACCCCAGCAGCGGAA
>ENA-ORNQ01001539-ORNQ01001539.1-human-gut-metagenome-genome-assembly--contig:-NODE-1539-length-17786-cov-4.970052_pt1 | contig 17786 bp, 8 predicted proteins | sample MGYA00242116_ERZ509024 | MGnify/ENA primary metagenome ERZ509024 (study PRJEB26280, sample SAMEA2338697) | human gut metagenome | biome: human gut; feature: human-associated habitat; material: faeces...
TATATCCGTAGAATTTGCATAGGGATAATCCCCCTCCCACGTTATCTTTTTCTTTACCTCTTGTTTATCCGTATTTTGCTTCACACCGCAGCTTGTACAACTAAATAAACAAAAAAGCACCACAAAAACTATAGCTTTTCTATATCGCACTAACATTTTTCAACACCTTATTTATATATTTTTTTGATTCTTTAATAGCTTTCACATAACGCTTGTTTTTTTCACGAGTTTTTACATCAACCCATTTCCAATAACTTTTCTTATTTTTATCTGTCACCCTTTCATAATTCATATCTGGATTATCTTTATTCCGCTGGTGATCTGTCACATTTCTTCCCTCAACACCATCATATGGTGACCAATCTGAATGATATGAATTATATTTTTGATATTTTTTAGGATGATCTGCATATTCAAGCGCATTTTTCTTATATTTTTCTAAATCCAACACATAACTATGAGCAAAGTAATCTTGAATTGAATGCAGAATACATCCCAAAAATATATATTTATTTCCACTCAAATATCGCTTACTCAATTTTTTAACTCCAATTTTTTTTAATTTTTTTAGTTTTTTTGCATTTTTACCATGAAACATATTATCATATCTTAAAGGTATACCACATATAGTGTCTTTTAAATATATAGTTTTCTTTTTATAATAATCTGGAACAATTGACCCTTCTAATATCTTTTCATAATCGGTATGCAGTATTTGCAACTTAATACTCTGCTTCACATTCTCATATGCATCTTTTGTTATCTCTTGATGAACATACTTGCCATCTTTTCTTCCCCAATGTCCACTCGGGTCCACCATATTCACCCCATCATTCTCACAATAGGTATACAAATGCAGACTCAGCGGCTCATCACTTTCCCCGGTATAGGTATCTCTTGTGATAAATCTTCCAACACTTGGCTCATAGTATCTTGCCCGCAGATAGACTTCCTCCGTCTCTTTATCGTAGTATTCCCCACAATAACGGTACGGGTTCTCATCCTTTTTCTCCGGTTTTACTTCGTTTCCAAAGGAATCATACTCATATGTCTTTGTGACATTTCCGGATTCATCCAAAAGCTGCACTACATTGCCGTGCATATCTGTGACATAATACGTTTTCTCCGTATTTTCTCCTTTATCGGCATACACTAAATCATTTCCACGGATGTAACGTTTCTGTACGGCTCCTCCCTTTGACAGTTCCATTACCACCTGGTCTCCGTCCCAGACATAAACCGTTTTTTCTCCGTTTACCGTCTTACCGGTACGAAGTCCTTCGGCATCATAAGTAAAGCTTACTTTGTAGTTTTTCGTAAGCGTCTCGGTCAGCTGATTCAAAGCATTATAATGGTTTACTACGTTATCGTTCAATTGATTGTCTCCCAGCGTCACATCGACATCGATGTAAGACGTATCCTTTGCTTCTGCCGGAATTTCAGAGCGGTTCACGGTAGCAAGCCGGTTTCCGTTCTTATCATTTTTGTAAATCACCACATCGTTCTTCTCCGTGTCGGTATGCAGCGTATCGGTGCGGAGCAGTTCGTCGTTTTTGTTGTACTGATAAGCGGTTGTCTTGTTTCCGATTATCATCTGTTTCCGGTTATTGTTGGCGTCATAGGTGTAGGAAATATCTTCCCTTCCTGTTTTTGTTTCTCTGGTAATACGGCCAAGCATGTCATAGGTGTAGGCTGCCGTTTTTTTCGTGCTCTTTCCCTTCTTATCCATAACGGTAGAAACTTCTTCTGCTTTCTGTCCGTTTTTAAGATAGGTACTGCTGTACTTGGAAACCACTCCTTTTCCCGTCTCGTTTGTCATAGAGGTTAAACGGTTCTGGTAATCATAGCCATACGTGGTTTTCAGTCCGTTTGCCGCCTGTCTTTCGCTAAGACTTCCCTCCGTATCATAGGCATAAGAAACAGCCCTGTTTCCTTCGCTGTCTTTGACGGAAATCAGTCGGGAACTGCCATCATACTCATACGACAAAGAAAGTTTGGTATCCTCCCCTGCTTTTACGGAAAAAGTGGATTTGTTCCCCTTACTGTCATAGGTATAATTCTTTACGACATCCTTATTTTTTGTCAGTTTGGTCGTTTCTTTTGTGACCTGGCCGGATACATCGCCATACACAAACTGTGTATCATCCTGTACTGCCACATCTCCATAGGCGTTGTAGCGGTAAGTATGTACGGTTTCTTTTCCGGTCTTTTTCTCCTTTGCTGTCCTCTCGGTCAGCCGGTTTTTATTATCATATGTGTTTTTCAAAGTATTTCCGTTTTTATCTACGGTTTTCGTCAGGTTGCTGTTGCAGTCGTAAGTATACGTTTCCGTTCTTCCTTCCGGGTCGGTATAAGAAATCAAACGGTTTTTCGTATCATACACATACTTGGTTTCCCGGATGGTATCGGATTTCTTTTTCCCGGTTACCAAAACGGCATACGTTTTACCGCCATAGGTAAAGGTATCCTTACCGGCATCGTCTTTGGCATTTTCAACTGCCGCTACCGTTACCGTCAAAGGACCGGTCATGCCGGTAAACTGGCGCACCTTGTTGCCCTGCTCGTCATAGACGTACTGGACATACTGTGCTTTTTCATTTTCCAGACTGCTTTTCACCTGAACGAGATTTCCCTGTTTATCATAAGTATACTCGATTTCTTTGTTCTTGTCACCCTCGATTTGCTCTTTTGTTTCCACGAGGTTGCCGGATTTATCATATTCGTTTACTACGGTCTGGTAACCGGCACTTCCGTCTGTCTTGTTCTGCGGAAGTTCTTCTTTAATCTTACGTCCCAAAAGGTCGTAAGTATATGCTGCCGCCACGTTCTCTTTGACACCGCGTGGACTGTATTCTTTTGTAACCTGTCCCTTACTGTCATAGACGGCTTTTGTTTTCTGGGTCTGCCAGTCGGTTTCCCTTTCTTTTCGGCTCTTTGTCTCGGTTTCGGTTACATTTCCGTTTTCATCGTAAGTATAAGAAACCTCTGTCTCATAAGACGGAAGCCATCTGCCATCCTGATATTTTTTCTGAATTGTGTTTTCTTTGACCGTTCTGCCAAAGTCATCATTTTCATACGTGGTAACGGTTTCCGTCTTATTTTTTCCCCGAAGATAACTAGTCATCTGGGAAAGGGTGCTGCCTTCGGCATCCGTTACGGTTTTTGTAATCGTTTCACTTAACACCGAATCGTTAAACTGGTCATAATAATTTGCCGGGTCAACTTCTTCGGTATAAGAAGACGGATTGATTTCCTTTTCATAACCGGTGGTAATCGTCTGTGCCTCGTCTTCTTCGCCGGTTACTTCGGTCTCACTTTTACTGAAACGGAAGGAAGTGCAGTGGGCTTTATCCAGTTCTCCATTCATAAATTCGGCACTTCCAATCTCATTGCCGAGGTCGTCATAAAAGTTTTTGCTGCCGCTTAACAGTTCACTGCCTTTCCCGGTCATGTAAAAGTTTGCCACGGTTTCTCCGTTTTCATTGACAATAAATTTCTTTTCGTCCGGCTCAAACGAGTATGTTTTTTCTTCCAGAAGACGGGATGTTTCTTCTTTTTCTTCGTTGACATCGTCTTCTGTCTCTTCGTTTTCGCTTCCGCCGTTGTCCTCGCTGCCATACTCATAGATGCTTTCCGTCCAGGTGCCGGCCGCCTCATCTTTGCTTATCAGTGTGTTGCCAAAGCCGTCCTGAATACTGATATTAACCTGTCCGTAAGCATCGACCGTCATGGTTTTTAAGCCGTCCGCAGAAGTATATTCCTTGTCTTTCGATTCATACGCAGTTCCCACGGCACGAATGGTTTCGGTTTCCTCGCCGGTTTCCTCATCATAAGAAGTTTTGGAGGTCTGTCCGTTTTCATCGGTGTAGGAAAGCTCGTTGCCAAAAGAATCATACGTTGTCTTTTCTTCCACATAGCTCCGGTTATCGGATGGGGTTTTCGCAGAAGTAAGCGTGACCTTCGTCTGGGTCTGCTGGCCCAGTGCATTGAAGGTGTAGTCATTCTGAATTACTTCTTTTTCGCCGTCCGTATCGTAGGAAGGATAAACTCTGCCCCGTGTTTCGTTGCCGTGTTCATCGTAAGTAAAATCCGTTTTGGTAAGTGTCCGGTACGCACCGCCGTTTACACTTTTCTGCTCGGATATGCTGGCATAATCCACACCGTTTGCCGCCATCGTACTTACCATACGGTTTTTGGTCTTTGCTCCGCTGTATGATTCTTGAGTAAGCACCGGGCAGACAAAAGCACCGTCCGAATCCGGATATGTTCCTGCCGGATATGTATAGCTGGTCGTGTAAAGGTGTTCTTTTCCCTGATTCTTTTTCTGATAAGCGGCGTTTGCTTTTTCAGTTAAAACGTTTCGGCAGCGGTCATAAGTATACCCTTGTTTTGTCGTAACCGCTTTGCCGCCCTTTCCGTACGATTTGTCGGTTTCAAGTACTACAAGAGAACCATTGCCGTTATTATCATAAGAGGTTATGGTTTCTTCTTTTTCTTTGCCATAGTGAATCTCATTGGTAAGAAGTTTATTTTCATTATATACATAAAGGCTGACGTTTTTCCTGGTATCCTTTTTAAGCCTTAAAGTATCCGGGTTGATTTTGGATTTCTTATAGGTATAATCATAATACTTTTTGTTGGTTTTATATTTGTTCGGATTAAAGCTGCTGACAACCGTTACCGTGCGAAGCCCGTCATTTCCGTACTGCCAGACTTCATAAGTGGTTTTCCAGTTGCCTTTATCGTCTTTTTCCCGCTCCCTGAAATCGTCATAGGAACGGAGTCCGTCGGTTCCTTTTTTCTGGAAATAGTCATACTTTGTACCGTTTGATTTCTTTCCGGTTTTATTGTCTTTTTCATACTCTCTGGTGACATAAAACTGCTCCGTCACCACATCTCTCTTCTGTCCGGTTCCCCCTTCTTTTTCACCGCGCAGCGAGCAGGCACGGTACTCATAGTTAGTCTCACTGCCGTTTGCCTTACATTTTGTCAGAAGATAGCTCTGATTGGTAGAAACACGCTGGGAAGCGATTCCCGCTCCGGAAGTATTCATCAGCCGTTCCACGGTCCGGTAGGTATAAGTTTCCCGGCTTCCATCGACGGTTGCCGCCGTAAGCACAAAGCCATTTAACACATCGCCGTGATGCGGGGTATATGTTTTTTCTTCCGTTTCATAAGTAATCGTTTTCCTGGTTACGCCGCCTGCCGCTTCTTTTCCCTGCACGGTGACGGTTTTCAGCACTTTGTCATCGCCCTCTCCCTCGTAATGGAATACAATCTTTCGTCCGACGGAATCGGTAATGGCTGCCAGATGAATGGCATCGGTGTATGTATAGGTAATGGCATTGTCATGGGCGTCTTTTTGCAGCACAACAACACCGTCTTCGTTAAAATAGGTGCGAAGTCCGGTTTTATCACGAAGCAGGTAGGTACAGGAAATGCCATCCACGGTCTGCTTAAAATCCTCCAGTTTTAAATCTTCGTATGAGTAGCCACTCAGTCCTTGGATTGCGTAAGTTTTTGCTGCCGCATCGGCGCTCGTTTCAATCCCAATCACACCGGCACTTCCATAGTGAAGATACGCGGGATTTTTTCCCCAGCCCTCTTCTTCTGCCAGTGTTACGGTTTCAATCCACGGAAGATCATAGCGCCATCCGCTGGCAATCCCGTATACGTCATGGCCTTCCCTGCTGACAATCTTCGTCCGCTGGGTTTGGGTTTCAATCGCATCCTCCCCATCCTGTTCCACATTGCGGTGAGCCTCGCCCACTTCATAAGAAACTAAGAGGTCTTTTAACGCTTTTTTATGTTTGGATAACAGGGCACGGTTGACAAGGATTTTGTGCTCTTTTTTGTCCTGTGTCCGGTATTTAACCCATACCGTGTCGATTTCGAGTTTGTCTAAATATTCGACGGTTGCATGTCCGAGATTGGCTTCGTTGCTGTCATAATAGCGGTTGAGTTCCAAGTCCATCCCGCCCGTTCCTTCTAAGGAAAGGTCGGTACGGGAAAGCACGAGCCGCCCGCTTGCCGTGTCGACACCGTCCGGGTTCTCTGCCTCTAACGGGGAACCGGCAAGATAGTTCTCATAGACGCCACGGAAAGTATCTCCATAGGCTGCCTCCACTGCTGTCTGATAAGTTTCTCCGGCAGCTTTACTGATGGTGCTGCAGGAGAAAACTGCCACGCCACACAAAACTGCTGTTGTAATTCCGTGAATCACTGCTCTTAAGTCTCTCATAAATTTAAACTCCTCTTCTTCCTGTTATGTCTTTTTTATTTCGGAACCTCGGTCGTTTCTGCCGCCTGCAGTTCCTCTTTCTTTACCACATCGGACCACTTCCTATTGTCCGAAGCTTTTCCTTTTGCCCGAATCATTACTAATCGATATCGACGCATATAAGCACGTCGTGGTCACAAGAAAGCCATCATTACTATCTATCGTATGTTTCTGACCGCTATCAGGCACACACTTACCGATTTAGATTCTGATAATCGTAACATCCCTACTTGAATGACTTAGAAATAATTTGTATTTTCCCAATAGTTTTTTTGATACTATTTACCTTTTAATTCCGTCCATTCCACTTTATCATTTATATTTTTCCAATTTATTTTATCTGAACCAATAGACAAAAACGGGCTTGTTAGTTTCTCCCATTTTCGCTTTGATAACTTAATATAGTCCTCACCATTGGAAAATAAACAAATATTTCTTTGATTCTTAGCAAAGGCACAAGAAAAAACTTCCTCTCCTTTATTATCTAGAACAATATATTCATAATATGTTTCACTTGATTCTGTTTTTCCAAGTATAGCTTTATTATTAAGGGGTCTTCTATACCGATCCCCTTCATACCATGTAATTAATTTCTTGCCCTCAACCGTATGAACGGAATACGAAATATCCGTCAATACATGGAGTTCTGGTATTCCATCGTTTGTCATATCAAACAAAGCATATCGAACTCCATTCCCCGTTTTATCAAGTTTATTAAAATTATTACAGTAATCTTTCAGAAAATAACTTTCCCCTTTCTTATTATTTGATCCAACCTCATTTTTTAAAAAAAGATTATACAGCCTTAGAATGTCACTTAATTCATTCATCTCTGTAATTGTATTATTTCTATCATCAGATATACTTTTCTGTAATTTCTTTTCTGCCAATGGCAACATAAGCATCAATGAAAAAATCACTCCCATAGCAAAAGAAATTAGTATCAACACTGTATACTTTTTTTTCATATCGTACATTACTCCTTTACTTTTTTACAGTTTTTTTCAATCAATCACAATTTGAACCATCATACTACTAAATGCTATTCTATTGTAAATTTTTTACTTTGAATCCATTTGATTTTATATTTCCCTTTTGACAGTTTTTTCCAAAAAGTTTTTTTGCACACTAGCTTCTCCACCTTACTGTCATTTTTTTTTATAAGATATAAACTTTTCGGTGTTTTTGCAATTTTCTTTATTTTTTTATACTTCCCATCCTTATACTTATACAGCGTAAAACTTTCCGAATATCGTGCTATATTTTCACTTTTATTAAAAATTTTTATTTTAATTGTCTTTGGTGTTGCAGAAATAATTTTCATGTATACATTTCTACTTTTAGATCTATTTACTTTAATATTTGGCGTTGATTCGCGTGCAGTAGCATAACTAAACATACACATTTGAAAATTTAGTATACAAACTGTTATTAGCAAGCACTTTTTGACTCCTTTTTTCATTTTAATCCTCCATTCCGAAGCGCAGCGGAGGAGGCACGAGCAAAAAGCAGCGTAGCTGTTTTTGCTCTGTGCATCAATACTATTTGTGGCGCTTCAACACAAATAGTGGTGTGAAAAATAAGTGCATCGGCATTATTTTTCACACTATCACTCCTTCAAACTTCAATACAACAAATAAAAATTTAATACCTAAAACACACTTACTAAACACCTATTTCCTCACACAACCTTCCAATAAAGATTGCCACTTATTCCCTTTCTTACGCAATCATTAACTTTCAAATTATATTCTTCGTATTGTGTGATTTAATAAATAGTTATTTCTATATACTCCCTCCACAATTATAATGATTACGTCTTTTAGATATACGTCAGATAGTTCATACATTTAAATTTCTTATTGCAATATAAATGTATCTGAACGATTCAACTTCCCATCCTTTGTATCCCATAAAGTAACAATGTCATATGACAAATCAATATTAATAATTGTATCATTTTCAAATACTTTACTTACTTTATGCGTGGGAATATTTTCAACAAACAGTTCTTTTCCTTTCCGATATATCATCCAGGTTTCATCCCAATACGCCAGTTCCTTTCCCTCATAGGTATTGTCCAAATGAAGAGAATCCGTGTCCGGATCATATTGGAAAATCAAACTACGCTCTATGTCTTTTGTAAAATGCTGCAAAAGACCTCCCGACCGACTATAAACACGACAAATAACAACTAACTTGTCCTCCAATTGCCAGGAGGATACTTCAAAATTTTTCTTTGCCCCCATGAGTTTCCGCATTTGCTTTATGTACTTTTTAGATTGTACTTTCACATCCCAATCCAACCCCGAAGATTCTCTCCCGTCCACATAATTTAACCACTCCAAAACGTAATAAGTATCACAATATACCGTATCCGTATAATAATTTTGGGAGTGTTCGTAATCCTTTTTTTGACGAAACCATTCTTTCCCATCCACCGACAAACTCTCGCCAGTCATTGGCGTCCATTCCTCTATATTATTGTGTGCACTGTTCAGAAATTCTTCCTCATCCTGATAATGTGTTACCTCCATACGTGTTGCCTCCCACGCAAGCACTTTTTCGGATTCATCGCGACATTTGTAATAACCAAAAATGGTACTTCCGCTGGCATAAATCCAGTCGCAACAGCATTCCTTTGCTGCAATAATTTTTCCATTTACATCCATAACCAGTACATTTGTCTTGCCTCCCCATACATCCGAAATCTCCCTGCCAGACAGATAAAAATATTGATTGGAACTGGATATTTTATCGATAGCAAAGTTTTGTGATACATCGTCTAATTTTCTTGAGACATCACTGTTTTCCAATTTTATATAAGTACCATAATCTTCACTGCAATCATAAAGTACCGTATTCCCAATGCGGGCTGAACGTCCATTCTGAAGCACGCATATACTTTTTTCATCAGACGTAAATCCATCTGAAGTTCTAAGAGTACACCCTGACAATATCATCATAATAACAGATATCAAAAACAGATATAAATATTTATTTTTCATAAAACCTCTCATTCTGAGAACGTCTGCATTCGAGAAACCACACGAGAAAGCTGCGAATACGGCACTCTTGCCGCATTGCAGTTCTCCCGTGTCGGATTAAGGCTTATTTGTGACGTTCTCGGCACAAATAGCCGTGTGAAAAATAATCAAATCAGCATTATTTTTCAATCTAATTCCTCTTTCACTAATAGTTCCATTTTAAAGTCGCCTTGTTTCCTTCAACGTTCCACCTCTTTGATTTTTCAAGTCGTCTTTCCAATGCTTTTCGAGCATAAGCTTTTAATACAGATAGATCTGCTACACATCGGAATCCAATCTTTGAAGGATTGACATTATTTTGCATACCAGCATTAAATGTTGTAATCCACCATGAATGCCCCACTTTTTCTCCTTTGGATTTCGGCGGCCTATAGTTATTAATTAAATTTCCATTGTACCGCATCTCTAATTCTGTAAATATTTTTTTTACAAAAAAGTAATGTTTCGTACTTCCATAAGTGTTATAGAAACCCACTTCACATCCTGCCCCCAAATTCAAATAATCACCTTTCCATGCCCATATGACATACTTTCTCTTCATATTAAATTTATAATCTTTTCTATCTGTAAATTTATATTTTAACGGTTTAGATATGTTTGTCGCTGAATCAAAAACAAAATCATAAAAATTATTATACCCTCCTAATTTCTGTATACAAATATCCCTTGCATGAAATATACTTTTGCCTTTTTCCCTTTCAAAACCACCCAACTTTAAAAGTAAATTCACTTTCCAGTCGCTCCCTGATTTTGTTCTTTTATAAAATTCTTTCCCAAGCCAAGTTTTTTTCCAATAATTAACTCCTCCCCGTATTACTTTAGCCGCTGTTTTCTTAACATTACTTGCAATTTTTTTTACATAAGTTTTTGCACCATTATAACATTTTTGGGCTGTATCACAAAATGCATTCCACTTATTCTTTATCCACGTCCATGCATTACCATCAGCATCGCATTTATTCATCCCATCATTGCCACAATAAGTATACAAATGCAAACTTAGCGGATCACCGCTTTCTCCTGTATAGGTGTCTCTTGTAAGAAATCTCCCCACTGTCGGTTGATAATACCTTGCCCGGAGATAAATTTCCTCCGTCTCTTTATCATAGTACTCCCCACAATAACGGAACGGATTATCATCCTTTTTATCCAGATTCACTTCATTTCCAAAGGAATCGTACTCATAAGTCTTGATAATTTTTCCATCTACATTGGTCAATTGCACCACATTACCGTGTGAATCTGTTACATAATACTGCTTATCCTCAAATTTGCCAGAATCTTTGTCCGCTTCCTTGTCTACATAAACCAAATCATTTCCACGGATATATCGCTTCTTCACTATACCACTCTCAGACAACTCCATCACTAACTGATTTCCATCCCATATAAAGACAGTTTTCTTCCCATTTACTGTCTTGCTGGTACGCAGTCCCTCGGCATCATAAGTAAAGCTTACCTTATAGTTCTTTGTTAGCGTTTTAGTAAGCTGATCCAAAGCATTATAATGGTTGACTACATTTTCATTTAACCGATTATCTCCCAGTGTAACATCTACATCCACATAGGTGTCTTCTTTCCTGTCATTAGGAATTTCATATCTGTTAACTGTTGCCAACTGATTTCCGTTTTTATCATATTTGTATATAACAACAAAATCCTTCTCCGTATCGGTATTTAACGTATCAGTACGGAGCAGTTCATTATTTTTGTTGTATTCATAAGCAGTTACTTTATTTCCAACCTTCATTTCCTTTCGGTTGTTGTTGCTGTCATAGGTGTAGGAAATGTCCTCACTGCCTGTTTTGGTTTCTCTCTTAATACGTCCTAAAAGATCATATGTATAGGTTGCAGTCTTTTGGGACTTCTTGCCATCTTTGCCCATCACATCAGAAGTTTCTTTCGACTTCTGCCCATTGGCAAGATATTCAGAAGTATACTGGGATATAACCCCTGCACTGCCTGTCTGGTTTTTCATTGCCGTAAGGTGGTTCTGGTAATCATAAGTATAAGTAGTAGTCATGTTGTTCCCTGGCACGGTTCTCTCGGACAAATTTCCATCCATATCATAGGAATATCCCACTACCTGATTGCCCTTTTCATCGGTAACGGAGACCAGTTTGGATTCCCCATCATAGGCATAGCGGAGGGAAAGTTTTGTTTCCCCACCCACTGTCACATCAAAGGTGGACTTATTGTCGGCACTGTCATAAGCATAATTCTTAACAACGTCCTTATTCTTGGTGAGTTTGGTTGTCTCACTGGTAATCTGCCCGGATACGTCTCCATAAGTAAATCTAGTGCCGTCCTGGGTTTCCACATCCCCATAGGCATTGTAAGTATATGTATGGGCGGTCTCTTTCCCGGTCTTCTTTTCCTTTGCCACCATCTCCGTCAGACGGTTCTGATAGTCATAGGTGTTTTTCAGAGTATTGCCGTTCTTGTCTACTGTTTTCGTCAGGTTGCTGTTCACATCATAGGTATAGGTTTCCCTCCTGCCTTCCGGGTCAGTATAAGCAACCAACTGATTTTTTCCATCATACTCATACCTTGTCTCGGCAATGGTATCAGACTTTTTCTTTCCACTGACAGTGAGCTGATAGGTTTTTCCCGCATAGGAAAATGTATCTGCATCGTCAGCGGCATTCTCCACTTCCGATACCGCAAGCGTCAGCGGTTCGGTCATTCCGGTAAACTGGCGCACTTTGTTCCCCTGGATGTCATAGACATACTGGACATACTGTGCTTTCTCCCCCTCCATGTGGCTTTTGACCATGACAAGGTTACCACATTTATCATAAGTATACTCGGTTTTTGCCGTCCTGTCACTGTCAATCTGTTCGTTTTGTTCCGTCACATTTCCCGAATTATCATACTCTGTCGTGGTTTTCTGGTAACTAGTGCTTCCATCTTTCTTTTCCTGTGGGATCTCAGACTGAATCATCCGTCCAAGAATGTCGTACTCATACTTGGATGCCACATTCTCCTTGGTTCCTCTAGGGGTGTATTGCTTTGTCACCTGCCCCTGCTCGTCATAGTCTGTCTTGACAGTCTGGGTCTGCCATTCCGTCTCTCCCTCTTTCCGGCTCTTTGTCTCCGTCTGGCTGACGTTTCCGTTATCATCATAAGTGGAGAGTGTCTGTGTCTCATAGGCAGGAAGCCACTTCCCGTCCTGCTGTTTTCTGGTTATCGTGTTTTCTTTAGTGGTTCTGCCAAAATCATCACTTTCATAGGTCGTCACTACTTCTATCATACTTTCGCCACGGATATCGATGCTTGTCTCTGACAGGGTAATGCCTTCGGCATCCGTTACAGTTTTTGTAATGTTCTCGCTTAAAACAACATCATTGAACTGGTCATAATACCCCTCTGCATCTGCCCTTGGCTGATATTTAGCAGGATTTAGGGTTTTGCTGTAACTGGTGGAAATGGTCTGTGCCTCGTCGTCTTCCCCAGTTACCTCTGTCTCGCTCTTGCTAAAACTCCATGAAGTGCAGTGGGCAGCGTCCAGTTTCCCATTGCTGAACTCGGCGCTGCCAATTTCATTGCCCAGATCATCATAAAAATGTTTGCTACCAGAAAGGATGTCTTTTCCTTTTCCAGTAATATAATAATTCGGTACGGTCTCCCCATTTTCATTGATGATGAACCTCTTTTCATCCGGCTCAAAAGTATATGTTCGTTCTTCAATCAGACGTGCCGTCTCCTCTTTTTCCTCATCCGATTCACTGTCTTCGTCCTCATCGGAAGCGTTGTCCTCATCTTTCTCACTACCATAATCATAGATACTCTCCGTCCATATGCCTGCAGCTTCATCCTTGCTGATGACCGTATTACCAAAGGCATCCTGTATCTCGATGGATACCCGCCCATACTCATCTACGGTCATGGTTTTTAAACCATCCGCCGACTGGTATTCCTTATCCTTAGATTCATACTCTGTTCCCACAGCGTTAATAGTTTCGGTTTCTTTTCCTGTCTCCGGGTCATAGGAGGTTTTTGATATCAGACCATTTTCATCGGTGCGAGAAATCTCATTACCGAAAGAATCATAGTTTACTTCTTCAGTGTAAGTACGGTTATCTTCCGGACGTTTTGCAGAAGTAATGGTTACGGTCTTCTTAGTCTGCTGTCCGAGGCTGTTATATGTATAGTCATTTAGAATAACTTCTTTTTCTTCTGATGTATTATAAAAAGGATATGTTTTTTCTTGAATTTCATTGCCTAAATTATCATACTTATAATCAGACTTCGTAATTATTTTATATGCTCCACCACTTACACTTTTTTGCTTGATAATACTGGCATAATCCATATGATCCGCTATCACTTTGCCTGTTACCTTAATTTTTGTCTTTGCAGAATCATAGAATTCCTGCTTGGTCAGCGTACACAAACAGAATGGCCTGTCATCGGCAGGATAACCGGCATCCGTATTATGGTAAGCATATGTTACTGTATGCAGATGCTCTTTCCCCTTGTTTTTTGCAAGGTAAGCTTTGGGGGATTTCTCTGTCAGGACATTTCGATAATTGTCGTAGGTGTACCCCTGCTTTGAAGTGACTGCTCCGCTCCCCTTTTTACCCCAAAACTTACTGGTCTCTAACGTCACCAGAGAACCGTTCTCGTCCTTGTCATATTTGTAACTATTTTCCTCCTTTTCTTTCCCATAATTTATCTCATCCGTAAGAAGTTTATTTTCATTATATACATACAGACTGACATTTTTCTTGGTATCCTTTTTAAGCCTTAAGGTATCCGGGTTGATTTTGGATTTCTTATAAGTATAATCATAATACTTTTTGTTGGTTTTATATTTGTTCGGATTAAAGCTGCTGACAACCGTTACCGTGCGAAGCCCGTCATTTCCGTACTGCCAGACTTCATAAGTGGTTTTCCAGTTGCCTTTATCGTCTTTTTCCCGCTCCCTGAAATCGTCATAGGAACGGAGTCCGTCGGTTCCTTTTTTCTGGAAATAGTCATACTTTGTACCGTTTGATTTCTTTCCGGTTTTATTGTCTTTTTCATACTCTCTGGTGACATAAAACTGCTCCGTCACCACATCTCTCTTCTGTCCGGTTCCCCCTTCTTTTTCACCGCGCAGCGAGCAGGCACGGTACTCATAGTTAGTCTCACTGCCGTTTGCCTTACATTTTGTCAGAAGATAGCTCTGATTGGTAGAAACACGCTGGGAAGCGATTCCCGCTCCGGAAGTATTCATCAGCCGTTCCACGGTCCGGTAGGTATAAGTTTCCCGGCTTCCATCGACGGTTGCCGCCGTAAGCACAAAGCCATTTAACACATCGCCGTGATGCGGGGTATATGTTTTTTCTTCCGTTTCATAAGTAATCGTTTTCCTGGTTACGCCGCCTGCCGCTTCTTTTCCCTGCACGGTGACGGTTTTCAGCACTTTGTCATCGCCCTCTCCCTCGTAATGGAATACAATCTTTCGTCCGACGGAATCGGTAATGGCTGCCAGATGAATGGCATCGGTGTATGTATAGGTAATGGCATTGTCATGGGCGTCTTTTTGCAGCACAACAACACCGTCTTCGTTAAAATAGGTGCGAAGTCCGGTTTTATCACGAAGCAGGTAGGTACAGGAAATGCCATCCACGGTCTGCTTAAAATCCTCCAGTTTTAAATCTTCGTATGAGTAGCCACTCAGTCCTTGGATTGCGTAAGTTTTTGCTGCCGCATCGGCGCTCGTTTCAATCCCAATCACACCGGCACTTCCATAGTGAAGATACGCGGGATTTTTTCCCCAGCCCTCTTCTTCTGCCAGTGTTACGGTTTCAATCCACGGAAGATCATAGCGCCATCCGCTGGCAATCCCGTATACGTCATGGCCTTCCCTGCTGACAATCTTCGTCCGCTGGGTTTGGGTTTCAATCGCATCCTCCCCATCCTGTTCCACATTGCGGTGAGCCTCGCCCACTTCATAAGAAACTAAGAGGTCTTTTAACGCTTTTTTATGTTTGGATAACAGGGCACGGTTGACAAGGATTTTGTGCTCTTTTTTGTCCTGTGTCCGGTATTTAACCCATACCGTGTCGATTTCGAGTTTGTCTAAATATTCGACGGTTGCATGTCCGAGATTGGCTTCGTTGCTGTCATAATAGCGGTTGAGTTCCAAGTCCATCCCGCCCGTTCCTTCTAAGGAAAGGTCGGTACGGGAAAGCACGAGCCGCCCGCTTGCCGTGTCGACACCGTCCGGGTTCTCTGCCTCTAACGGGGAACCGGCAAGATAGTTCTCATAGACGCCACGGAAAGTATCTCCATAGGCTGCCTCCACTGCTGTCTGATAAGTTTCTCCGGCAGCTTTACTGATGGTGCTGCAGGAGAAAACTGCCACGCCACACAAAACTGCTGTTGTAATTCCGTGAATCACTGCTCTTAAGTCTCTCATAAATTTAAACTCCTCTTCTTCCTGTTATGTCTTTTTTATTCCGGAACCTCGGTCGTTTCTGCCGCCTGCAGCTCCTCTTTCTTTACTACATCGGACCACTTCCGATTGTCCGAGGCTTTTCCTTTTGCCCGAATCAGTTCCATCGCTTTTTTTCCGGTCTGTACCGACAGTTTTTCTGCTTTTTCCAAATCTTCTAAGCGGTAGCCTTCTTTCTGCATCTCATACTTTATATTTTCATCGATTGTAAAAAACTGTTTTTCCAGCTGTTTGTTTGTCTTTTCCCAGTCTTTTGTCTTCTTCTGTATTCTGGCTACTTCTTCTTTGTCGGTTTCATACAAGGTGGCATATACGTCTGCCACCTGTCGGTCATCTTTGGAAAGGGACCGGTAAAGCTTATCCCCCTGCCCCTTTGTAGAAGGCTCTTTCCTCTGCAGTAAAAATAATCCGGCGAAAACGCATAAAATTACTGCAGCTGCCACAAATATTATTTTTTTCCCATATTGCTTTTGTTTCATTGTTTTCTCCCTCCCTGTCTCTTATGACTGCTCTGTCATGATATAAGCAATTTCCGTCTTACCATCTTTTTTTGCCTCTACCGGAATGGACTGATACGTTTCACAAGATTCACCACGCTCCAGACTTCCGGTTAATTTCCAGACCATTACACCTTTTTTCGGCTGGTATTTTAACAGCGTAACGCCCTCCACGCCTTCTTTTAAATCGTCTTCCTCAGCAAAAGAAGATGCGTTTTGAATCTCCAGTTCCTTTGGATTTACGGAAATCGTAACGACTTTACTTTGTCCTTTTTTTAAGTTTCCGGCGTTGATTTGCAATTCATAATGACTGCCCTGTCTGACTTCCATCTGTTTTTTGGTCGTCTGCACTTTGACGGTGTACTGTTCAACCACATCCAGTACACCAAAGCCTATCATTTCACCACCAATGCTGTAAAGCTCATTGCCACAGGCCGCTAAAACAGACTCCTGTTTCTTCAGATTCATGGCAGATACTTCGCTCCACTCATCCAGATAAGCGTCGTATACATAAACGTCTTTTGTCTCACTTTCTTTTACCAGATAAATTTTACCGCGAATCACTACCGGTGCCGCAAAACGGTCAGAAACCGTATACGGACACACCGTTCCCGGCTCTTCCCATGTATTTTCTTCCGGCAGATACTCCTCAAAAAATAAACTTGATTCTTTCTGGTCATATTGTGTAAAAAACCAATATTTTAATATCGGATATCCTGAATCGGCAGATTTTGATTACACCATCCTTGAACGTTTCATGCGCTTCTCAATCAACAACTGTGGTGACTGGGGGGAATACTGCAACTACTTATTAAACTCCTTTGATTTTGAAAAAGAGGTCATGGAGTATTTCGCCCAGCTATTTAAAATCCCATTTGAAGAAAGCTGGGGGTATGTGACCAATGGCGGTACCGAAGGCAATATGTTTGGCTGCTATCTGGGTCGGGAGATTTTCCCCAACGGTACACTATACTACTCGAAAGATACCCATTACTCCGTGGCAAAAATCGTCAAGCTGTTGCGCATAAAATCGACGCTTGTTGAATCGCAGCCCAATGGTGAGATGGATTATGCCGATTTAATCAAAAAAATAAAACGCGACAATGAAAAGCACCCCATTATTTTTGCAAATATCGGGACTACCGTTCGCGGAGCTATTGATAATATTGCCATCATTCAGCAATCAATTAGCGAACTGGGCATTGAGCGCAAAGATTATTATCTTCACGCTGACGCGGCGCTGAGTGGAATGATCTTACCTTTTGTGGATAATCCACAGCCGTTTAACTTCGCAGATGGCATTGATTCCATTGGTGTTTCCGGACACAAAATGATTGGCTCACCGATTCCTTGCGGCATTGTTGTTGCTAAAAAGAAAAATGTCGATCGGATCTCTGTAGAGATTGATTATATTTCTGCTCACGATAAAACCATTTCAGGTTCGCGTAACGGTCATACCCCACTCATGATGTGGGAGGCAATTCGTAGCCATTCATGGGAGGAGTGGCGGCGTCGCA
>ENA-ORNQ01001549-ORNQ01001549.1-human-gut-metagenome-genome-assembly--contig:-NODE-1549-length-17705-cov-14.272918_pt1 | contig 17705 bp, 15 predicted proteins | sample MGYA00242116_ERZ509024 | MGnify/ENA primary metagenome ERZ509024 (study PRJEB26280, sample SAMEA2338697) | human gut metagenome | biome: human gut; feature: human-associated habitat; material: faeces...
GGTAGTATGCCATCTGCCATTGAATTATTGCGGATTTCGTAAAAGTATCTATTTCAAGAAATCGGCTGTTTGTATTATATACGGTTACTGCGCTCAGGTCATGTAGTATGCGCGCCGGTATTGCGCTACTTGTGCGCTGATTGTGTGAAAGCTCTCTCGATTATAAAAACAAAAAGTCGTGTCCAACGAACTGCGCTGGGCACGACTTTGATATTGTTATAGAAGTCTGAATATGCTCAGGCTACATTTTTCATATAGGGATCTACGAGTGTTTGGTGTTCTCCAAGTTTTATGCCAAGAGCAGCTGCATGAGCGATTTTCTCGACGGATGGGTGCCAACCATCAGGAAGGTTACGTATAAATCCTTCAACTCCAAATGGATCACCATTGTTCAGCGTTTTGCTGGCGGTAATTGCTTCCGTCTCAACAGTAGTGATCACTTCAGTGGTTGTCTCGATGATAGTCGTATCAGCAATAGGAGGAACTTTACTTGCAAGTTTCTTGCCTCCTTTAACAAGTGCTATAAGTGCGTTCTTGTTCTTAAAAACAAGAACGCCTACACCAACGGCAACTACAACTTCGCCGATGATGAGAACCTTTTTCTTATTACGTTTCCACCAGGTGGTCTCAATCTTATTATGTTCGTTCATAGTGACTCCTCCTTTAGATTTAAGCAACTGCAATAACTGTTACCAGTGTTCGAGCGTGTCCCTTGTTACCCATAAAGAGAAAAGCGAACCCGTTCATTATCCTGACTTGCGATGAACAATAAAGGTGAGCGATATGCGTTATGTACCACTCGTACTCGGCATCGGTCATGTTTTCTTCACTCCTTCCTTCATACCGTGCCGTTTTGACCATATGCTGCCAGCTTTTAAAGCCGTCATAGTTCTTGACTCGTTCTTCGAGCCGCTGCATAGCGTGATACGTGATCTCGATAGGTTTTCTTTGTGGATAGTTCAGCATTTCTATCACTCCCTTCATGTTGTGAGCTTATTATATCATTTCTAACAGAGAACGTCAATCAGATTTGGGACTAACAAGTCCCATACTCAACAACTCTGCTAAATCAAACGTTTTGTGAGTCATTAGAAAAGTACCTACTTCCTCTATGGTACTTAATCCAATCTTAAATCCTGCACGAAGATCATCAACAGACAATTCTACCTGCATATCATCGGGAATCGAGAATGATACTTTATCTAAACCGACACCATCAATTTCTCCATATTCGGGATCGTAACTGCATCGATAAGCCTCATCAACTTTATAATAAGATAGCACATCAAGTTCATTATCATATATCTCTTTGAGATTACGAATATGTGCCTTCCCGGATCTTAGCCTATCTATAAGTGAATTGATCTTATCCTGTGCATTGCGGTAAGCCCTAACCCTGAGTCGTATTATCTCCTTTCTGTCTGTACTTGCCGAAGCAATTGCGCTTTCAATTTGTTCCCCAGAAGAATAATGTTCATCATATTTATCGGATATTTTTCCAAACAGGTCGAGATATTCTTGTTCGGAAAGATAATACCTCATAAATCGGCTTTTGTATGACACATAGAGTGTATACTCACCATTAACATAGTCCATGAGATAGTATTCACCCAGTTCAGGAACAGTGTAGTTGTAAGTTTCATAGAATACATGAAGCTCGTTTTTTATTACTTTGGCTGAAATACGCTCATGATAGTTACGGGTATCATTCAGCAGTTCTGCAATTCTTTTTTTCTCTGCCATTGCCCTCTGTTGCAGCTCTATAAAACAGTTTTTAAATATACCTGAATTTTCAGGACTGTCGTATTTATGATACCACTCACCCCTCATAGGATATTCAATACATGACAAGAAGCCATCAGGCTCTGCACATAATTTATATTCTTTTCTGCCATTATCGTCAAGCCTCATGAAAGTATATATACTGCATAACCTTTTATATGCAGTATCAAGAGAATCATAAGGATCGCCGTATATAAGCTCATCAGTTCTGCATTCAACGCTCGTCTTAATAACCCTGAAAGGATATTCAGGCTTTATAATATCTTTCTTTTTGCGATGATCAATAATATCCAGTTCAGGAAAGAATTTTCCACTTAATTTCTGGTTTATTTCGTCTATGGTCAGGAAGTATTGGGTTTGTTCATCGAGTATGTCCATTAGCATTTCATCTCTCGGATTATAGTCATTTAATTCTTCCATATCATAATAGTATAAGCCATCATTTGTATCCGAAGTATCCGCTTGTAACATAGCGCATATTGCAATAATACAATCCCTTTTTTTCAGTACTTTACTTTTATTAACGTAGTGTCTTAACAATTCGTAATCTATATCAAGCATATCGGCAATGTCCTTTTTAGATATAGCTTGACCGGTGTGTTCTTTAAGTTTCTTCAACATACGATCAAAGAAAAGAGAAAAAGATTGTTTTGTAACTTTTGTCCTATCAAAAAAGTCTTGTTCTTTGCTGAAAACAAGGTTCTTTGCCTGCTGCTCGTTATTCATGCCAGTACCTCCTTGATTTTTTGTGAAATGTGGCTTTCGGTGATGTTTCTATAATAACATAACATGACTTCAAAAGTCAACATAATATGGGACTAATTAGTTCCGCTGTGGTGAGTTTTTGAAATAATAAGAGCGAGCTGCCATAATGACAACTCGCTCTCTTGCTTATTCATCTTCGTCACGACATTCATCAAGTTCGTGCAGGAGTTGAATACAAACGCACTCCGTTAGTTTGAGAGCATACCGCCCGTTTCCGTCAGAAAAGCTGTCCCAATTCAGCATCGACCTTGACTGCAAACCTATTCTGGAAGTGTAGCTCCTCCACGATGATAACTACGGTATTATCGGGAGCCTTCCTGAGCGAGCCGACAAATGTTATCTGCCCGCCTTTTGATTAAAGGAAATTCACAGACTTAGCATTATCATCAAAGGCAATGCAGGTGAATGTATCCGTCTCGATGGTATCAATGCCATTTCGTTTTGGCTGATCTACGGCGATACTGAATTTGCAGTAGCTGTAATCTTCCTCAGTTACAAGTTTCAAATCAGTGGCTATTCGTCCTGTCATCATAATCTTGTTTAACATAGTCTACTCCTTTCAGTCTTCGTCAGAACACTCGTCAAGTTCGTGCAGGAGCTGAATATATGTATACTCAGCTCTGTCATGCTCCTCGCCCTCAGTGGTCATCATGAGTTCAAGGAAATATGCTTTTGCTTCTTCATAGTCCGTCCAGACTTCACGCTTGCCATTGCAGACAGTAGTAATCTTGCGCGTTCTCGGCATTGCCAATTCTGGTGTTTTCAACATAACTGTTACCACCAAATCAATATTGTAGATACAGTATATACCATAATAGCACCAGAGTCCAGCATATCGGAATAATTGTAACCATTATTGTGAAAGGCGCAGCAAAATGTAGATTTTCCCCAGTGCATTGCGCTGTGATTCTGATTGACTTTTTCGGGTATTTATGCTATGATATGGGAAACAAGCTTATCGTAATAAAGTAGGTGAATGAAGTGATTAAAGTTTATGATATACAAAGCAATTCTTTCAGAGATATTAACTTCAGTATGAATCAAAATGGCTTCGTATTATTCAATCGCAGTGTCCTTTCAGTTTTTAAATGCTATTATAATATCTGTGGTTTTTTCTATTTAGATAGAATAAGAAGCAAAATACATCTAATTGATCTAAATGATTGCTTAATTGCTATTCCTGAGTACTCCTTTATTGAAATTATAGACGATTGCAAAAGCAGCTTAGTAGAATATAATATAACTGAAAGAGTGGATTTTCGCCCTTCACTTGGGTTTATTTGTTTATACTTGCAAGAAAAACTTGATGATATATCTGATTATTTTACTAAATTATGCTATAATATAATGCAAAACAATAGATTATTAAATAGCTTTGCAAAAATGAATGATAGTATTATATATCCTATATCTGAACAGGAGTTGTATGCTTTCGCTCAAAATGTTTTCAAGTTAACACACTTTGACTATATTTCTCCAGACTATGATACGAGTTTCAAGTATACTATTGATAGCTTGATAAATGGATATCACATTAATTTTACTAAAGATGACATAGAAAAATATGCATATAATATAAGTCGACTTGCTTATGAAAAGGTGGCGGAATATAATGGGTAATGCAGGAATTGGTACGCCTTATTGGTATGAATGGGAAATAGGAATCATTGAATGCTTACATATGATGACAGATGCATCAATCGAATCTGTCACGCTGCAATCAAGCAAATTCCAGTCGCTTGATGATGTGGTTATAAACTATGCTGATGGTAGCATAGCTAACATACAAGTAAAACACACTGACGTTAATGATTCTTTGACATATTCTGATTTAGAGTCCGATAAAATGTTAAAATCATGGGCATCAGAGTGGAGCAAAGTAAAAGCCAATTATAAGATTAAATCTCTAAGTATAGTTGCTAACAGAAAATGGGGACCGAGGACTGCAAATGGCAAATGCTCTTTTTCGCATTTTATAACTGAAATACTCCCTAAGCTCAAAAGTGACCCGACTTATTATGGTAATAATACTCAAGAGAGAAATGCTATTGAGTGGTTTAGAAAGACTATTAATCTCAATGAAGATGAAATTGACGAATTTATACAAATCATTCAGTTTAAAAATCAAGAAGATCTTGCAGGTTTAGAGGTGCAAATCAAATATTTATTATCTAATATATTAGGTACTGATAAAGAAGAAGTAATTAATACAGCCATCGAAAAATTACGTTCAAGCCTTGAAAAATGGGTTACTTCTCGTCGAGAAAAGCCCGAAATTACTAAAGAGGATATATATAATTCACTATGTGAGCCGCATTATAGGTTACCTGAATATAAATTATCTCCTACAACCCCAATTCTTCCTTCCAGACTTGATTTTGCAGATCAGTTCACAAAAAGGATAACTGAAAGTGATAAGAGTGTCATTTTCCTTCAGGGATTACCAGGTGCAGGGAAAACAAATTTTATTAGTTACTTAGCTCAGGCTACAAACTCCATTGTTGATTTCAGATATTATACATATTTACCAGTCAATGCAGATACTCCGTCATTTAGTGATGATGAGGGATTTTATAGCGGTAAAGACCTTTGGAGTAGTATTCTATCTCAAATCAAAAGTAAATTTGAAGAGTTAAATCTACTCAGCGAATTAGAATTTCCACTACTATATGATTACTTGACTATAACGGAACTCAGAGCGGTAGTATTTAAGTTTTTACCAGTATATGCAGAAAAGTGTGGGCGGACTTGCTATTTATTTATCGACGGAATGGATCATGCCGCAAGATCAAGTAAGACTAAAGATACATTTCTTTCTCAGCTTCCTCGTCCTGATGAAGTTGGCAACGGCGTAAAATTCATTTTAGTTGGACAACCAATAAATGATAAATACCCGAAGTGGTTAATAAAAAATCCAGATATTGAGTACATTGAACTTCCGACTTTAGAAGCGAATGATATCAAGACCATAATTGAAGCATATAATATTACAATAAAAAATGTTGATATTGATACTTTGTCTTCATCGTTGATACAGGTTGTAGGTAATAATACGCTTAATGTATTATTTGCAATTTTAGAGATAAAAAGATTGTCTGCTGATTCTGATTTTGATGGTATTATCAATCATTTATTGACACGGAGGCTAAACAACTATATTGACCGTTACTATGAGTGGATAGTGAATTCCATATCCTCAGAATCTGAGATTTTGTTGTTAAAATTAGAAGCTATTTATGCATTTGCTTCCAGAAAAATATCAATTGAAAAATTAGTTGATCTTTGTGAATCAGATAAGCTTACTGTTGAAGCAGTACTTCACAAACTTTATCCTGTTATTGTTTCAGATGACTTCGGATATTATGTTTTTCACAATGATGTCAGGCTCTATTTTGAAGAAGTTATACGTGCAAATAGCAACTTCGCAAATATCATAGACTCTGTAACTTCATCAATTATAAAAAACGAAACTTTGGATGAGTTTAAATACAATATTTTGTTCAACCTAAACCTTGAAACACATAATCTCGATAAAGTTTTTGTATTCTATAATCCTGATTATATTATTGGATCTATTAATTATCAAATTCCAATCGATAGATTGGTTGAACAATTCAGTAATGTGATTGATTTATTTAAAGGCGATTATGATTTTGAAATGACACATAGGCTTAGTTTAGTTTCAACTACAATCTCAAAATTAATAGAGTGTGTAAATTATTATGAGCAGGAAAAAAGATTTATAGAGGCAAAAATGTCGAGTAAGCTTACTCATTCCGAAAAATATGTACTAAGATCTTCTGACGCAATACCACAGATTATCGATGATATTTATAAACTCCTAAAAATGAATGAATGTGAAAGGGCTAATAAATTATACGTCGAATACTTTTCAGATCTGGGAATTGAAGAATCGCTAGCAGACGACGATGCCAATCAAGAAGAATTTGAAAAAATAGGGTATATTTGCAGATTTTATAATCCGGATGTACTCCGTAATCTTACTCTTGACAATTGTTATGTGGCATTTGTATCAGGTTGGTTAGATGCAAGTGCCAAATTTTGCTCTATTTCCGACATACAACAAACTTTCACTTTTCACACTTATGGTATTGCAGATCTACACAATTATGTTTCTGTAATAACCAAGAATCCTGATATCAGTAATGAGACAATTGCTTTTTTATCCACGAAACTTTGCAGTTCTAAACATATATCTATACATACTCTGACAGAATTATGTTTCTCTATGTTATTGAAAAAGATTCCGTCCGAGGAAATACAATCTATCTTACATGAATCCGTTATCAAAATGGATTTTTTGGTTCATTAGGCGGCGATATTTCAGAATATAAGATTCACGGTATTCAGGGCTTCTTTAAAGCATATTTTTGTTTGTATAAGTATGATAATACAATCGACTGGGATATGCTATATAAAGAGACTCTGAAAAACAAACGCATTACTGCTGCCAATCGTGGTTATGAGCCTGCAATACAGCTAAAAGAATTAGCGGAAAATATAAACTCGCTTTTTTATGATAGCGAAGGAACCTATAGTGATATAATAAGAATAGCTTGTGATTTGACGTACTTTACAAGAAATAGAGTTGGCTCATGCGATGATTGCGGCACATTTGAAGTTCTCCCATATTTCAAGAGAGTATTCTTACAATACTTTGTCAATGCATCTGAATATGCAGAAAATACAAAACTATGTATTGATTTGCTGAATATATTTACTGGAAAAGATCCGCATTATATCGATGAACTTGCACAACTCTACTATTTGTTTGATAAAAAGGAATTATTCTTACAAATAGCAGAATTTTGGTGCGGTTCAAACGGTATAGTATGGCAGAACGAATATGATGACTTGGAGTATATCTGCACGCACATAGCTTCCTTACTAAACAAGTTCAACGAAACTGAATTTGCAAATAAAATTCAAAAAATAATGAACCTACGAATTCTGGGCTATGTTGGCAGAAAGGATTACACATTAAAAGGCCTCTTAGAATGCTATAAGTTCCTTCCGAATAATTCTGAGAAGATCCTGTCTTATGGAATGAATCTCTTGACCCTATGTGATTATGTCAACGAAATAGGAGATAATCGAGTCAATGCAGATGATGCATTATTTGACGTAGCATGCGAACTCGGCTTTAAATATCTTGATGCCTTATTTGAGTTAAAAAACACACCAGATAATTTGACGTATTGGCGACAAGAAGTTCTTTCAGTGTTATATGATAAAATTGATAAACTGTTTACAAATGATGATCAAAGAATACTGTTATATAAGCTGACAAATGCTTGGTTGAAAGCAGAAATAGAAAACAATGAACATCGTCCTTACAACAACGAACTTGAAACGCTATACGACTATAACCATAGACTCATCGATTCAATATCTGATGCTGATATTAAAACCGAACTAATAGCTAATGGTAATTGCACACCTAATATGAAAGATGCGGATTACTTGCACTCACATGAAAAGAAAGATGAACAATATTCATATATACTTGATCGGCTTGATACAGAAGGTTATACAGTTGAAAACGAGAAAGAGATTGCCGGAATTTTGATGTATCATAATGGCAGTTTATATAGCTTAATCATTGAAATCGTAGAACATCTTCCTGATCAAAGCAAGAAAGAGTTTATTTCTAAATATGTTATCCCGTACCTTGTTTCTGATAGTGATTATGGCTTCCGTTCACATGGACAAATGTATATTATTGAACAAATTTATACTTACTTTGATATTTATGATTGGAAGGCATTATTTGATAATGCTTTTCAAAGAGTGAGTAAAGTTAGAAATGATTTGGATTATTTTTATTATTTGAATGATAATATTGAATTTTTGGCACTGCATTTTTATCTTCAAAACCATTCGGACAAGATAGTGCAACTATTTATGGACAGAAGTAAAATGCATTTCTCCTTTATTTCATCGTCCAATGCAATATTAATTGAGCATCAGCATATTAATGTTGATGAAAAGATAAACACATTTGATGATTTTATTAAAAAACAATTAGGTGATATATGCTAATCAAAGTATTATGTATATTTAACTTATCAGCGTTGATAGTCATTTGAAACACAACACACACAGCAACAGGGGAAGGAGTATAAATCCTTTCTTGTTGCTGTTTTTTGCTTATACAGATTCATTATTACAGATACTCTCATACACATTTCCGGTATCATCGGCGAGCATATCTCCACAATTAATTTTTCATCTATCTCGCCTGTTTCAGCATACTGCTTTCCAGCCTGCTTCACAAGCTCAAATCTCGGCACAGTTACCTCTGCTGCTTCGGGAGCATTGAACATCGGACTTTCGGGGATGGTGATGATAGTGTGGTTATTTGGGAACATCAGCTTGAACTGCATGACCGCAGGCTCAAAATTCTGCTTGGTGTTCTGAAAACCGCAGCCGCAGATCATCATGTATTTCAGGCGCGAAAAATCCGCCTGCCCGACGTGAACATACCTGTCACTCTGCTTCTGCATCTCCATACTTGAAGGCGGCATTGTACGGTCAGCAAAAGCCTTTAAAGACGCAGGCATTCCGTAGCAGTAAAGCGGGTAGCTGAACAGCAAAAGATCGCTCTCCAGCACTTCGCTGAGAAGCTCCTTCATAACATCGTTATGAATACACTCTCCGCCGTTACGCTTGCAGTTGAAACAGCCTGTGCAGTATTCGATATGCTTGTCGATAATATCAACGATGTGAATCTCCTGCGGAGCAGCTTCTTTCATGCCGTCAAGGAACGCCCGTGTTATGTGTATTGTGTCACTTTTTTCACGCTTGGGACTGCCGTTCAGAACAAGTATTTTCATAGTGATCTTTCTCCTTCCGCTTCTCAGTTTTTTTTGCTGATATTTTTATTATAAACCCGTGCGGAAGTCACGTCGATCCACGCTCCGCAGAGTGGATATTTTCAATGCTTTTTTCTCTTATCAGGTTTTGGCGAATGGTGGCTGTCACCAGAGCTTCCAGCACATTGTATTCACAGTTCTTGTGTACACAATGTGCAGAGCTTGCTGGGTGTGAATCTGAGATTTAATTTTTGTTTTCTTCCGAGCAGTTTAGCTCGGTTTATTTTTCCTTTTTGATGTTCGGGGTCATAGGGGTAGCACCCTTGTCAAGCTATGTATAGAAGCATTCAATTTTGAAAAATTGTAATGCGAGGATACCGTGCTTACTGGAAAAGCTTTCGCTTTTATGGAGTACGTGTTTTGAATTGACTTTTTACGCACCGTATGTTATGATAAAACAAAGGCGGTGAGTAATATGAATGAACCAATATATTTTTCCAAGATACAATTTGTTGAGGGTTTTATATATAATGAGCCCAGGTCTGTTATTTTTATCGATCTTCTAAAACGAGAATTATCTTATCAAGTATACTCGTGGAAAAGAAATATGCCCACCATTCAAGGTGAGAAAAAGGATGAAGAATGGGAACGACTGACAGGTATAGAAGAGATATATCCATTTACAGCGCCTGCAAAAATGATTCGAAGTGGGAAAAATGGTTTTCAGACTACACTCATTCCCGATGAATCGTTTGTAAAAAACGTAGAGTTCAGCTATGGGCTACATCTTGATCAACGGCAATATGAAGATTTGCTGCCATACTGCAATGCAATTGATTTTGAACCTTATCGTAACAGAACCATGTCTATGGATGATGAAGGATTTATAGGATATCGGGATGAAATAAAAGTATCTTTTTTCGGCGTAACTGATTCATATATTCCGTACATAGAACTTCCGATGAATTACTACTATGATGAGAAACATATATGGCCCAGTGAAAAAATATACTGTTATATCTATCAGACATTTCTTAACAATGATAAAAAATTGAAAAAATGGGTAATTGGATATGGTGCATTATCATTGCTTTTCTGATAAACATATATTATGCAAGAACTATATCTATCACTATAACTCTCCCCTCGGCAGCATCACCCTCGCCAGTGATGGAAAATCACTCACAGGCTTATGGCTCGACGGACAGAAATACTTTCCCTATAAGCTCATATCCGAAAGCATTGAAACAGAGCTGCCGATATTCACTCAGGCAATCAAATGGCTTGATACTTATTTCGACGGCAAAGTTCCTAATTTCACTCCGCCAATCAGTATCCAAACAACTCCGTTCCGCAAGGCAGTATATGATATACTGCTTACAATACCCTACGGACAAACCATGACCTATGGTGAGATAGCAAATATTATCGCAAAGCAGAATGGTGTGGAGAGAATGTCCTTCCAGGCAGTCGGTGGTGCTGTGGGACATAATCCTGTCTCGATCATTATCCCGTGTCACAGAGTAGTCGGCGCAGACGGAAGTCTGACCAGATACGCAGGCGGTCTTGACAGAAAGATAGAATTACTGAAACTGGAAAAAGTAATATAAAAACTATTCAAGCATTAAGGGTTATACTTGGTGCTTTTTTCATTTTTCCAGTGCAAATTACACCAGGGAAAACCGAAATTCATTCCAAAGTTCGTGCGCAATACGGCTGGACAATCGCCTTTATTGCGCGCTATAATATTCATAATCGCAAAATACTCGGTCGGCTGAAAGGATGACATACCGACCTTGCGACTGCGTAGAGGGTAAGAGAAAAAAAAGCGATGCCCTCACCAATGCGTAGAGAGATAAAAGCAAAGGAAAAATCGCTAGGAACAAAGACAACAATGTATCCGAGTACAAGATTGGACGAACAACTTACATTGTGAAGTTAGTATTCAACCCTACTTCAAAGGAACACCTCACGGATATCCTGCAAAGGCTGATTGATCGTGAGTGTGAAGAAATGCTCGGTGAATCCGGACAAGAACCTGAGAAGCAGGCTGTGTAACATTGTCATTTTGGCGCATTGTATTTAACGATATATTGCGCTATAATGATAACATAGCTCGCTTTATCTGTCGGAAAGGAAGGTTAATATGACAGACAAGATAACAGCGTTGTATTGTCGTCTTTCGCAGGACGATATGTTACAGGGTGAGAGTAATAGTATCACCAATCAGAAGGCTATCCTCAAAAAGTATGCGGAGGATAACGGTTTCAGCAATCCCGTTTACTACGTTGATGACGGAGTTTCGGGTACGACATTTGAGCGCGACGGTTTTAAGTCTATGATGGCAGATGTTGAAGCAGGCAAAGTGGGAACGGTCATTACCAAAGACCTTTCAAGGCTTGGTCGTGACTATCTTAAAACAGGTGAATATACCGAGATCATATTCCCTGACTATGATGTCCGCTATATTGCTATCAATGATAACGTGGATACTCTCAAGAGCGAGAATGAGCTGATGGCTTTCAAAAACATTTTTAATGACTGGTACGCCAGGGATACATCGAAGAAGATTCGTGCTGTATTCAAGGCAAAGGGTCAGTCGGGCAAACCTCTTTCTCTGCCTATTTACGGCTACAAAGCATCAGAAGAAGATAAACACAAGTGGATCATTGATGATGAGCCTGCAGCGGTTGTCCGCAAAATATACAAGCTCTGTATCAGTGGCTATGGTCCGACTCAGATTGCCCGTAAGCTGACAGATGATGGTATTCCCAATCCAACGGCTTACGCTATATCGCAGGGAAGGAATCCGGCTAACAAGAATTCAAGGCTTGACCGCTGGTGTACTGAAACTGTCATTGACATTTTAGAGCACCCTGAATACATCGGTCATACGGTAAATTTCCGTACACGCCGCAAGTCCTACAAGAACAAGCGTAAGATTGAAAATCCAAAAGAAGACTGGCTCATCTTTGAGAATACCCATGAGCCTATCGTCACACAGCAGGAGTTTGAGCTTGTTCAGGAGATGCGTAAGAATAAGCGCAGAAATCAGAAGCAGGAAACTGTAAATCCGTTTTCGGGCATCTGTTTCTGTGCTGACTGCGGTAAAAAGCTATACCTGTGCCGTTCAAGAAGTCTTAGCGAAGATCAGGAACATCTGAAATGTTCCACTCATTCAGCTGATAAGGATAGATGTTCAGCCCATTATATCAGGACTGTTGTGCTGAAAGAGTTGGTTCTGAATGCACTGAACAAGCTCCTTGATAATGTCAAAGACAATGAAGCTGAGTTTGTGCAGACAGCCATGGACAACTCTGCGTCAAAGCATTCTTCTGATGTATTTAAGGCAAAGAAAGCTCTCAATCAGGCTGAAAAGCGTATTGCTGAACTTGACAGGCTTTTCGCAAGACTCTATGAGGATAATATTTCAGGAAAGATTTCTGACGAGCGTTTTGCTGTATTGTCCGCAGGATATGAGGACGAGCAGAAGAAATTGAAAGCGAAAGCATCAGAGCTTACTGCTTTTATTGAAACAGCAGAGCAGAAATGTGCTGATGTGAACTCCTTTATAAAGGTTGTGCAGAAGTATGAGCATATCACGGAGCTTACTCCCGAGATCATGCATGAACTTATCGAGAAGATAGTTGTTTACGCTCCCGATAAGAGCGATGGTCATCGTACTCAGCAAATTGAAATTCACTACCGCTTCAATGTTGCCGTAACAACTGCTGTCGCTGACAGTATGAAGTACGACAAAAAGAGAAAGGCTGCGTAACCAAGGCGGTTACGCAACCTTATCTTAAAATCTTAAATACTTCTTTATCGGCGCTCCTCTAAATTGTGCGAGTTCTTTTTTATGTATCAGATATATAAAATACAGTTATATTTCAATATAATCCCAAAGCTCAGAAACAAGTTTTTCTGTAAAGCCCTTGCACAAAAGAAGCTCGTTAGGGCTTTCGTAATAGGATATAAGCTCACGAAGTTCTATGACAGCATTCGCCTTGTCCATATCAATTAGCAGCTTGTCTGATATCTCCTGAGCGTCAGCCTTGTTTATGTTCACTTTCTGCCTGACTTTCTCAGTAGTTTCAGCCGTTGTAACAGTTTGCTCCTCTGTGGCCGGAGGCTCTGTTAAAGTATCAGCAGGGATTTCTGTTTGAACAGGCTGAGTTTCTGTGACTGTCGTTTCCTGCGGCATATCATGGTAGTCTGCGCTGTCAACATAAAAATAGCTTTTGAGAAGCGCAAGTGTAGAGTCTCCGATGCCGTTTACTTCAAGAAGCATATCCATGTTGCTGATAACACCAACTCTGTCACGATATGCTATTATTCTGTCGGCTGTTACCTCGCCTATGCCGCTCACCGCCATGAGCATTTCCTTGTCAGCCTTGTTTATGTCAGCAGGAAAGCTGTATTCCTCTTTTGTTTCAGCAATACTGCTTGTGACGGCTTTTGATGTCATTGTTTTCTTTGTGGTGTGTGCCTTTGTAGTCTTGCTAACGACATTTTCACAGCCCGAATTGTCCACCTTGTCAGCCTGAGAGCTGTCAGCAGGCGGTGTGAGTATCACCACATCATCACGCTGTGGTCTGTTAACAAGTGCAGAAGCGATCGCTGTAGTAATGGCGACCGCAACTGCGATCACGCCTACGAAAAGTTTTATTTTGCTTGTTTTTGCTTTTGAAGCATCATTTTCTGTCACATTCGATTTTTCGTCTTTGTTGCTGTCTAACTTGCTGTCCATAATTGATTATTTTTCTGCAAGCATTTCGTTGAGATTTTCCACCATTTCTGACATCTTCGCTCTTGTGATGTCTGGAACATTTGTAAATGTAACAAGGGTTCTCAGTGGCATATCTCTTATCATTGCTTCCATCATTTCCTTTGCAGAAGCGCCAAGATCGTCGGAAGCCGTGTCGCCAAAACCGCAGTCTATTTGGCTTAAAATGTCCTCGAACATAGCTCTGCCCTCTGGAATAGAATTTATCTCGCCACAGGTGGTGTTCAAGGTGAAATGCACTGGGAGTTTTGTATCGGAAGATACATAAACAGAAGTCGAAAGTCTGATATCTCTTGAAGAAGAGCCTGCCTCGATAATAAACTCACCATATTCAACAAACCAATCGTGTATATCAGGCTCGTAGTATGCAAATGAACGCTTATCAAGGTGGAACACAGCCTTTTTGGTCTCGCCTGCTTTAAGAAAAAGCTTTTCAAAGCCCTTAAGCTCACGGACAGGTCTGCGCACTGAGCTTTCCTTGTCGGAAACGTAAAGCTGAACGATCTCCATACCGTCTCTGTCGCCTGTGTTTGTTACGTCCACCATGACCGTCAGGGTCTTGTCGTCTTTTATCTCGTTTTCTGAAACAGTAAGATTGCTGTATTCAAAGGTTGTGTATGAAAGTCCGTGGCCAAATGGGAACAGTGGCTTTATGCCCTTTTCATCATAATATCTGTAGCCCACGAAAATTCCCTCGGCATAGTCAACATCGTCCATATTTCCCGGGAAATTAAGATAAGACGGATTATGTGAAAGCTTTTCAGGGAAAGTTTCCGCAAGCTTTCCGCTAGGGTTAGCTTCGCCAAAAAGCAGAGCCTTTTCAGCAGTGCCGACGTTCTGTCCGCCAAGATACATTTCAAGTATGCCCTTCACCTTATCTGCAAACGGCATTTCAACAGCCGAGCCGTTGTGGAGAACGATAACAACGTTTTCATTTACCTTAGCAACTTCATCAATAAGCTTGAGCTGACAATCAGGCATTCTCATATGCTTTCTGTCAAAGCCCTCAGACTCAAAGCTTTCTGGCAGACCTGCGAAGATAACGGCAACATCGCTGTTCTTGGCAAGCTCCACAGCTTCATCGAGAAGCTCGTCAACAGTTTCGTCACGGTCGGTGACGAAACCCTGTGCGTATGTGATATTATCCATGCCCTTGACAGCTTCAAGAGCAGATGTCACCTTAAATGAATTTATGTGAGAGCTTCCACCGCCCTGATAACGTGGCTTGTCGGCAAATTCGCCAATGAAAGCTATCTTTGCAGACTTGTCAAGCGGCAGTATCTTATCATCATTTTTGAGCAGTACCGCACATTCGGACTCTATCTTGCCTGCAAGCTCATGCTGCTTTTCTTTATCCCACTTTGTTGCAGGGGCATAGCCGTCCTCGGCTTTCTGAATAAGCGTAAGCACATTTCTCACAGCCTTGTCAAGGTCTTTCATTGAAAGTGAGCCGTTGTTTACGGCTTCTATGATAAGCTCGTCATTTTTGCCGTTGCTGGTAGGCATCTCAAGGTCAAGACCTGCGGCAACGCCAAGAGGTCTGTCATCAACTGCGCCCCAATCACTAACTACAAGTCCTTCATAGCCCCATTCATTTCTGAGTATATCAGTGAGCAGAAGCTTGTTCTGTGAGGAATATTCGCCGTTTATGCGGTTGTATGAACACATCACTGTCCAAGGTTTTGCTTCCTTGACTGGTGTTTCAAAGGCACTTAAATATATCTCATGGAACGTTCTCTCATCAACGTTGGCAGAATAGCTCATACGTCTTGTTTCCTGATTGTTCATGGCAAAGTGTTTAAGGGAAGTTCCTACGCCCTTGCTCTGAACGCCCTTTATGTGTGCTGTGGCAAGCTGTGAAGCAAGATAAGGGTCTTCTGAGAAGTATTCAAAGTTTCTGCCGCAAAGTGGTGAACGCTTTATGTTACAGCCAGGGCCAAGTATAACGGAAACGTCCTCGGCCTGACACTCCTCGCCAAGAGCCTTGCCGAGAGTTGTAAGCAGCTTTCTGTCAAAAGAGCAGGCAAGTGCGCAGGCACATGGGAAGCATACTGCCTTGATAGCTTCGTTAGGATTGTCTGTATCATCACGCATTTTTCTAAGTCCGTGAGGGCCGTCAGACACCATTATGCTTGGTATATCCAGCCTTTTTATTTCCTCAGTGTGCCAGAAGTCAGAGCCTGAGCACAATGAAGCTTTTTCTTCAAGTGTGAGTTCCTTCAAAATCTTGTCTATGTTCATTGTGAAAACCTCTTTTCTATAAAACTATAGTTTGATTGTAACACAATTTTCTATGAAATTCTATATATTTTGTGCATATTTTACATAAAATTAATATTATCTTCGATTAGTTTGGTAAGAGCCACCCTGAAATCCTCGTCCTGCTGTTTGGTGCGCTTTGGCGGACCTTTGAGCCTGCCACCGCTTCTGCGTATCTTCTTTGCAGTATGTCTTGATAGAAGCAGTGCATCAATGTTGGAACTGTCATATATCCTGCCGTTCTGGTCCAGAGCAAGGACGTTTCTTGCAAGACACATTGCCGCAAGCCCATAATCCTGCGTCACGGCAATATCGCCCTTTAGAGCGATGTTCACAAGCTTCATGTCTGCACTGTCTGCACCCTTGTCGACAGTTATCACCTGTGCATAGTCAGAGCTGAAAATATGCGAGCTGTCACAAACTATGATACATTCAAGCCCATGGCTTTTGCTTATAGAAACTGCGATATTCGTGACAGGACAGCCGTCAGCGTCTATAAGTATCCTCACGCCTTGCCGCCTTCTATATAAAATGTAGATTCCATATCTGCAATGTGGGTCGCCAGTGCGAGAGGATACATTTCAAGGGCAAGACCGATACTGTTCTTGTTTTCTTCTCCTGAAAAGCCCATGTGCCAGCGTATAGCCATGGCTTCCTCACGGGTCAGTCGCATATAGCTGCTTACTATGTAGACCGACTTTTCACCGTGACCATATGGCAGTGTTTCGTGAAATTCATAGTATGGGACTTTCTCCCACACGCCCTGTTCGTTCTTGGCGTTGCGGTAGCTTACTCTGTAAAGATTTACCTTGCAGATGTCGTGAAGCAGTGAAACGATAGCAATGCTCTCGTCAGAGTATTCCATGTTGTAATCTTCCTTTACACGCTCACGCGCCAGATAGCTTTTCAGGCACTCATAAACGTGTATGCTGTGTTCGCACAAGCCACCCTCGTATGCTCCGTGGTATCTTGTAGAAGCAGGTGCAACAAAGAAGTCGCTATTTTCTGAAAGCAGATAATTGAGCAGCTTTTCCGAACCCGGGCGCTTTATGTTTTCCGTGTAGATCTCAACGAATTTGTCTTTAAGTTCTGTTACCTTTGACATAGTTGACCTCCTGTAAAAATATTATATTATGATAAGCTTTAGCGTTTTAGTTTTACCAAACTAATTATAACATATTTTTTGTAAGATTAACAGTACTTTTCGCTAATTTTTGCATTTTGTAGGTTTGTCAATCATATTGGACACTATTATTAAGAAATTCGATAGGCGAAAA
>ENA-ORNQ01001551-ORNQ01001551.1-human-gut-metagenome-genome-assembly--contig:-NODE-1551-length-17685-cov-14.239365_pt1 | contig 17685 bp, 15 predicted proteins | sample MGYA00242116_ERZ509024 | MGnify/ENA primary metagenome ERZ509024 (study PRJEB26280, sample SAMEA2338697) | human gut metagenome | biome: human gut; feature: human-associated habitat; material: faeces...
TCCATGAACGAACTTGAGGGGATCGGAAAAAATTTATAAAGCACGTTCCAAATTCAAGTTTTGTGCTAATGAAAGCAGAAATGCAGTCACGATATTTTCGGTTCAACATATTTTGCCCACGACTTTTTTGGGTGAACCGATGACATCAATCCTATTGCTCCGAGGCATGTTGAGTGCGTAGTAATGTTGACTAAGATTTAATACAAGGTACTAGTAAATGCCGTAAAATGAGGAGTTTAGAGCGTTTTATGTATTGGAAATCAAACCACCTAAAACGGCTGAAAAATCACATAAAAACTTGTTTTTTTTATAGTTGGGTAGACAGAACTATTGAGGTTGGGTCGATTATACAGAAGTGTTTATTCGTGATTTGTGGAAAACGAGGGTGAAAATAGGCTAATAATCATTTGAAAATATGCCGAATAATAATTAGGCTATTTTAGAAAGTGAAGGTGTTTATGCCTGGTAAAGTGAGATTGATTCCGGCTAATACAAATGAGCCGATGAAACACGTTGTCATCTATGCTCGTGTTAGTTCAAATACTATGGATCAGCTTGAGAGCCTTAAAGCACAGATTTTTGGACTGACCAAGTTTGTATCCGGGCATAACAACTGGAAAATGAAAGACTCTATAACTATTGAAAAATATGGCTATAACCGATTATGTATGAAATAGCTAAATAATTTCATGTGGATACTGTTGTTTTGATGTCAAAGGAGAACCATAACAGGTAAATAAAGCATATTAAATAAAGGACTTCTCAATGATTATTGTTAAATGGAGGCATGAAGTCATTTTGAAGGCTATTTTTGGGGCGCTTGAAAATAGCCGTGCGGAAACAGGTCTACTCGTTCGGGTTGGCCTAGGAAATGTATAGCAAGGATTTAAACTCCAGGGGATTCAATAGGTATTTACTCTCATATTGGCTTACAGAATATATGTATCCACAAAATTGTAAAACGATAGATTATCTTGGAAAAGCAAAATTTTGACGTAATATAATAAAACGATAAGATTAAGTTTAACTAGAATTAAACCGTTGAAATAGTAGATTAAGGGGATGCCTATGAGTTTTCCTGAAGGAATAAAAAGCTCAGAGAAAGTGCGTTGTTAACACAAAGTGAGTTCGCTGAAATTGTTAGTGTAGCATTTTCGAACGTTAATCGAAGGAAATCGGGAAAAGCTAGACCCCAAGTTAAAGTCATGAGGAATATTAAAACATACTGTGAAAAGAATACTCTTCCTTATGAAGACGCGGAAGAAGCATGGCTAAACTATAAAATTGGAGGAAATAAGTAATGATAACAAAGTCTAATTTAAAGAATATGTTAAGCTCAGCGGGTTTTAGCGATACTTATAACGATAAATATGAAAAAAACTATCCACTTTCCGATTGCTCTATTGTTGTGGATTTTAGAAATGAAAAGATAATTTATCCTGAAGATAAAGGGTTTAAAGTTAATATAGCGACTACAACTAATTTTTCTGAACCGGAAAATTTTGTTGTATTAGAATGTATTAATAGGCTTCTTGATAAAGGGTATAGACCAGAGAATATTGAACTTGAACGTACTTGGACACTTGGCCATGAACAAAAAAGTGGTCGAGCCGATATTTGCGTATCTGATCAAAATGGGAAAATGCTATTTATAGTTGAATGTAAGACATATGGTTCTGAATATACAAAAGAAATGAAAAATATACGTTCTGATGGTGGACAATTAATTTCCTACTGGCAGCAAGAGCGTGGCTGTAGATGGCTAGTCTTATATGCATCAAATATTAATGACAATAATGAAATTGAATACACAACCGACAGTATCGACTGCTCAGATGATGAGAATATTCTAAATCTTGCCAGAAAAGATACCACTATTCTCCTTTATGAAAATGCTCACACGGTTTCAGAACTTTATGAGGCGTGGAAAGAAACATATGAACAAAGATTTAGTGGTGACGTTATTTTCAGAGATGATTCGGTCGCTTATGATATCGGCGTAAAACCACTTAGAAAAAAAGATTTAAAAGACTTCTCTGAAAATGACAAGATAGTAAATCGTTTTGAAGAGATTTTGCGGCATAATAATGTTTCAGATAAGGAGAATGCATTCAATCGATTGATAGCATTATTTATCTGTAAATTAGTAGATGAAATACAAAAATCAGATAATGATATTGTTGAATTTCAATATAAAGTTGGCACTGATACATACGAATCTCTTCAAGACAGGCTGCAAAGGCTTCATAAGGAAGGCATGGAAAAATTCATGCGTGAAGAGATTTTCTATGTGTCTGATGACTATGCAGAAAACCTTGTAAAACAGTACACAAAGCAAAAAAGAGTAAAAATGATTGAAGAATTGAGAAATACACTTCGTATACTCAAATTCTATACAAATAATGACTTTGCTTTTAAAGATGTTCATAATGAAGAGTTATTCTATCAAAATGGTAAAATATTAGTTGAGATGGTACAGCTCTTTCAGGACTATAGAATAATTGGTTCAGCAGATGTACAGATGCTTGGTGATTTGTTTGAACAATTACTGAATAAAGGATTTAAGCAGAATGAAGGTCAATTTTTCACTCCCACTCCTATTACGCGCTTTATATGGGATAGCCTTCCTTTAAAACAAATAATGACAAAGACAGATGGTATTGAATATCCCAAGATTATAGATTATGCCTGTGGAGCAGGGCATTTCTTAACGGAAGGATTTGAGGCTGTAGAAATTTGTGCTAATGCAATAGACAGTAATACGGAACCATCTAACCAATGGGTAGAGAAAAAAATATTCGGCATCGAAAAAGATTATAGATTAGCAAGAGTTTCTAAAATTTCGCTATTCATGCACGGTGCAGGAAATGGAAATATAATTTTCGGTGATGGACTTGAAAACTATCCGGATAAAGAAATAATACCTAGATCATTTGATATTCTTGTAGCCAATCCTCCATATTCGGTAAAGGCCTTCAAACCTCATTTGAAGTTAACGAACAATCAGTTAAATATTTTAGATAAGATCTCAAATGATGGTTCAGAAATTGAAACGCTGTTCGTGGAAAGAATATCACAATTGTTAAAACCGAATGGTGTTGCTGCAGTAATTCTACCAAGCAGCATTTTAAACAAAGAAAACGAAAGCTTTGTTACTGCACGAGAATCTCTTCTGAAAAATTTTAATATTATAGCCATTGCAACCTTGGGAAGCAAAACCTTCGGTGCCACGGGGACAAATACGGTCATTCTTTTCTTGCAAAAATTCAATGAACCGCCAAAACGCACTGATATGGTTATTGATAGTGTTGATGCTATACTTTCTAAAGCGGATATAGATGGTTGGGAAGACGAATCCATTTTGAGAGGATATCTAAAGAAAATAGGTGTTAAAAAGGACATTTACAACAAATTTTTATCGAAAAGTGAAGACTTTGACTTTTGGATAAATGATAATTATTTCGGTCAGCACTATAATGAATTTGTAAACTCAACAGAATACAACAAGAAAAGTAAGCAGAAAACTTTCCAAAAACTATCTGATTCAGAAAAGAAAAAAATGGTTCACTCAGAGATTTTACGAATATGCTTTTTCGGTCGAGCAAGAAAAATTATTCTACTATTCATTAGTTTACAACCAAGATACATTGATAATTTCTGCTCCGGATGAAAATAAAGAACAGGAGAAGTTTCTTGGATATAAATGGAGTAATAGAAAAGGACAAGAAGGAATTCAGATAATAAAGGCTGGAGGATGTTTATATAATGTATCCAATCGTAGAGACAACAATTCCATTGCAGGACTAATTAGGAATGCTTTTTCTGATGAGGATGAGTTTGATGTCAAAGAGTTGGATTCCTACTATTATCGTTTGAGGTTACAGGATATGCTTGATTTTTCCGGAACTGCGTTTAATAAGTCTATCAAAACCACTCCGACGAGAGTACTAAAAGATATTCCGGGGCTTACAAATTACAGATTATCCGATAAAAACATCTTTGAATTAAGTATAGGAAATCGTGTTCTTTCAGATGAAGTAGTTGAGAATGGCAGTATTCCTATATATAGCGCAAATGTATTTGAGGAGTTTGGAAGAATTGATAAACAGAATATCACTGATTTTTCTGTACCTTCTATTCTGTGGGGAATTGATGGCGATTGGATGGTAAATATTATACCTGCTAACAAACCATTTTATCCGACTGACCATTGCGGCGTTTTACGTATAAAAACAGATGATATTATACCTAAGTATATAGCTTTAGCACTTCAGGCAGAGGGTGAATTTGAAAGATTTTCACGTAGCAACAGAGCATCTACACAGAGAATTTCTAATTTAGTTATTCAAATTCCTTCTGTGGCAGATCAACAGAAAGTAGTAGATGCAATTGAAGCTATTGATAAGAAAATTGCCGATGAGCAAGCAATAATCAGCGAGCAATCTGAGAAGGTTAAATCCAAATTTGCCGAAATGTTTGATTTAGAAAATTTTATTTTAGATGAAACTACTTCTAAGTATAAACTTATGGCAATTGAATCAATTTGCGAGGATGGACGAGGTAGAGTTATTAGTAATGACTATATTGTAGCAAATCACGGGGAGTTTCCTGTGTATTCATCCCAAACAACAAACGAAGGAATTTTTGGATATATTAACACCTATGATTTTGAAGGAGAGTATATTACTTGGACCACTGACGGTGTAAATGCAGGAACTGTGTTTTATAGAAATGGGAAATTTAGCTGCACAAATGTATGCGGAACTCTAAAAGCAAAAGATCATTCTATAGTGAATATGAAATACCTTGCATACATACTTGGAAAAATTGCGTACAAACACGTAAATCATGTTGAAAATGATAAGCTGATGAATACACCAATGAAAAAAATTAAAGTTCCACTTCCACCAAAACATCTTCAAGATGAATTTGCTCTTTATGTATCAGACTGCGACAAATTGAAATTTGAAGTAAAAGAATTTATAAAAACCATTCGAAAAACAAACAAGCAAAATAAAAAAATCACATGTGAGTGAATCGATACTCTAGTGGGGCACGCATATTGGGAACATTCTATAAAATAACCCCACATATCATTTCGGTACTCGAGATAACAAAATGACCACACTGGATTAGGTCGATACTCTAATGTGGTTATTTAATTGTACACGCCCAATAACCTCCCACCTTTCCAACGAACACCCAATAGACTAAACTAGAAGTAAGCAAAAAAGTCTAATTGTAGTTGATCATAATGAAAGAGATAGCAAAGGTGAAAAAAAGTCAAGCTAAAACAGTGGACAGAAATGAAAGTGGACTAAGCGTTTCAGATTGGTGCAATCAAAACGGAGTGAACATCAAATGTATTACTACGTATCCGTCCATTTTGTTAATGTGTATAGGATCAATGAAACTACTGAAAAATTCAAAAAATCTAACTAACCCCCTTGACAAGACAGAAAAAGCGTGATATAATATCATTGTTAGCTTAAATGCTAACACGCAAGCGTGCGTTAACTATCCACCTAGACAAAATAAAATTTGCCCATTAACGCTGTAATATTTAAAGTGAATTGAATTAAAAAGTGGATAAAGCGTTTGAATAGGGTTTGAATAATTAAAAAAAGGTGAAAAGAATGAAAGCACAATATGAGAGTTTTGGGGAATTCCTTCAAAAGAAACGGCTTGAGAACGAGATAACACTGCGGAAGATGGCAGAGCTTATCGGGATTACTGCACCGTATCTTACTGACATTGAAAAAGATAGGCGAAATCCCCCGGAGATTCAAAAGCTTGATAAGATCGCTGAGATCCTGTCACTTACAGAGGAAGAAAAGGCCGTCATGTTTGACCTCGCCGGCAAGCAAAGAAATTCTGTTGCTCCTGACTTGCCGGACTATATCATGAAGAGAGATTATGTTGCAGCCGCACTGCGCACTGCTCGTGACCTTGACGCTGATGAGGATGATTGGCTGAAATTTGTAGAGGAGCTTAAACAGAGGAAAGGGTAAGGAATGGAAAGTCCCAGCTATATAACAAAAGCAAACGGTGTACCTATTCTAAGCAGACAACAAATAGATGATATCGGCGAGACATATGTCAGAGCATTTCAGTCCGATATACTTGTAGATTCAGCACCCCTAGACATTGATGCTTTCGCAGAAATGTTTCTCGGACTTAATGTAGACTATAAGTATTTATCGCACAATGGTGTGTATCTAGGAATGATGGTATTCAAAGACACTAACAAAATACCGATTTTCGACCCTGAAACAAATCGTGCGGAATATATCGAGGAATGTGCAAATACGATTATGATCGATTCTCGTCTGTTAGAGGCTAATCAGGAACACCGATACAGATACACCATGGGACACGAGTGCGGGCACGCAGTATTTCATTCAGCTGTTTATGCTAATAGCGGCGGAATACCTTGCCGTTTAGAAAAAAGAAGCACTGGAAGAACAAATACTCACGAATGGCTTGATGATGATTGGATGGAGTGGCACGCAAACAGCTTTTCAGCTGCAACTCTAATGCCAAAGAGTTCAGTTGAAATATGTGTTGAAAGACAGGGTGGAATACCTACCAATGTACTCAAGCTGTTTAATTTGATTTATTGTATTTCAGAAACTTTTAATGTATCCGAGGAAGCAGCAAAACATAGGCTGAAAACACTTGGATATTTGGAGTACTTACTGCAGCAGAAACCTTCTGCATAAATGCACACACAAGCTTAATTACAGTGGGTCTTACCGCCCGCTGTTTTATTTTAGCCATAGTGTTAGCTGGTATGCTAACGTGACGTAAATTATAAAGGAGAGAGAAAACGTGAAAAATTATTATGATTGTCAAGGACATATTGTTTGCAAAGCGGACGAAAGAACGGGCAATGTTTACGTAAAATATAAAGACAGCATGACAACCGTACATATGCCGGTAAATACGAGCATCAAAATACAGCGTAAAGACACCATAACAATACTTACAAGAAAAACTGAAAATTCGTTTGTAACTGTAAGCAATTATTATAATTCATATCTGAGATATGTAAAAGCATAGAGAGCTGATTTTAGATTACAGGATATATATAAATAACACAGAGCTGCTAGACGGCCGAGATGTAAGAGTACTTTTATTGGAGTACTCTTTCTCGGTCGTCTATTTTTTTAACAAAATTCAGTGATATTGATTATTTCGTTATAAAATAGTAAGAAAAATGTCCGTAATATAGTGAGGACATTTCTCCCATAGGTCAAAGTTTCACAACGAGCCTGAGTACGTATAGGACAATGGCAGATACATATATTCACAAACGGCTGCTTTATCAGCAAAAGCGATAATGTGTACCCTTTGTTTGTTATACCAATTTTCAGGTATCAAAGCTGCTGGAAACGTGTTTACCGTATAAGTTTTTTTCATTCTGTTATATCACATATCAAGCTGGAAAAATCTACTCTTTTATCGGGGCTTGTAATTTATTCTGATGCTTAGTTGAGTCCATTCAGTAAATTCAACTAAGTGCCAAAAGCACTTAAATAAAATAACTCAAGCCTAATTACGTAATACGGTGCGAGGATGCAAATATTGAGTTTAAGACTGTCAAGATAGTCTTAAGCATGATATTGAGTACCCTTTTTTCGTTATGCGTAAAATGGCAAATGGATTCGGTACTCAAATGGTATCGGCTCTTTTTTTGATCCTCGCACTGCTTACTAGAATTAGCGGAAAGCGAGGATAAGATGTTCATAAAGATGAGGTACGAGGATAATTTTCAGAAACTAGAAATAAGTGCAGATGATGTTGGCAAGTGGCTCAACATCCGTATGGAGGACTGTGATAGTGAAGGACAATTTGAACAAAAAGCTCAAGAAAAAGTAGACAAGCAGTACAACAGACCAGATTATAATAACTGTTACAAATTCAATCGCCATAGAGGGTTTAGTAAGAAAAGGCCTAATGATAAAATCAATGTGGTTGACGAATTTGAACCGCTCATCGAAGAAGTGCGGGATCCGTCCGTGTATTACGAGCAGGAAATTGATCGCAGCAATCAGTGGGAGTATGAGGCTCTCTGTCAGAAAATTCGTGAAACTTTAAAACCATCAGCGGCAGATATGGTCATTGCCGTTGCACTTGACGGCTTAACAGTCGGTGAATATGCAGCATCGATCGGTGACGAATCAAACAATGTAAGTCACCGCTATAGAGGAGCAATCAGCAAATAAAAAAAAGTTTTTAAAAAAATAACGTCCTTTTCACCCACCTACAAAGGCTAATAGGTAGGAGGGCGATTTCTCCAATAATATTCATAAGGAGGCATTTTAGATGACTGATTTAATCAAAGTTAATTTTGACAGTGACAGACCTACTGTGAGTGGTCGAGATCTTCACGGTGCATTGGAAATTAAGACTGCGTATAAAGATTGGTTTCCAAGGATGTGCGATTATAGGTTCGCAGAGGGAACGGACTTTTGCTCATTTATGAGCGAAAGTACAGGTGGAAGACCTGCAGTGGATCATCAACTCACGATAGCAATGGCTAAGGAGCTTTGTATGATCCAGCGTTCGGAGACAGGCAGAAAGTTCCGTCAGTTTTTTATCAAGATCGAAGAAGCTTGGAATTCTCCTGAGTCTGTTATGGCAAGAGCACTGCAGTTTGCAAATGAGCAGCTGGTTCTTGTTCAAAAGCAAAATAGAAAATTACTTGAAACGGTCTCTGTTCAGAATCAGCAGATGGCGGAGATGAGACCGAAAGCAAGTTATTATGATGTTGTGCTGAACTGTAAGGACTTGGTTGCGATTTCTGTCATTGCGAAGGATTATGGCTGGACGGCTAATCGCATGAACCAGTATCTCCATGAAAAGGGTATCCAGTTTAAGCAGGGAAACAAGATATGGCTGCTATATAAGGAATACGCCGAGATGGGACTTACATCTACTAAGACCCATACATACAACGGATCAGATGGTTTGCCGCACTCTAAACCATATACTTACTGGACGCAGAAAGGTCGCTTATTTATCTATGACCTGCTGAAGAAAGATGAAATTTTCCCGATAATGGAACAGGAGGGCTAAAGATATGGGTATTGATAAGTACAACGCCGAAGGCTTTTATGACCCTACTACATATGAGGCTCTTACCAATATCCAGCGTGAAGAAAAGGCAGCTAATAAAATGGCTGCCTATCTTCCTTTGGTATATGTTTGCAGTCCGTATGCAGGCGACATCAAGAATAATGTCAAGAACGCAAAAGTATACAGCAGATTTCTCGTTGATAAGAATGCTATCCCGATAACACCTCATCTTCTCTATCTACAGTTCATGGATGACGGCAATGAAAGAGAAAGAGCAATGGCTATGCACTTTAATTATGTGCTTCTTGGCAAATGCACGGAACTTTGGGTATTCGGCGGAGCGGTTAGCCGCGGTATGGCTCGTGAAATCGGTGTTGCCAAGAAAAGAAGAATGAAAATCAAATGGTTTGACCATGCGATGAAGAAGGTAAACGAATATGCTTAATTTCACTATATACACAGCAGATTGTGTCGGCAACAGCGGGAACTGTATGTATCCCAATAAGATGATTGTTACCAACAAGGACTCCTTTATCAAAGCAACGAAGATGGACCATGTAACTGCAAAGTATAAAGGAAATTATCGAAGTAAGGATAATTTCGAGTTCTCCGACTGTATTCCACTTGACTGTGATAATGACCATTCAGATAACCCGTATGAATGGGTAACTCCTCTTGATATAGCACTTGAAATACCGGGTGTTGCTTTTGCTGTATCATATAGCAGACACAACAATCTTCCAAAGGGAGATAAGTATGCACGACCAAGATTTCATATCTTTTTCCCTATTGAAATTGTATCGGATGAGCAGAAGTATGCAGAACTAAAAAAGAGAATTGCATCTGCATTTCCTTATTACGATACCAGTGCTTTAGACTCTGCAAGATTCCTTTATGGCAATGACTCTGATGAAGTGGAGTTCTATGAGGGTGATAAAATCGTTGTGGATTTCTTAGGAGAAGACAAATTTGCGGATTTTGATGCGAGTCTTGAGCAAGTACCGGAGGGACAACGCAACAGTACCATGAGTCATATCGCGGGGAAAATCATCAAGAGGTACGGAAATACAGAAGAGGCTTATCAGATTTTTCTTAAGAAAGCTGAACTCTGTAACCCGCCACTTCTCGAAAGTGAATTGAATACAATATGGCATAGTGCAGGGAAGTTTGGCAGTAAGGTTTCAAAGCAAGAAGGGTATATCCCACCGGAACAATACAATTCGGACTGCAGATTAAAGCCCGATGATTTTTCTGATGTTGGACAGGCTATGGTTCTTGCCAGGAATATAAGAACATTCTTCGATATTCCCCATCTACCGATTACATGGTTTACAACGGAAGTTTTTGGGAAGAGTCCAAGCCAAAGTCGCAGGGCGTTTCCAAAGACTTGACAGAAAGGCAGCTTGCCGAGGCTGAAACCGAAATGAAGAAGGCTATGGATGAACTTGTAAAGAATGGCGGTATGGAGATATTGGTTTCTGTGGGTCCAAAGAAAGCAGTGCAGATGTTCAATAAAAAGCAGGCACATACCTATGAATTGTATGAAGACGCCGCAGCTTACAAGAAGTATGCCATTAAAAGAAGAGATACCAAAAATATCTCCGCCACATTAAAAGAAGCCCGTCCGATGCTTGAAGTGGAACAGCGAAATCTTGATGCTGATGAGTTTATGCTGAACACACCATCTCTAACCTACGATTTAAGACAAGGGTTGAAATTTCCAATGGAACACAGGCCAGAGCATCTTATCACTAAGCAGACGACCGTTGACCCATCAAGTGATGGAGCAGATATTTGGGCAGCTGCACTTGCTCCCTTCTTCTTAAATGATCCCGACCTTATCGATTATGTTCAGAGAATGGTAGGAATTGCTGCTATAGGCAAGGTGTATGTGGAGGCACTTATTATTGCATATGGAGAGGGTCGTAATGGTAAGAGTACCTTTTGGAATGTTATCGCAAGAGTACTTGGTACTTACTCTGGCAACATTTCTGCGGATATGCTGATCGTTGGATGCAGAAGAAATGTGAAACCCGAACTCGCAGAGGCAAAAGGAAAAAGAATGCTTATTGCCGCAGAACTTGAAGAAGGCATGAGATTAAATACAGCCAATGTAAAGCAGCTCTGTTCTACAGATGAGATCTATGCTGAGAAAAAGTACAAAGATCCGTTTTCATATATTCCGACACACACACTTGTTCTTTATACCAATCACCTGCCAAAAGTAGGTGCTATTGATAAGGGTACGTGGAGAAGGCTTATCGTTATTCCGTTTGATGTAAAGATCGAGGGGAGTGCTGACATTAAGAATTATGCTGACTACCTGTATGAAAATGCAGGAGGGGCGATACTTTAGTGGGTAATTGAGGGTGCACGAAAGGTTATTTCAGACAATTACAAGATTGATCCGCCCAAGAAGGTGCGTGATGCCATTGAACATTATAAGGAAAGCAACGACTGGCTTTCCTACTTCTTAAGTGAACGCTGCGAACTTGACCATGCTTATGTGGCAAAGTCGAGCGAGGTATATAACGAGTATCGAATTTTCTGTGCACAAGTGGGGGAGTTTACTCGCAGCACAACAGATTTCTACACTGCTTTGGAATCAATAGGATTTGAACGTTTCCGTGACCGTAAAGGCAGGTATATCAAGGGGTTAAAACTGAAATCTGACTTTATTGAAGAGGACTGATGACAGTAGGTGTGACAGTTAATGACGGCTATTTACCTATATTGGCATGACCGTGAAAAAGCTGTATCTTGGCGCAATTCTCGACCTTTATGACAGGCGTATCGTAGCTTACAAAATTGGCAACAGTAACAACAACAATCTTGTGTTTTCCACTTTTGATGAAGCAGTTCATCTGAATCCTGACGCACATCCAATCTTCCACAGTGACCGAGGATTTCAATACACCAACAAGGTTTTTCATCAAAAAATTGTTGATGCTGGAATGATACAGAGTATGTCACGTGTCGGAAGATGCATTGATAATGGTCCAATGGAAGGCTGGTGGGGAATCCTTAAATCCGAGATGTACTATCTCCGCAAGTTTACAGATAAGGATGAACTGATTTTGGCGATAGAAGAATACATCAGGTACTACAATACAAGGCGTTACCAGCTCAAGCTGAATTGTATGATCCGATGGAATACCATGAAACGTATGCTGCTTGACCGGATGGCGGTCGCTGTGGCAAGCACAAATTGCACAGACTGCTTTTGGTCAATACATGGAATGTTTTTTTTTGCGCTGTCTACTTGACAGGGGGCGTGTCAGTCGAAATGATCTGGCTGTCTTTTTTTTGTTGTACCATGATGAAATGTTCACATTCGTGTGGTATAATAAATTGAACTGATAGTGAAATCTAGTTGTACAGAAAGTGCTACGGTGAGTTAGATGCTTAGAAATAATATTGAAATAGATGTAAAAGTTAAGTGCGTAGAAGAACAGACCACTCAAGCAGAACTCGCTGAGAAGGTAGGCACATCTCCGTCATATGTGAACCGTCTTATCAAGAGTCCAGAAAAGATTGTGAATAAGACATTTGTCCAGATGATGGAACAGCTCGGCTATGACATTGAGCTTACTTACGTGAAAAAGACCAAGTAAAGGAATTGTAGCTATATGAATAATGAGATTAAACTCGACACAAAGCTTGTCGGGGATATAACAGGAGACTTTTATGTTCCTTCTTACCAGCGTGGTTATCGTTGGGGAGAAACAGAAGTAGTTCGTCTGCTCGATGATATTTATTCTACTGAGGGCAAACGCAACTACTGTTTACAGCCGGTTGTAGTAAGAAAAAATGGTGATAGATATGAATTGATTGATGGGCAGCAGCGTCTAACAACTATCTATCTTATATACCGTTTTATGAATGAAGAGAGTTTTGGCTTTATAGATGAGCCGAGATTTACCCTTTCATACGAAACCAGAGAGAAGTCTGAGGAGTTCTTAAAATCAATCGACGAATCCCGCAAGGAAGAAAACATTGATTTCTGGTTCCTTTGTGCTGCTTATGAAAGTATCAAGAAATGGTTTTCTGCAAGGGACAGAAAATCTACTCTGACAAATGTAAATAAGTACTTTGATGAAATCGTAAAAATTATCTGGTATGAGGTTGGAGAAGCTGAGGACGCGATTGGTCTCTTTACACGTTTGAATATTGGTAAGATACCACTTACAAATGCAGAACTGGTAAAAGCTATGTTTCTTAGCAAAGATACTGACGAAGATGTCGATAAGGAAAAACAAGAAGAGATATCTCTTCAGTGGGATAACATGGAGAAGGAACTCCACAACAATTCTCTGTGGTACTTCTTGACGAATAAAGCAAATGCTGACTATCAGACAAGAATAGATCTCGTGTTGGATCTTATATCAGGAAAGCCAGCTGATAATAGGGAGAAGTATTATACATTCTTTAAATTTGATGAAATGCGTCAGACCAAGTCATTAGACAGCATCTGGCGGAGCATCCAGCAGACGTTCTTAGTGTTGAAGGATTGGCATGGAAACCATGAACTATATCATAAGATTGGTTATCTTATTGCGTCCGGAATACTGACACTTCATAAGATTTTCGACCTCTCGAAGGATAAGACTAAGGATGATTTTAGGGACTCCCTTGATGGCTATATTCGAGACAGCATAAAAATTAAGGGTAACTACTCAGATTTAAGTTACGAGAAACCATTAGATCAGAAAAAGATTGCCACATTGCTTCTATTATTTAATGTTGAATCAGTCCGAAGAAATGGTGAGCATTCTCAGTGGTTCCCGTTTGATAAATACAAATTTGGCAGAGGTGGCAAAGTGACCTGGAGCCTGGAGCATATTCATGCGCAACAGTCAGAAGGTTTACGGACACAGGAAATGTGGAAAGAGTGGCTCACACTTCATATTCCGTCTGTAAAGTCTGTAAGTGATGATTCTGAAGAATTGATTGAACTCATGAATAGCGCTATTGCTAAGGATAAACTGGAACGTCAGGAGTTTGATGCAATTCAGCAGAGAGTTGTAGACTTACTTTCGGTTAAGGGTAATACAGAGTATTTGCATTCAATTGCTAATATGGCACTGCTGAGTTCGACGGACAATGCTGCGTTGAATAACTCGACGTTTGACGTAAAAAGAAATGAAATTATTAAAATGGACAAGGCTGGCCAGTATATTCCATTCTGTACAAGAATGGTGTTCCTGAAATATTACACGCCGTCCGCAGATAATCAGCTCCATTTCTGGGGACACGCAGATAGGGTTGCTTACGTTGATGCAATGAATACAGTGCTGGTAAATTATCTCGAAGAGCCAATCGTTCTAGAAAAGGAGGAAGAATAATATGGCGACTACACTTCACTCCTTTATAGACATTTTTGATACAACATTTGGAGAAGGCCCGGAGGCTGTGCAGCTTAAAAAGATCATCATTCCAATTATCCAAAGAGATTATGCACAGGGCAGAAAAGGATCTGATGTAACTCGCGTAAGAGGTAGATTTCTTGAGTCTTTATATAAGGCAGTAACAGAGAAACCAATTACGCTCGATTTCGTTTATGGCGATATAGATGATGAAGGAAATATGACACCGCTGGATGGCCAGCAGCGCCTGACTACATTATTTTTGCTTCACTGGTATGCAGCAAAAAAAGGTAACATATCGGAAGAGAATTACGAGTTTTTGAAGAAGTTTAGCTATGAGACCAGATACAGTGCGAGATATTTCTGTATTGATCTGGTAGATTATAAACCTGAATTCAAAACAGCAATCTCAAAGGAAATTGTAAACCAGGCATGGTTCCCGCTCGATTGGGAGAATGATCCTACAATTAGCTCAATGCTTGTAATGCTTGATGCAATTGATGACAAATTCAAGAATGTTACTGATCTCTGGGATAAGCTCAAAGAAAACTGCGTTACATTCTACTTCCTTCCTATTAATGATATGGGACTGACTGATGAACTCTACATAAAAATGAATTCACGTGGTAAGCCACTTACTTTATTTGAGCATTTCAAAGCAGAGCTTGAGCGTGAAATTCGCAGTATAGATGAACAAAGAGCAAATCGTATCATGGGTAAGATTGACCGTGATTGGACAGACCTATTATGGGAATATCGTAATAGCGGCAGTGGTTCTTCTGACGATAATATTATCGATGATGAATTTTTGCGTTACTTCAAGTTTATTTGTGATGTAATTTGCTATCGCCAGAATGAGTCACCACTGGGTAGAAGCAATGATGCGTTTGATCTTTTGCAACAATACTTCTCAGCTAAGTGTCCTGATGCAATTAAGAACATTGAAACAATGGAGAGCTTCTTCGATTGCTGGTGCAATATTCCTGGATATGATTCTCCGACAGACTTCTTGAAGTCCTTCATGGCTAACAAACATGAGAGTGGTAAAATTCTTGTTGAGAACCGATTTAACTTGAATATATTTGAGGATTGCTTACATGCATATTCCGATAAAACCGGCCGTATCAGACAGTTCCCGTTAAATAGAATTGTGCTATTATATGCAATTACTACATATCTGCAGAACGTTGATAAGGTTACAGAGGCGGATTTCAGAAGAAGAATTCGTATTGTAAATAACCTGATCCGGAATTCTGAGGATGAGGTTTCAGACAGAACAGATAGAAATAGAATGCCAGCTATTTTGGCGGAAGCAGATGCTATCATCATCAATGGTGCTATTGATGATTCAATCGAGAATAACTTTAATGTAAGTCAGCTCTCAGAAGAAAAAGAGAAGATTACATTTATCGATGCCAATCCAGCTATGCAAGAAACCATGTTTGAACTGGAAGATCATTTCTTGCTTAACGGACAGATCAGTATCGTCGGTCTTGAGAACCTTGCATACACGAAGCGATTTGAATCTCTGTTTAAGTGCAGCCTTGATAGAATTGACTGTGCAATGATGGCATTAGGAGATTATGGACAGGTTGAGAGAAATAAGTGGCGTTACCAGTATGGATCGACATATCAATTTGCATGGGACGGGTTATTCCATAAGAGTGCGAATTCTGGATTTGATAACACAAAGAGTATTCTGATTTCGTTGTTGGATACCAATGAAGAATTCACAAATGAGGTACTTAGGAAGATAGCAGATGATTACTTACAGGAGTGCGAGAGTAACAATCTGTATCCATTCAGATACTACTACATCAAGTATCGTGAATACCGCCCAGGCGCATATGGAAAGATGCATAACAATTCAGCTGCAGCAAATCCATATATGTTCTTGGTTATGCAGACAAGGACTCAGCTGTCACAGAACTCATATTATCCTTATTTGAAGGTTGCTTCAGAAGCGCACTTGTCTAAGGACGATATGGGACAGAGGTTGATCTTTGGAGATGAGCATATTATTTGTACAAACAATTCATATTTGAGAAGAAAGAACGTTGGAGATGAGATTGTATACACCATAGTCATTCCGCAGAATGAGGATGGAATTGATACTGAAGATCGAATCACACTTCTCAAAAACTATATCAAGGCTAATTTAAGCTGAGTAGCTTTACAAGAAGGGTCAGTAAACGATATGTTTCCATTAACGTCAAAAATGAACGACAAGTTCCCGTTAACGCAGGACATCAATAGTGGTGTCTCGAGCCATGTGGAGACGGTCTGTTTGCTGTCAAGGGAAGATAAATAAAAGCCAGAAAGTGGCGTATTTTCAGGCTTTTTCGGAGGTTTGGATTTAAAGCCAGAATTCTGAAAAAGCTCGGTTTTCTTATATGGAAACATATCCACTGTAAAATATGTGTCAGCTTGTAACCTCGGATTAGATGTCACAATTTGAGACAGTGGAGTAGATGTCAGGCATTTTGGGATGATTTTTGGAAAATGAAAAAGGGTGACAACCAATCCGGCAGGACTGACTCCTATTGAAATCGGTCAGGGAGTAACCTATAAAGAGACAAAATTAACATTTCTTTGCAAAAGTTGTATCAGCATCAATTTTCCAAAGAGGATATTACAACTGAAGTTCAGAAGTATTATGCTTCCATGCCAAAAGTCTATCCCGATTTCAATGGAGGCTGGCAACCACATATTGTTTTTGTAGGTGAAATTATAGAGGTTAGGGATGAGCGATAAATTGGGATTTAGAGGATGTGAATGAGCAGCATGAAGAAAACAAAAGAAGGAATTAATTTGAAAAAACTCCTTAGGCTGAAGAATACAGGCAGTATCTTTGTGATTGCGGGGCTTTTGACGATTTTTGTAATAGCGTTGTACACATTTATTCTGCAAAGTTCTTACACTAAGACCGCCCTTGAAACAGAAATCATACGTGACACAGCGAGTGCAGATGCAGTACACAAACTCGTGGATGGAAAAATCGGCAAAGAAGATTTTGATCAAATCAAAGATCAATCTGATGAAAAGAAGCAATTATATAAGGATATTTCTTCATATTTCAATGAAATCAGAACACTGAATTCTACTCGATATATTTACACCGCTACAAAAAATGAAGAAGGAAAACTCGTTTATGTGGTAGACGGTTTGGATTCGGATGCGGATGATGTAAGACACCCTGGAGATTATATTGAGGAAGAAATGGTTCCGTATATTGATA
>ENA-ORNQ01001568-ORNQ01001568.1-human-gut-metagenome-genome-assembly--contig:-NODE-1568-length-17552-cov-2.657198_pt1 | contig 17552 bp, 20 predicted proteins | sample MGYA00242116_ERZ509024 | MGnify/ENA primary metagenome ERZ509024 (study PRJEB26280, sample SAMEA2338697) | human gut metagenome | biome: human gut; feature: human-associated habitat; material: faeces...
AAGCCGGCACCATTTTACTGATATCGCCGCCCAGACGTCCAATCTCCCTAACAATACTGGAGCTCAAAAAACTATGTTCACTGCTGGCCATCATAAACAATGCCTGAAAGTCCGGATCCAGTTTTTGATTCAGCGTAACCCATTGCAGTTCATATTCAAAATCGGTAATTGCCCTTAATCCCCGCACAGCCGCGGCTGCACCGCGCTTTTTCATATACTCAACCATCAGACCTTCAGAAAAATCAACTTCAATATTTTTCAATTCAGCAACAGAACTGCGGATCATCTCCAAGCGTTCTTCTAATGTAAAAAAGTACTTTTTTTCCGAATTGTTCATAATCGCGACCACTAATGTATCCGTCATTTTAGCAGCCCTTGTAATAATATCCAAATGCCCCAATGTAACAGGATCAAAACTGCCGGGGTAGATCATCAGTTTCATTCTTTTTCTCCTTTTAAAAAGGTCAGACTTCTGCTTCCGTAATTTCTTTGATCATCCAAATGCAAAAGCTGTGTTTGTATGATAAGATCCGACGCATGCTCCAGTATTAAAAAACCGTTTTTTCTCAGAACTGCGCAAGAGTACGCAATAATATCTTCATAATAGCCTGCCTGATACGGCGGATCTGCAAAGATAAAATCAAAACGTTGTCCTTCTTCTGCCAATTGCCTTAAAACCTGCAAAAAGCTTCCTTGCAGAACCCTTGTACGTTCCTCACAGTGCAGCATCCGAATATTTTCCTGCACCAGCCGGGGCGCAACATCTGCAAACACACACCGTGCGCCAAGTGAAACCGCTTCGAGTCCGATTTGCCCGGTACCGGCGAACAAATCCAAAAAAACTGTTCCGGGAAGTTTTGTGCGTATCCTGTTAAAAAGGGATTCCTTCACCCTGCCGGAGGTAGGCCTGACCGAATGATCCGGCGGTGAAGCAAGCCCACGTCCTTTTAATGCGCCGCTGATAATTCTCAGTGTATATTTATTTTTCATTATTCTACCACAAAACTACATTTTTTTCAATATTATTTTTTTAATTGTTTAATAAAATCCACAAGAGATGCCTGCTGCTTATGTCCGACAATATAGGCAACGCCGCATACAGCGACAAACAAAAAGACAGGCACAAAAAACAACGGTGCCGAAACGGCATTGGGTGTAGTAATATTATTCAGATAGGCAATAGCCGGTTGTGCAAAATCAACGCCCAATGCCGGATTGTAGGAAACAAAAACTGATAAAAGCGGTGAATATGCCAGAAACAGCATATACAGCAGAACATATAAACCATCCGCTAACACCTGTGAATTTCCTTCCCATCCGTGAAAAGACACCGCCATATAAAAAAGGATCAACACAATAGCCGGCAGCATGGCTATCATTCCGGCTATAAAGCCCTTCACAGGATAATAGATTCCATTTTTTGTATCATTGGCTCCTCTTTCCGAGGCATTATTCCAGGCAAGAATCAAAATAAAAGCAATAAATAAAAAGCCGATCAGCACTTTATAGATAAAACCGATATCCACACTTAGAACCAGCATCATACTGATAAACGACACCACGCAGGCTGCTATCATCAAAAGAAACAGCTTGAATGAAAATTGAAAAAGTCCTTTCATAATTACACCTCTTTACACTTCAAAATTCCGTTTTCGGTAATGATTCTATCCATTTTTACATCTGTTGCTTTCGCCGTTAATTTTTCCGCCTGCTGGCAGGAAAAAGCCACGCCAATCTTCAAAATTTCTTTTCCTTGTAAAAAGCGGTCATAATATCCCTTGCCAAAACCTACTCGATTTAAAGAAGCATCAAAAGCACACATAGGGATTATAGCCGCCTCTATTTTTCCGCAAAACGCTTCACCGGCAGGTTCTTCGATCCCATATTTTCCCTTTAAGACGCTACCGCTCCATTGAACCGGAAGAATGGAATTGTCCCGAATTGCCGGCAATAATACGGTTTTTTTGTTTTTTCGCAAAAATTCCTTTAAAGACGCAACATCCACTTCCCCATCAATCGGGGAATACAGCAGTACTGTATTGTTTTCCGAAACGATTTCTTTTAACGTCTCACAAATAGCGGAAGAAAACGCCTTATGTACCTTTGCGGGAAGCCTTTTTCTGGCTGCCCGGCCTAAACTGCGATAATCAGGCATGGCAGTATTCCTTAGGGACCCGCGGCGTGATCGACAGCATGATCTCATAACTGATCGTTCCGCAAAGCGCTGCAAGCTCCTCAGCTGTTATCCTTTCATTCCCCTGTCTGCCTATTAAAACAACGGAATCTCCCAAAGAGACATCCGGAATCTCCGTCACATCGACCATTGTCATATCCATGCAGATATTTCCTACTACCGGTGCACGCTTTCCGTGAATCAGCACCTCTGCCCTATTGGAAAGCAACCGCCGATATCCATCGCCATAACCTACGGGCAAAACAGCTACACGCATATCATGGGATGCCCGAAACGTTCCCGAATAGCTGATAGTCTCTCCAGCCTTTACCTCATTAACCGCAGCAACTGCCGTTTCCCAAGAAAGAACCGGCTTTACCGAAAAAGGCTTTTTTGTCTGTTTTGAAGGATAATAGCCATATAAAACAATTCCTGCCCGCACCATATCAAAATACAACTCCGGATAAGAAAGGATTGCACCGCTGTTTGCACAATGCACTAAAAATCCATGAAATCCGTTTTTGCGGATTTGTTCCAATGCCGCAGCAAAGGCTTCCGCCTGCTGTCGGGTATACGCATCATCCTGCGTATCCGATGCGGCAAAATGCGTAAAAACGCCTTTCAGCCGAATATTAGAACAATGCCGCAAGGCATCCAGCACCGTCTGAAGAGCCCGTCCGCTGCGCACACCGGTCCGGTGCATACCGGTTTCAATTTTTAAATGAACATTTATAAAGGAATGACAGGCTTCGCATACCTTCTGCAGCCGGAATAAAGCTTCTTCGGAAAACACCGCCTGATCAATTTGATGCATAACACACAGCTCCTCGCTGCCTAACGACAAAGCGCCCAGGCATAAAATCGGTACATTAATTCCGCTTTTGCGCAGCTGTACACCTTCTTCCACCGTAGCGGTTCCAAGATACTCGATTCCCCAGTCCTGTGCCTCGGCAGCCATTTGCTCTAAGCCGTGTCCATAAGCGTCAGCTTTTACCAAAGCCATTATTTTTGTATGTCCTACTTCATTTTTTACCGCGTTCAAATTCTCTCTGAATGCATTGAGATCGATCACGCATTTGGTTGGTCTTGCCATGCAAACATCCCCTTATTTTTATTATTATAATACATTCCTACAAAAAAAGAAAGCAAAAACACGTACAATGTACATGTTTTTGCCTCTTCCGCGTTATACGCTCTCAGCAAACCTGCAGTTTGCGGAATATATAAATTTTTTGTCCCTGCTGCGGAACGTCACTGAGATCAGGATTCAGCGCCCGTACCTCTTCCATATCGGCTCCGAATCTCTTACAAATATCCCAAAGTGTTTCATTTTTCTGTGCCATATAGATAATAATTCCAAATTCAGGCATATCACAAGCATCTCCCTGCCGGGCGTCCGTAATAATTTCACTGTCTTCACAGGCACAGGGAAGAAAGATTGCCGAAAATGCCGCCCGAATCTCGACCTCACCGCCGGAAACGAGCACCGCCTGCATATCGGTAAGCGAGACATTAGCCATCATCTGTGTATCCTCTTCAAAATCCAGATTATCGCAAATCAAGCGAATTGGCACGGTAACATTAAAACCTTCCAACTCTCCGCTTCCCGATGCCATATAAATGACCGAAACCTCTCCGCTTCCTTCCAATTCCGCCCGTCCGTCCAGCATCCGGCAAGCGGTGATCACCGGAGTAAAATTCACCGAGCTTATTCGAGAAATCGGCGTTTTCCCCTCAGGGATCGGCACGCTGATATGCTGATTAACCGCGCAAGTAACCGGTTCTTTTGTACAGGAAAGTTTAATAGTCTCTCTTGTGCATTCCAAGCCACCGCCGGTAGAATACGCATCATTAATCAGTCATATAAGCATACCCGCAAAGCATCACGCTATAGGTAAGAACTCTGTTTTCTCCCTCGGCATTCGGGGTTACGGTAACCGTGATGTCCTCAACACTTAAATGTACGATCGGGCTGCTGCCGCCCTCTACATTTTTCAGTTCAATCAACTGAGAAAAATCTATTTTATCCGATACCTGTATCACAGGCTCATATTCGTCTGCAGAGTGATAGATCGTCTGCAACGGAATCTGGCCTCCCAAAATCAGCTGTCCAGCGGAAAGATGCGCTTCATTTACCGTAGCCCCGGCATTAATACACAGAATTTCCTTTACTTCCGGAACACGCAGGGAAAGCTCGGTATCATTGGTTACTGTAAACCGAAGCGGTGTGGTAAACGATACACAATTGAGCATAACCGTCTCTTCCTTCTTGCGAATATCGTCGCCCGAAAGATCGGTAAGCAGCTCTCTTTGATACGGAGTAATCAAAGTACCCGTAATATGTACACTGCAGGTAAGCATCAAACTGCCTGCCTCTACATAGCCCCGTACCTTTTCAGCCTCCGCTTTTGCCAGCATGTAGGATTTCGGCATAACCCCGGGGATCGTTTCATTCACACCGAACCGTTCGCTGCGCTCTATCTTTCTAATCTCTCCCTCAGCGGTTTTATAGATGACACAAAATTTTACAATCCCTTCAACCAGTGCTTCGTTATTAAGCATTTCACAGCGGCCGCAGCAGGCAAGTGCGGTAACGCCCAACAGTTTTGCTCCCTCTTCCAGCAATTCCTTAGCGCTGACCTTTACCGTTATATTCCTTGTATCAAAGCAATCAAATTTTACCGTTTCTCTGTTACATTCCATTATGCCAACCTCCGTAAATTGAATTTTACTGTTCTTCTACAGTAAAATATATAATAGGTTTGTTGAAATTATTCCTGTTAAAAAATATTTTATTCCTAATATTGACATTCTGTAGTATATATATTATTATTATAAAAAACATGTTTTTTATACAATATCTATAAATCAATCGTGATATATTGCATCGCAGAGGAGGTGAAAAAATGGAAATATTCGATATTTCAGAACTAATAACCTATTCCAGCCGAAACGGAAGTATCTGCAATAGTACCGCGCAATGCGGCTGTTCAACCTGCAATACCGTAGCGCAATGCGGCTGTTCCGGATGCAATGTAAATAGTATCGCCCAATGCGGCTGTAGTTAAATACCTATTTATCTTATCCAAAAACTTTATATATCACGATTGATTTTATAATAGGAGATTTTCATGAAGACATATAAATTGTCACGTTATAATTCTATATATCCTGCAAAAAAGGGAGTTTATTTATACAATTCATTAACAGGGTTAAAATGTCATATATACGATAAAGAGTTATTAAATCAATTAGCATTGCTTGAAAAAGAAAACGACCTGGAAGAAAACAAGGTGGACAAACAATTTATCCATACAAAAGTAGTTGTAGAAAGCAGTATAAATGAACTATCGATGGCAGAAGATGTTATTGTATCTTCACTTAGTCATAACACTAATAAATTACGGCTAATAATACTGCCCACAAGAGAATGTAACTTCAGATGTAAATATTGTTACGAAACAAAAACAGCCTCCTTTATGACGCAGGAAACAACTGATAATCTGATTAACGCAACAATTAAGTACCTACAGGACAATAAAGGTATTGAATTTTTACATTTAGAATGGTTTGGCGGAGAACCTCTTCTCTGCTATGATAAAATTATTTTTATTTCATCACAACTAAAAGAATACTGTGATACCAATGCAGTTTCTTTCTATATGACCATGACGACTAACGGATATTTATTAAAAAAAGAATATGCGGAAAAATTATTATCCTTAAACTTATCTTCTTATCAAATAACCGTAGATGGACAAGCTCGTTATCATGATAATTTGCGTATATTAAAAAACGGTGCGCCAACTTGGAAAAAAATTTATGCTAATTTATTAGCGCTTAAAAGTATTGATAACCCAAATTTATCTGTAACAATCCGAATTAATTATTATCTTGATATGCTGGAAGATATTCCCGATTTTTTAGAAAAATTAAAAAATGATTTCGATAAAAGATTTAGTGTTTATGCTATTCGCATCAATCCTACCCCCACTTTTGAAAAAGAATTTGATTGCATTAATGCCGAAACAGAAGAAATGGCATTAGAGTATATCTTAAATATCTTTAAAGAAACTGGTCTAAGTATTGATCGTTATCTTCCCAACTTATATCCTACTTCAGCGGCCTGTTATGCACGTATGAATTATTGTTATGTAATTGATACGGACGGAACAATCCGAAAGTGTACGGAATACTTAGATGATAACATACAAAATAATATTGGTACTATTCAAAACGGTATTTTTGAAATTGATTCCTATAAACATATTCAATGGTTATATCCTCCAAAAAATTCCCTGCATAATAATAATTGCTATGAATGCAAGGATTATCCCAATTGCTGCGGAGGGATCTGCCCTGCGCAATGGTTATACAAGCAATCCGTTACCTGTAACCCGTTACGGAAATTAAATGAATCGCTTTTAGGACAGTATATAGATGAAAAAAATAATAAAAAATAATTTATATCTATTTAAATACATCCTTAAATACGGCAAAAGCTACATACCGCTTATTCTAATAAGCGCCATATTCCAAACAATCGCTACAATTACGGAAATTATAGGAATCAAATATATAATAGATGCCTTATTTATCAAACATAATATAAATTATTTATTCTTTATCATCATAATTTATACTTTAATTATCATAACTACTAAGTTATTCTTTTCGTGGACGAACTATTATTTCCCTTTGATCTCAAAAAAAATTTCTATAGGTATGACGATCGAAAGAATGGAAGCAAGCCAAAAATTAGACTATAAATGTTTTGATATTCCTAAATACTTTGATGATTATACCCGTGCACTGAATGCAGGGGAATCTCAGATCAATATATTGGTAGGATCGCTTATTGCCTCGCTTTCAAATATTGTTACTGTAATTTCTGTCATTACCATATTGGCACAATATTCATTATACTTTATACTCACTGCCATCATAGATGTTATATTCTCCTATTTTGTTATTCTGCGGCAAAATAAACTTCAATACCAATTTGAGTTTAACAACACAAGGCTTTTTCGAAAAGAAAGCTATTTTAAAAGTATATGTTTATCCCCTTCTTCTCAAAAAGAAGATAAAATATACGGTGTAATCAATTATTTTAAAAATAAATATTTTACTGTTGCAACAGATATATACACCGTTACAAAGAAGCATCTACTCCAATATAATATGCCGGTATTTTTTCAAAACATATTTTCCAGTTTATTAACAGCAAGTACAATGCTAATAGCTGTCATCATGATTTTTAATTCTCAATTAACTGCGGGTGAATTTATTGCCACTATTACGGGAACACAAAATTTATCCAAACAAATGCTTTCTCTAATCATCCAAATTCCAAAACTAATTCAAAACGCAAGATATACCGAAAATTATAAAAATATTATTGAGTATCAACCAACGATTGAAAAAAACAAGGCTTCACAAAACACTGCAGATAAAAATCTTTGTGCACATAAATTTCATAAAATAAAATTCGAAAATGTATCTTTTAAATATCCTTCCTGCGATACTTATGTATTAAAAAACATTTCTTTTGAAATTCTTCCTAATGAAAGTATCGCAATTGTAGGAGAAAATGGATCCGGAAAGACAACAATAACCAAACTGCTTTTTAGATTATACGACCCTACTGAAGGTAATATTTATATAGATGATATCAATATAAAAGAGTACAGTATTTCCGCCTTAAGAAACCTTTTTGCTTCTGTTTTTCAGGATTATAACCTATACTCTATATCTGTTTCCGATAATATTACGTTTGGTCAGAATACTCCCATATCTAAAGTTCTTAAGGACGTAAACCTGCTTTCGAAAATAGAAAAAGCTCCACAAAAAATTTATACAGAAGTTTCGAGGAATTTTGATGAAAACGGTATCGTTTTTTCAGGTGGTGAATCACAAAGATTATGTATTGCAAGAGCTCTTGAAAAAAATTCTGATATTTTATTATTAGATGAGCCATCAGCAGCTTTAGACCCCGTTGCAGAACACAATATAATAAATTTATTGATGGAAATAAAAAAAGAAAAAAGCATTATTCTCATTTCCCATCGTTTAACTATGTGCAAAGTAGCTGATAGAATATTATATTTGGAAAATGGAGAAATCACAGAATCCGGTTCTCATGAAATATTGATAAAGAACCAAGGATATTATTACCGCTTATTTAATATGCAGGCAAAAAAATTTCAAACATAAAGAAAGGATGAAAACGATGTATTATTATCTATATAATTTTATATTACATACAAAAATAGAATTTAAAATGTTAAAAAAGGTCTCTTCTCGTGATATTTCAGATGCTCCTATTCTCCACTTATATATTAACTCTCCTCTTCCACAAGATGCTGACTATATATTAAATTTTAAAGAAAATATAACATACTATTTTTGCCCTAAAAATGATAGCATTTTTGTTGAGACGGATGATTTATCTTTATTATTTTCTTCATTTTTTAATATTCCAATGTCTATTTTTTGCTTGTATAAAAATTTTGTTTTATTGCACGGCAATACATTATTCTATAAAAACAATCTTTATTGTTTTTGTGCAAATAAAGGAATCGGAAAAACAACTATTACAGCTTTATTATCTAAAAACTGCAATTGGTTTTCGGACGATTGCCTTGGGATAGGAGAATATAACAATCAAATTTGGGGATATAATGCAGTTAACACTTTAAAGCTATGCAAAAACACATGCAATCACTTGCTGAGCCAATCTATTTTTAATTCATATTTTGATAAACTGTCTCAAAAAGCTATTATTCCGGCTTCACTTTTTACCGCTGAAGCTCCTTGTAATAAATATCCTCTTAAACAAATTATTTTTTTAAGTCGGAATGTGGGAAATTCCTTTGAATTAAATCCTATAAAAACAAGAATCCAAAAAGCTATATATTTAATCCAATCAATCGTTGGAACTGAATATTTTGACCGTCTTTTAATAGATATTTTTAAAAGAACAAACCTTTATGAAATGATATTAGACAAAATAGATTTTTACTCTTTAAAAATACCGGATATATCAAATTATACAAAGGAAAATCTAACCCATCTTAAAAACAAAATTTTTATTACAGAGGAATCATTATGAATCTATGCTTTCAAAATCTTGCGCACTTCATCAAGGCTTCCACTCCTACAAATCAATACAAAGAAATATTACATAACAATTCTTTATTACTTCCTTTAAGCACTTATTTTTTAGAATTTTTTAGCGATGAAGACATTATAAATATCAATATTTTAAAACAAAAAAACAAATTAAAAGAATTGATACGAAGAAATTATATAAAAAAAATATACTTTCTTTTTAAAACGAATAATATTGATTTTATAATTTTTAAAGGAAGTATTTTAGGACAAATGTTATATGACAATCCTTTTGAGCGTGCCGTGGGAGATATAGACATTTATGTAAGCCCGGAAAAGCGTCAAGCAGCTATTAAAATATTGCTTGCAAACGATTTTTCATTTTGTCATGTCAATGGGGAAAGTAATCCTCACCATATACAATTTATGAATAACAATATAAAATTGGAATTACATAAAAATATTTTTACTCCATATGCAGGAATAAATGAAAACTACATCCTAACTCATCGTAATATTGTAACATTCAATGATTTGCCGTACCAAACTTTTAACCATACGGCATCCTTGTTACATCTAATTTATCATGAATATATGGATTATTCGATTTTACCAATTCCAATTCATTTCAACTGCTTGTCATCTCGCCCTTATCCGCCTAAGTACCTCAACAGATACTTAGATATTGCTCTTTACTGTGAAAAATATCATGATCTTATAAACTGGAGTGACATAATTAACGATCTCAAACTCCAGCATTTTAACGACTATATAAAAAAAATAATTTTTGATATATATAATATTTTCGGAACAAATATTTTCCCCGAGCAATTAATAAAGGTTATAACATCTTATAAATGCATTTGTACTCCTATAAATGAACGTTTTCCCAATTATTATTTACATCCTATATGGTAACTTTCATATAATTGCAAATTGTGCATTGCATTTTTCGCAAAATTTGTTATAATAATAAAAACAAATATGTTTTGAGGTGAATTTATGGTAAGCTACAGGCTCAGCATCCGTAAAATTGAAAGAAGCGATATTCCGTTTTTAGTGGATTGGACAAGCAACCACTCTCATATCAAGGGCTTTCACGGATATCTTCCCAAAACAATCAGCGAGGGAAACCAATGGTTTCAGCGCTCTCTTTTAGATAAAACAAGGGATGATTACCTGATTTATGCCACAGAAGAAGGCGGAAAAAAATATCCTATCGGTATGCTGGGACTGGTGAATATTGATGATATCAACCGCAAAGGGGAATATTATATTCTTATCGGCAATGAAGAATTCCTGCACCGCGGTATTGCCTACCGCACCTCTAATGAAATGATCGTAAACACCTACTTTAAAAACTTTGAGTTTTCTAAAGTGTATGCCTGCATTGATAAAGATAATTATCCCGCACAAAAATTAGCGGAAAAGCTGGGCTTTCGAAAAGAAGGCGTTATGCTTTCGGATATCCTGTTGCCCGACGGCACGCCAGTAGACAGAATTTATTATGGTCTTTTAGCCTCAGACAGACTATAAAATATTTTTCTCGGATGTTTGCGAAAGCGCCGCATGCGGCGCTTCCGTTTTGATTGGAAGTTTTTTATGATTATTCTTGGATTTGACCCGGGCCTTGCTACCCTGGGGTTCGGCGTAATTGAAACCAACGGCCATAAGCACAAAATGATAGAATACGGCATTATTTCCACGCCGCCCGATATGCCTACGCCCGTCAGGCTAAGAAATATCTATACTGACGTCACTACTGTAATAGATCGTTTTCAGCCCGATGATATCGCGATAGAAGAGCTGTTTTTTAATAACAACGTAAAAACGGCCATCAATGTTGCCCAGGCACGAGGTGCACTGCTTGCCGCCGCTTCAATGAAAACGGACCGTCTTTACGAATATACGCCCCTGCAGATCAAACAAGCCATTGTAGGCTATGGACGAGCCGATAAACATCAGATTCAGCAAATGGTGATGTATTTTTTAAATCTCGATAAAATTCCCAAGCCGGATGATGCCGCCGACGGCCTTGCCGCCGCCATCTGCCATGCACATACGGCAAAAATGAGCTCTCAGTTTAAAATAAAGTAGGAGAAAACTATGTACGCATTTATAAACGGAACAGTAGAAGAAGCCGATTCGGAAGGAATCGTAATTGAAGCCGGCGGAATCGGCTATTTTCTTCAATGCACGTCTAATGTTCTAAGCAATGTTACCGTGGGTCAAAAAGCCAAAATATATACCTATCAGCACGTGCGGGAGGATGCCATCATCCTTTTTGGGTTTATTTCAAAAGAAGAACGCACGATGTTTCTGCGCCTGCTCTCCGTCAGCGGTATCGGCCCCAAGATCGCCTTGCAGATCCTATCGGCCGTTTCCGCGCGGGAACTCGCCATTATTTTAGTAAGCGGTGACAGTGCAGCCCTGACAAGAGTCCCCGGTGTCGGCAAAAAAACTGCCCAGCGTATGATTCTTGAGCTGCGCGAAAAAGTGGATAATGATGAACTCATTCCCAAAAATGCCGATGACCCGGCCGCTGCCTTGCCGGCATCAGGCATGATTGCTGACGCGATCTATGCTCTTGCAGCCTTAGGCTATTCTCCCGCCGAGGTATCGAAAGCAGTTGAAGCTGCCGCGCCTAGCTGCACAAATACCGAGGCAATTATCCGCACGGTATTAAAAAGCTTTGACAGGAGGTAAACAATATTGGAAGAAGAACGAATCATCACCTCCGGCCTACTGGAAGAGGATGCTGAAAATGAAAATTCCCTGCGCCCCAAAACTCTGAATGATTATATCGGCCAGGAAAAAGTAAAAGAGATGATCCATATTTTCATCTCCGCCGCAAGAGAACGAAAAGAAGCGCTGGATCATACCCTGCTATACGGTCCCCCGGGCTTGGGGAAGACAACCCTTGCCAACATTATTGCCTCGGAAATGGGCGTATCCATACGCGTTACCAGCGGCCCGGCGATTGAACGGCCCGGCGATCTGGCCGCTATTCTTACCAATTTAAATGAAAATGACATTCTGTTTATCGATGAAATTCATCGGCTGAACCGCAGTGTAGAGGAGGTGCTCTACCCTGCCATGGAGGATTTTGCGCTGGATATCATGATTGGCAAAGGGCCTTCGGCACGCTCGGTCAGGCTGAGTCTCCCGCAATTTACCTTAATCGGCGCAACCACGCGTGCCGGTATGCTTACGTCTCCCCTGCGTGATCGCTTCGGCGTTATTTGCAGGCTGGAAATGTATAATGCCGCGGAGCTTGCCCAAATTATCACTCGAAGCGCTTCAATCCTGCAAATCCCCATAGAGGAATCCGGCGCCTATGCGATATCCCGCCGTTCGCGTGGAACACCGCGTATTGCCAACCGTCTTCTCAAGCGTGTGCGCGATTTTGCCCAGGTAAAAGGCGATGGCGTTGTAACAGAAGCCATGGCTGATTGTGCGCTGGAAATGCTGGAGGTCGACCGTTTGGGCTTAGATTCCAGTGACCACCGCGTGCTGCGTACTATGATCGAAAAATTCGGCGGCGGCCCCGTAGGGCTTGATACACTGGCTGCCTCTACCGGCGAAGAAGATATCACAATTGAAGATGTAATCGAGCCGTTTTTGCTGCAGCTGGGCTTTATTTCACGGACACCGCGCGGCAGAATCGTACTGCCGGCTGCCTATAAACATTTGGGAATAGAACCTCCCCACTCTGCACAGCAAATCAAGCTGCCAATGGATGAAAACGATGAAGACAAGTGATTTTTACTATGAACTGCCAAAAGAAATGATCGCGCAAACGCCGATAGAGCCGCGTGACCATGCCAAGCTACTTATTTATGATCGAAAGAAAAAAAGTATTGAGCACCGGCATTTTTATGATCTTCCTCAATATTTGCGCAAGGGCGATTGTCTGGTCATCAATGAGACAAGGGTTCTTCCCGCCCGTCTGTTGGGGACACGGGAAGATACCGGCTCCTTTATCGAATTTCTGCTGCTGCGGCGGATCACTGCGGATACCTGGGAAATTCTCACACGTCCGGGTAAAAAAGCAAAGCCCGGACAGCGGTTTTTCTTCGGCAGCGACTTGACTGCTGAAGTAATTGAAGTGTGCGAAGACGGCAACCGCATCGTGCGTTTTTTTTATGACGGTGTTTTTGAAGAGATTTTAGACAGGTTGGGCAATATGCCCCTGCCTCCCTATATCACCCAAAAGCTTAAAGACAAAGAAAGATACCAAACGGTATATGCCAAAGAAAATGGCTCCGCCGCCGCACCGACAGCAGGCCTTCATTTTACACCGCAGTTGCTGGAAAAAATCAAAGCCATGGGGGTAGAAATCGTTCCTGTTTTGCTGCACGTGGGCTTAGGTACCTTCCGTCCGGTAAAAGTAGAGGATGTAACTCACCACAAAATGCACAGCGAATACTATTCGGTAACCCAGGAGGCGGCCAATACTATTAATCGCTGCCGCCAAAGGGGCGGACGCATTTTCAGTGTGGGAACCACCAGCTGCCGAACCTTAGAAAGCGTTGCCGATCCCGCTGGTATGATTCATTCCCAAAGCGGCGAAACGGATATTTTTATCTATCCTGGTTACACATTTAAAGCTATCGATGCGCTGATCACCAATTTTCATCTGCCGGAATCCACCCTGCTGATGCTTGTAAGCGCCCTTTGCAGTAAAGAAGAAATCATGGATGTATACGAAACCGCCAAAAAGAATGATTATCGCTTTTTTTCTTTTGGCGATGCGATGCTGATTTTATAATCTCCGCATTTTTCCTGCGGAAAACACGAGGTTTTACATGAAAACGGATCAATTCTCCTTTGAAATTTTAAAAGAATGCCGGCAAAGCGGTGCAAGAATTACCCGCTTCACTACCCCTCACGGCGTCATCGAGACTCCGGTATTTATGCCGGTAGGCACCCAAGCCACGGTAAAAGCGGTATCCCCCGAGGAATTAAAGGAGGTTCACTCCCAAATCATTCTCTCCAATACCTATCATCTGTATCTGCGGCCCGGACACGAATTAATAAAAAAGCTGGGCGGCCTGCACCGCTTTATGCACTGGGATGGGCCTATTTTAACCGACAGCGGCGGATTTCAGGTATTTTCCCTTTCGGACCTGCGCAAAATAAAAGAAGAAGGCGTTGCCTTTTCCTCCCATATTGACGGTTCTAAGCATTTATTTACACCGGAAAAGGTCATCGAAATCGAGCAAGCCTTGGGTTCGGATATCATGATGCAGCTGGATGTCTGTTCCCCCTACCCTTGCGAATACCGCGATGCAAAAGTCAACATGGAACGCACGCTGCGCTGGCTTGAGCGCTGCCATAAGGCTTGGACAAATGCTTCTCAGGCGCTGTTCGGCATTGTACAGGGAAGTATGTACAAAGATCTTCGCCGGGAAAGTGCCATTGCAACTGCTGGCTTTTCGGACTGCCCCGGTATCGCTATCGGCGGTCTAAGCGTAGGCGAACCCAAAAATATCATGTATGAAATTTTAGAGGATATTATGCCGCTGCTGCCGAAAAATAAGCCCCGATATTTGATGGGCGTAGGATCGCCGGATTGCTTGGTAGAAGGCTTTACCCGCGGCATTGACATGATGGACTGTGTACTGCCCACCCGTATCGCCCGCAACGGTACCGTAATGACCAGCCGCGGAAAATTAGTGATCCGCAACGCAGAATATAAAGAAGATCCCCGCCCGTTGGATGAGGAATGCGACTGCTATGCCTGCCGGCATTACTCAAGAGCTTATATCCGCCATTTGATCAACGCCGGCGAGATTATGGGCGCCCGTTTAGCTTCCATCCATAACATCCGTTTTCTGCATAAGCTGACCGAGGATCTGAAAAAAGCGATTTGGAATGATTGTTCCCTGGATTTTAAAACAGAATTCTTATCCAAATACGGATATTAACGTTTTTATGAAAATTTCACTTGTAAAAAGAGCAATTCTCTGATAATATATTTTACAGTAAAACGGAAAGGAACTGTCGATGATGATTGAAAATTTTGTACTTTTGGAAGAGGCTGCCCAACCTTCAATGATGGGTCAGCTGGAAAGTTCACTTGGCCTTATCATTATAATGGTGGGAATGATCGCCATTATGTGGTTCTCAGGCCGAAAGCAGCGGAAACGCCAAAAGCTGATGCAGGAGAGAAAAAACAACCTGAAAAACGGCGACCGTGTCATGATGGACTGCGGTATCTACGGTGTGGTAAAAGAAATCAAAGATGATATCGTTACAATATCTGTCGGACCGGATGAAACGACTCTGATTTTTAACAAAGCCGCTATTGCTGTTGTGGAATATGATGAAGACAAAGTAGACCTTAGCCGGGAACAGGCAAAAGATATGGAAAAGAAATAAGCTTTCGCCGTATACAGTTTATGCTGCATACGGCATTTTTTTATTTTTTGATCCAGGCGGAGACTTCCGAAAGAGAAGAGACTACCGCTAAAGTTTTTTCCGCAAATTCCGGTGCAGGCTCTTTCATGTCCGGCACACAGATAACGGGAATTCCTGCAGAAAAAGCGGCCTGTATACCAGCCTCGGAATCTTCCAAGATCAATGCCTCCTGCGGAAGCGTCTCTGTCTTTTCCAGTACCTTTAAAAAGATATCCGGCGCAGGCTTGCTGTGCACTATTTCATCCCCGCAGACAATTGCGGTAAAACAATCAATGATATTCGCTTTTGAGAGGATCTCCCGTACTCTCTTTTGACTGCTGGAAGTCGCCACGGCGCATAAAATGCCCTGCGTTTTCAACTGTGCAAGCAAAGAAAGCAATCCCGTCTTCAGCGGCACCCCCTCATCCAATAAAATTTTATCCAATTCATTATGTACCTGATCAAGCACCGCCTTTGCTGCAAAATTGGGGCCGTAATATTGTTTCAGTAAAAAAATTCCCCGCTGTTCATTAACCCCCAGGAGTTGCTTATAAAATTCAAGATCACAGGAAAAACCCATGATCTCCACTTTTTGCTTTAGAAGCCTATAGCTAATTCTTTCACTGTCGATCATCAAGCCATCCATATCAAAAATAACCGTCTTCAAAGCAACTTCCTCCATTCTTAAAAAAGCACCTCCAGCCTTACTGCTTGAAAGTACTTTGCTTTGCCAGCATATGATTGCCTTACACCTTCATATGCTTTAAATCCATTTTTTCATAATTTTCAATATAATTCAAAACCTCTTCCACGCCTGAAAAAAACGGATACATTTCCCGGCATTCAGCTTTTAAAAAGTTTTCCCGAATGGCGCGCTCCAGCATGAGCATCATATCATCGTAAAAACCATTAATATTAAATACCGCAATGGGCTTGTCATGCCGTGCCAGCTGTTTCAGCGTTAAAATTTCAAAAAATTCTTCGTACGTACCGATACCGCCAGGCGTAACAATAAAACCCTCAGAATTAAATTCCATGATCTGCTTGCGTTCACGCATCGTACGCGTACGTATAAATTGATCGCATGCAGTGTTCAAAATTTCCTCATTAGTAAAAAACTCAGGCACAACACCGGTAACATACCCTTTGCCCTCAGCCATACCGCGCGCTACTGCTCCCATCATTCCAGTCGCACCGCCGCCATATACCAGCCGGTGTCCCCGTTTAGCCATTTCCAGGCCGAGCGCTTCACCTGCTTTTATATAACCATCGGCAATCGTATCGCTTGCCGCACCGTAAACACATATGTTCATATCCTTCCTCCGTTATGTCAATATAAATTTATCCAGAATATCCACTGTTCCACTGCCCATAATCAGCACCAGATCGCCCGGCTGCAGCTGCTTCTTCAAATATGCACCGCACTCCTCCATGCCGGGAATATATAGGCAATCACTTCCGTGCTTCTCTTTAATTTTATCTACAATCATTTTAGAATTGATTGTGGGATCGAAAGGCTCCCGATCACCATATACATCGATGATCACTGTTTTATCCGCTCCGCAAAAGCAATCCACAAGCCGCTCAAACTGCGCCTTCGTCCGCGAAAACAGTGCCGGCTGATAAATCAGCCAAAGCCGGTTTTTTTGAATCGGCGCAGTTGCCTGAATAGTTGCCGCTACCTCCTCGGGATGATGGCCATAATCATTATAGATTTTTGCACCTTTATAGGTTCCGCGATATTCAAATCGTCTTCCGGCACCTTTAAATTCCCGCAGACCCTGCAAAATTTTTTCACTGCGTTCCATTTGTGCCATCTCCTTTTTCACTGGGGAAGCGTTTCTTTGTCATCCCGGTAATACAGTAC
>ENA-ORNQ01001575-ORNQ01001575.1-human-gut-metagenome-genome-assembly--contig:-NODE-1575-length-17513-cov-15.658151_pt1 | contig 17513 bp, 18 predicted proteins | sample MGYA00242116_ERZ509024 | MGnify/ENA primary metagenome ERZ509024 (study PRJEB26280, sample SAMEA2338697) | human gut metagenome | biome: human gut; feature: human-associated habitat; material: faeces...
CGAAAACACGGCGTATTGGCGATGCTGGGACGCGAGAAAGCAAAGCACCCGCTGCAACGCAGCGGGTGGTCGTTTATCTGCTGGATCTCAGCAGAGCATCAGTTTTTAATGTCACGCCCATCATGTCCTTGTGGGCTTCGCGGGTGTCCCGGCAGAGCGGCGACAGGAAGGTCAATGCGTTCTGAATGCGGCTCAGATCAGACGCAGAGAGTGCATTCTCGTGCAGATGGCGCAGCACCCGGCGATAGGATTCGCGGAGCTTTGCATCCACGGACGGCTGGAAGAAATAGTTTGAAATCAGGCCGCCGATCAGGGCGGCTTCGTTATCGGTGTACTGCATGGTGATTGCCCTCCTCTGCGATGTTCACGCAACAAACGTGGCAATCATATGGCGACGTGGCGCCGCTGAAGCAGCTGGTCGCGTTTGAAAAGGTCTATGTCGATGCTGTCACCAGCACGACCGCGACCCTGACCGTCGATCCGCAGGACTTCGCCGTCTATACCGCGGACGATCAGGATCTCGCCGTCCTCTCCGGCAGCTATACGCTGATGGCGGGCCTGTCCTCCGACCTGATCGGCCAGACCGCCGGCCTGACCGTCTCCGGCGAGGAGCTGACCGCGCTCGACCCCACCGATCGTGTTGACGTGTTTGCAAGCGCGTTTGCTTCCAAGGACGTCTACTACCGTGAGTACAACCGTCAGAGCACGCTCGACAGCCTGAAGGCCGACAAGGTCACCGATGGCTACTATGCAGTCGTTTCCAAGCAGTCCGGCGCGAATGTCCGTATTGCAAACGTTGACCTGAGCGGCCTGAAGTCCTTCACCGCAGAGGTCGGCGCCATTGCGAACGGCGGCACCATCGACCTTCGTCTGGGCAGCGCACAGGGCCGAAAGATCGGCACCATCACCGTTCCGGTCACCGGCTCTACCAGCTATGTCCTGCGCGATTCCGGCAACGGCGATAACTCTGATATCGAGATCACGGAGCTGAAATTCGTCAAGGCAGAGGCTGTGCTGGACGATGTTTCCGGCCTCGGCACCGAGACCATCTGCTTCGTGTTCAATAACCCCGAGCTGCGTCTGGCTTCCTTTACCGCTGAGGTCGAGACGCCCTCCGAATCGCCGGTTGTGACCGGTTTCAGCGTCTCCCCGTCTGTTCTCGACTCCGAGGGCGGCGAGGTCACCATCACCCTGACGGGCTCCGATCTGTCGGACGGCATCGCAGTCCGCATCAATGACACCGTCGTCTATACCTCCGGTACAACCGAGACCCAGACCGTTACCGTGACCCTGCCGACCAACCAGACGGCGCAGGATGCCATTTACACCGCGCAGTACGCGCTGGACGGCAAAACGTTTGCCGGTTCTGCCACCGTTACCGTAAAGGGTGCACAGGGTGCCGTCATTGATACTCCGATTCGTCCGGGCACGGTCATCAGCGGCAGCAGTCACAATTCCTCCGAGCTTCCGTTCACGGATGTCAGCAGATTCGACAGCTGCTATGAGGCTGTGAAGTATCTGTACGAGAATGACATTATGAACGGCACAAGCGACACGAAGTTCAGCCCGAATGCCGAGCTGACGCGCGGCATGCTCGTCACCATCCTCTACAGAATGGAAGGCGAGCCCGCCGTCGGCACCAGCGGCACGTTCCGCGACGTTGCCTCCGGCCGCTACTACGCGAAGGCGGTCGAATGGGCCGCTGCAAAGAATGTGGTCAAGGGCTTTACGGACGGCACGTTCAAGCCGGAGCAGCCCGTGACGCGTGAGCAGCTCGCAGCGATCCTCAGCCGCTATGCTTCTCTGCATGGCGTTGCGGTCGATGGCGCAGCCGGCGATCTGCCCGCCGATGCATCGGTTTCCAACTGGGCAAAGAAGGACGCTGCATGGGCATATGCGGAGGGAATTCTGACCTACGCGCAGACCATGGGCGCAACGAAGAACGCCACCCGTGCAGAAGTCGCTTCGGCAATCTACACATATCTGACGGAAACGGCAAAATAAACATACGGACAGCCCGGCCGTTTCAGCTGGCGGGATGTCCCCCGACTCGCAATGCGGCCGCTGTTCCGGCAACCGGAACAGCGGCTTTGCGCCTGAATGCGCGCGATGTGTTTTTTCATGGTTTAAAGGAGAATGTACATGTATTTTATCGGCATCGATCTCGGCACGTCGGCGTGCAAGCTGCTGCTTGTTGCAGAAGACGGCAATATTTTGAACACTGTGACAAAGGAATACCCCCTCAGCTTCCCGCACCCCGGCTGGTCGGAGCAGAGGCCCGAGGACTGGTGGGACGCGGTCGCGACCGGTGTTTCGGAGCTTCTGCAGGGCTTTGACGCAAACGATGTCGTCGGCATCGGCTCGGGCGGCCAGATGCACGGCCTTGTCGCGCTGGATGCAGCCGATCACGTCATCCGCCCGGCGATTTTGTGGAATGACGGACGCACGTTTAAGGAGGTCGACTATCTCAACAATACCATCGGCAAGGACAAGCTCTCGAGACTGACGGCGAACATCGCCTTCGCGGGCTTTACTGCCCCGAAGCTCCTCTGGATGCGTGAAAACGAGCCGGAAAACTTCAGAAAAATCGCAAAGATCATGCTCCCGAAGGACTATTTGACGTACAAGCTCACCGGCGTCCATGCCTGCGATTACTCCGACGCGTCCGGGATGCTGCTGCTGGACGTGCAGCACAAGCGCTGGTCGAAGGAAATGCTGGAGATCTGCGGCGTTTCCGAATCGCAGATGCCGAAGCTGTTTGAGAGCTTCGAGGTCGTCGGCACGCTGACAAAAGAGGCGGCACAGACACTTGGCCTTCCGGAATCGGTCAAGGTCGTGGCGGGCGCAGGTGACAACGCCGCGGCGGCGGTCGGCACCGGCACGGTCGGCGCGGGCGGCTGCAATATCAGCTTAGGCACGTCCGGCACGATCTTCATTTCGTCTGACAAATTCGGCGTCGACCCCAACAACGCGCTTCATGCTTTTGCCCACGCCGATGGCGGCTATCATCTGATGGGCTGTATGCTCTCCGCTGCGAGCTGCAATAAGTGGCTGTGCGAGGAAATCCTGAAAACGTCCGATTTCGCGGGCGAACAGAAGGACATCACGGACGAAAAGCTCGGCGAGAACCACGTCTATTTTCTTCCCTACCTCATGGGTGAAAGAAGCCCCATCAACGATACGAACGCCCGCGGCACGTTCACCGGCATGACGATGGACACCAGCCGTTCCGACATGGTGCAGGCGGTTTTAGAGGGCGTGGCATTCGCCATCCGCGACTCGTTTGAGGTTGCAAAATCGCTTGGCATCGAGATCCCGCGCTCGAACATCTGCGGAGGCGGCGCAAAAAGCTCCCTGTGGCGCAAGATCTTCGCCAACGTCCTCGGCATCCCCCTCGATATGGTCAAGACCGAGCAGGGGCCGGGCTACGGCGCGGCGATGCTTGCCATGGTCGGCTGTGGGAAGTTTAAATCTGTGCAGGAAGCAGCTGACAAACTCGTCGAGGTCGCATCCACGACCGAGCCGGATGCAGCGCTGACGGCAAAGTACGAGGCGCGCTATCAGAATTTCAAAAAGCTCTACCCCGCGCTGGAGGAGTTCTTCGCTGTAACGGTGTAAGTCAATCTGCACGTTCCGTGTAGGGGCGGACGACTCTGTCCGCCCGCAGAATGCACTGCTTTTACAGAAAACTATGGCAAATTCGCAATATTTTCAGGGCCGACAGAGTCGTCGGCCCCTACAGTTGTGATTTTCTATAACAGGAGGAATTATGAAAATTTACTCTGTTTCCGACCCCGCATTCAAGCCCTACGGCAAGGTTCTGACCGGCTTTGACACGGCTGCGCTGATCGCGGCGATGAAGACTGTCCCCATGCCGGAGAGTGGAACGGCCTATGAGCCGTCCATCTCTGCATTGGAGGAAAGCGGCATCTTTGATGCGATGCAGAATCGAGCCTACGGCGGGATGCCGGTTCAAATCGGCATGTGCTGGGGCTACAATACAAAGCTCAATTGTCTCGAATACCACCGCGACAGCGAGGTCAATGTCGGAGAAACCGACTTCGTGCTGCTGCTTGCCAAGCAGGATGAGATCGAGGACGGCAAGTTGGATACCTCCAAGGTCAAGGCATTCCGTGTCCCGGCAGAGATTGCTGTCGAGGTTTATGCCACGACGCTTCACTACGCGCCGTGCCAGATTTCAAGTGAGGGCTTCCGCGTGGCGGTCGTCCTGCCGAATGGCACGAACACGGAAAAGCCCGCATTCGAGCCGCAGAGCGAAGAAGATACATGGATGACCGCCCGCAACAAGTGGCTGCTGGCGCATCCGGAATCCAGTGAAGCAAAGTCCGGCGCACACATCGGCCTGACCGGTAAAAACATCGATATTTCTGAAGATTGATCAGGAGGTACAGATCATGTTTGAAAACATCCCCAATGTAAAGCTCGGCCTCATTGCCGTCTCCCGTGACTGCTTCCCGCGCACGCTCTCCGAAATGCGCCGCGCGAACATCGCCAAGGCTTGTGAGGGCGGCGTGTACGAATGCCCCGTGACCGTCGAAAACGAGAACGATATGCTGAAGGCCGTTGCCGATGTGAAGGCGGCAGAGTGTAATGCCCTCGTTGTGTTCCTCGGCAACTTCGGCCCCGAGGCTCCGGAAACCCTCATCACCAAATACTTTGACGGCCCGTGCATGTTCGTGGCTGCCGCTGAGGGCGACGGCGATCTCATCAACGGCCGCGGCGACGCCTACTGCGGCATGCTGAACTGCTCGTACAACCTCGGCATGCGGCACCTCAAGGGCTACATCCCCGAATACCCGGTCGGCACCGCCGAAGACATTGCCAAGATGATCGCGGACTTCATCCCCATCGCAAGAGCCGTTATCGGCGTCCGCAACCTCAAAATCATCACCTTCGGCCCGCGTCCGCAGGACTTCTTTGCCTGCAACGCGCCCATCAAGGGCCTGTATGAGCTCGGCGTGGAGATCGAGGAAAACTCCGAACTCGACCTGCTCGTCTCCTACAAGACCCACGCGGGCGATGCGCGTATTCCCGCCGTTTGTGAGGATATGAAGAAGGAGATGGGCGAGGGCAAATACTACGCCGATATGCTCGAACGCATGGCGCAGTTTGAGCTGACGCTTCTGGACTGGGCAGAAGGCCACAAGGGCGCGCGCAAATATGTCGCCTTTGCCGACAAGTGCTGGCCGGCGTTCCCGGAGCAGTTTGGCTTCGAGCCGTGCTATGTGAACTCCCGCCTTGCCTCCCGCGGCATTCCCGTGGCCTGTGAGGTGGATATCTATGGCGCGCTCAGCGAGTACATCGGCGCCTGCATCTCGAAGGATGCGGTAACGCTGCTGGACATCAACAACTCCGTTCCCGCCAGCCTCTTTGACGCCGAGATCAAGGGCAAGTTCGATTACACGCTGACGGACACCTTCATGGGCTTCCACTGCGGCAACACGCCGAGCTGCAAGCTCTGCGCCGACCGTGCGGTCAAGTATCAGCTCATCCAGCACCGTCTGCTCGAACCGGCAGGCTCCGAGCCCGACTTCACGCGCGGCACACTCGAGGCAGACATTGCGGCAAGCGATATTACGTTCTATCGCCTCCAGTGCGACTCTGACGGCGTGCTGAGAAGCTACATTGCCGAGGGCGAGATTCTGCCGGTACATACGGGCAGCTTCGGCGGCATCGGCATCTTCGCCATCCCGGAGATGGGCCGCTTCTACCGCCACGTCCTCGTTCAGAAGCGCTACCCGCACCACGGTGCGGTCGCCTTCGGCCACTACGGCAAGCTTCTGTTCGAGGTCTTCAAGTTCTTCGGCGTGGGCGATATCGCCTATAATCAGCCGAAATCTCTCCCGTACCCGACGGAAAACCCGTTCGCCTGATCTGTCAGCACTTCCGGGATCTTCCCTATCGTGCAGCGAACACAACCGCCGGAGCAAAGTCCGCATGTTCTTCCGACGATGTACTTGTCCATGAAATGCGAAAATCCTATTTCGGCGGCAGATGTGCGTTGAATCAACGGTACTATGAGGTCAGAAAATGACTTGAAAGACAAAGGTGACCTAATCACGCTTTCTGCCACGTAAAACGACAAAAGATAAGTATCTATTTTGGTTTAACGCAATCTTTTGAGATTAACGGTACACCCGGCTCTTCAAGTAATTCACGATTAAGGCGCACAACGCTTATACATTGACGGCACCCGGTGGAGTCTATCACCCGAATTTTCGTTCTGAATGTGGACGAATTGGTACGGGCTCCTGCCAATGCTCCAATTTCGCACAGTGCTTTTAGAATAAGCGGACTGCTTTGTGGAAGCCTGTCTGTGATGAGCTTAAATGCAGCCTGATTCAAAGAAACTGTAGTGTCATTGATATAGGCGATAGGATTCGAGGCAGTCTGAGAATGCTCAAGGTAGACAGACGCATATGAACACAGTTGAATTTCGCCGTTCCCCAGCAATTCACGTGCAAAGTACAAGAATGTTTCACCTATGTTGTTAATACCAGCTCTGTCGGAGGTATCCAAAGCGTCTTTCATAAATGATATGCCTTCCGGTGTTAAAGGTGGGAGTATCTGCTGCAGATTAAGCGATTTGAGATATTCTGAGATCAGGTCATAGGTGCCCGTAAGCATTCCAAACATAGTGGCACTTGGTTCTTGAGCAAACCCTTCCTGTAAGGCGGAATCCTGTCCACGACACATACATTTTTGAAATACATCGAGACGCTGGGAAACGTAGTGACAAAATGAGATAAAATAGTCAGGAACTACCGAGGAAATATGCGAAAGCAGAGCCATATCAACGACACCCATATCGTTGGGCGCAACATCCAAAACAATACTTTTCTCGGAGATCGCCGCAGCAGGCAATGTATCAGAGATGATCGTCACAAGAGATTGAAGCGGCCAAGAAGAACCATTCCAAATGACACCGGCATCAATTGCATTTAGCGCTGCAACAAGATTGACAGTATTAGAATCACATTGAGAAGGTATGATCAGCAGCGGTGTATCTTTAAAGAATAACAGCTGTTTGGAAAAGTTTTTCGGCGGAAGGGCAGTTGAAATCTTCTCTGAACCGAAAATTTGAAAATATCTGGTTAGGAAAGAGCGCGCAGCTGCATCCCGGACAACTAAAAGCAGTGCAAGCCTTGAATGGTAGCCGAACATCTCGAGCAGACTTTTCAGTACACATACATGCGTCCACAGCATAAGAAATACGCGCATGGGTAAGCTCTGGATCGTAGAGAGAATTGCAAAATAATCCTGTGCTGATGTGGTCGCATTTTGCGGAGACGTACTTGTAAGTTTGGAACAGGCCTGCAAGTTGCAGGTCTTTTGATTAGCAGTAATGACGAATTGGATTTTTGGGATGTCCATTTAGGTTGCCTCCTCTCCGTCGCTGATCCAGCCTAAGTAAAAACGAATCGGCTTTTCACAAAGAATGTTTCCAATCTCAGCACGAACAACAGCCATTATATCGCGGAAGTTTCTGTGGCCGGCGGTAATAGGAAGACCAGCGGCAGCGAATGCCTGAGCGAGCTTCTTATCCGAAACAAATATGGATTCACTTACGTCCAACGTACGACCGCTCCGGAACGTTAGACATACCATATTTTCGCGTTCGAATAAGGCGTGAAAACAGCAGTGTTCGGCTTTGCTGAGTTGATCGGCAAAAACCTGGATAGGGATGCCGCGGCTGGAGATGATGTAAGAAGCACCGTATTGCTTGATCAGACCAGATGTAGCTGCAAGCTGGCTTTCACGAATTTCTAGCGTTGCCTGTGCCTTTCCGTTCTCAAATGCCAATGTCTCAATCTGTTGAGTCACGGATTGTAAATCCATGGGAATTGGATAGGGAATGTACTGCGGCACTGGGTTAGTATTTGAATGATAATATTGATTGTTCATCGAGTTCACCCTTTTTGAAAACAATATCGCTGGCCAGCACTTGAAGTATAACGGAAATTTCAGCCTTCCGCAGCGGCGGAACTTGTTAAACATTCGAGGATTTTTTGACTTGTTTGTGCCTTGACTGCCTATTCGATGATGCCGCTATGATTCAGCTATGACAGAAAACGGTCTGAATGCGTAGACGCATTCAGGCCGCTTTTTGCGTTTCTTGTGATGTTGCTAATTATTTTCAGCATTTTCCATTTCTGCCAAGATTGCCCGATAAACTTCAGTAAAGATTTCTGCCTTAAAATCTCTACACCGTAAAATGTCTGGGAGTTTCAAAGTTCCGCCGCACGCTTCCTTTGCTTTCCCAAAATCATCCCTGTAAAGCCTGATCCTATCAAGATAAAAAGGCACATTGGAATGAGCTGGATTGCAGAAAATCGCAAGGCTAGTTGGGGTAATGGTGTCAGATTTTTCACCTGTGTACATTTTCGGATACGCTTTGTCGGTGGAAGATATTTGCCGGGGGTCACAGAACTGGATCGGGCTGCGCATATGTTCAAGTGCTCGAATCCTTTCCGACGAAATGTCTTCTGCTTTTGCGGGGAAAAATGCGGAGGGGTATAGGATCGTTCGTAACTGAATGGTAATTTGCGCAACCCATGCTTCGATTTTTCGGTATTGTGTTTGTACATCCGCGTCTTCCCAGCCGGAGTTCATTCGATCTATAAAACAATTGCGCAAAGCATATATAAATGTCCTTGCGACGGCAATGCGGAAATAAATCGCGTTGAACTTCAGCAGGTTCGGAAGCAGTCGTTGTTTCAATTCAAATAACGCAATGTCATAAAACGTCTTGTCTCCACTTCTGTACGACGTGTCCAAAGCATGGTAGTCTGCCAAGGCGGCAGATATCTCGATTGCAAGGTTTAATGCGGACTTGCGTTCGTAATAAATATAATCATTCAGTTCAAGGTCAGAGTTCGGCACACACTCGGGCACGGCAAGCCATTCGAGTTTTGGATTGCCATGAACGTGTATATATTTTTTGCAAACAATTTCTGCATAGGCACGCGGTGGGAAAAAACTTGCCTTAAAAAAATAATCAACATCGCAATTTTCAATCATAATTCCATCTGCAACACTGGGCTTTGGATGCTTCTTCTTGTAGCTATTTGATCTGCACCGGTAGTTCTCCCACTTTTCATAAAAGTACTCAGGAACAGGGATGCTGAATTCGCCAGAAGAAGATTCTTCACATATGTTGTACCAGTCAATAAGGTCAAGGTCCACGCTGAGCCAATCGTTAAGTGCCATTGGCATTGAAATTCTTTCGTCTGAATCGCCATCTGCGGCAAGAATTATCTCATCAATTTTAGGTAATGCAGTCTCAATGTAGTGTGCTGCGTCAATTGGCGCATATAGAATTTCATCAAATTGGTCTTTGTTTCCTGCGGCGGGCTTAAGGCGGTCTCCATTCCAAAAATATGCCAGTCCTTGCTTTTCATCGTTAAACGCGTCCTTACTATATGCTATATACGCTTCTGCTTTGAGATTTTTCGCTTGGTACTTCATATCATGCATCTCCTTTGATGTTCATGAATTTGTATTCTGTATCAACTTCAGAATACCCTGTCCCCATGAAAACGTCAATTGAAATCTAGGAAAGATTATCGGATTGAAAAGGAACGGATCGCCAAAAAGTTGACACATTCCTAGTTTTTTCACAAGGGCAAAAGAAAAACGTATTTGGAGCAGCAAAATTTCGATAGCTGCCTGCAAAAAATAGGATTGCAGCGCTATTAAAGGTAGGAAGCGCCACAAGGTGACCATGGAGTTGCAAGCAGCGGCAGCGATTCGATGAAAAATCCATATTAAAGTTTAACACGGAACGAACACAATAGTAGGACTCAGAGAGAAGCGTCATACGAAACGCTTCCTCTGGCGGAAGCAAGCAGAGTCCAATATAAATAATCAAAGGAGAAACAATATGAAAACTGAAGAAAGTAAATCAAGAGTAATATCTATAAAATTTACAGAGCAGGAGAATACATATCTGCGCGCGAAAGCGCAGGAAGCTGGATGCAATTTAAGCGAGTATTGCCGCGAAAAATTACTACAGGACGATACGTCGCTTCCCAGAAAACAGGCACAGAATTTTTACCGCCAGCTTTGTAAGCATAACGTCATGCTGAAAGATCTCAGACTTTCAGCGGAGCAAAAAGCAGCCTTTGAAGCATGGGAGGTCGCAACATGGCGGTACTTAAAATAAAATCCGTTCCGCAGAAATACGCAGACCCGCTTGCCTACCAGCAGCTGCCGGATTACATTATGCGCGCAGATAAAACACCGAATTGCTATATTGGCGGCTTTGCGGTGCATCCGCAATATGCGGCGGAGGAAATGCAGACAGTTTCTGCGGCCTACGGTCAGGATCGAGGCATCCGTCTCCGCCACTGGATCATCAGCTTTGAAAAGGGCGAGCTTCCAGACGCTTGGCACGCAGATCAATTTGCACGGCAGGCATGCAGATTTTACGCATACACCTATCAGATCGTCTATTCCGTACATGAGGATGCTGGGCACTTACATATTCATTTTGTAATGAACATGATTTCCTATCTGGACGGAACGCGGTATGGTGGGAAAAAGAAAGATTTTTACGACTATCTGCATGATCTTCATGAAATTGCGAAAGCATCCGGCATCGAGATCATCCGTGTCAAAGACGACTAGTCCAGCCGGAAAATCTCACCCTTGGGCGTAAATGGAAGTCTGCGCCCTCTCGGCAGCAGATAGGCATGCGTCCTGCCGTGAAAGTGAAGATGCTCACACTGCCCGTCGGTAATGACCAGAATCGGCGCGTCTTTTGGGAAGTCCTCCGTGTGCACGAAAAGATCGACTCCCGGCTGCAGCTGCGTGCCGCCGCGCCCCTGTACATAGACTGCTTCTGACAGACGCTCCGGCGGCACAACACCCTGATCGTAGACCGCCGCGTCGCAGAATACCAGACGAACGGCGCGCACCCCACGCGCTGCGCTGTAGCTGGAGATCGAGCCAAGCGCTGCGGCAAGAAGCGCGCGGGACATAGACCCGGAAGTATCCAAGACAATGCCGAATGCCTTTTCTGTTTGCGCCTCTGACGGATAAATCCACGCGGGTCTTGGAATATCCGGTGAAGAGCTTTGCCTGCGGCTCATTCTAGCGTAGGAGCGATGCGGCTGCGTTGTGGGAAACTGCCGCACAAACCACGTGCCAAGCTGAACATCCCACGGGATCGGCGGCATGGAAAGCGCATGAATTTCTTCAATCAGCCCAGCGGGCAGAAATCCGCGATTGCTGCTTTCGTGATACTGGAGACCTCGCTGCAAAGCGCGGCGATAAAAGTCATCCGGCTCGCCGTTTGTTCCTTGTCCGCCTTTGCCATATAAAAGGTCGCCCGAGCGCAGCTTTTCATACCGTCTTGCTTCGAAAAGGATCCGGTCATAGACCGCCTCAGCAGAAAGTCCGTGAAACTGCGCATCATACAGTACGCCGTCCGGCATACAGCCGACGTGCATTTCCAGCAGCCAGTCATTGATCACAAAATCACAGGCAATATTCCAAAGTAACGGATCACGCCCCTCTAGGCGGAGATCATGGCGCAGCGCAGCATGCAGAAATTCGTGTGCCAGCACAAAGCGCCACTCCTCCGCAGACAGACCCGCATGCGGGTTGATATAGATCTCTGCCATATGGCAGGAAACTGCCGCAATACGGATATCCATATGTGCAAGCGCTGTGCCATCTGTCACCAGCCGAAATCGCGCGGCGATTGCGCCAAGCAAAGGATAGCTCGAAATAAACCACGCCTTTGCAAGCTCTGCCGGACGGCAGGTGCAGGCCGGTGCTGCCTGCGCATCCGCTGCGCCGCGCAGCGCCTTTCGGATCGACCATTGCAGGTCTTCGGAAAACAGCTGCCGCCAGTCCTGACCCGTCGGCAGATAATCAAACCGCATGCCGCTCTGTCCCGAGGACATCGTAAAATAGTTTGGAACTTTTTCGTCCGGGTGTTCCAATAGCCACTGATAAAATGCGTCCTCCGTTTTGGCATTTATGGGCGGAAGCTCTGCAAATTGCGCGGGCGGTTTTCCGATTTTGGAAGCAAGCAAAAATCTGGCGACGACGCAGTCGCAGGCCCGTTCCCATAGAATGTCTCCCTGCTTTTCTTTCCGGATATGCCCAAGCGCCAGATGCAGGCAGCAGTGCGACAGAATGTAGACCCACTCTGCCGCCGTGGCCTGCCGCTGCGGGTTGACATACAACCAGCCGGAGGATGTGATGTATGCCCAGTCGTCCCGGCGCATCGGTTCGCGGTGAAAGATCTGCAAGCGAACCTCCGAGAAAACGCCCGCAATTCCCGGAAGCTGTTCCATCTGATCGATCGCGGCTATCAGCGCCTTTGGCGCTTTGCTGCTCATGTGCTGTTCCTCCGCTTCACAAGCGCAGGCAGCTCCCGCACCAGCTCGACAAGAAACCAATCCGGAAGCGGCTTGTTATCCTCGCCGGAGACGACCATCTGTGCAATTTCCACTGAGATAGAAGACAGCTCCGTCAGCAGCTGCTTGGCGCGGAAGCTCAGCTGCTGCGCTTCTGGGGACAGCTGCCCTTTCTGTGCCGGAAGCTCTTTATAGAGCTGGGCGCGCAGACTCTGGGCAAGAAAATACAGAACGTCTCTGTCCTCTGGTGCATCCGGCCAACGCTGCGCGCCGGACAGAATCTTGCTGAGAGCATATTTCGACTGCACCTGCTTGCAATAGGCCAGAAACTGCGTGGCATGCGCATTGGAGAGTGCGCCATAGGCAAGGATGCTGCGCTGCTGCTCCGTGATGTCTGCCCCATAGCTGTTCAAAGCGTCACTCAGCATGTGCCAGCTGCGCGGCGTGGAGAATGGTTCTTCCGTTTTAGGCGGCGGACTCCACAGATGGTCTGGACGCGCGCAGAGATAGCCATAAACATCCGGGTGGATCCCATGCGCAGATGCCCATGAAAGCCAGATGCGCGCGCTCGGCTGGAGCTCCACATGGAACATCCGGTTCAAAAGCGCGGACGGCAGCGGATGTGTGATCGCGCCGTCCTGCATCCGGTTTCCGGCGGCAAGAACGATGGAGCCCTCCGGCAGGTGATATTCTCCGATTCTGCGCTCGAGAATCAGAGAATAAAACGCCTTCTGCACCTCCAGTGAGCAGGCGTTCAGCTCATCTAAAAACAGACAGAACGGCTCTTTTCGGACAAGACTTCGCGGCGGACAGAACACGCTGGTTCCGTCTATGATCTGCGGTACGCCGATCAGATCCTCCGGCGCGAGTTGGCTTCCGGTCAGGCAGACACAGGGAAGGCCGAGTTCCGCGGCAAACTCCTCAACAATGGAGGACTTTCCGATGCCCGGCGCGCCCCAGATAAAGACCGGCCGGACAAGGCCGACGTTCAGAAGGATCTCTTTCAGCTGTGCTTGATCGACTGTGATCGGTAAATTCATAACATCACCTCGTATGATAAAATTGTAGCAGCCCATATGGACAACCAGTGACCATGAAAAAATCAAAATTTGTGTTGTAAAATGCTCAATATTTTGCTATACTGCAAACAAAGGAGAGATGCAGTATGCCAAGTATTCGTCCGATTTCTGACCTGCGCAACAGCGCCAACGAAATTTCCGATTTCTGCAAGCAGACGCGCGAGCCGGTTTTCATCACAAGAAACGGCACCGGCGATATGGTCGTGCAGAGCATGGCAGAATATGAACGCCAGCAGGCGCTGATCGACCTTTATGCCAAGCTTGCGGTCTCAGAAGTGGAGATCGCCGAGGGCGCAGAGGGCGAGGACTTTTTGAGCGTTGCAACGGAGCTGCGAGGGCTTGTGCATGGACGTTTATAAGGTCAAAATCTACCCGACCGCCAAGCAGGACTTGCGGGAGATCATCGACTATCTGAACACGCTGTCCGAGCAGGCCGCCCTGCGGTACTACGATCTGCTGATTGAGAAAATCGAGAGCCTCTCGCAGATGCCGTTCCGATGCCCAAAGCCGCGCGATATTGCGTTGGCGGCTAAGGGTTATCGGTATCTGATCGTAGAGAATTATCTTGTGTTCTATGTAGTCGTCGGAGATACCGTCCAGATTCGTAGGATTCTGTATGCAAAACGGAATTACCGCTCGATTCTGGAAGATACCATTTCATAAGAAGCGCCGCAGAAGCGAAACAAAACGCTCCTGCGGCATTTTTATAGGTTCGTATCCGAATCGCCTTGTCGGAAAAGCTCCAGCGCCAACAGCGCGCCCCTTGCAAAAGCGGCAATTGCGTTGACAATTGCCGCCCAGGAGATCATTTTACGGCCGGCTGAATCCCGCCGAGCAGAAGCACTGCGGCTGCCAGCAGGAAGCCCAGAACATACCAGATCATTCATATCACCTCGTTTCATTCAAAATTGTAATTATGGATCGTCCAACCTATATCTCTCCCTCATAAAAGCACTCTTCAATTTCCTCCGGCGTAAAGCCGTCGGCCAGCAGGTTATCAACATCTTCCGGCAAATATCCGAATGCACCTGCAATGTTTTTGAGTTCCCGGATATAGCTGTCCGCGCCGAATACGCTCGGATGATAGGTGTCGAAATACAGCGGGAAATAGGCTGAGAGCGGGTAACTGTAATTCAACGAAAAAGTTTGCATTTTACGGTTCCCATCCGTTGACAGCCGAAGAATTTCACCCTCTTTTACCGTGATTTCCTCAAAAATTCCGAATAAAATATGCTTGCGGAATTTCCGTAAGGCTGCGGTTAAAATCTCTTTCGTCGAGGCATAAATATAGATGCCCTGTGCTGGGAAGTGATACAGACAGAACGGGTTATTGCCGCGCACAATGAAAAGCCGCGCCTGACTGTCCAGCACCGTATAGGTAAATGAGCCGATCAGCTGCTCCGAAACCTTGCCGAGCGTCTGCATATCCACGCTTCCCACCTGCTCCAATAGCTGCACGATCACATAGCTGTCTGTTTCGATTCTGGAAACAGGCAGCTTATTTTGTACTTGCAGTCTGTGGTCATTTCGCAAAACGCCGTTGTGTGCCAGTGCAAAGCCGCCAGAGGTGACTTGTCCATAGAACGGGTGATTGTTATAGTTCCGGCTTTCTGACCCCTGTGTGGTCATTCTGGTGTGCCCCATGACAACATCTGCGACTTTCGGGATGCGAAGCCGCAGCCGATGCGCGGGCAGAGGGCGCTTATAGATACTCAGATGCGAATTTGCCAGATAGGCGATCCCGGTCGCATCTGTTCCTCTGACCTCAGCGGCAACGGACAGTGCGGAAACAAGTCTGCTCTTCTGCTTGGCAGAAAGACTGTGCCCGTAATCATAAAATCCAAATAGGCAGCACATCAGACCTCCGCCTCGCTTTCCACAGGTTCATTGAGATAAAGCCTGCGTTCTTTCAAATACTGGATCAGCTCCGGCTCTGTGATGCCGGAGGTAAATTCCGACCATGACATGGCGTGAAGCTCCGCATCGGACAGATGAATTGCCATATCGCAGAGGCGGTTGACCAGCTGCAAGGTGGCAAGAAAGGTGTTGTATTTGAGTGTGCCACGGAAAATCCGAATCTCAATCGTGTTTGCATTTGTAAGGTTGACGCAGGTATAGCGACCGAGCCGGTGATTTTTCGCCTGATCCATCATCTCCTTCGGCGTGTCCTTGTAGCCGTACCGGGCTGCCCAGCGCTCCAGCTGGCGGCTTGTCCGGCGGCTGAATTTCAGAAGCTCGTTCCAGTTCTTTTCGACGAAGAACAAAAGCCGCGCAATGCTCGCCTCCTGCTCCAAGGTGCTTGCCCCAAAGGCTTTGCGGCTGATATGGACGTGCAGGCCGCAAGTTCCCGCCTGATGCGAACAGTAGCCGAGCTGAACGGCTTTTTTCATCATCTGCTCCCACGGAAAGTCCTGCATGTGGCAGACCAATGTTGCCGGGTGGCTGACGATCTCGAAGCCGTCGTCCAGACTGCCGTCATGCTTGCAGTAGACGCGCTCTGCGTCCCGATTGCCGATAGCAAGAATTTTCTCGGCATTGCTGCCGACCTCGCCCGCACCGTCAATTTCAAGCTCCACGCCGAAATACCGGGGCGCATCCCCATAGAAAATGGGTTCGGGGCGATAACTGTAATCGTGAATGGCACGGTTTCTGAGCATCTCACAGCAGCTTTCGCAATAGGGCATATCATCCTCGTCGTCCAGATAAAAAACGCTGTCAAAGGACAGCATAGCCCCACAGCGTTCGCAGGTCGTATAGTTTCGGTCAAAGCATCGCTGGCAAAGCGGATGCTCAGACGATCCCGCGTTCTGCTCACTCCAAATCCGTGTGCCGCAGTCCGAGCAGACAAGAGTTTCCTCGTCCAGACAGGTTTCGCAGAGCAGTTCATCGTCCATAAGTGTCAATTCATCCTCCGGGAATGATGCCCCACAAACTCTGCATATATAGCTGTTGCTCATGCGATAGAACCTCCTTCTGTTGTTTTGGCCGCCTGTTTACGCCGCGCTGGCGCATTGCTCCCAATTCGGTATAAAACCTGATGTTTCACAATATACCCTCCTGATAAAAAAGATAGCTGCTTGGAACATTACGTCCAAACAGCTTCAAAAGGATAATATGCAATCAAAAAGTATCATTTTTGCGTGTATTTCAGGAAAAACGAAGGAACATCATGGTAAATCAATATAGGAGGATATTAGATTATGAAAGATAAATATAAAAAAGAAGCAATCAAGAATATGAGAAAAACACCTTATGCGCAGGATCGTGACAGGGATTTCTGGACAGACGACGAGCGAAATCAACTCAAGAAAATGTTCAACGCTGGCAAAGACCTGAGCGAAATCGCGCTGGTACTGCAAAGAACGGAGCTTGCTATTTGCCAGCAGGCATCAGTAATGGGGTTATACGTTCGTAAGCGCCGTCCAAAAGCAGAACAGACGGGATGCAAATGTCTGTGCGAAAAATGCGCCGCAAACAAAAGCGATTGCCCTCTCAGAAAGCCGCGCGAAAGAGGAGTAGCCTGCAATGTTTGACGATTATCCCGATATTTTGTCTGCGGAGGAAGCCGCAGAAGCCCTCAGAGTCCGTGAAAATGCGATCTATCGGCTGCTGAACGAGGGTAAATTAAAAGCCTTTAAGAATGGGCGTACTTGGAGAATACCCAAAGATGCACTGAAAGAGTATATCAAAGAACAAGCACGACTCAGATAAAGAAATAGCGCAGGAAGTTGGATGCTCAACGAGTTTATCGAGAAAATCCTTGTGCATGAGCGTGACCGCCAAGGCAGTATACAGACCACACAGGAGGTCGAGATTTACTTCAATTTTGTTGGGCGATTCGTTCCACCGGCGTTTGGCGAAGTGGAGCTGACCCCGGAGGAATTAGAGGAAATCCGCAAGCGTGAGGAACGCAAGGACAGGCTTCATCAGAACTACTTGAAGCGGAAAGCCAGCGGAGCGCAGAAGCGATACGAGGACAAAATCAAGAAGCGGAAAAAGGCAGAAATCGAAGCCAAGAAAGCCGCCATTCGTGCGGAGGACA
>ENA-ORNQ01001579-ORNQ01001579.1-human-gut-metagenome-genome-assembly--contig:-NODE-1579-length-17493-cov-11.421780_pt1 | contig 17493 bp, 11 predicted proteins | sample MGYA00242116_ERZ509024 | MGnify/ENA primary metagenome ERZ509024 (study PRJEB26280, sample SAMEA2338697) | human gut metagenome | biome: human gut; feature: human-associated habitat; material: faeces...
TGCAGCACCGTGGTCAGGAGAGCTGCGGCATTGTCGTCAACGATGATGGCGTGATGAAGGCACACAAGGACAACGGACTGGTGACGGAGGTGTTCACGCGCGACGCGCTGAGCAAAATCCACGAGGGAACGATGGCGGTCGGCCACTGCCGCTACGGTACAACGGGGATGCACAGCCGTTCCAATGCCCAGCCGCTGCTGATTAACCATCAAAAAGGCGCGATGGCGCTGGCGCACAACGGAAATTTGACCAACGCGGCGGAGCTTCGCGAACAGCTGGAGAAGAACGGCGCGATTTTCCACTGCACGTCGGATACCGAGGTGATTGCCTACATTATCACGCAGGAGCGCCTGAAGTGCGGTTCGATTGAACAGGCGGTTTTGAATGCGATGCAGGTCATCAAGGGCGCGTATTCGCTCGTCGTCATGAGTCCGACGAAGCTGATTGCCTGCCGCGACCCGCATGGCTTCCGCCCGCTGTGCATGGGCAGAATCGGCGACGACGTGGTGTTTGCGTCGGAGAGCTGCGCGCTGGATGCCATCGGCGCGACGTTCGTGCGCGATATTGAGGCGGGCGAAGTCGTCGTCGTCAACGAAGAGGGGATTCATTCCTATAAGATGCCCGGCGCGTGCCACGACGGCATGTGCATCTTCGAGTTCATTTATTTCGCGCGGCCCGATTCCGTCATTGACGGCAGCAGCGTCCACGAGGCGCGCATCCGGGCGGGCAGCTTCCTCGCGCTTGACCATCCGGTTCAGGCGGATGTGGTCATCGGCGTGCCGGATTCCGGGCTGGATGCCGCCATTGGGTACAGCCGCACCAGCGGGATTCCCTACGGTATCGGCTTCATCAAGAACAAGTACATCGGGCGCACATTCATCCAGCCGGGACAGAAGCAGCGGCAGGATGCCGTGCGCATCAAGCTGAACGCCATTTCCGCCACCGTCAAGGGCAAGCGCGTCGTCATGGTGGATGATTCCATCGTCCGCGGCACAACCTGCGCGCGCATTGTCCGCCTTCTGCGCGAAGCGGGCGCGACGGAAGTGCATGTACGCCTGTCCGCCCCGCCGTTCACCGACCCATGCTTCTTCGGCACGGACGTGGACAGCAAGGAGAACCTGATTGCCGCACACCATTCGGTGGAAGAAATCGGCAAAATCATCGGCGCGGACTCCATCGGCTTTTTGTCCCTGGAGGCGTGCGACAAGCTGGCGGCGGACAGCCACTGCGGATTCTGCAAAGGCTGCTTCTGCGGCAAATATCCGGTTGATCCGCCGCTGGTGACGGAGAAAAACAAATTCGACCAGCCCATTCACGGCGGCAAGGTGCAGGACGACGACTAACGCGACGAATGCGACAAAGGAGCAGACAACCATGATGAAGAGCGAGAGCGAAAGCTACAAGGCAGCGGGTGTTGACATTACCGCCGGTTACGCGTCGGTGGAACTGATGAAGAAGCATGTCGCGCGGACGATGACGGCGGGCTGTGTCGAGGGCATCGGCGGCTTCGGCGGCCTGTTTGCGCTGGACGCGGCGGGCATGGAAGAGCCGGTGCTCGTTTCCGGCACGGATGGCGTTGGCACGAAGCTGAAAATCGCCATGCTGCTTAACAAGCATGATACCATCGGCATTGACTGCGTGGCGATGTGCGTCAACGACGTGATTTGCTGCGGCGCGAAGCCGCTGTTCTTCCTTGATTATATCGCCTGCGGCAAGAATGTGCCGGAGAAAATCGCGTCCATCGTCGCGGGCGTGGCGGAAGGCTGCGTGCAGGCGGAATCCGCGCTCATCGGCGGTGAAACGGCGGAGCATCCCGGCATGATGCCGGAGGACGACTACGACCTTGCGGGCTTCTCCGTCGGCATTGTGGACAAGAAGCGCATCATCAACCGCGAAACGGTTCGTCCGGGCGACGTGATGCTGGCGCTGCCCTCCACGGGTGTGCATTCCAACGGCTTCTCGCTCGTGCGCAAGGTGTTCGCGATTGGCAACGGCGGCGAAAACCGCAATTATCCGGAGCTGGATAAGTCCCTCTGGGAAACGCTGCTCACCCCCACGAAGATCTACGTCAAGCCCGTGCTGGCGCTGCTGAAGGAATTGCAGCCCAAGGCAATCAGCCACATCACCGGCGGCGGCTTCTATGAGAACATTCCGCGCTCCCTGCCCGAAGGCTGCTGCGCGAAAATCAAGAAGAGCGACGTGCGCGTGCTGCCGATTTTTGACCTCATTGCCCGCGAAGGCAGCGTCCCGGAGCGCGACATGTTCAACACCTTCAACATGGGCGTGGGCATGACGATTACCGTCGCCCGCGAAGATGCCGACAAGGCGCTTGCTATCCTGCACCAGAACGGCGAACCCGGCGCGTATGTGCTGGGCGAAATCGTGGCGGGGGAAAAGGGCGTGGAACTGTGGTAAGAGCAGCTGTCCTCGTTTCCGGCGGCGGCACGAACCTGCAAGCCATCATCGACGCGAAACGGGCGGGCAAAATCCCGTCCGCGGAACTGGCGCTCGTCGTGGCGTCAAACGCATCCGCCTATGCGCTCACCCGCGCGGAAAATGCCGGAATCGCCCACACCGTCCTGCGCAAGGAGAAAGGCGAAGCGCCGGAGAATTACGGCGAGCGTCTGCTGACCCTGCTGCGTGAAAACGCGATTGATGTCGTTGTGCTGGCGGGCTTCCTGACGATTCTGCCGGAGAACGTCATCCGCGCGTATGACCACCGGATTTTGAACATCCATCCGAGCCTGATTCCGTCCTTCTGCGGCGACGGCTTCTATGGACTCCATGTGCATGAAGCGGCACTTAAACGCGGCGTGAAGGTCACGGGCGCGACGGTGCATTTTGTCAACGAAATTACCGACGGCGGCGATATTATCGCGCAGAAAGCCGTTGAAGTGCTGCCGGGCGACACGCCGGAAATCTTGCAGCGGCGCGTGATGGAACAGGCGGAGTGGATTCTGCTGCCGCAGGCGCTGGAGCAGGTGGCAGGCGAAATCGCAAAAAGCGGGAGGAAAAGCAATGAAGAAGCAGGAATTGAACGACGTGCTGAGCAATAACACCTATCCGGGGCGCGGCATCTGTCTCGGCGTGGACGAAAGCGGCGAATATGCCGTGATTGTCTACTTTATCATGGGGCGCAGCGTCAACAGCCGCAACCGTATTTTTGAGGAGACGGACGACGGCATCATCACCAAGGCGCACGACGAAAGCCTGATGACCGACCCGCACCTGATTATCTACGCGCCTGTCCGTGCGCTGCCGGGCGGCGAATACACCATCGTCACCAACGGCGACCAGACCGACACGGTCTACGACTTCATGCAGAATGGGCAGACGTTCGAGGACGCGCTGCGTACCCGCACGTTCGAGGACGACCGCCCGAACTGGACGCCCCGCATCAGCGGCTTGGTGCGCGTCGCGGACGGCAAGGCATCCTACAAGCTGTCCATCATCAAGTCCGACGACGGCGACGAGAACAGCGTCCTGCGCTATTTCTATGAGTACGCGCAGCCCAAGGCGGGCGAGGGACATTTCATCCACACCTACCAATGCGACGGCAATCCGATTCCGTCCTTCGCGGGCGAACCGGAGAAGGTGGCGCTGCACGGCGATATTGAGCAGCTGGCGCTGGATACATGGATGAATCTGAATGAGGACAACAAGGTGTCGCTGCACGTTTCCTATATCAGCTTGGCGGACGGCAGCAGCGATACCATCATCATCAACAAGCATGATCAGGAGGAAGAGGCATGAAAGAGCTGGAATTGAAGTACGGCTGCAACCCGAATCAGAAGCCGTCGCGGATTTATATGGAGCAGGGCGAACTGCCCCTGACCGTGCTGAACGGCAAACCCGGCTACATCAACTTCCTTGACGCGCTCAACGGCTGGCAGCTGGTCAGCGAACTCAAGCGCGCGACGGGTCTGCCCGCGGCGACGTCGTTCAAGCATGTCAGCCCGGCGGGCGCGGCGGTGGGTCTGCCGCTGAATGATACCCTGCGCAAGATTTATTTCGTGGGTGAACAGGAACTGTCGCCCTTGGCGTGCGCCTATGCCCGTGCGCGCGGCGCAGACCGCATGTCCTCCTTCGGCGACTGGATTGCCCTGAGCGACGTGTGCGACGAAAGCACCGCGCGGCTGATTAAGCCCGAAGTGTCCGACGGCATCATCGCCCCTGGCTACACCGACGAGGCGCTGGCGCTGCTGAAAATGAAGAAGAAGGGCAATTACAATATTGTTCAGATTGACCCTTCCTACCGTCCCGCGCCCATTGAGCACAAGCAGGTGTTCGGCATCACGTTCGAGCAGGGGCGCAATGAATTTGTGATTGATGAAAATCTGCTGAACGACATCGTGACCACGAATCACGACCTGCCGGCGGATGCCAAGCGCGACCTGATTGTGGCGCTGATTGTGCTCAAATACACGCAATCGAATTCCGTCTGCTACGCCAAGGACGGTCAGGCGATTGGCATCGGCGCGGGTCAGCAGAGCCGCATCCACTGCACGCGTCTGGCAGGGCAGAAGGCGGATAACTGGCTGCTGCGGCAGCATCCGCGTGTGCTGGCACTGCCGTTCGTGGAGAAAATCGCCCGTGCCGACCGCGACAACACGATTGACGTGTTCATCTCCGACGAGCCGGACGAGGTGCTGGCGGACGGCCGCTGGCAGCGCTTCTTTACCGAGCGCCCCGAACCGCTGACGAAGGAAGAAAAGCGCGCGTGGCTGAATCAGCAGACGGGCGTTGCGCTGGGCAGCGACGCGTTCTTCCCGTTTGGCGACAACATCGAGCGTGCGCACCGCTCCGGCGTGACCTACGTCGCCCAGCCCGGCGGTTCGATTCGCGATGATAACGTGATTGACGCTTGCAACCTGTACAATATGGTCATGTGCTTCACGCATATGCGCCTGTTCCACCATTGATTGCATTCAGAAAGGTCAGGGAAGCAAGATGAAGGTACTCATCGTCGGCGGCGGCGGACGCGAACACGCCATCGCGCTGAAAATCAAGGAAAACCCGGAAGTGACGGCGCTGTACGCCGCGCCCGGCAACGGCGGCATCGCGCAGATTGCGACCTGCCTGCCCTTCAAGGCGACGGACGTGGACGGCATCGTCCGCTGGGCGGCGGAGAACAAGGTGGATTTCGTCATCGTCGCGCCGGACGACCCGCTGTGCCTCGGCATGGTGGATGCGCTGGCGGAGCAGGGGATTCCCGCGTTCGGCCCGCGCAAGAATGCCGCGATTATCGAGGGCAGCAAAGTGTTCTCGAAGAACCTGATGAAGAAGTACGGCATTCCGACGGCGGCGTATGAGACGTTTGACGATTATGACGCGGCGGTCAAGTATTTGCAGACGGCGGATATGCCCATCGTCGTCAAGGCGGATGGTCTGGCGCTCGGCAAGGGCGTGCTCATCTGCCCCGACCGCGAAAACGCCGTGGAAGCCGTCGCGTCCATGATGAAGGAAGCGAAGTTCGGCGCGTCCGGCGCGCGGGTCGTCATCGAGGAGTTCCTGACCGGCCCGGAAGTCAGCGTGCTGGCATTCACGGACGGCAAAACGGTCAAGCCGATGGTGTCCAGCATGGATCACAAGCGCGCGCTTGACCACGACGAGGGGCTCAACACCGGCGGCATGGGGACGATTGCCCCCAATCCCTGCTACACGCCCGAACTGGCGCAGCGCTGCATGGACGAAATCTTCCTGCCGACGATTGCTGCCATGAACGCCGAGGGGCGCACCTTCACGGGCTGCCTGTATTTCGGTCTGATGATGACGCCCAAAGGCCCGAAGGTTATCGAATACAACTGCCGTTTCGGCGATCCGGAGACGCAGGTGGTGCTGCCGCTGCTGAAAAGCGACCTGCTGACCATCATGCGCGCGACGGTGGACGGTACGCTGGCGGATACACCCGTTGAATTCGCGTCCGGCGCGGCGTGCTGCGTCGTACTGGCATCCGGCGGCTACCCGGTCAGCTACAAGAGCGGCTACCCGATTTCCGGCTTGGATGAAGCAGGCAAAACCGCGACCGTCTTCCATGCGGGTACGAAGCTGGTCGATGGGCAGATTGTCACCGCGGGCGGACGCGTTCTGGGCGTCACCGCGACGGCGAATACGCTCGAAGCTGCGATTGACAAAGCGTATCAGGCGGCGGACAAAATCACCTTCACCGACATGCACATGCGCCGCGACATTGGTCAGCGCGCCTTGGCATCACGAAAGGAGAGCCATTCATGAGCGTCAAACGCATTTATGTGGAAAAGAAAGCCCCCTACGCGGTGGAGGCGAAGCAGCTCCTGTGGGAGATTCGCCATATCCTGCAAATCAAGACGGTCACGGGTCTGCGCCTGCTGAACCGCTATGATGTCGAGGGTGTCGACGACGCGCTGTACCAGAAGTGCCTGCCGGTCGTGTTCTCCGAACCGCAGGTGGATGTGACGTACACGGAACTTCCGCATGGCGCGAAGGCGGTTTTTGCGGTGGAGTACCTGCCGGGTCAGTATGACCAGCGCGCGGCGTCCTGCGAGGAGTGCATCCAGCTGGTGGGGCAGTGCGCCCGCCCGACGGTGCGCAGTGCGCGTGTGTATCTGCTGGACGGCGATTTCACGGCGGATGAGCTGGCGCGCGTGAAGAAGCACGTCATCAACCCCGTGGAGGCGCGCGAAGCCGACTTGGGCGCGAAGACGACGCTCCAGCAGCAGTACGACACGCCCGACCATGTGGAGACGCTGACGGGCTTCACGGCGATGAATGCCGATGAGGTGGATGCGTTCGTCAAGAAATATGGCTTGGCGATGGATGACGACGACCTTGCGTTCTGCCGGGATTATTTCGCGTCCGAGCACCGTGACCCGACGCTGACCGAAATCCGCATGATTGACACCTACTGGTCGGATCACTGCCGTCACACGACGTTCCTGACGACCCTTGATGCGGTGGATGTGCGCAAAGCGGCGGTCGAGAAGGCGTTCCAGCGATATTTGGCGGCGCGCAAAACCGTCTACGGCGACCGCGAGCGCCCCATGAACCTGATGGACATCGCGACCATCGGCGGCAAGTACCTGAAGAAAATCGGGCAGACCCCCAACATTGACGTGAGCGAGGAAATCAACGCCTGCTCCATCAAGATTGATGTGGATGTGGACGGCGTGAAAGAGCCGTGGCTGCTCATGTTCAAGAACGAGACGCACAACCATCCCACGGAGATTGAGCCCTTCGGCGGCGCGGCGACCTGCATCGGCGGCGCGATTCGCGACCCGCTGTCCGGGCGCACCTATGTCTATCAGGCAATGCGCGTGACCGGCGCGGCAGACCCGCTCGTTCCGGTCAGCCAGACCATGCCGGGAAAATTGCCCCAGCGCAAGCTCGTCACCACGGCGGCGGCGGGCTATTCCTCCTATGGCAACCAGATTGGGCTGGCGACGGGGCTGGTGGATGAAATGTACCATCCGGGCTATGCCGCCAAGCGTCTGGAGATCGGTGCGGTGGTCGGCGCTGCGCCGGAGAAGAACGTCCGCCGCGAAGTGCCTGCCCCCGGCGACAAGATTGTCCTGCTTGGCGGGCGCACCGGGCGCGACGGCTGCGGCGGCGCAACGGGTTCGTCCAAGTCCCATAAGCTGGAATCCATCGAAACGTGCGGCGCGGAGGTGCAGAAGGGCAATGCCCCGACCGAACGCAAGCTCCAGCGCCTCTTCCGCGACGGCGAAGTCACCCGGCTCATCAAGCGCTGCAACGACTTCGGTGCGGGCGGCGTGTCCGTGGCAATCGGCGAACTGGCGGACGGCCTGCTGATTGACTTGGACAAAGTGCCGAAGAAGTACGACGGTCTGGACGGCACGGAGCTGGCGATTTCCGAATCGCAGGAGCGGATGGCGGTTGTGCTTGCGCCGGAGGATGTTGACGCGTTCCTTGCGGCGGCAAACCGCGAGAACCTTGAAGCGACCGTCGTGGCGGAAGTGACCGCCGAACCCCGTCTGCGCATGACGTGGAAGGGCGTGACGATTGTCGATTTGTCCCGCGAGTTCCTCAATTCCAACGGCGCGGAGAAGCACACGACTGCGTCTGTCCCGGATGATGATGTCAAGCCCTACGAGTTTGCGGGCGATACGGTGACGGAGAAGCTGGCGGATATGCTCGGCAACCTCAATATCTGCTCCAAGCAGGGCTTGAGCGAGCGGTTCGATTCTACCATCGGCGCGGCGACGGTCTTGATGCCTTTCGGCGGCAAATATCAGCTGACCCCGAACCAGACGATGGTTGCAAAGCTGCCGGTTCTGCACGGCACGACGGACACCGTGTCCGGCATGGCGTACGGGATGCACCCGGAAATCCTGTCGCAGTCGCCGTATGAGGGCAGCTATCTGGCGGTCATCGAGAGCGTGACGAAGCTGGTCTGCGCGGGCTTTGACTACAAGCAGGCGTATTTGACTTTCCAGGAATATTTCGAGCGCATGGGCACGGATCCGACGCGCTGGGGCAAGCCGTTCGCGGCGCTGCTGGGCGCGCTGGATGCGCAGCTGGATTTGAACATCGCGGCGATTGGCGGCAAGGACTCCATGTCCGGCACGTTCGAGAAGATGGACGTTCCGCCGACGCTCTGCTCCTTCGCGATTGCCCCCGGCAAGGCGAGCGAGGTCATTTCGCCCGAATTCAAGGAAGCGGGGCACTCCATCCGCCTTGTCTCCTGCGACCCGCACGATACCGCCGCGCTGACCGCGAATTATGATGCCGTTCTGTCCGCCATTCGCGCGGGCAAGGTGGTTTCCGCGTGGGCGCTGGGTCTGGGCGGTGTGGCGGAAGGCCTGTTCAAAATGGGAATTGGCAATCAGATTGGCACGCGTATCGACGATGATTACGACGGCAATCTCTTCGCGCAGCAGATCGGCGCGATGCTGCTGGAATGCACCGAAGATATCGACCTCGGCGTGAAGGTGGGCGACACCGTGCCGGAGTTGGTGCTGGAGTACGAGGGCGAGCGCATTGATTTGACCGCCATGCAGGAAATCTACGAGGGCAAGCTGGACAAGGTGTTCTCCTACCGCGGTCACACCGGCGAAACGACGGAGAAGTTCTCCTATTCGGCGGAAACCTACCCCGTGCCCGCCGTCAAGACGGTCAAGCCGCTGGCGTTCATCCCGGTTTTCCCCGGCACGAACTGCGAGTACGACACCGCGCGGGCGGTCGAGCGCGCAGGCGGCGCGGCGGAAATCCTCGTCATCAACAACCTGACGCCTGAAGCCATTACGCAGTCGATTGCCGAGGCCAGCCGCATGATTGCGCGCAGCCAGATGATCGTCCTGCCCGGCGGCTTCTCCGGCGGCGACGAACCCGACGGCTCGGCGAAATTCATCACGGCGTTCTTCCGCAATCCTGCCATGAAGGACGCGGTGCATGATTTGCTCCAGCGCCGCGACGGCCTGATGCTGGGCATTTGCAACGGCTTCCAGGCGCTGATTAAGCTGGGACTTGTGCCGTATGGCGAAATCATCGACACGTCCGATCAGTGCCCGACGCTGACATTCAACGAAATCGGCCGTCACCAGTCGATGCTCGTCCGTACGCGCATTGCGTCGAATAAATCCCCGTGGCTGTCCCGCTGCAAGGTGGATGACATTCACACGGTCGCCATCAGCCACGGCGAAGGTCGGTTTGTCGGCCCGGAAGCGCTGATTCGTCAGCTTGCGGCGAACGGGCAGATTGCCACGCAGTATGTGGATTTGTCCGGCGCGCCGTCGATGGATATGCGTTTCAACCCCAACGCCAGCTATTTCGCCATCGAGGGCATCACCAGCCCGGACGGCCGCGTGCTGGGCAAGATGGGTCACACCGAGCGCAGCGGCGAAAATCTCTACAAGAATGTACCCGGCGACAAGTATCAGCCGCTGTTTGAGGGCGGCGTGGACTACTTCCGCCTGTGATACTATTTCCTGCATTCGTCTGCGTCGCCTGCTCGTGCCTTTTCCATTCTGTCGTCCGCTCGTTCCACTTAGCGTAGCGCTGCTACGCTGCGTTTCACTCCCGTTAGCCAGAATGAAAAATTCACTTCGCATCTCGGCGCATTCTCATTTGGAAATAGTATAAACTGCAGCCCTCCTGTTGCCTTTTGCCGCAAAATCTGCTATGATAGAGGGCAAACGGCGGCAGGAGGGAATCACCATGCTTTTGACGGATTTTGATGCGTCGCGCCAAGCAGTCATCAACCCCGATATGCTCTTTTCGCCTGTGCCGGATTTGCCGGAGACGGCCGTCAGCTGCTTTTCGCACGTCACGTTCGAGCGGATGCTGGATATGGTGGCGGATGTGCGCGTGCTTGCCGAACTCGGCGACGCAAACGCGAAATACCCCATTTACCGCGGTTTGTGGCAGGGGACGCCGCTGACGTTTGCGCTGGCGATGGTCGGCGCGCCGTCCTGCGTGGCGATGCTGGAAGAGCTGCACGCGCTGGGTGCGAAGCGGTTCGTCGTATTCGGCAACTGCGGCGTGCTGAATCAGCAGATTCGCGACTGCGGCATCATCATCCCGACCGCCGCCATGCGCGACGAAGGCACGAGCTTCCACTACGCGCCGCCGTCGGACGAGATTCCGGCGAATCCGAAGTACCGCGGGGCGTTCGAGGCGATTCTGCGAGAAACGGGCGTGGACTTCACCGAAGGCAAAGTGTGGACGACGGACGCCTTCTACCGCGAAACCCGCGGGAAGGTGGCACTGCGCAAGGCACAGGGGTGCGTCTGCGTGGATATGGAGTGCTCGGCGCTGATGGCGCTGGCACAGTTCCGTGGAATCGACGTGTTCGAGTTTTTCTACGCGGGCGATAACCTTGACCGCGAGCAGTGGGATCCGCGCAGCCTGTCCACCCATGCCAAGCTGGATGAAAAAGACCGTGCGGCGTATCTGGCGCTGGAATTGGCGCGGAAAATCACCCTTTGAAATGAAATCGGAGGAAAGCATTATGCCTCATGACAGCTATATCAGCCCATTTTCGACCCGCTATGCCAGCAAGGAGATGCAGTTCATCTTCTCCGAGGACAACAAGTTCCGCACTTGGCGGAAGCTGTGGATTGCGTTGGCGAAGGCAGAAAAGAAGCAGGGGCTGGACATCACTGACGAGCAGATTGCCGAGCTGGAAGCCCACGCGGAGGACATCAACTACGACGATGCGCAGCGCCGCGAGAAGGAGTGCCGCCACGACGTGATGAGCCACGTCTACGCGTACGGTCTGCAGTGCCCGAAGGCGGCGGGCATCATCCATCTGGGCGCGACGTCGTGCTATGTGGGTGACAACACCGATGTGATTATCATGCGCGAGGGCCTACAGGTCGTGCGGCGCAAGCTGCTCAATGTCATGAACCTGCTGGCGAATTTCGCGGATAAGTACAAGAACATGCCTGCGCTGGCGTACACGCATTTGCAGCCTGCCCAATTGACGACGGTCGGCAAGCGCGCGACGCTGTGGCTGAATGAATTGTACATGGACTATTGCGAGCTGGAACACCGCCTGTCCTCCTTGGCGCTGCTGGGCAGCAAGGGTACCACGGGCACACAGGCGTCCTTCATGGAGCTGTTTGGCGGCGACAGCGCGAAAATCAAGGCGGTCGAGCAGGATATTGCCGCGTCGATGGGCTTTGACAAGGTCGTGCCGGTGTCCGGGCAGACGTACTCCCGCAAGATGGACTATCAGGTGGTTTCCGTGCTGAGCGGCATTGCGCAGTCCGCAAGCAAGTTCGCCTATGACCTGCGTCTGCTGGCAAATTTCAAGGAGATGGAGGAGCCGTTCGAGAAGAGCCAAATCGGCTCGTCTGCCATGCCCTACAAGCGCAACCCCATGCGCTGCGAGCGCATCAACGCCTTGGCGCGCTACGTCTGTGTCGATACGCTGAACACGGCAATGACGTCCTCCCTGCAATTCTTCGAGCGCACGCTGGATGACTCCGCGAACAAGCGCATTGCCGTTGCGGAGGCGTTCCTCGGTGTGGATGCTATCCTGAACATCATGATGAACGTCTGTGATGGGCTGGTGGTGTACGACAAGGTTGTGCGCGCGCGCGTGATGAACGAGCTGCCGTTTATGGCGACGGAAAACATCATGATGGACGCGGTGAAGAAGGGCGGCAATCGTCAGGAGCTGCATGAGAAGCTGCGCGTGCATTCGCAGGCGGCGGCGCGCGTGGTCAAGGAAGAGGGCGGCAAGAACGACCTCATCGACCGTATTTGCGCTGACCCGGCGTTCATGATTACCCGCGAAGAAGTGGAAGCGATTCTGCGTCCCGAGCAGTTCACGGGCCGAAGCTGCGAGCAGGTGGAAGAGTACCTGCGCGACGTGATTCGTCCGCTGCTGGCGGAAAATGCAGATTTGCTGGGCGAGAAGCAGGAATTGAGCGTCTGAACATCGAATATTTCATCCGAAGCCCTGCTTGCGGGGCGGAAACGGCGATAACGCCGATATGAATGAAAGGAACTGTTATGCCTTACATAGAAACGACCTCTAACGTGTCCATCCCCGGACGAAAAGAGCAGGTCATCAAGGATCGCATGGGCGATGCCATTGAGAAAATCCCCGGCAAGACGGAAAGCTGGCTGATGCTGTCTTTCCGCGACAATGCCGCAATGTACTTCAAGGGCACGGACGCCCCCTGCGCCATCTGCCAAGTGAAGCTCTTCGGCGGATCTGCGACGGAGGAGGATTACGCCGCGCTGACCGAGGCGCTGACGGACATCCTGCGCGAAGAACTGGACATTGACAGCGACCGCATCTATGTGACGTATGAAGAAATCGGCTTCTGGGGCTGGAACGGCGGCAATCTGTAATCATTTTCGCCTTGAAGAGGGCACGGTAATTTGGGGAAAGGGGAAAGTATGCCGTCAAAGCGGCTGCGTTTCCCTTTTTTCATGTTTTTTCCGCCCATCGGGAAGAAAGCAGCTGCTTCATTCGTTATCTGCACTGTGGGGTGTTCTGAATGTTCACGGATGCTTCACGGAAAATTTGTGAAAAGGCATTCATATTCGCGGCAATTTGTTGTATAATGGAGAAGCAGAACGCATGAAATCATTCAAGATGCTAAAGGAGGCGGAGCTGGCGTGACAACGTTCTTGCAGACGCTGGAGACCTTTTTCTGGAACGTGCTGAACCGCCCCGGTCTTTCCGATATTGCGGATATTCTCATCGTTGCCATTATTATCTATGAACTGCTGATGCTCACCCGCGACACGCGGGGCAGCGCCGTTTTGAAGGGGCTTGCCATGCTGCTGCTCATCGTCGGCATCAGCAACCTCTTCGGGCTGACGGCACTGAACTGGCTGCTGATGAGCGTGGTGAACAACGGCGCGCTGGTGCTGGTCATCCTCTTTCAGCCGGAACTGCGCAAGGCATTGGAGCAGATTGGCCGCGGCGCGCGCATTGAGACGAAGCGGCGCGACACCGATAAAGATGAAGCGACGCGCATTATCGACGAAATCATCCGCTGCCTGCAGGATTTGAGCCGCCGCCATGTGGGGGCGCTGATTGTCTTTGAGCAGAAAACAGGCCTGCAGGACATCATCGAGAACGGCATCGGCATCGACGCGCGGATCACCTCCGGCTTGCTGGAAAACATCTTCGAGCCGAACACGCCCCTGCATGACGGCGCCGTCGTCATCCGCGGCGAACGTGTGATGAGCGCGGCGAGCATCCTCACGCTGACGGAAGCCAGCGGCATCAGCCATGACCTCGGCACGCGCCACCGCGCCGCTATCGGCGTGTCCGAAACGACGGACGCGATTGTGCTGATTGTCTCCGAGGAAACGGGCATCATCTCGATGGCGAAGGGCGGCAAGCTCACCCGCCACCTTGACGCGAAGTCGCTGCGGACGATTCTGGAGGGCATCTATGTCCGCAAGCCGCATCAGCGTCTGCTGTCCATGCTCGTGCGCCGCAAGGGAAAGGAGGGTGCCAAATGACGCAGACCCCTTCCGCAAAGCCGCAGAAGAAGCGTGATCCGCGCCTGACGATGTTGCTGGATGGTCTCAAGCGGATTTTCATCCACAATTGGCCGACAAAGCTGCTCGCGCTCCTGCTGGCCATCATTCTCTGGGGCGGGCTGATTACCCAAGACCCGACGCTCACGCGCGAAAAGCACTTCTCCAGTGTCAGCGTGTCTGTTTCGGGCGAAGAATCCGTCAAGCGCAACGGCTTCATTGTCACCAGCGATTTGACCAGCCTCCTTGGTGACGTCTCCCTTACCGCCGACGTGCCGCAGATGCAGTACGCCAACGCCAAGGCGACGAACTACAACGTCCGCATTGACCTCTCCCGCATTTCGTCGGCGGGGAAGCAGGAAATCCGCATTCTGTCCACCAATTCCAGCACTTACGGCACGGTTTCTTCGATTCAGCCGTCTACCGTGACGATTGATGTGGAAGAGTACATCACCCGCTTCCGCATCCCCGTGTCCGTGCAGACGGTCGGGAGCGCGCCGGAGGGCTACTACGCGGGTGCGGCGACGCTCGACCCGCCGACGGTGACGATCAGCGGCCCGAAGTCGATGGTGGACAAAATCGTCCGCGCCGAAGTCGTGCTGGAGCTGAACAACCTGCCCCAGCGCGAGGGCACGATTCGCAAGGCGCTGGCGTATACGCTGCTGGACGAGAACAACAACGCGATTGAAAGCGACCTGCTCGAAGTGACGAGCGAATCGGTGCTGCTGGACAGCGTGATTGTGGAGCAGACCATGTACGCCATGAAAACGCTCGAACTTTCCCAGACCGGGCTGATTCAAGGCACACCGAAGGAAGGCTACGAAATCAAAAAAATCAGCATGACGCCGGAGAACATCACGGTGGCGGGCTGGTCAAGCGAGATGACGGAAATCGACGCGCTGTTTACGGATGCAACCATCGACGTGTCCGGCTTGTCCGATTCGGTCAAGCAGCGCGTCCGATTGAGCAGCGTGCCAGAACTGAAATACGTCAGCGCCACCTACGTCAACGTGACGATTGAAATCGGGCCGGTGCTGAAGTCGAAGAGTTTCACGAATCTGCCGATTCAGATTGAAGGCTTGGAAGCGGGCTACAACGCCTCCATGAGCCGCGTGAATGCCTCGGTGATGATTACCGCGCCGCAAAACTGGCTGAACGCGCTGCAAAGCCGCGATATTCGGCTGGTATGCGATGCGTCCGGGCTTGCGCCGGGGACGTACAGTCTGCCCGTGCTCTGCCGCATTGATGCGGACGAGGATGAGGAAATCTCGGTCGAGGTCGTGCCGGGAAATGTGAGCGTTACGATAACCGTAGAGTAACACTATTTCCAAATGAGAATGCGCTAAGATGCGCTGCGAAGGCAGAAAATAGTGGAGGAGGATGACCATTGTGGGCAGTTTCATCAACGCGCTGTTCAATTTCCTGCTGGGGTGGATTCGCGGGACAGCGCAGTGGCTCTGGAATATGGTGACGAGCGACAGCCACGGCGGTCTGCTTGGCTGGGCGATGCGCAACTGGCTGCCGCTGGTCATCCTCCTGTGCATTTTCGGCGTCGTGATGGACTTTCTGGTCTACCTGATCCGCTGGCAGCCGTACCGTGTCTGGGGAAACTTCTGGACACGCTTTCTGCCTAAGCGCGCGCGCCGCACGCCGACGGGCCGCCACCTGATTTATGCTGACGGCACAATGATCGAAGAGGAGCAGGTGGTGCAGCACAAGCCGAAGTCCGCGCCCAAGCGAGAAGGCACCGCGGCGACGCGCCGCAAGCGGGTGATTCCTGCACGGCGCGCACATTTCGGCACAACGCAGACGGAGCTGACCCCGCCGCCGCTGACAATCGCGCAGGACAAAAATCAATATCATGACAATATACCGGGGGGACAGGCATGACCGAGCTTCCACAGGCGTTTTTATCCCAAATGGCGGCACAGCTGAAAGGCGAAATGGCCGCCTTTTTGCGTACATATGACGAGCCGTATCAGCGCGGTCTGCGCGTGAATCCGTGGAAGCGCCCGACGCTGCTGCCGGATGACTGCAGCGAAGGAATCCCGTGGGAGGAAAACGGCCATTACCTCGCGCTGACCTCGACCGCCGGCGCGGACGTGCTGCATGAAGCGGGCGCGTGGTACTTGCAGGAGCCGAGCGCGATGCTGCCCGCCGCCGTGCTGAACGCGCAGCCGGGGGAGCATGTACTGGACTTGTGCGCCGCGCCGGGTGGAAAATCAACGCAGAGCGGCTTGCGTATGGGCGGACAGGGCGTGCTGGTGTGCAATGAGCCCGTCTGGGAGCGCGCGAAAATCCTCTCGCAGAATATCGAGCGCATGGGCATCCCGAACGCCCTCGTCGTCAGCGCCTATCCCGACCAATTGGCGCAGCGCTGGCCAGAGGCATTCGACGCGATTCAGGTGGATGCACCCTGTTCCGGCGAAGGCATGTTCCGCCGTCATCCGGAAACACGCGCGGAATGGTCGCCCGAAAGCCCCGCCGGATGCGCCAAGCGGCAGGCGGAAATCCTCGACCGCGCGGCGGAAATGCTTCGTCCCGGCGGACGCATGGTCTATTCCACCTGCACAATGAACCGCACGGAAAACGAGGATACGGTGGATGCGTTCCTGTCGCGCCACGCGGATTTCTCGCTGAAAGCCTTCTCCCTGCCCGGAGCAGATGCGCCAGACGGGATGCTGACGTGCTATCCGCACCGCATGAAAGGCGAGGGGCACTTTGTCGCCCTCCTGCGCAAGCACGGCGACGCACCCTGTAATTGGCAGAAAGCGCCAGAGAAGGATGCGCCGAGCAAGGACGCATTGCAAGCCTTGCGCGCCTTCTGCCCGACGGCAAACGCGAATGTGATGCGCACCGGCAGCGGCAAGCCCGGACGCAGCCGCGACGAATCGGTGACGCTGAGCTGCTTGCCCGACCGTCCGGTCTGCGACGGCATTCAGGTCGTCCGCTGCGGCTTGCAATTGGGGACGGTGCAGAAGAAGCTGTTTGTGCCCGACCATGCGTGGGCAATGAGTATCTTTCCGCCGGATGTGCCGCGTGTGGCACTGTCGCGGGAGGATGCGCGCCGCTATCAGGCGGGTGAGACGCTTCCGGCGGATGGAAAAGGCTGGGCACTTGCGTGCTGCGACGCTATTCCGCTGGGCTGGGGCAAAATCTCCGACGGGCAGATGAAGAACCACTATCCCAAGGGATTACGCCGCCCGCTTCGCTGATTGCAGCACGGCGGCGTTCCAAATCACGCGCACAAGGCTGCCTGCCAGCATCGCCAGCACCGCGCCGAAAATCCGCACGCTCGGCATCGGACAGAAGATACTCATCACTACCAGCGTCAGCGCGGAGGAAACAATGGTACCCGGCATCGCGCGCCGCTGAACGCCCAAGCCCGTCACCAGCCCGAACTGCACCTGCTGGATAGCAAACAGCATCGACAGCGGGGAGAGCGCCATCAGCACACCCGTCAGCGCCGGTTCGCCATAGAGCAGCATCGAAATCGGCTGCGCGAAGAGAAACAGCACGCACGAGGACAGGCAGCCAATCAGCCCC
>ENA-ORNQ01001586-ORNQ01001586.1-human-gut-metagenome-genome-assembly--contig:-NODE-1586-length-17421-cov-3.012553_pt1 | contig 17421 bp, 9 predicted proteins | sample MGYA00242116_ERZ509024 | MGnify/ENA primary metagenome ERZ509024 (study PRJEB26280, sample SAMEA2338697) | human gut metagenome | biome: human gut; feature: human-associated habitat; material: faeces...
CCGGCGATTTGGACTATGTACGTAAAATGTGGCTTGTATTGACTAGTCATCTGGCATGGGAAAAATTGAATTATGACCCTGATAATGACGGGCTGTATGATGCTTATTGCTGTATTTGGGCCAGTGATGCACTTTATTATAACAGTGGAGCTGTAACTCATTCGTCAGCGTATAACTATCGTGCTAATAAATTGGCCGCTATGCTGGCTGAAAAGATAGGGGAAGATGCTACTCCCTATGAAAAAGAGGCGGATAAGATATTGAAAGCGATGAATGAAAGGCTTTGGATAAAAGATAAAGGGCATTGGGCCGAGTTTCAAGATTTCATGGGGCATAAGCGTTTACATGAAAGCGCTGGTTTGTGGACTATCTATCACGCGATAGATAGTGAAACAGCCGATCCTTTCCAGGCTTATCAGGCAACCCGGTATGTCGATACCTCTATTCCGCATATTCCGGTATTTGCAGATGGGTTGGATCGTGATTATGAAACATTATCCACTACGAACTGGATGCCTTATGTGTGGAGTGTGAATAATGTGGCGTTTGCCGAGGTGATGCATACTGCGCTTGCTTTTTTTCAGGCAGGGCGTGGAGACGATGGTTTTAATTTGTTGAAAGGTTCTATTCTGGATGGGATGTACCTTGGGAAAAGTCCTGGCAATTTCGGACAAATAAGTTTGTATGATGCTGTTCGCCGGGAAACTTACCGTGATTTTGCAGACCAAATAGGTATAACATCCCGCACTTTGATACAGGGCTTGTATGGCGTTTCGCCGGATGCTCTGAATGGAAAATTGGTGATCCGCCCGGGATTTCCTATGGCGTGGGATAAGGCGTCTATGTCAATGGCTGATTTAGCTTATGAATTCTTACGTAAGGGTGATATGGATATTTATAATGTGACACAACGTTTCAAAGAACCATTGGCCTTGACGTTGCAAGTGAATGCAGTGAAGGATAAGATCCGTTTGGTAAAGGTGAATGGAAAAGCTGTGAAATGGAAGACGGAAGAAGCTGCGAATGGGTATCCTCTGATTGTTGTTTCTGTACCGGCTGTCACCAAAGCTGAAATCGAGATTCAATGGGAAGGTAATGTCTTACAACAGATTGCAAATGATGAAATTGTTACTACGCTGGAAGGACAGGTAGACTTGAACGCTCCTCAGGGTATTTCGTTTCTTAAAGTATATGACCCGCAAAATGTTCTGGTAACGAAGAAGGTAAACACAACCAAGCTTTCGTCGAAAGTGAATAAAGATAAGAAAGGACATCATACTTTCTTTGTGTACACTCGTCAAGGGAATATGGAATGGTGGCAACCTGTCAATGTCTATGTCAATGTTCCTCAAGTCGTATACAATGGATTTGAAAATATTGAAACTGGTAAATGTCGTGTGGTAAACATGGATAAGCAGTTTAATTCTTCTGTAGCGGATATTTTTAAAAATGAGTATTTATCTCCACGTTCTCCTTATACAACTTTGCAGTTACCGACTCAGGGAATTGGAGAATGGTGCCATCCATTGCTGACTGCTGAAATTGATGATTCCGGCTTACGTAGCTTGGTGAAGGATAATATGTATAAAACTTCACTTGGTATTCCTTTCCGTGTAATGAAAGAAGGTAACAATATCGCTTACACTTCTTTATGGGATAATTATCCGGATATGGTGAAGGTTCCTCTCTCTGGAAAAGCTTCCCATGCTTATTTGTTGCTTGTAGGGAGCACCAATCATATGCAGTGCCGGATAGCCAACGGAATTGTACGTGTATATTATACAGATGGAACTTCAGAGGTGCTGGAATTGGTAAACCCTGATAATTGGTGTCCGATTGAGCAGGACTTTTATCTGGATGATTTTGCTTTTGATGCTCCCAGACCTCGCCCGTATCGGTTTCATTTAAAAACAGGAATCGTGAGTCGTGATTTGGGAAAGGCTTTGAAACTTCGCGGATCTGCCGACCGCAGATTTGAAGGTGGCGCCGGTGTCATGCTGGATATTCCGTTGGACAAGAATAAGACTCTGAAAGAACTGACATTGGAAACCGTTGCTAATGATGTAGTGATTGGATTGATGAGCGTAACATTACAATAACAGTCTTTATTCCGAAAATATAACTTGTTAAATTATAGTATTATGAAAAGAAAAATGCCATTTATTGCTGCATTGTCTATCTTATGTTGGGGATGTAGCAGCTATGATTACTCCGGCGATGATATCGTCGGGGTGAAAGCGGCAATCTCGGGAACAATCACGGAGGTTGTGGAGAAGTCCCGGACTGTTGGTACTACGTGGACTGATGGTGATCGTATAGGGGTAACTTGTGAAGATGATGTAAATATTTCCTATAAATATACAGGAAATTTATCTTCGTTTGCAGCATTTGACGAGAATCAGTCTATTTATTTCCTGGGAAAACAGGAACATGTATTGTCCGCCTATTATCCATTTACGGAGACTTCCGTTATGGTTGCCGATTGTATAACAGTGGAAACGACTTCGGATAAACAAACACAGGAAAAGCAAATGTCCATTGATTTTCTTTATGCGACTACGGAAGCCGGACGGAACAATCCGGATGTCAACTTTGCTTTTTCGCATCAGATGAGCAGGATTGATTTTTCTTTTGAAGGAAAAGACGGTTTGACGTTGGATGACATAACTTATACGTTGATTGGCTTGAAACTTAAAGGAACTTTCAATACAATAGACGGCACGACCGCTGTTGTCGAAGATGCACCGGCTTTGGCGTTATCTCAGAAGGTTATGGCCGGTGAAAATATGCGGACTTCATTGATTGTATTTCCTCAAAAAGTTTCAGAGGTTACTTTTGAGATAGAAATGGGCGGGAAATCTTTTATCAAGAAGATTGGTGAGATGGACCTGGTTCCCGGACACATACATCCGTACACTGTAATAATCAGTGAGAGGGATGAAACGATTTATGTAACTGTCGAATCTGGAGAAGTTCAGGGATGGGTTGAAGGAGATCGTCAGGAAATTAATACAAGTGACGGTAATACTATTACAGGAGTTGAACCAGGAGATGTACAATGGGATGGGGGAAATACTCAAACTATTGTGAGTCAGGGGGGCAGGTCAATAAGTATGGAGTTATATGATAATTAAACATTTAAAAGAAGAAATATTATGAGATATTGTAAATTCATTTTTGTAATTTATGTATTGCTCGGTTCTTTTCTGATGGTGGCATGTTCGCAGGATGAGGATGCCAAGCTGGCCGTCAATAGTAATATATTAAAGATTGAGGTGGTTGATTCCAGTATTCAACAAAATGGCAATGTAAGTCGTGCTGTCACTGATGTGACTTACAAGACAACTTTTTCGGACGGGGATGCGATTGGTATTTTTGCGGTAAATAGTGATAAGGAAGTTTTCATTAAAAATGTCCTTGCGACGTATAATGATGGAATATGGGGAATTGACGGAGGACGTCTTTCGTGTACGGAAGATTTGGAAACCGTGACTTTTTATGCGTATTATCCTTATAAGGAAAATATAACTATAGATATGACGAAGGAGGATCCGTTTGAAACGATTATGGGGAACTGGACTGTTGACACAGATCTGAGTGGTGACAGATATACAAATAATGATTTAATGACAGGGGAGGCTTCAGCAGACGGAAGTACAATAACTTTTGTAATGAATCATCGGATGGCCTTGATGGTAGCCGAACTGCCTTCTGTTACTTATAATTTCACTAATGAGGTTTCTCCTGAACTGCCATCTTACAGTGTATCTTTGAGAGAGGTGAAATTTTCTATTGGTGAGCAGGTGATCATTCCTTATTATGATAAGGAAACAACGACTTACCGTGTTTTGGTAAATCCGACAAAAAAAGTAGAGCAAATAGGAGGAAGTTTTATCAGTTCAGTAGACAACGGGCTTAAAAAATACTCGATAGATGCGACAAAGTTGAAAGCCGGAGAGTATATTTATTGTGAGATAGACGGAGGACTGCAAACTGTGGATCATGAGTTGAAAGTGGGTGATCTGATATATTCTAATGGCGCGTTGGCTTCTGTTGACGATAATGCTCCTGTTAGCGATGATTGTGTAGGAGTCGTTTATTTTGTTGGTAATCCGATGCCTTCTGTGTTATATCCTTTTACAGAAGATAATGAATTTACTTATTCTGAACGTCAGGATGCATTATTGCGTGATCATCCGGGCTGTACCCATGGATTGGTTTTGGGGCTGAAAGAGAATACCAATATTGTTTTTGGGGAGAAAGATGAAATAAGAGTTTGGTATCGTACAGAGTTTGCCGAAAGAAATTCCTATATTGATTTAAGTCCGATGGGATGGGATGGATCGGCGTCTACCGGAACATTGAATGGTACGTCGAGGGATCAGCGATTAGGGTATAATCACACGGAAGTAATTAAAAAATATGCGGAAGCAAAGAATAAGTCACTTTTAGTGAATTCCTTGAATAACTATAATTTGGTTGCTCCGAGTATTTCTTCCGGTTGGTTTATTCCTTCTGTCGGTGATTTGAGGGCAATGGTAACTAATTGGGAAACGATGAATACGCAGTTGGGAAAAATAACAGGTAGTGACGGACTGAAAAATGACATGTATTATTGGTCGTCTACAGAGCGTAATAATACAAGTATATTTGGAGTACAGTTGACAAGCAGTGGAAGTACCAAAGTTGATGGATTGAAATACGACAGACCTGGAGTAAGCTCCCGATATGTATTTGCTTTCTGATATTTATTGAGGTAAGGAAATGATAGAGTTTTGAATAGGGTTAGTTTTATAAAAAGCGTGTATGTTCTTTGCGGAAAGCATACACGCCTTTCTTTTTTATTTGTTCAAGTCAGAACCGATATAGTAACCCGGATGAGTGGGCTGGTTGTAACCTATGTTCTGATGTGTAGCGCTTAAACGATATAAATGGTCGTCCATTAGAGGATGGAAACGATAGTCGGTTTCAAAATCAGTAGTAAAGATTCTTAGCTCTGTATCATTTTCATCAACGAAGATAACTTCTTCCCGCCAGTCTCCCCAAATATCGCCATAAAAACAGGCATTGTTTTTGGTTCCGCTGGCTGTTTTTACACCCCAATCGCTGCCATTGAACAAACGTCCGTCGGTATAGCTGTGAATAACGAGGTAATCAAGCATTTGCCTGTTTAATGATCCACTCCACCAGATTGTCATATTGTATGATGTATCACCACCTTTGGCTATAGGTGCCCTTTTACCTGTCAGTTCATTTCCTTTGCAGGAATACATGACACCGTCCGGTTCTGACGACCAATATTCACATCCGGGACTGTCCGGATCAACATCTGCGACCATACAACGTCCTACGTCCTTGCCGTTTCCGGGAATATAATGTAATATCCTGCCCGTTCTGGCATCCCGGAATTCTGTTCCAATATTTCCATACTCCTTGGGTTCTTCATGGCAGACTACTACTTGATACCCTTCCTGTGTAGGATCAAATTTGCCCAAATGCATGGCATCACCATGTCCTAATTTTGTGCTATATAGCCCTTTACCGTTATGGTCTATGACACATGCCCCATATAAGACTTCGTCTTTTCCGTCATCATCTATATCTCCGACTGCTAAATTATGATTACCTTGCCCTATATAATCCGAATAGTTGTCAGCTGTATCAAAATGCCATCGCTCTGTTATTTTGTTATCAGTAAAATCTAAAGCTACAATCTGGTAGTTCTTATAATATCCTCTGCACATGAGTAGGCTTGGAATTCCTTTTTGAGATCTGAAGTGTCCGACTCCCATCAGAAAACGATCCATCCTGTTTGCCCAATTATCTCCCCAATATGTCACCCATTTATTTTTTTCACCACGGTAGATATAGTCGGTTCGGGCTACTTCCTTTCCGGTTCTGCCTTCAATGATAGATAAGAATTCCGGCCCTGTGATAATTCTGCCATAAGTGGCACTTTGGGGAGCCCTGTCTACATAGTCGGTTATTCCATCTTGGTTGACATCGCCTATTTTCGTTCCGTCCCCGAAAACGGTACCTTCGGAGGTGCGGACTGCGATCTCCGCCTTGCCATCTCCATTCAGGTCATATACAATGAAGGGAGTATAATGAATACCTTGCCGGATATTAGAGCCTAAATCGATACGCCATAAAAATGTCCCGGTTGTTAGCTTGTATGCTTCTAACAGGCAACTTCCGGGAGTAATTCCAATTCCCGTGCTACCATTGTCAAGAGGTGACACTTCACGTTTCAGAACCAATTCATAATCTCCGTCGCCGTCTAAATCGCCAATAGCTGCATCCGAAGCTTTATATACTAAATCGGGATATGGCAGATTATTATTGTTTAATGGGACCGTCCGGTAGAAGTTCTGTGCCATTTCCGGAGTAAAGTTACATGAACATAAAATATTATTGGTATTTGCTTGTCGAACTTCGTATTTGAGAATCTTATTAATGTTTGCTGTTAAATCTTTGTAATTAGAACTATTGATAATCGGAGTTTTGTTTAGCTTTTGGAATTTATAGTTACCTTCTTTGCGGTAGATATCAAAACCAATATCGTCCGGATCGGTGGAAAGCCATCTCCAGCTGAGTAGTACGCCTTTTCTTTCTATTCTTTCTGTTTCTTTATTAGGAAAGATAGTGTTATAACTTGCCACCATAGCACGATTTCTTAGAAACTCAACAACTTGCATATTATTGTTATCACCATTATCAGACACGGGAGGTGGTGTTGGATTTTGGACTGAATTATCACTACAAGCTGTGACAAAACTAAAAAATGTAAGCGCATAAAATAAGTTTTTCATAATTATATTGTTATAAAGATTGAATATTTTCTTTCTACAAAGGAAGTGGATTGGGAGAGTATTCACCTGCAAATTTGTATATAAAGGATGCATTTTTATCCTTATATCAAACTATTGTTATTATGAACTATGATTGTTAATGCTGGAATTTGTCTGATAATTGAAGTAGAAAAGACAAAATTCTATTCTTTACGTACGATATTACAGCTCCTATGGTATAAAAAACAGTAGCTTTGCTGCTACATAATACTTAATATACAATGAAACGTATTAGCCTTCTTCTTTTTTTTATAGGATGTTTCCTCTTTTCTCTTTCGGCTACGAATTATTTTGTGGCTACTAATGGAAGCGATTCAAACAGTGGGACGATTGATAAGCCTTTTGCCACGTTGGGTAAAGCACAATCAAAAGTGATGGCAGGAGATACTGTATATATCCGGCAAGGTACATATCGAGTGACGGAAGCAGAGATAATGGAACATTATACTGCGGGAAGTACTACTTGGAGCCGGGTGTTTAAAATGTCAAAGAGTGGAACTGGACCGGACAACAGGAGGGGTATTAAAAACGGTTATACGCGGGGAACAAACAAAGAATACGGATTTGGATCTGCTGGAAATAAAAGAATCAGGAAATAGTACTTATGAAATCTTTCTTCGTGGTGGCGGACGTAAAGGAGAGATTGTGTTTACAAAATTTATAAAGAGGATGCGCTTTTTTGATACTGTAGAGAGCGTTTTATTTTAATTCGATATATGTACAAAAATAAGTCTGAATATGGAATATTGTATATAGATAAATAGTATTTGAATCCTTTGTATAGAACTCCATAAGAAAATCAATATCTCCATATCCTTTGCTTTGGGGCAAATGGAAACATGCGGTACTTTTGCAAAAAAGTAACGAGATATAGAAAATGATAAAGTCAGCATTTTTAATAGTAGCGACATGTTGCAGTCTGCAACTGTTTAGTCAGGAAAAATTTCCCGATGGTAAAATTATACCGGATTGGTTTTACAAAAATGAAAAAACTGATATAAATGGATTAGGAAAGAGTTTCTTGATTACCGACTATGGAGTAGTGAATGATAGTACACTGTTACAGACAGAGAAAATTCAGGCTGTTATAGATTTGGCGTCTAATAATGGAGGCGGAGTCATTGTTATACCTGAAGGTACTTATCTTAGTGGTGCGCTGTTCTTTAAGCCGGGAACACACTTGCATTTGGAAGAGAAAGCTATATTAAAAGGTAGTGACGATATTAGCAACTTTCCTGTAATAGAAACACGGATGGAGGGACAGAACCTAAAGTACTTTTCAGCTTTGATTAATGTTGATAAGGTAGATGGTTTCACCCTTTCCGGAAAAGGAAAAGTTGATGGAAACGGTGAACGATATTGGAAGTCATTTTGGTTGCGGCGGCGTGTTATTCCTAAATGTACTAATATGGATGAATTGCGTCCTCGTCTACTTCATATATCTCATAGCAATAATGTACAAGTTTCAGATGTGCGACTTGTTAATTCTCCGTTTTGGACAACTCACATTTATAAGTGTGATAGCGTAAAACTTTTGGATTTGCATATCTTTTCACCTTCTTCTCCTGTAAAGGCTCCAAGTACGGATGCAATCGATATTGATGCATGTAAAAATGTACTTGTCAAGGGATGCTATATGTCGGTTAATGATGACGCAATTGCATTAAAAGGCGGCAAAGGACCATGGGCTGATCAAAATCCCGATAATGGTGGCAATTGTGATATTATTATTGAAGACTGTACTTTTGGATTCTGTCACGGAGTGCTGACTTGCGGTAGCGAATCGATATATAATCATAATATAATTCTTCGACGCTGCAATCTGGACCAGGCTAAACGCCTGTTGTGGTTGAAAATGCGTCCGGATACTCCCCAACAATATAAGTACATCCTCGTTGAAGACATAAAAGGAAATGTCCGCAATTGTATCTTTATTGCTCCTTGGACACAGTTTTATGATTTGAAAGATCGCAAGGATATGCCAGTCTCGTATTCCAGCTATATTACAATGCGTAATATTCATCTGGATTGTGATTCCTTTTTTGCTGTAGAGAAATCAAAACAATATAAATTATCCAATTTCTGTTTTGACAATTTGACTATTACGGCTAAAAAAGATGTGAAGATAGATGAAGATATTATTGATGCATTGGTTATGAGAAAGGTTGAGATAAATAAAGTGAATTAAAAAAGAAGGGTAGAAAGACTGGAAAATCGTACATAGCCTGTAAAATCGTACAAAATAGGCGTGTGATGGGCTGTACACATATGAATTTACATAAGAAAGTCGAATTCTCCATATTCCTTTTCTTTAACTCTACCATGTAATGTGGTATCTTTGACATGTGCTTATTCAGTAAAATATTGAATCTAAAACTATAAAATACAATGAAATTCTGTAGAATTATTTTTTGTCTGTGGTTATTGGTCTGTTTCTTTCCAATAGGTATTCATGCAGATATACAACTTCCTTCTATATTATCAAATAATATGGTACTTCAGCAAAATGCGAAAGTACGTTTTTGGGGAAAAGCACGTCCCGGAGAAAAGATTTTGGTAAAGACTTCATGGGATCATAAGAAATACAAGGTGACTGCTTTAGCAAACGGTCATTGGGAACTGATGATACAAACACCGGCTGCTACTTCCGGACAATCTGTAATGTTGAAAGGTGATAATAAGATCCGGATCAATAATATATTAATAGGTGAAGTTTGGCTTTGTACGGGACAGTCAAATATGGAATTTCCCGTAGCCCGTAATCCGCAAGTGAAATGGAAAACAGGAATGTTGAATGAAGCGGAAGAAATGAAAGATGCTGATTTTCCGGAAATCCGCCTGTTTCATGTAGAGCATCAACTGGCACCTGATAGTGAGAAAGAAGATTGCGTTGGAAAGTGGGTGGTTTGTAATCCGGAGAATCTGAAAGACTTTTCTGCTGTAGGATTTGTCTTTGGACGTAAATTGTATAAAGAATTGAGTACACCGGTTGGATTGATTCAGTCTACTTGGGGAGGAACACATGCTGAATCTTGGACAAGTATGAAAGTGATGGAAAACAATCTGCTGTATGCTGATGTCTTAAAACAATATTCAAAAGAAAGGGTGAGTAGGGAAAAAGATAAGTGTAAGGTTCCGGCTACTTTGTGGAATGGCATGATTGCTCCTATAGTAGGGTACACTGTAAAAGGAAATATCTGGTATCAGGGAGAATCCAACTCTGTTCGTTATGAGAAATATCAGGAAGTATTTACTAACCTGATTAATAGTTGGCGGAAAGAATGGAATCAGCCGGATATGCCTTTCTATTTCGTACAGATTGCACCACATTACAAGCAACCGGCAGGTATTCGTGAAGCACAATTAAAAACATGGTTAAGTGGACTTGAAAATATTGGTATGGCAGTAGTGACGGATGCAGCCGATTCTACCGACATACATCCACGAAATAAAGTTGCACCGGGCGAACGGCTGGCAGCTTGGGCATTAGCAAAGCAATATGGTAAAAAGATTGTTTATTCAGGACCTCTCTACAAATCAATGAAAGTGAATGGGGGAGAAATTACATTAGATTTTGAATTTGCGGAAGGTGGCCTGCAGACACCCGGCAATGAACCGGTAAAAGGATTTTTTATTGCCGGCAATGATGCGCGGTTTTATCCGGCTGAAGCTGTAATTGATGGAAGTTTGATAACACTTTCTTCAACTTATGTCTCTGCACCTGTAGCTGTACGCTACGGTTATGGGACTTTCTTTAGAGTGAATCTGTTTAATAAAGCCGGACTTCCGGCAGTTCCTTTCCGTACGGATACTTTTTCTTCCGACACTTATTATCGTCTGTTTGCCGATTCGGAAATTCGTCGTTTTCCGGAAGCGTGGCAACTGGATCATGGAAAACGCCTGTATTTTGGTTATGCGCAAGGAGTAGGTTGTTGTGCGATGTTACAAGTTTGGAAGAAAACAGGAGACCGTAGGTACTTTGATTATGTAGAGGCATGGGCTGATTCTTTGGTAGACGACAAAGGAGAGATTCATTTATATAAGAAAGAAACCTATAATTTGGATTATATCAATTCCGGAAAAGTTCTGTTTGATTTGTACAATGAAACCAAAAAGGAGAAATATAAATTGGCTATCGAGAATTTGATAGATCAGCTAAAAAAGCAACCTCGTACAACAGATGGAGGTTTCTGGCATAAGAAAATATACCCTAATCAGATGTGGTTGGATGGATTGTATATGGCTTCTCCTTTTATGGCTAGATATGGAGCTGAATTTAATCGTCCGGAATGGATTGATGAGGCTGTTAAACAGTTCACTCTCTGCCATCAGCATACATACGATACCAAGACGGGACTTTATTATCATGCATGGAATGAGGACCGGAGCCAGCGCTGGGCTGATCCGGAAACTGGCCATTCTCCTAATTTCTGGGGACGTAGTATTGGTTGGTGGTTTATGGCTTTGGTAGATGCTTTGGAATATATTCCCCAAGATCATTCAGGCTATGCTGATATGATTAAATGGACGAAAGAATTAGCAGAAACTCTTTCAAAATACCAAGATAAAAATGGTTTATGGTATCAGGTAATTGACCAACCTTCACGTACCGGTAATTTCCAGGAAGCTTCTGTTACGGCGCAATGTATGTATGCCTATATGAAAGCTGTGAATAAAGGATACATTGATAGTCAGTATCGTGCTATTGCAGAAAAAGCCTTTAAGGGGCTGTGCAATAAACTGCTAATCTCAAATTCGGACGGAACATTGACATTGACAAGATGTTGCCAAGTGGGTGGATTAGGCGGTAAGCCTTATCGTGACGGTAGTTTTGAGTATTATATAGGAGAGAAAATGAGAGATAATGATGCTAAAGCAACAGGACCTTTCATTATGGGATGTATTGAACTGAACAAATAATATAGAAATAGAAATGATAGGAAATTTTCGACTACAGTTTCAATTAATGAACAAATAAAATGTAATACCATGAAAAAAGAACAAATTATCAAATCGATGTTATTTTTAATTATTCCTTTGCTTGCTATCTCATGTGATGGTAATGGCCTTATGGAATATGAAGAGACTGCATTGATGCAAGGAGATGTGCAGCAAGGACTGTTAAATGATGGGACAAGTGATAATACATGTATGGTTAATCTGAATTTATTCACAAAACCTTATTTTGATTATCAGTATAATACGGGTGATCATGTAGATGAGTGTTTTGTATATATTGATAATCAGGAAGATCTTACTAGATGCCTTTATCCACAAAGTGGAAAGAATGTAAAAGGTAATTTCTTGATACCTTTCGGAAAACATCGAATTAAATTGAATATAGAAATTGATGATGGTAAATCATATACATATCCGATTGAACTATGCAATGCTTTGGTAACCTTAAAGAACGGTGAAGCAAGTACGGTGCTCTACGATAGAATTATTCTTAAAAGAGCGGATTCTTCTTTCACAAATTCAGCCTTTACTGTTGAATTTGATGTAGATTTTCCTTATACTGAAAACAATGATTACACATTAGATATTACATTAGGATTTTATGATGAAACATACGACGATGGTTCTTCAGGTCCTTATGTAAACGGAAATGTTAGTGTTAATACTTATTATCAATGGAGATCCATTTTTGAACCAGCTAGGCCAACTGATATTGACTTTGTTCTTGGAATTGTATATAATTCTACTCAAAAAGAATATTGTTATAAAGGGTATTGTGAACAAGACTTTTCTATAGATAGGAATGGAATGGCTGTTAATAATGTAAGTTGGCATAAAATGGTAAGATTACCAAATGGTGATGATATTGGCTATAAATTATATTTAATAACAGGTATATGGGCTAAATTACAGTCAAATATTGATACTATGATTGGCGAAACAGAAGTTTCGTGGTATTCAGCTTATTATAGAGTAGAATGGGATGACGGAGAATATTCAGAATGGTATCCTATGGATGAATTAGACGAATCTTCAGTTAGGATAGATGCTACTATTGATTATTATCCTAATATTGAGATTGTATGTTTCAATACCAAAGAAATTCAGGATGCTTATGCATCACAATGGGGCATTGTACCTTAATAACTAAAAAGTCTTGATTTTTACGTATAAAGATGAGGATCAATATTAAAATAGATATTCAACTACTGATTACGTAAATAGCAAAATAATTAAGTATACTTGACAACGGATATACAATTTTTTAGGTTTGAATTTAATTTATTAATCAAATGAGTATTTATTAATTATTTTTTATATAAAATGAGAAACACAGCAACTTTTCAAAAAAAGGCATGTCCAATTGCCGTGAGATGCTTAACAAGCATTTTATATTTCTTTTTGTTTTCACTCTCGTCGTTAGCGGCTTGCGTGGATAAAGAACCTGTAGATGAGGAGGATGCAGATCCTGCTATCAATCCTTACAGTTCATATCTAGAGGAGGAAGAAAGTGGTGGTAATACAAGTTCTGGTCCGGCATTTCCTGTCTTAGCCAATTATGCACCGGCATTTCCGGGTGCAGTAGGATATGGTAGAAACGCTGATGGTGCACGTGGTAGTAACAACCGGGAAATTTATGTAGTAACTAATTTGAATAATAGTGGTGCTGGATCGTTAAGAGATGCTGTTAGTCAAGCAAACAGAATTATAGTGTTTAACGTGTCAGGTGTGATTGATTTGAATAAAGAAGTACTTGTGTTTAAGGACAATCAAACAGTCTTGTTTCAGACAGCTCCCGGTGATGGCATCGAACTTTATAATGGTAGGACTTCTTCCACCAATGCAAATAATCTGATTGTACGTTATATGCGTATGCGTACTGGTCGCCAGGTTAGTGGCAGTGACAACATAGACGCAGGAGGAGCTGCCTATGGGCATGATCAAATTTATGATCATTGTTCTTTCACATGGGGAACAGATGAATGTTTTTCACTCAATAATGACAAGCAACCGAAAGGTCTCTATAACATAACATTGCAGAATTCAATTTTAGGACAAGGATGCCAGAATCATTCTTGTGGAGGTTTAGTTCAAACTAGTGATGAAGAAGGAGTTACTGTTTTCCGAAATCTATTTATTGATAATAAAACTCGTAATTTTAAAGTGAAAGGATTGAATCAATTTGTTAACAATGTTATCTATAATTGGGGAAATGGAGCGGCTTATAATATGGGGGGGGAATCTTCAGGGCACTCTAACACAGTTATTGAAAATAATTATTTTATCAAAGGACCAGCTTATACATGGGTGAATACGTCATATCCTATAGAAACTACAGATAAGAGTATGTTCGATGATGAAACGAAATATCATTATAATGGAATAAGTAGTGACAATAAAAATTATTTGGTAGATACTTATCAACAAGTAAATCCAACTAAACCTTTTATAGGTGGTAATGGTGATGGTGATTTTGATACTTATTGTGTAGGTAATTATTATGATAACGATAAAGACGGCACATTAAATGGATTCGAAATCACTCAGGGTAATTGGCAAACCTATTGTAGTGCCACTCCTGTCTTTCTGAGTAAACCAGATAGCCAACATTCGGAAATCAGCATAAAAACTAGTGCTACAGAAGCTTATCATTGGATTGTTAAAAATGTTGGACCGGTTTTACCCAATCGTGATTTGGTAGATAAATTCATGATTGATGAACTGACTTCATTAGGTACTAAAGGAACAATTTTTAGAAATCAAAACATAGAGACACAATACCCTCTTGCCAAGACTTGGCAAAATATTAATGTTGGCACTGCTAGAAAAGATACGGATGGCGACGGCATACCCGATGATTTTGAGGACAAATGGGGGCTAAATAAAAATAATGCTGGAGATGCCGTTCGTATTGCAGAGAACGGATATACGATGATTGAAAACTATGCTCTTTCACTCGAATTCCCAGATGAGTATGAAAAGGCTTGGAATGAAGCATACGGTGAATAAATAGTGAAATACAATAAATAATGAAGATTATACATTATCAATTAATCTGAATTTTGAATAATGATAGAGAGAACTCCTAATTTTAAATTAATAAAAAAAATGAACAACAAAGTATTTTTACGGAGAATGCTTTGGCTGCTATGTCTTCCATTACTCTTAACTGCATGTAAAGATAGCATGGATGAGCACTATGAAGTACCTGATTGGGTAGCAGACAATGCATGGGAAGTGTTAAGTTCCGGTGAACACGGAAACTATTCTATTTTCTTGCAGGGGCTAGAGATTGCTGGCTACAAGCAAATGCTGGAGGGTAAAGCAATTTTAACTATTATTGCTCCAGACGACGATGCTTTTCAAACTTATTTGAATAAGAGAGGATTTACCAGCATCAGTGATATGCCTGTTAACGAAGTGAGTAAATTGATTGGGTACCACGTGCTCTATTATTCTTATAATAAGGAGAAACTAGTCAATTTCCGTCCAACAGGAAGTACGGAAACGGAAGAGGAGCAGAACATAAAAGCAGGATTGTATTACAAACACCGCACAAGAAGTAGCGATGCTCCTACTGTTGAGACAACCCCTACAGGGGCTTCTGTCATGGTGTATCACTTAGAACGTTATTTGCCTATATTTTCCTACCGTTATTTCCAGACGAAAGGTATAGATGCTAAAAATAATTACGAGGCTTTCTACCCCAATTCTACTTGGACGGGAGATGATGGTTTCAATGTATCTAATGCATCTGTAAAAGAATATGGAATTATTGCTAATAACGGCTATATTCATGCTGTTGATCGAGTCGTTGAACCGCTAGAAACGATTTATACGGAACTGAAAAATAAAGAAAAATACTCGACTTTCCTTGATTTGTATGATTCGTTTGGCGTTTACGTTGCAGATGATGAATTGAGTAAGTCATATGCTAAAGCATACGGAGTGGATACGCTCTATCAGTATCAGCATGGGGGATTGCCAAATATTGCTTGTGAATGGCCTACAAGCAGCTATTTGAATTTTACGGCGTTGACAGCTCTTTCTTATAGTATTTTTGCACCGTCAAACACTGCTATTAATAGTTTCTTTGATAGCTTTTGGAAAATCGGTGGTTATTCTTCTATGCAGGAAGTAGATGCGCTAGCGTTGAATTATTTCCTCTATCAATTTATTTATGGAGGTAGTATGTTATTCCCTGAAGAGTTAGGAGACGATGAATTGAAGAATTTGGCGGGCTCATCTCTTAATATTAATCCTGCTGCATTGAATGAAAAAACGATGTGTGTTAATGGTGCTCTCTATGGTATGGATGAAATTAAGGAACCTAGCACATTTGCTTCCGTTATCGGACCTTTGTTTCAATATAAAAGTGCACGTTCTTTTCTCTACGCATTGTTAGGGAGTTCACTGTTCTCTTCTTATGTGTCTGACTTGAGTAAATATATTGTCTTGGTTCCTACAGCCGAACAATTTGAAGCCTCTGGCATTCGGACGGTTTACAGTACACAGGGGTTGGAAGCAGAAGGAGATGATGGATGGGCGGAAATCAGCAATACTGCCAAGCAAAATATCGTGTATTTGCATTCAGCTAGTATCTCGAGTGAACAATCAAGTGAATTACCAGAAAGAGGAACGCGTGTGATTCCTACGGAGTCTACCTGGAACTACTGGTTCGTTAAAGATGGAAACATCACTTGTAGCTCAACTTTCAATCAACAGTTGAATCCTCAGTTCAATGGTACAGTTTTTACACCATTTACTAAACTTAAAAATGGAAGTAACGGAAGTACATATAGCTTTGATGCTGAACAATTGTTTGCAGCAGAGAGCGGGGATTTGGCTTATAACATTGCTATCTGTGCGGATCACAATTATCCCTATTACTGTTTTGCTCAGTTATTGCGTGAGGCAAATCTTATATCCAATCAGATTATGATGAATTTATTTGGTAAAGGACGGTTCGTTGCATTTATCCCGACTAACGATGCTATAAAGCGGGCATTGGCATCAAATAAAATTCCAGGAGCGATTGATGCTTCATTTGATGCTGAAGGTAAGTTAAGTGGTACATTTGATGCAAAAGAATTGGCAAATTATTTGAATTCCTATTTTATTACTGCTGCTCAAAACGTTATTCCATCTTATCCGTATATAGGATCCGATTTTAAAAGTGGGCGTTATTGGAGTGAACGTGTGGTACAGACGGAAGGAGCTACTGCACCGCAGCTAATTTATACAGATAATGGAACTTCACTAAGTATCCAATTGGAAGGTGGAAACAAATGTCAAGTGGTATCAGATTACGATTACTTCCCATTTGCATACGAAGGAGGTTGTTTCCATCTGATTGATGATGTCTTTTGATTAACAGAAAAACAGAGATTATGAAATTATTAAAATACATACTGATTGCTATCGTATTCGCAGCAACTACTGGCGAAGCTTTCGGACAAGCGAAAGTCCTCTCTGGAAAAGTGACCGAGATGTTCGGGACGACAGCAGAACCTATGATAGGGGTGAACGTAAATATTCTCAACTCCCAAAACCGTTCTTTAGGTGGTACTGTCACAAATCTGGACGGTATTTATAACCTTCCGATCCCGAA
>ENA-ORNQ01001600-ORNQ01001600.1-human-gut-metagenome-genome-assembly--contig:-NODE-1600-length-17289-cov-6.091563_pt1 | contig 17289 bp, 10 predicted proteins | sample MGYA00242116_ERZ509024 | MGnify/ENA primary metagenome ERZ509024 (study PRJEB26280, sample SAMEA2338697) | human gut metagenome | biome: human gut; feature: human-associated habitat; material: faeces...
GCAAGCCCTTTCGGCTGCTTGAACAATTTTTACTTCAAAATATTGTCTAACTTTTCGGGGTCACTTCAGTTTTTGACCGGCACAGTCTTTCCCTTTAGCTGTATATCATCCAAATCGAAAATGATGAACGTCTCGTGCAAATCGGTCGTATTCACCCAAAGTTTACGAAACTCTATTGAATAGCAGACCTTCTTGTGCTATAATATAAGTTAGGTTTATTTTACATACTTTGCTGAGGTGAAAGTCATGAAAGCAAGCTACAAAAAGTTGTGGAAACTGCTCGTCGATAAGGAAATGAGCAAGGGTGATCTTCATAAGGCGTCCGGTCTTTCTTCAAGCACAATGACCAAGCTCAGAAAAGGTGAAGACGTGTCAATGGAAGCTCTGAGAAAAATCTGCATTTGCCTTGACTGCAATATCGGTGACATCGTGGAGTTTGTCCCTGACAACACAACACAGTCCTAAATATGGGACAGGCAATATGATACAGTATGCTATTAGGAATGGAGCAAATATAATGGATCAGACGCACCCTTATAACGGCAGCTTAACTGCTGAACAGTTTCTCTTCTACGAGATAAGAATTGCCGCAAAATACTATGTTTCCGGCTTGAAAATTGATGAGGCAATCGAGCGGATTAAGAAGGATAACCTCTTTCAATATCCAACAGAGAGACAGGTTTCCCGTTTGGCAAGAGCCTGTTATAAGCGGCTGGACGCGCTCGGCAACGAACAGCTTGTTCACGAGCTTGCCTCTGCACCAAATGATATTGCAAAGCAGATCAATCTATACGCGGTGATGAGGTATAATCGTCTGGTCTGGGAGTTTATGATTCAGGTTATAGGCGAAAAATACCGCAATCAGGACATGAACTTCTCAAGGAAAGACATGAATGCGTTTTTTTCCAGATTGCAAGCACAGGATGATTCTGTTGCCGCTTGGAGTGATGCGACAATCACCAAAATCAAAAGTGTTCTCGTTCGGATGCTGATAGAGACAGGGTATCTGGATGGGCTGAAAGACACCACGCTGAATCCCGTTTTTCTCTGTGAAGAGCTTGAACGAGGTATCGAAGCAAACAACGATTATGATGCACTTTCGGCATTTAATTACTTTAGATAGATAGGCGGACACAAACATGATTAAACAGGAGTTGGACCGGATCAAAGAGCGTATCTCGAATAAGGACTTCCTTGAAAACAAAGGACTGAGCAATGAGGTTGGTATCCATGTTTTCTGCTACAAAGCGGAGGATGAGTTGATCGTTCAGGATTATATCCGCAGATTGAAAAGCGAGGCGAACACGCCATATCGGATTATTGAGTGCGACCTTTATGAAGTGTTTCTCTCCCTTTTGGAGGACAAGCGCATTCTGAAATCAGTTGCAGGGTTAGAAGAAAAACGAGGCAAAAAGTATCTTCTGGATCAGTTGCAGAAGATCGCCACACCGGAAGCTCTCCTTGCCAAGATGGACTATTCACCCCATATCAAAGGGCAGGATGTTCTCTTCATGACAGGCATTGGAAAAATTCATCCGTTTATGCGTTCCCATAAGATGCTTGATAGTATGCAGCATCTCTTTGAAGACATCCCTATTGTGATGTTCTATCCCGGAACCTTCAATGGACAGACGCTCAACCTATTCGATGAGTTCAAAGAAGGCAATTATTATCGGGCATTCAATCTGCTATAATGGAGGTAGCAACGTGAAAATACAGAATATGTTCCAGAAGGACATTGAAAGAGACATCAACGGCGTTATCAAGGTTATGCAGGATGATGACCGGAGTTTGGAACAGGAACTCAGCGAATACATAATTACCAAGGAGCTTCGCCGTCACTTCCGCACATTCTTTGACAACTACACAAAGGCTATCGACCAGCCGACTGATAAAATCGGCGTGTGGATTTCCGGCTTCTTTGGAAGTGGTAAATCTCATTTCCTGAAAATCCTCTCTTACCTGCTTTCCAATCAGGAAGTCTGCGGTAAAAGAGCGATTGACTACTTTGCAGACAAATTCGATGACCCGATGATGTATGCTCAGGCGGTTAAAAGTGTGTCCGTGCCTACGCAGTCTATCCTTTTCAACATTGACATCGAAGGTCCTCTCACGAAGGATAAGACCGCAGTGCTGCGCGTCTTTGCAAAGATGTTCTACAATCACTGCGGGTTTTACGGCGATGATCTGAAAATTGCCAAGCTGGAACGCTTCATTGAAAAGCAAGGCAAGACGCAGCAGTTCCGCGAAGCCTTTGAGAAGGTCAATGGTGCGCCTTGGACGGAGACTCGCGATTCCTTTGCGTTCTTTGAGGATGACATTGTTTCGGTTCTGCAATCTACGCTCGGCATGAGCGAACAGGCGGCGCGGAACTGGTTCAATGGTGAGGAAACGAATGAGCTGAGCATCGCCCAGCTCGTAGCTGACATTCAGGAATATGTAGACGGCAAGGGCAAGGATTTCCGACTGCTGTTTATGGTGGATGAAGTCGGTCAGTACATTGGTGACGATGGTGACTTGATGATCAATCTGCAATCTCTTGTAGAAGAGATTGGCATTCGCTGCCACGGCAAGGTTTGGGTCATGGTGACAAGTCAGGAGGCGATTGACTCCGTTGTCCATATCACCGGCAATGACTTTTCCAAAATTCAGGGACGCTTCAATACGCGCCTCAGCCTTTCCTCGTCCTCCGTTGATGAAGTGATCAAAAAGCGTGTTCTGGCGAAAACAGATGCGGCAGATCAGCTTCTTCGCATGGTCTATGACAAGGAACACGCCGTACTCAAAAACCTCTATACTTTCAACAATCCCGTTCTTGACATCAAGGGCTTTACGGATGGTGCGGAGTTTTCTGCAACTTTCCCCTTTGTGCCGTATCAGTTCATCGTGATCCAGAAGGTGCTTGCCGAGATTCGCAAGCACGGCAATTCCGGTAAGCATCTGTCCGGCGGTGAGCGTTCCATGCTCTCCGGGTTCCAAGAAGCAGCACAGGATGTGAAGGATAAGGATGAAAATGCTCTGGTTCCATTCCATCTTTTTTACAATACAGTTCACACATTCCTCGAAAGCCCCATCCGACGGGTTATCGACCGCTGCCAGACTGCGGCAGACAATCACGATGGGCTTGAGCAGCAGGATGTCAGCGTCCTGAAGCTCCTTTACCTTGTACGTTATATTGAGGACATCAAGGCGAATATCGACAATATCTCCATCCTCATGATCGATGACATCCGCACAGATAAGATTGCGCTGCGGGCGTCGGTTTCCGCCTCGCTGGAAAGGCTTCTCTCGCAGAACTACATTTCTCGCAATGGCGATACCTATGCCTTCCTGACGGACGAGGAACAGGACATTGCCATCGACATCAAGAACACACCGGTTGACAGCGCACAGGTCATCACCAGCATTGCACAGACCGTTTACGGAGAAATCTATCCCTCAAAAAAATTCAAGCACGATAAGTACGACTTCGCCTATGACCAATACATTGACGAGACCCTGAACGGCTCTGCTTGCGGAGGAATGCGGCTTCGCATTGTGACCGTTGCAAGCGACTACTACGGTGCGCCGAACGAACGGCTCATTATGGATTCTCAGGTCAACAATGAAGCAATCGTTGTACTGTCCAATGAGACGCCGTATTTTGATGAGCTGGAACAGGCAATGAAGATCCGCAAGTATGTTAAGCAGCGGAATGTATCTCAGCTTCCTGAAAGCATTCAGGACATCATCCGCAAGCGGCAGCAACAGGCACGTATTCTGGAAGAAAGAGCGCGTAGCTATATTGAAAAAGCTATCGTCGGTGCAAAGGTCATTGTCCACGGCGAAGTCATGGACATCAAGACTGGCAACGCGAAAGACAAGCTGGACGCCGCGATGAACGGTCTGGTTGAGAGCGTCTATTCCAAGCTCAACATGGTCAACCGTTTCGTAGAGAGCGACGCAGACATTCTTTCCATCCTGAATGGAGCGGATGACGGGCAGATTGCCTTCAACGGTCAGGGTGCAAACAACGAGGATGCGCTGAACGAGATCAGCCAGTGGCTTGAGCTTCAAAATCAGAAGATGCTCAGCACATCAATGGGCGATGTGCAGCGCCGGTATCAGGCGATTCCCTACGGCTGGCGTGAAATTGATATTGCTGCGCTGATTGCTCGTTTGATCTCTCAGCAGAAAATCTCCATCAAATACGGCGGCGCTTTGGTTGGCAAGGATGAGCGCAGACTGGTTGATTATCTGCGCAAAAAATCCGAGATCGACAAGGCAGTCGTTACCCGCAGAATTGCCCCGTCCGAGGACCTTATGCGCAAGAGCATTGCCTTCCTCCGGGACTATCTTGGTGCGATGGATATTCCTTCTGATGAGGATGGGCTGATCCGCTTCGTGCTGGACACCTTTACCCAAAAGCAGGAGCATTATCAGGAGCTTCTTGATAAAGCCTATTCTGAGTTCCGTTACCCGGAAAAGGAAGTTGTCACAAAAGCCCGCGACCTTATGAATGATGTTCTGAGTCAGCGTAGGGACAATGTTGCGCTTCTCACACGCATGGTGCAGCGTCAGGAAGACCTTCTGGATTGCTCTGAGGACATGGAGGGTGTGGAGTTCTTCTTCAAGTCGCAGCGGAGTGTGTATGATGAGGCACGGCGTCAGATGGAGCGCGTGAACAAGGAACGTGACTACTTTGCTTCTGATGCGGATACATTGGAGGTCTTCCATACTATTGCGACCATCCTTGCACAGCCTAAGCCCTATGACCGCATTGGTGAGCTGCCGGAGCTGATTCAAAAGGTCAAAACGGCATACTCCGGTCTGCTGGATTTGAAGAAGGATGAGGTTGCCGAGAATATCCGTCAGTGTATGCAGGACGTTCATCAGCTTGCAACCGAGGCACGGGATGCTGGAGTTCTGCTACGTCAGGCAGATGATTACTTTGTCGGCAAGCGTGAGGCGGCGAAGAACGCATCTTCTCTCACCGAGTTGGACGCTATGATCACCCAGCTTCTCACCTACAAGGACAATATCTGCCGTCGCATGGAGGTTATGTCTGCATCTCATCAGGAACGCATTACCCCGGTCGGTACAGGTACGGCACAGCCCGCTCCGAAGATGCCGAAGATTACGACACTTCGCCGGTATGACCTCTGCTCTGTCAAGCGTCTGCAATCCAAGGAGGATATTGACCGGTACGTCGATGGAATCCGCGAGAAGCTGCTGAAAACGTTGGAAAGCTGCGACGGCGTTCAGATCAACTAAAGGAGAATTACGAGCATGAATAAAGGTGCGATACAAAGATTTGCAATCTGGGCGCGTAATGAGCTGATCGCTCAGGTGTCGCAGAGAGCTTATCAGTATGGAATCACGAAGGAAGGCTGCGGCGAGGCAAACGCCGTAACGGTGGGCGGACGCGCACTGACTGGCGATGAGCAGAAGCAGCGCAAGGAGCTTGTCGATCAGATCCGCTCAAAAGGCTATACACAGGTCATGGAAGAGGTTGCTTACACTTGGTTCAACCGCTTTATTGCGTTGCGCTTTATGGAGGTCAACAACTATCTGCCTTCCCACATTCGAGTCTTTTCCGACAGTACCGGTGCGTTCAAGCCGGAAATTTTAAGTGATGTCCTGCACCTTGATCTTCCGGGACTGAACCGGGAGAAAGTTGCGGAGTATATCGAGAGCAACGACACCGAAGGTCTCTATCGCTATCTGCTGCTGACGCAGTGCAACGCCCTAAACGACCCTCTTCCCCGTATGTTTGAGAAAATGGGCGGCTATACCGAGCTTCTGCTGCCGAACAACATTCTGAAACAGGACAGCGTTCTCGGCCACATGGTCGCGGATATTCCCGAAGCGGACTGGACAGACCAGGTGCAGATCATCGGCTGGCTGTATCAGTATTACAACTCCGAACTCAAGGATGATACCTTTGCGCTGCTCAAGAAGAATGTGAAGATCAGTAAGGAGCGCATTCCTTCCGCAACGCAGCTCTTCACTCCGGACTGGATTGTCCGCTATATGGTTGAAAACAGCCTTGGCAGAATCTATGTGGACAAGCGCAAGAACGAGGGCATCTATGCGGACGGTCGCGGCTTGGATGAAATGACTTGGGATGAAGCAGAGTCCGAGCGCATTGCAACGGAAAAGCTGATTGCCGACAAAATGGGCTGGAAGTATTATCTGCCCGAAGCGGAACAGACGCAGGACGTGCGCAAGCAACTTGACGAGATTCAGAACGAGTACGCCACGCTGGATGTCAAAGACATCAAGGTCATCGACCCCTGCATGGGCAGCGGTCATATCCTCGTCTATGCCTTTGATGTGCTGATGCAGATTTATGAGGCAAGCGGGTATAGCCAGCGCGACGCGGCACAGAGCATTCTTGAAAACAATCTTTACGGTCTCGATATTGATGACCGTGCGGCGCAGCTTGCCTATTTCGCCGTCATGATGAAGGCGCGGCAGTATGACCGCCGTATCTTCTCTCGCGGCATTCAGCCTCACGTTTACGCCATCGTAGAAAGCAACGGACTGGACAGCAGCTCCGTTGACTACTTCACCAACAATGATCCAAAGCTCGAAAAGGACTTTGGAACTCTGGTAGACGAACTGCGTGACGCGAAGGAATATGGTTCTATCCTGAATGTCTCTCAGGTGGACTTTGCTTCCCTCTATGCCAGAGTCGAGGAAGTGCGGGCGGACATCAGTATGTTCCGCGAGATCGTGCTGAACAGCATCCTGCCACTGATTCAGGTGGCAGAGGTTATGGCACAGAAGTATGATGTTGTAGTTACGAATCCGCCCTACATGGGCAATGGCGGCATGGGGCAAAAACTGTCTAACTATGTGAAGGTAGCCTATCCAAACAGCAAATCTGACCTCAGCACTGTATTTATGGAGCATACCCTAAAAATGTGCAAACGGAATGGCTATATGTCAATGATCAACATTCCCGTTTGGATGTTCCTCTCAAGCTATGAGAAATTGCGTGAAGACTTGCTACGAAACACAACGTTGCGAAATATGTTGCATTTAGGTCGAGGTGTTTTTGGTTCCGACTTTGGTACGACTGCATTTGTGTTCTCGCGCTCTTTCACACCCAATCACCGTGCGAATTACAGAAGATTGTTTGAGAAACAGGGGGCTGTTGACAGCCTCTCCACAAAAGAAACTTGGTTCTTTGAACAGAAAGGTAGTTTTGTTTCAGTTCAGGACGAATTTTGGAAGATTCCCGGTGCGCCCTTTGCATATTGGCTTCCTGACAATCTGCTAAACGCCTTCTCTCACGAACCTATAAATGGTATCGGCGCTGCAAAACAAGGACTTGCCACCGGAGATAATGGACGGTTTTTAAGGCTATGGCATGAAGTAAATACTTTCAATGTAAGCTATACTGCACAATCTCGTCAGGAGGCACAAGAGTCCGGCAAAAAATGGTTCCCATGCAATAAAGGTGGTTCATTCAGAAAATGGTACGGCAACAATGATTTCCTTGTAAATTGGAAAAACGACGGTGAAGAAATTAGAGCGTTTAAGGATGAGAACGGAAAACTGCGTTCCCGCCCTCAAAATATGGACTTTTATTTTAGGGAGGGAATAACTTGGTCAACCCTGAGCATCGGACAGTTATCAATGAGATTCAGCCCCAAGGGACACTTATTTGAAACGAAGGGGTCTGTACTGTTTTTCAACTCTGAGGAAATGCTAATTTATGTCCTTGGGCTAGTTAATAGCGTCGTGATTTATGAACTATTGCAAGTCCTATGCCCAACTGTTGACTTCCATGAAGGTCCGATTGGAAAGATACCTGTTCTGATTTCTCATGACGATATGGACTTGGTTATTCGAGTGGTTCATCAGAATATAGAGGCATCCAAACAGGATTGGGATTCTTATGAAACTTCATGGGATTTCAAACAGAGTCTTCTTGTGAACGGTAAGAACCTGACCGCTGCCTACACCGCATGGAAACAGGAATGTGAAGACCGTTTCCAGCAGCTCAAAAAGAACGAAGAAGAACTTAACCGCATTTTCATTGACATTTACGGCTTGCAGGACGAATTGACGCCGGATGTGGCGGACAAGGATGTGACCGTGCATCGCGTGTTTGACCGTAAAGATGATGTGCCGGAGTCCATGAAGGGCAGCAACTACGTCCGTACCATGCGAGACGAGATCGTCTCCCTCATCTCTTATGCCGTGGGCTGTATGTTCGGGCGGTATTCGCTGGACAAGCCCGGTCTGGTTTTTGCTGGGTACAGCAAAATCGAGCAGACTACCAAGACGCTTGACGGCGATGATCCTGAGCTTGAGAAGTTCGCAAAGCAGAACGCGGACGGTTCTGTCTCCTATGGCTCCTATTATCACGAGGTCAATCAGGCTAACTACAAGTCTTTCCCGATTGACACGGACAATATCATCCCCATCTGCGATGATGACTACTTCGACGATGACATCACCGGACGGTTTGTGAAGTGGGTGGAAACTGTCTACGGCAAGGAAACGCTGGAAGAAAACCTCAAGTTCATCGCAGATGCGCTCGGCGGCAAGGGTATGCCCCGCGAAGTTATCCGCAGCTACTTCCTGAATGACTTCTATGCCGACCATCTGAAAACCTATCAGAAGCGTCCGATCTACTGGCTCTTCGACAGCGGCAAGCAGAACGGCTTCAAGGCGCTGATCTATATGCACCGCTACCAGAGTGACCTTCTTGCCCGGATGCGTACCGACTATGTTCACGAGCAGCAGGAACGTTATCGCACTCAGCTTACACACCTTGCGGACGCCATCGAACACGCCGGAGCTGCGGAGCGCGTGAAGCTGACCAAGCAGCAGAAGAAGCTCCAAGAACAGGCTCTTGAGATTCAGAAGTACGAAGAGAAAATCCATCATCTTGCCGATCAGAACATTCAGATTGACCTTGATGATGGCGTGAAGCACAACTACGAGCTGTTTGCCGATGTGCTGGCGAAGATAAAGTGAGGCGGTCACAGCATGGTCAAGAGCGAATTAGATATGCTGCAATCCTTCATTGATGAACTTTCCAGCGCACTTTCCGCGTCTCCACAGGACGAGGAATGCTTGTATGATTTACTCAATCGAGCAAACGCATTGTATGGCGATTATGTGCCAGAAATCGCAGAGCAGCGGGAAGAAATCATGCAGTTTCATGGGCTGCTGTCTCGAAACTGCAACGCAATTCTCGCACTGCTCAAACGAGAACTCATAAAACAGACAGATAACTTTGAAGCTGGCATTATGCCGCTGACCTATTCCCAGCTCTCTGTCTGTCCAGCAGCACAGACGGTGTATAAAAGCGGCATCACAAAATATGCTGAAAAGAAGTTTGACAGAAATGTGCTGGATGACATGAGGCTTTCGTTAGAGCTTCTGGTGAAACAGATTCTCGGCAATGGGAAAAGTCTTGAAAACCAGACATCAGAATTAGGGTTGAAACTCAGCGGCTATCACACGGAGATTAGAAACCTCGTGAAAAAAACCGTCGATTATCTTTGCAAGTATCAAAATCACTATGTAAAGCATAACGACGCGGTGAATCCAGAGGAAATTGACTACATAATTGAGCAAACAAGCGCAACGATCAATTTCCTTATCAAAGTCAAGTAAAGGAGTAGTGGGAAAATGTTTGGGGACGGAATGCAGAAGAACGAACTCCCTTTGATTATTGTCTGCGACGATAAGGATATGGTCTATGCCAACTATCTAATTCAACTTATCGGTCAGAAGGATGATGCCGGAGACAGCATTGTCGGCGTTGAGGATGACAGTGTTTCTGCTGCGATTTACACGGTAAAAAACTACAAGGACAATCTGCCGCAGATTCCATCCACGCAGCACATCCTTTTTATTGGGCAGACAAGCGTTGCCAAGGAACAGAGCAAAACAATTCCAGATGCGTTCAATAAGCTGGGAATGCACTATGGCTGGCTTGGTAAGCGGGCTGTACTGTATGTAGATGATACTACGAGCGATTGGATGAAGCTCAAGGATAGCAAAAAGCACTACACCGAGTTCTGGCAGTTCAGCAAGGATCGCGGCATGACACATCCTGATGCACTGGCTGAATATGCAAAGAAGCTCAGCGGCGGTTTCGTAGACAAGATCATGCCTGTCGTTGTGGGTGCGCCTAAGATGCTGATTGACTATAATAAGACGGTAAATGCAGTCAAAGCGCAGCAGTATAAAACGCTCATCAAGGTTTTTTATGAGGATGGCTTGAGATCCTTTGTGGAGGGATAATTTATGGGTGCCTTTGAGGAAGGCTATGCCTTTTTTGAAAAACAAGCTGGTGTTCAGTATGCCGGATATGAGGGCGGCGTCTATGTCGATCAGGTTGACGCAGAAATTGCCAAACTCATCCACGATCTGAACGCATTTGAAGGCTTCAAGACAAAGCCGGATGCCCTCAAGGGAGATATTGCTGAGTTCTGGCACGCAAACACCTTTAACATCAATGCAACCGCCCGTGATACTGCGAACAGAGCTTTTGTAGATAGAAGCCATGACTTTGCCTCTGCTGACATAAGCAGCAGCTTTGAAAAACTCTTCGGCTTGAAATACTATAAAACCGGGGCTGACAGCGCAAAGCAGCAAGCCAAAAGCGTTTTCGAGCGTTTCAACGAGTACAAATCAGCCGGAGGCAAAGACCCATTGAATGTGTTTCTTGAAAAGCGGGGCTTTACCGATGATTCCGTTCTCCATGACCCAATTTACTGCGGTCAGGTGCGTGTAATCCCAGCGGATCAGCTAAAAGAGGCTTGTGCTTGGCTGAGACAAAAGATTGCAACCGAATCGACAATTCGACCTGAGCAAATGGAGCGGTATCAAGACACGCTCAGAATGCTGTCAGACCGACTGAGGGATGGTCAAGGCACAGAGTCCATTCCTCTGACCGAGGCGGATGCAAAGGCTTTGGCTGTACTGGCTAAAGAAGGCGATATATCCGCCGAAAAATTGAAACTTCTCGGTGTCTCTGCTGATGAAGTGATTCACTTCGAGTACCTTGCCAAGCAAGCATTCAAGTCAGGACTTACCGCTGCAACAATTTCTGTTGTTCTGAATGTTGCGCCGGAGATTTATAAGGCAATCGACCATCTGATCAAGAGCGGAGAATTGGACGAGAAACAGTTTCAACGTATAGGCTTTGCCGCTCTCCAAGGTGGTAGTGAAGGTTTTGTCCGAGGCAACGTGTCCGCTGCAATTACTATTGCTTGCAAATCCGGTATGCTTGGAGAAGCATTGAAAGGTATTTCACCCTCTATTGTTGGTATGGCAACAGTCCTTGCTATGGACACCATGAAGAATGCCTTCAAAGTTGCTGCGGGCAAGATGACACGATCCGATCTGGCACAAGAGATGGTCAAAGAACTTATGATTTCTTCTGCTGCACTTGCAGGAGGAACAGTTGTTCAATCTTTCATTGGAATCCCAGTCGTGGGGTTCATGATTGGCAGCTTTATCGGCTCTGCTATTGGATCATTCGCCTATAATTGTGGTTATAGCGCAGTTATGAGTTTCTGCATTGATACAGGATTTACGATGTTTGGACTTGTGAAGCAGGATTATACGCTGCCCGAAGACGTGCTTGAATACATAGGCATTGATGTTTTTCAGTATGAGAAGTTCCTTCCAAAGCAATTTCAAAAAGAAACCTTCGAGCCACTTAATTTCAATCAAAGAAAGTTTGAAGCGGATACGTTAGGAATACACATTTTACGCAGAGGCGTGATAGGCGTTTCTGAGATAGGCTATGTATAATATTCTTAGCCAAGAAAGGAATACACGGTTATGTCCATAGAATCTATTCAATTTACACTCAGAGAACGTTTTGCCGCCCCTCTGCCGGAGTTCTATCAAAGACGGATCATCTTCTGGCAGGACGAGGATCGAGAGTTCGAGTCTATGCTTGATGAGCTTTCTATCCCTGATGTGACAGTCATCAAGCTCACCGGCACGAACAACTTTGCTGTCAAGAAGTTGCTTCTGCACGATGATCTAACAGGCAATTACCTGATTTATAATCCCTTCTCTTATGCTGACCCAAAGGATAATTGGCTGCTGGATATTGAAAAATTCAGTGAAGAATACCGTTCCGACCTCATCTCCACGCGCATGAATGAGCTGAATATTGAGGCGAGTCCGGCTATGCGCAAGACAGTAAAACTGTACGCAAAATTCTTTGACAGCAAAGAGCGGATTGAAAGGCTGAAAAGAATTGGGCGAGAATACCATACACCGTTGCAGCTTCATATTGACATTATGGCTGTGCTGGCAGGACTAAACGGCGGCTCTGCGCAGGATGTATTTATTGCTGTCCTTTCTGCAGGACAGGATGAGGAAAACAATGCCGTCCTCGGCAATATCAAGAAGTTCGGTAACATTGACGCCTTCTGGCAGCTTGTCCGCAAGTACACGGGCTATATCCATGAGGACGGAAAAACGCTTGACCTGTTCTCCGCTCATGTGCTGCTGACTGCCCTTGCGCAAACAATGAATCCCAGCGTTCTCAAAGGCTTGGAACGCTTCATCTCCGATTCTAATAAGGCGTATTGTTACAGCATCGTCCACGAATGGCGCAACCGCGAGGACAACGATGCACTTTGGGAGCTGTGCCGCAGTGTGGAACAGGAATTGCATCTTGCTTCCCGATTTGAAAAGCAGGATATTGAAACGCTGCTGACAGCAGACATTTTCCCGTCCATTCACGAGGTTATTCTGAGCCGTTTCTTCTCTGAAATCGCAGATCATGTGGTAAAGACCGAGCTGATGCTGAAAACTGCGGAAAATCGCCGTACCTCCGGATGGATTGAGCGGTTCGAGAACTATTATGACTGCCTCTACTATGTTGCAAAGATGCAGAATTTTTATCAGGAGAATGCAGCAGGCTTCCATATCGTAGAACCGAAAGCAATCTGGAAGCTCTATGCAGAGAAGGCGTATGAGATGGATAGCTTCTATCGGCACTTCCACTATGCCTTCGGCTGCACTCTCAAGAACAGCAATGTGCTTCTGGAAGACAAGCTGAAACACGCGGCAGATTATGTTGAGGGGCTGTATCAGAACTGGTTCCTCAAGGAGCTGACCGGCTGCTGGACAAAAGCAATTTCTGACAACCTTGCCGCATTGGGTTATGTGTCCGAGATCGGCAAGCAAAGAGACTTCTACTCTCACTATGTTAAGCCGCTTGCGGGGAAAAACTCCCGCGCCTTCGTGATCATATCCGACGCTCTGAGATATGAAGTTGCTGCGGAGCTATGCGATACCATCACCCGGACGACCAAGGGAACAGCGAAGCTCGATGCTGTTCAAGCAGTTTTTCCCTCAATCACAAAATTCGGTATGGCGGCTCTTCTTCCGGGGCGAAAGATGTCTGTCAATGACGGGATGGATGTTCTCGTGGACGAAATGCCCACCCGCTCTACTGATGAGCGTGGGAAGATTCTCTGTGCTGCTAACATGAACAGCGTAGCAGTTCAATACACAGACGTTCTGAACATGAAACGCGCCGAGCGGCGTGAGCTTGTGAGCGGCAAAGAAGTCGTGTATATCTATCACAACACGATTGACGCTATTGGTGACAAAGCTCCAACCGAGAAAAAGGTGTTTGAGGCTTGCGAAGACGCTATGCAGGAGATTTCCAACATTCTTCGTATTGTCATCAACGATATGCAGGGTACAGACATTTTCATCACCGCAGATCACGGTTTCCTCTACACATACAGTCCTTTGACCGAAGGCGATAAACTGGGCAAGGATGCGATCAGCGGCAAGGTCTATGAAATTGGACGGCGGTATGTGCTGGCAGAACCCTCCGCAGCAGCAAAGTACCTTGTGCCGGTTCAGCTTGATGGTGAGATCGGCGGTACGCCGATCAAGGGCTACACGCCTTTTGATTCCACACGCATACGGGTTTCTGGTGGCGGTGAGAACTATGTCCACGGCGGTATCAGCTTGCAGGAGCTTGTTGTGCCTGTTATTAGTTTCAAGAATCTCCGCTCCACAAGCAAGAAGTATGTGGAGGTTTCCAACGCAGAATTGAAGCTGTTGAGCGAAAGCCGCAAGGTGTCCAACCTGCTATTCTCTCTGGATTTCTACCAGCGTCAGCCGGTCGGAGAAAAGATTCAGCCCTGCACCTACTACATCTATATGACGGATGATGAGGGCGTGGTCATCAGTGACCGTCAGACTGTCATTGCAGACCGCACAAGCACAAATGCTTCCGAGCGCGTCTTCCGTGTGCGCCTCAATTTGAAAGCCGGTGCCTATGACAAAAACAAGATTTACCGCCTTGTTATCGCCAATGATACAGATGTCCCGGAAGAGGCTGAGTTCCATATTGACATTGCCTTTGCGGATGACTTCGGATTTGACCTGTGAGGGAGAAACAGAAAATGAGCGAGTATATTGAAACGGTATCAACAGAGGATGCAAACGCTGTAATCGACAGCAAACTGCGCAAGGTATTCGACGGCAGGATTGTCCGCAAAGACCTTACAAAGAAAATCAAGGAAGGGGCAAATGTCCCCGTTTATGTCCTTGAGTTTCTTCTTGGACAGTATTGCAGTTCCGATGACGAGGATGTCATTGAAACCGGCGTTGCAAACGTCAAGCGGATTCTGGCTGAAAACTACGTCCGCCCCGACGAGGCGCAGAAGATCCTTTCTGTCCTCCGTCAGCGAGGCAGCTATACCGTGATTGACAAGATCACGGTTAATCTCAACATTAAGACGGACAGCTATGAGGCGGAGTTTTCCAATCTCGGAATCAAAGCAATTCCTATCTCTGAGGATTACCCAACTAAGTATGATCGGCTTCTCTGCGGCGGTATCTGGTGCATTGTCCAGCTTGAATATGAATATGTGGAAGAGGATAAACGCAGATCCCCAATTCTCATTCACAAGCTCACGCCTATTCAGATGCCTCATGTGGATATTGAGGAATTGAAGCAGGGGCGAAAAGCGTTTACGCAAGAAGAATGGATCAAGATTCTTCTACGCTCTATTGGTATGGAGCCGGATAAGCTGAATGACCGCGAACGCTGGCTGCTGCTTGCCCGTATGCTGCCGCTTGTGGAAAACAACTTCAACCTCTGTGAGTTAGGTCCGCGAAGCACCGGCAAATCCCATATCTACAAAGAAATCTCCCCGAACAGCATCCTTGTTTCCGGCGGTCAGACTACCGTTGCCAATTTGTTTTACAACATGGGCAGAAAAACGGTCGGCTTGGTCGGCTTGTGGGACTGCGTGGCGTTTGACGAGGTTGCCGGTATCAACTTCAAGGACAAAGACGGCATCCAGATCATGAAGGACTATATGGCATCCGGCTCCTTCGCTCGTGGAAAGGAAGAAAAAGCCGCGACCGCTTCTATGGTCTTTGTCGGAAATATCAATCAGAGCGTGGATGTGCTGCTGAAAACGTCCAGCCTTTTTGACCCATTCCCTCCCGAAATGGGAACGGACACGGCGTTCCTTGACCGTATGCACTGCTATATTCCCGGCTGGGAGATACCGAAGTTCCGTCCGGAGCACTTCACCAACGACTACGGCTTCATCACCGACTATCTGGCAGAGTTCATCCGGGAGCTTCGCAAGGAGCAGTACGGCGATGCGTTGGACAAGTATTTCCGCCTTGGCAAAAACCTTAATCAGCGCGATACCATTGCCGTTCGCAAGATGGTTGGCGGTATGATCAAGCTGCTTTATCCAGACGGAGTATTCACAAAAGAACAGCTCGAAGAGGTACTCAAGTTTGCGCTCGAAATGCGCCGCCGCGTCAAGGAACAGCTCAAGAAGCTGGGCGGTATGGAGTTCTATGACGTCAATTTCTCGTACATTGACAATGATACCTTTGAGGAACACTTCGTCTCCGTTCCCGAACAGGGCGGCGGAAAACTCATCCCCGAAGGAATGTGCAATCCCGGTCAGGTCTATACGGTTTCACAGGGAAAGAGCGGCATGATTGGCGTCTTCCGCCTGGAATCGCAGATGCTTCCCGGCAACGGCAAGTTTGAGCGGACGGGACTAAACTCTGATGGCAAGTGTAAGGAAGCAGCAAATACCGCCTTCAACTATCTGAAAGCAAACGGCAACCGCATCAGCGGCGCAATCAGCACGACAACGAAGGACTATATCATCAACTATCAGGATTTGCAGGGCATCGGCATGACCGAGAAGCTGGCACTTCCCACGCTGATCGCGCTCTGTTCGATTGCGCTTGGAAAGCCGACTCTCAGCAGTCTTGCGGTGCTGGGCGAGATCAGCATTGCAGGAACCATGCTCAAGGTGGACGAGCTTGCAAATGCGCTTCAGGTCTGCCTTGATAGTGGCGCAAAGAAGGTGCTGCTGCCGATCACATCGGCGGCTGATCTCGGACTTGTCCCAGCAGATTTGATTGGTTGCTTCAATCTGGTTTTCTATCAGAGCGCAGAGGACGCGGTATATAAGGCATTGGGCGTTGAGTAATTCCGATAAAAAGGGGGTGAGAGCAATATGCGCTGTCCGTGGTGCGGAAGTCCGGTTATGATACGCGGGTCATCTTGGGAATGCGGCTGGTGCGGAGACTTTGGAAGTCTGCAAAGAACACCGGCAAAAAAGTCACAGAATACGGCGCAGATCACGTTGACCCTCTCCTTCGTCTATCATGTTGACCTCCCCGAAACTTGGAGCGATCTGAAAAAGGCACTGGGGCAGCTTGCACCTAAGAACATCTTGCTGTCACAGCTTCTTGGAAAAGTGCTGCTGCACAACATTTCCACCGGAATCCAGAACGCGGGAGCTTTGCCGGACGAGAAAAAGGCGGAGGAACTGCGGACATTTCTACATAATACTCTTGACCTGCATCTGGGCGAAAGCGCAGAGGAGATCATGCGCGATGCAAAACGCGGCGTTCTGTTCCGCGAAGAAGCAGCCCTTTCCGAAACGAACTGCGGCACGTTCTGGACGGAACTGCTCTCGACGCGCCCCGTGGAAGACTACTATAACCACGTTGATCCGGACGGCTTATTCGAGCTGTTCTCCGAATTGTCCTCTGCTTATGCCTACTTCGGCGGGAAAAAGGATGAGGAAATGGGCGAAGCGCAGGACTATCAAAATGCGCTGGAAGAAGCCTATCACACCCATTGGCAGAACAAGGTGCTGCTGCACCCAGACGTGGAGCGCGCCAAACGTCTCTTGGCGCAGGGCAAGTTTCCGGATTACGAGGACATTTGCCGCGAGATTTTGCTGGTCGAATACCCGGAGGAAGTCCCGCATGAAACCGCCGAGGATTTCGATGAAT
>ENA-ORNQ01001601-ORNQ01001601.1-human-gut-metagenome-genome-assembly--contig:-NODE-1601-length-17282-cov-3.006966_pt1 | contig 17282 bp, 20 predicted proteins | sample MGYA00242116_ERZ509024 | MGnify/ENA primary metagenome ERZ509024 (study PRJEB26280, sample SAMEA2338697) | human gut metagenome | biome: human gut; feature: human-associated habitat; material: faeces...
CAGCCACGGTATGCGGCTTTTGTACAGATCCGTCACGCTGAGCCGCGGATACGGTTTGTCCGACGGGGTGATAGCAGCCATCTTTTCAATGTCTTCAGTCGCTTCATCACGCATAACGTCGATTGCATCGTCAACCGTGATGATTCCCACCAACCGCTTTTCTGCGTCCACCACCGGAAAGGCCAGAAAGTCATATTTGTCAAAAAGCTTGGCCACATCCTCTTTGTCTGTTTTTGTTTCCACATATATAATATTGGTATTCATGATATCGGCGATGCTGCTGTTATTGGAATTCAATAGCAGCTCGCGTACGGTAATTACGCCGATCAGCGTGCGATCCGGTTCAATCACGTAACAGGTATAAATGGTCTCACTGTCAAGCCCGGTACGCCGTATAACGTCAATGGCCTCTTCTACCGTCATATCTTTGCGCAGGAATATATATTCCGGCGTCATCATGCTGCCGGCACTGTCGCTGGGATATTCCAGGATTTTATTGATTTGACTGCGCATCTCCGGCGCACAGTTTTTGATAATGCGCCGTACTACATTGGCCGGCATTTCTTCGATGATGCTTACCGTGTCGTCTACGAACAGCTCGTCAAGCATCTCGTGCAGCTCGTTGTCACTGAAGGCCTGAATCAGTGCCTGCTGCGTTTCGCCGTCCATTTCCACGAACACCTCGGCCGCAATATCTTTGGGCAAAAGGCGGAAAAGGATCGGCAGTCCTTTTTCCGGAATGCTGCTGTCTTCTATAATTTCAGCGATATCCGCAGGATATAATTCCTTGAAAACGGCGCTGATCTGCGCCAGTTTCTTTTCTTCCAGCAGCAGCGAAAGCTTTTGTATCAGTTCTTCTCTTGTAATATCTCCCATAGTGTTACCTCCTTTTATTTTTTGTTTGGAAGGTTACACGTTCCCTTGCCTACGGGTAAAACGCAAAAAAATACCGCTGTTATTATGGAACGAAATGCTGTTTTTTATAATTCCCTATGATAACATGCGGAAAAACCCGTAATACATACGGTGTTTTACAATGCGTAGGCTATGGAAGAATGACAGCTCTGCACTGCTTTATAAAAGGCGCATGATGGCGCAAAAGCAGAGCGGAGCTGTGCGTCTTCGCACGGGAACAGTGCTGCTACTTCCGTCTTCCATCATGTTCACCTCTTTCATTTTTTTCTTTTTATATATTACTCGTTTTTTATGATTTCGTCAAGGAAAAATGGGAGTAAGCAGAATGTCAAACAGAAAGAATAGGCGCATGTTTTTTAAAAAGAGAAATCCGGATAAGGGGATGTTTTTTTGGCTTGCGATGGGGGATCAAAAGAATGCAGATTTTTGGAAAAAAGATTTGTATTTCCGGGATGCTTGCATTTTTTATGATAGTGGTATATAATAAATCGATTTCAATATGAATAGAATATGGTTAGGAGGAGCATCATGAAGCGTACGGACTATATTTCCTGGGATGAGTATTTTATGGGGATTGCTCTGCTTTCAGCACAGCGCAGTAAGGACTCCGGAACGCAGGTGGGTGCCTGCTTGGTAAACGCGGATAATAAAATTTTATCCGTTGGATATAATGGAATGCCTACCGGCTGTGATGATGACTGTATGCCTTGGAGCCGTGAAGGCGGTGTAATGGAAAGCAAATATGCATTCGTATGTCATGCCGAGCTCAATGCTATTCTTAATAATGATGGCGGCTCGCTGAAAGGGGCAAGGTGCTATACCACGCTTTTTCCGTGTAATGAATGTGCTAAGGCGCTGATTCAAGCCGGTATCCGGGAAGTTATCTATCTTTGCGATAAATACGCCGAAACCGAAGCGGTACAGGCCTCCAAAAAAATGTTCCAAATGGTAGGGGTGCGGCTTACACCGTATCGACCTACCGGAAGAAAGCTTACATTGGATATTTAAAGGGGCTCGTTTATGAATTTTGTTTTTACCGGCGGCGGGACCGCCGGACATATTACACCGAATATCGCGCTGATACCGTTGCTTCAGCAAAAAGGATATACCGTACACTATATTGGCAGGGAAAACGGGATCGAGCGTGAATTGATTGAAAATATGCCGGGCGTTACGTATCATGGCATCAGTGCGGGAAAGCTGCGCCGATACAGCAATATCAAAAATCTTACCGATCCGTTTCGGGTAATGAAAGGGTATTTTCAATCTATGGCTCTAATGAAGGAGCTGAAGCCGGCCGGTGTTTTTTCAAAAGGCGGTTTTGTTTCGGTGCCGGTAGTGATGGCGGCCGGCGCCCATCATGTTCCGGTGGTGATTCATGAATCGGATATGACGCCCGGCCTTGCTACCAAGCTGTGCCTGCCTACGGCAAAAAAAGCATGTACTACATTTGAAAAGACCGCAGAAATTTTAGGAGAGAAGGGAATCTGCACAGGCACGCCGCTGCGGAATGAACTGCTGCACGGCAGCAGTGAAGTCGCAAGAAGACTGTTGGGGTTAGACCATAAACCGGTGATTCTTGTTATGGGGGGCAGTTTGGGTGCCAAAGCGGTTAATGATCAGATTCGTGCAGTTTTGCCGCGGCTTTTGCCAAGCTTTAATGTGATTCATATCTGCGGCAGCGGAAAATTAGATGAGACCCTGCATTATCCGGGATATGTGCAACGGGAATATATCAATGAGCGGCTTCCTGATATTATGGCACTGGCGGATATCGTCGTATCCCGCGCCGGATCCAACAGCATTAATGAATTTCTTGCTCTGCATAAGCCTATGCTGCTGATCCCGCTGCCAGCCGAGCACTCACGGGGGGATCAGCTGGATAATGCAGAGGAATTTGAAAGGCGGGGCTATGCCAAAAAGATGCTGGAAGAGGAGATTACCGCTGACAGCCTGGTATGTGAAATCAAAAACTTATTTGATGAGCGCCGCCGTTATGCTGAAGCTATGGAAAAAAGCGGTTCGCATTTGGGCAGGGAAAAGGTGTTCGGGGTGATTATGGAGGTTATGGAGAAGTATCCTGTAAAAGCAAGCAAAGCGGAACAGAGACTTTGAAGGTAATAGGAAAACAGCTTACGAAAATTTCGTAAGCCTTTTTTTATTTGGTCAATTCTTTTTTTTAAGTTATATTTGGATCTTGAAGTTTAGTGTGTATTTGTTGTATAATACATATCAAGGATAAAAACATCATGAAAGGGAGAAAATCATATGCATCGAGGTGTGTTGGCCAAGGGTCTGAAAGTGCTTGTTGTTTTTATAGGAATATGCGGGCTCCTTTTTTATGGCGGTGCGCTTCCTCTGCTGGGAAGGGATATTATGCTGCAGATAAAAAGTCAGTTTTTCTTTTGGCCCTGGCTGACGTTTATGTGGATAACCGCTGTACCCTGTTATATCGTTCTGTTCTTTCTTTGGAGAATTTCGGATAAAATAGCGCAGGGAATAGGATTTTCAGAAAAAACTGTGCAGTATCTAAAGCATATTGCCGTGCTTGCGGCGTTTACATCCCTTTGGTTTCTGGCTGGGAACTGTTTGTTTCTGTTTTTGGAAATGAGCCATACTGCGGTATTTATGCTCTCCCTTATTTTTGTTGTTTTTGGAATCGTTATAACGGTAGCTGCTTTGTGGCTTTCTTGTTTTGTACGGCGACATTCCGCTGCCGGAAAGGAAAAGAAAACATTTTCTGCCGAAATGGCAAAAAATGTAGAATAACGGTGCTCTGCTCCGGTGCGGTTATAAGTTCATATAGAACAGCCCTTTTGTAGTAGAAAACCAAAGCAGACGGCCATGTCCGCGGGCGGGAAAACGCACTTGCAGATCCCATTCGGGATATTGCTTTAGAATATGCAGACTTCCGCCGGATAAAAAGGCGACAAAAGAGATATAATTTTCTTTGGTCATAGGATGGTCTGTCTGAAGGAACCATTCATCTTCTGTTTTTTCAACCCGCAGTTTTTCGTGTCCTTCTGCTTTTTTTAACGGCAGCGGCTCTAAGGTGCGTCCGCAGCAGGCCACCGAGGCGCCGCCGGTAGAACAGGTCATGCAGCCGCATGCGGGACACACATAAAATTTAGTGTTTTTCATATTTCCTCCGTCTAATTCATTTTCTGTCAATTCGTCGGAAAGAATTTTTTGGAGATCGATCTTAAAAAGGAGGGCTATTGAAGGCAGCAGGGAAATATCCGGGCAGCCCGCTCCCCGCTCCCATTTGGAAACGGTCTTATCGCTTACGGTTAATTCGCGGGCCAGCTGCGCCTGTGTCATGCGGCGTTCAAGCCGCAGCTTTTTGATCAGTGCACCGATTCTTTTAGCGTCCATTTTTTCTCTCTTCCTTATTAACAGCGGTATTATATTTTTATTGTAAGGCAAAACAGCAAAAAAAGCAATAGACGCAGCGTAGAGTTTTTACCGCGTATCAGCAAAAAAATCCATAGTTTTTGCAAAGAAAATCTATTGTAATCTTTCAAATGTGGAAGTATGATAGAGAAAATTGTAAAAGTAAAGGTGACGGCGATATGAGAAAAACGGAATTGTTCGATGATGGGTGGTTATTTCATAAAGGAGAGATTGAAAGAGCGGAACCTAAATGGAAAGGCCCGGTATATATTTCGGCAAAGACCGAGCGTATGAAATGGGGACCGGCAGCGGTGTGTTATAATGACCGCCCGGAGGATTTCCGTACCAATGTAGAATTTTCCGGTGAAAAGTGGCAGTGGGTGGATCTTCCCCACGATTATATTGTTGCAGGAGAAATGAGCAGTGAGAATAACAATGCACTGGGTTTTTTTACTTATGAAAATGCATGGTACCGAAAACATTTTACTGTGGCGAAAGAAGAGGAGGGTTCCCGGATAACTTTGCTGTTTGAAGGTGTTGCGACTCGGTGCGTTGTCTATTTAAACGGCTGTGAACTTAAGCATAATTTTTGTGGATATACTTCTTTTGAAGTAGATCTTACCGATTATCTGCATTATGGGGAAGAGGAGAATGTACTGGCTGTCTATGTCCGCTACGACCATAATGAAGGCTGGTGGTATCAGGGTGGAGGAATCTACCGGCATGTATGGCTGATTAAAACGGCGCCTGTTTCGGTAGATTTGTGGGGCGTCTGTATACGGCCTGAACTGCTGGGAGAGACCGGTGTTTGGCGGATTGCTTTTGAAACGACCTTGCGCAATGACGGCTATTGCAATCAGGAGGTCAGAATTGTCAGTACGGTTTTGGATCGGGAGGGCAGGCCCTGCGCACAGGCTGAGGGAACTGTTTTTGTATCGCTGCGGCAGAAAACTGCTGTGGAATATGAAACGCAGATGGAACAGCCCCATTTGTGGGATACGGAGGATCCGTATATATATACGGTGAAGACTGCGCTGTATATCGGCAAGGAGGAGATAGACACTGTATACGATCGCTTTGGCTTCCGTACGTTCTGTTTTACAGCGGATAACGGGTTTATTCTCAATGGCCGCCGTGTGGATATCTGCGGTGTCTGCGGTCATGGAGATTTTGGCTTGACGGGTAAAGCTGTACCGGATAACATTTTCCGTTATAAAGTGCAGCTGATGAAGGAAATGGGCGCCAACGGATACCGAACCAGTCATTACCCTCAGGCGGCGGCGATAATGGATGCTCTGGATGAGGCCGGATTTATCGTGATGGATGAAACACGCTGGTTTGATTCTACTGAGGAAGGACTTGGGGCACTGGAGATGATGATTCGCCGCGACCGGAATCGCCCGAGTGTATTTATGTGGTCTATCGGCAATGAAGAGCCGCATCATTTAACACAGATCGGCCGCCGGATCAATCAAGCGATGATTGCCCGTGCCAAGCAGCTGGATCCTACGCGGCCAACCACTTCCGCGGTATCTAATTCGCCGGATAAAGCTACGGTATTTGATGACCTTGAACTGATCGGCATCAATTACAACCATCCATTGTGGGATACTGTGCGGCAGCAATATCCGCGAACGCCGATTTTTTCCTCTGAATGCTGCGCTGCCGGCACTACGCGGGGATGGTATGAGGAGGATTCTGCCGCACATGGATATATCCGTGCGTACGATCATGATATCAACGCTTGGTTTATCGGACGTGAGCATTTTTGGAAATTGCTGAAGGCACGGCCGTGGATGTTCGGATCCTTTCAGTGGATCGCCTTTGAACACAGGGGGGAAGCTGTTTGGCCGCGCATCTGTTCGCAGTCGGGGGCAATCGATTTATTTTTACAAAAAAAAGATGCTTTCTATCAGAATCAGTCGCTGTTTACGAAAAAACCGATGGTGCATTTGCTGCCCCATTGGAATTGGGAGGATCGGCTGGGGGAAAAGATAAAAGTCTTTGCCTATACCAATTGTGCGGAGTGTGAGCTTTTTTTAAACGGTGCATCGCTGGGAAGAAAAGAAGTAGAGCCGTATTCTCATGCCGAATGGGAGGTGGAGTACAGCCCCGGACGGCTGGAGGCAGTTGCCTATTGCGGCGGTTGTGCGGCGGCGCGCGATATTCGGGAAACTGCCGGCAGACCGGTGAAACTGGTACTGCATTTGGATAACGACGTACCTAAGGCGAATGGCCAGGATATTGCCGTAATCTCCTGCTGGTGCGAAGACGAGCAGGGACGTGAGGTACCTGACGCCTGTCCTCTGGTTCGGTTTGATTGTAATTCTGTCGGCACGCTCGTGGGAACAGGTTCGGATGTGAGCGATCACACGCCGGTCAATTGCCCCGAACGGCGTATGCGTGCAGGGCGTATCAGTGTGGCCGTACGGATGGGAAGGACGCCCGGTGTGCTCCGGGTACAGGCACAAAGTGAGAATTTGTTGGGAGCAGTGCTTTCTTTTACAGCTGAGTAAAGATTTACGGCTTATCTTTGAACAACCGCATACGTTAAGAGATTTTGGCCGTGGAGAATACTTCTCCTATTGCCGGTCCCTTTTTGCAGGGAGCAGACAATAGGAGAATTTTTGTATTTTTACCCATTGATACGGGTTGTAAAAAATTTTTATGCAGCAGAGAAAAAAGAGAAAAAATTTCTTTGTATACGATATCATCAATGTAATCGGTTCTATGAAGGAATGATTTTTAAAAAATTTTTTTATGGATGCAATAAAATATGTCTGTTATTCATTAACTGTATGAAAGGAGACACCCTATGCTGTTTATTTGTTTGAGCTCGGCAGTCGGATATACCAGCGCAGATGCTGAAATGCTGGATGCATTGCTTGCAAGGATCGCCGCCTCGGATACGGAAGCGCTGTCCGCATTGTACAGTGCTACCAGCGCTTCCGTATATGGTTTTGCTCTTTCTATTTTGAAAAACAGGCAGGATGCTGAAGACGTCCTGCAGGATTGCTATCTGAGTCTATATGCAGCGGCGGATAGATATCGTTCCTGTGGGAAGCCGATGGCCTGGATTATTACGATTGCAAAAAACCTTTGTTTGGCCAAGCTGAGAGACCGCCAGAGATGCGCTCCATCGTTGGAAGAGTATGATCTATGTGCTGATGCCGCCGCGCTGGAAGACAGATTGACACTGGATGCTTGCATGAAGCTGTTGACAGACCCGGAGAGACAGATCGTCATGCTGCATGCTGTTTCCGGTATGAAACACAGAGAGATCGCACAGATACTTTCCCTGCCTCTGGCTACCGTTCTTTCCAAATACAGCAGAGCGATTAAAAAACTGAAACATCATTTTATGAAAGGAGAGCAGAATGTATGAGGGGGATAGAAGAAAAAATTAAACGGGCAGTAGAAAACTCGCAACCGGATGTTCTGCATTCCGTACTCAGTGAATGTCAGAACCAGAAAGGAAAGGTAATTTTGATGACAGAACAGAAGAAAACGAATCGGTGGATAACACGCCTGACCGCTGCTGCGGCCGTTTTAGTGCTTGCCGTGGGTGCTTTTGCGGGGCTTACAATGTATAAGGCGAATTATGCGGTAGCCTCTACCGTATCTTTGGACGTAAATCCGAGTATTGAAATCCAGATCAATGAGAAGGAACGGGTACTTGCGGTACATGCGCTGAATAACGACGCGGAAACTGTTGTGGGGCAAATGGATTTTGAAGGCAGCAGTTTGGAGATTACCGTAAATGCGCTGATCGGTTCTTTATTGAAAAACGGATATCTCAGCGAACTTTCTAATTCCATTTTGATCAGTGTGGATCATGGCGATGCAGAAAAAAGTACACAGCTGAAGGAAAAACTTACCCAGGAGGTCAACGCGCTGCTGCAGACGGACACCTTCAGCGGCGCAGTTTTAAGCCAGACAATTTCCTCAGACAGCCAGCTTCAGATGCTTGCTCAGGAGTACGGAATTACCACAGGAAAGGCGCAGCTTATTCAGCAGATTATTGCCCTTGAGCCGACATATAGTTTTAACAGCTTAGTGCCTCTTTCTATTAATGAATTGAATCTGCTGCTTTCCTCCGGGCAGACGATACCGCAGAATATTGATTCTGTAGGAAGCGCCAGTACTAAAAATTATATCGGAGCACAAAAAGCGCAGGAAATCGCGCTGCTGCATGCAGGGATCCAGGCGGATGCTGCACAGGAGCTTCGGGTAAAGCTGGATTGTGAGGATGGCCTGATGGTTTATGAAGTAGAGTTTAAAGCTGCCGGCATAGAATATGACTATGAAATAGAGGCACGGACCGGGGATATTCTTGAACATAAAAAAGAACGGGATGATGATCTTCCCGCTGTGGTTCAGCCCGATGCTACTGCCGTACCGGAGGATACTTCGAATATACTGATTGGTGCAGAACGTGCCCGGGATATTGCTTTTGCACATGCGTCAATTCAGGCGTCGGAGGCGAGAAAATTGGATATTGAAACAGATTATGAGAAGGGAATTCCGGTTTATGAAGTTGAATTTGAAGCCAATGGTTTTGCATATGAATATGAGATTCATGCCAAAACCGGCGATATTATAAAAAGTGAAAAGGAAGCGGATGATTGAACTGTCTTTGCCTATTTCTTCCCCGGATTGTTCCGGGGATTTTTTTTATTGCTAAAAATATCTTTCCGGGCAATAGAAACGGATGAAATTGGGAAAACTGTATAAAAACAGAGTGTGAAAACAGGGGGAAAACAATGCGTCTGTGGCATATAGCGCTGCTTCCCTATTTGCCGGATGCCCAGTTTAAAGGACAGCTGCGTGAATTGGTTGCGATCATGCATGATTGGCGCGATCGAGGAAAGACCAATCATTTATTGGTGAACAAAGTAATGACCTATCCCAAAGAAGAACTGGTTTTATATTTTATAAAATATTCTCATGAATGGCATAAGCGGTATCAAAAAGATATATCAGAGAAGATATACAGGGAATTTTTTGTGTTTGCAGAGGCGAAGAATTTTACCGCGTCTGTATACAGTACCTGGCATAATGAAACGTATCTGCGCGTATGCATGGCGAATCTTTTTGAAAAATATTTCTTCGGCGTTGGGGCGTCAAGGATAACCCGGCAGCAATGGGAACGTTTGGCGGAGGGATATAAGCGTATTACCGGGCAGGAGTACAGGCTTTAAAAATACAGCAGGAATGTACGGAAAATTTTTAATAGGCCATATTTTTTTGGGGTATAATAGCATACTTGGGAGGTGTACGTTGACAAGAATCGGAAGAAAAGAATTTCTATCTATTATTCACGGCCGTGCGGTCATAGCATTTTTGTCGAGCTGGTGTATAAGCTGTAAAAGAGTATATAGAGTGCTGAAAAAAACCGGCGCATATATTGTTGATATCGAACAGGAACCGCTCCTTGCCGAAGCATTTCGTGTTTTGGGCGTTCCGGTTATTGTTTGCTTTCAAAACGGGAAAGAAATTTACCGCCGTAACGGTGTATGCAGCCGAAAACAGATTTCTGAAATTTTAAAAACAAAAATACCTGACGGATAATTTTCCATCAGGCATTTTGTTATATGCTGTTCTTATACAATGGAATCCAGAAAGAGGTCTCCCGATTCGCTGCAAATGTACCAGCTGCCGCCGATTTTTACAACGATCAGCGTCATATCTTCGGTATCTTCATCGTCAGAACCCTTAAACGTTACCTCGGCTTCTATCTCATAAGCCTTGGTTACAGATTTTTTAGCGATCCCGTATTCCTCTTTCAGATTATCGCGGATTGTTCCTAATTTTTTCTCGGAAAGCTCATCTTTCTCGGTAATTTTATACCGTACTTTTACGTTCTTTCCGTATTCCTCTTCCAGGCTGTCAGATAAATATTCATAGCTGTCTTCAAACTGATCCACGACATCGTTTATATCGGTATCATAGTTTTCTTCACAGTAATCCCAATACTCTTTGGGGGCAAGTTTTTCGATTTTATTGGCTTTGCCGTAAACTAAAACGTCCATATAATTATCGATGGCTTTTTTATAGCTGTTTCCGGCAACAGAAGCGATGATAGTAATCAATATAATGAGTACCGCCGCCGCTGCACCGATAATACCATAGAGCATCGATTTTTTTATTTTCTTCTCTGGCGTATTATTCGGTGCCTGCGCCGGCTGTTCCTGATTTGTTTGCTGCTCCTGTGCCGGCTGCTCCTGTACGGGCTGCGGTTCTTGGCTAAATTCCTTACCGCATGAAGCGCATTTTACGGCACCTTCGGGAATCGGAGTACCGCAATTGGTGCAAAAAGAATCCATAAAAATAACCTCCCAAATTTTCGTTAATAAAAGCTTAACATTTTTGTGTGTCCTTGTCAAGAAAATCTGACAAAAAAATGCGGATACCGCCTAAATAAATTGTCATTACATGTCTTTATTAAGGAGGGATCCGAGTTCTACGGAAGACACTCCGTATTTATTTCGTATTTTTTCTATCGCATCTTCAAGCTGCTGCTGTTTCTTATGCTGGCTTTCGTTTGTTTCAAAAAAGCTTAACTGTATATGGTCTGCGGTATCGGCAATTAAATGGGTTCCGGTAATGGAGAGCATTCGTACAGGTTTTCTGCTTTTATTCAGCTGGTGGATCAGCAGCAGTGCTGTCGCTGTGATTTCTGAAAAAAGATTGGTGGCAAATTCCAGCGGCATTTGTTTGGTGGCAGAAGTAAAATCATGATATTTAATGCCTGCACAGAGTGTGGTGCATTTTACATGTGCCCGGCGCATTCGGAGGGTAAGCTCCCGGGCAACGGTCATTGTGCCGTATTTGAGATCTTCCTCACTGCGCAGATCCTGCTTAAAGGTAAGACTGCTGCCAATAGATTTTTGCGCATATTCTTTGTAGATGCTTTCTACTGGTTCCTCGTCGATGCCGCAGGCATAATCAAACAGCAAACCTCCGGTTTTTCCTAAATGTTTTACAATAGTGCCGCGGTTAGCTGCGGCGAGGTCTCCAATGGTTGAAATATACAGCTTTTTTAAAGCTTCTGTTGTATGCCTTCCTGCATACAGCAAAGCGGAGATCGGCAGAGGATAGACCAGACGTTTGAAATTTTCACGGGTGATTACAGTAGTTGCATCAGGCTTTTGATAATCACTTGCCAGCTTTGCCATGGACTTGTTAAAGGCAACGCCTACCGAACAGGAGATCCCCAGTTCTGTTTTAAACCGCTGCCGAAGCTCGTCGGCAATTTGTTTACCGCTGCCGAAGAGCAGGCGGCTGTTGGTTACGTCCAGCCAGGATTCATCCAGGCCGAAGGGTTCTACTAAATCGGTATATTCTTTATAGATATCATTGGCTTTTTTGGAAAATTCGCTGTACAGTTCTCGATGCGGTGCAACCAACACTAAAGCAGGGCATTTTTTCTTTGCTGCATAGATGGTTTCGGCCGTTTGTACGCCAAAGCGTTTGGCGTGTTCGTTTTTTGCCAAAATGATCCCATGGCGGCTTTGCGGATCGCCGCATACGGCCATGGGCACATTTTTTAATCGGGGGTCCAGCACGGTCTCTACCGAGGCATAAAAAGAATTGCAGTCGCAGTGCAGGATGACTCTGTCCATTTATTGATAGCAAGCTACAATTCTGCCGAAAAATAGACGGTGTAGATCTTCCGCAGGATATGCACGCTTCAGAATATCTTGGGGAAGACCGTCCTTTATGAGGTCGGCAGAATATACTATTTTGCATTCATAATAAATATTACACCCGTCAATCACCGGCGTAGCAATTTCTTTTGCAGCTTTTAAAGACAGGCCGGCTGCGGTGAGCTTATCAAGATCTCTGCCTGAGCGGCTTCCGCAGATTTTCAGTGCATCCTCCATCTGCCCCTGCGCAGGAACGCTTACGGTAAATTCATCAGTGCCTTTTAAAAGTTCGAACGTATAGCGGCTGGGGCGTATCGGCGCAATAAAGATTTCTTCTCCCCAATACTGGCTTAAAGACCCCCAGCCGATCGTCATGGTATTGATTCTTTCACCGCTTTTTACGGTAAAAAATACGCCTTTGCCGGAAAGCTGCTCTAAAGTTTGTTTTGAAAATTCGCCGAATCGATACATTGTTTTTCCTCCTGTATTTTATTAAAGTATATATAGATATTATAATTATTATAGTAAAAAATATAACTTCTTGCAAGAAAAATAAGGCACAAAAGCGCAGTTTGTAACATATAGATTTAATAGTACTTTTATAAGGAGGAATTTTATGCCTGATATATTTTTAAGTCCGTCACTGCAAACAGGAAATTATTACATTAACGGCGGAACAGAAGCACAGTTTATGGGATATCTTGCCGATGCGTTGGAGCCGTATTTAACGGTAAACGGCATCGGATATACGCGCTCGCGTCTGCCAAACACGCTGGCAAATGCAATTGCACAATCCAATATGGGCAATTACAACCTTCATTTGGCATTGCATTCTAATGCATCACCGGAAGGAAAAGAAGGGCAGTTCCGGGGAATTCAAGCCTATTATTATCCTACAAGCGTACAGGGGAGAAGAGCCGCCGAGGCATTGGTTAACAGCCTGAAGCAGATCTACCCGGATCCGGAGCTGGTGTACATCGTTCCCACTACCACCATTGCGGAAGTACGCAGAACAAAGGCGCCCGCCGTACTTATGGAAATCGGCTATCATGATAATTTGCAGGATGCCGAATGGATTAAGCAGAACATACAGAATATTGCACGTGCTTTAGCACAGGGGCTGACGGCATACTTTGGTCTTCCGTTTAAAGAGGTCTGCAATATAAAGGGGGAAAATTTGAATACCGCGGCAAATATCCAAACGAATGCTTATGTGAATGCATGTACAAATGATGGAAGCCCGTTGAATATCCGTTCCGGTGCAAATATCAATACTCAAATTGTCGGCCGTATTCCCTCCGGACAGATGGCTTTGCTGCTGGAGCGCCCGCAAAATGGTTGGGCACGCCTGCGGTATAATGCTGTAGAAGGCTATGCGTCGGCAAATTATCTTTGTACTTGTGTTTCGGATCAAACGGCAAGAACCGGAACCGTGAATACAAGCGGCAGCAATCTGAACCTGCGTTCAGCACCCTCAGTAACAGCTTCTATTATCGGAAGGATTCCCGATGGCAGCACTGTGCGGATTTTGGATTCTGCCGGCGCTTGGTATCGGGTAAGCTATATGGGCGCGACCGGTTATGTTTTAAGCGATTTTATTGTGGTTTGATTCACACTTAAAAAAACACCGGCATAAGATATAACTGTACAAAAGAAATAAATTTTGAAAGAAGGAGGAGCGTTATGTCATTTTATTCATACAGAAACGGTGAAAGCGATGTTTGCCCCGGCAGAATCAGCGGCGACTGCACCAACGGTTTAACCGAAAGAGTATGCATTCAGGTAAAAAAGATTTATGATTCCTGTATGCAGCAGGAGCAGCTGGATAACATAAATGTAAAACTTACCGATATTTGCCCGGGAAACACAAAATTTGAGGCCCCCGTAACCTTTATCAGCTGCCGCAGCACGTCTACTAAGGGAAGGATTAGAGATCTGTGCATTGACAGAATCTGCGATAGACCTAATTTTGCCCGGGTACGCTGCAAAGTGGATATTCCGGTAGAGATCCTGTTTGAGGATAATTGCGGTAAAGAGGGCAGCGGTCGGGGTGTTATTACAGTAGCCAAGGACGTGGTTCTTTTTGTACCGGATGAATCCATTATTCCTTTTGAAGTGGATAACATCGTAAGTGCTATTTGCGTAATGGGCTGCTATGTAGGCGATAATACCTTTGCGCTTACAGCCTGTGTTACGATTATCTTAAAGATCGTAGCCGATGTTGAACTTTTGGTTCCGGCCTATGGCTTTTGTAAGATTCCGCCCTGTGAAGAATTTGCTTCAGAGGTCTGCGATGAATTCTTCAATTTACCTATTTTCCCACCGGCAATGGGCGATATGTGCGGCTGCAGTAACTAAAAGCGGCTTGCTTTCACAAAGCTTCCGTGTAAAAGCGGAAGCTTTTTTTAGGAAAAATATTGCGTTTTAAAAAGATTTTGGCAGCTTTTTACTTGCTGCATAAAAAAGACTTCTCATATTTTTTGAGAAGTCCTATTTTTGTGTTTTCTATATTTTTTTCATGGAAGCCGCCGCGGAAGCACCGTAGATATTGTTTTGATGCTTCAGCTGTGGGCATGGAGTGTCCGGAAGGATACTTCGCAGGCGGGAATATGCCAAGTTAATCCGTTTGATTTTATCTGCCGCCAGGCTTTCAAAGGCGGTTCCCGTATATTTATCCGGATGATATTTTTTTACCTGCCGGATGTAGGCATTATGGATTTCATCGATCGTTGCCGTGGGCATAATTTCTAACACTTCGTAATCGGTCATGTCCTGTTCCCTCCAAGATAATATGAATGCATTCAAGTATATGAATTTTATTTTTTATTATACGTAAAATGACAAAATTCGCCGGATATTCATATAATAAAGCAGCAGGGAATTCTGCTAAGTTTTCATGGAAAGGATAAACAGGATATGCAAAATAATTGCTTGCAGCAAGATCAAATAGAATGTTTAAATGCATTTCCGCTGGCACAGGCATATGTTCCGTATCAACAGTTTACGGATCCCGTATCGCCGGAAGAGGGTTTAAAAATGGGTACGATATGGGCAGAACTTTACCGGCCGTATAGGAGGGAAAGCAAATGACGCAGCAGGAAATGATTAAAAAACTTCAGGAGATCAGCTTTACGCTGGTGGAACTGAATTTGTATTTGGATACACATCCGGATTGCCAACAGGCACTTACACTTTATAACACGTATGCACAGCAGCAAAAGGAACTGCGCGAGGAATATTACAAAAACTATGGGCCTCTTTTAAACTTCGGCAATATGCCGGCGGGCGATAGCTTCCAATGGGTAAATTCGCCGTGGCCTTGGGAGAATTGAGGAGGATATCGTATGTGGATATATGAAAAAAAATTACAGTTTCCGGTAAATATTATGAAGGGCGACCTTCAAATGGCTAAATTTTTGTTTGCACAGTATGGCGGACCTGACAGTGAACTTTCTGCTTCACAGCAGTATCTGGCACAGCGCTATACGATGCCTACCCCCGAAACCAAGGCATTGCTAAATGATATCGGCACGGAAGAACTTGCACACTGGGAAATGTTGGGAACTATGATCTACCAGTTGACTAAGGATGCTACTCCGGAGGAAATGCGCGCGGCAGGTCTTGGTGATTATTATGCTACCCGCGGCAAAGGTGTGTTTCAGCAGAGCCCCTCAGGGGAAGCTTGGAATTCCGGCTACATTCAGGTATTGGATGATCCCATTGCCAATTTGACCAATGATATGGCTGCCGAGCAAAAAGCCCGTGCCGCGTATGAGCGTTTAATGAATATCACCAATGACAGAAGCGTGATTGAACCGCTGGCACTTCTGCGCGAAAGGGAGATCGTTCATTTTCAGCGCTTCGGCGAAGCACTTATGCAGCTGCAGAATATGTGTATGAAAGAATATGCTCGCGGCTGATGCCGAGGCATGGTAAAAATAGGTTTCAAACCGGGTTCCTGATACTTTCAGAACCCGGTTTTTATATAATTAATATATGAGCATATATGCATAATATAGATATAATGAGATTTTTAAAATGATAGAGTATGCTCTGTTGCATAGGAAGCCGCGGCGTGATATAATAAATAAAAACGATATGCAAAAGAGGGGCTTTTTATGGCGATTATAGAGGAAAGAACAATTTTAAGCACAGACGGCAGCCATACGCTGCGGGGCAAACTATATTTGCCGGAAAGCGGAGCAGTAAAAGCCGTGGTGCATGTAGTACACGGCATGAAGGAGCATATCGGCCGGTATGATGGCTTTATGAAGTTTTTGACCGCGTATGGCTATGCTGTATTCGGCTATGATCATATGGGGCATGGAGAGACTGCTGCACACGGCGGTATGTTCGGATATATTGCCGAAAACGGCGGAGATCAAATCCTTATCCGGGATGTGAATCTGTTTGCCGAACAGATCATGCGGGAATTTGCGGGCAAAAAATATATTCGCTTCGGGCATAGCATGGGATCGTTTCTCGTCCGGTTGGCATCGCTTTCTATGGTTCCCGACGCACTGATTATCTGTGGTACCGGCGGTCCGGTGGCAGGCTCGGGGGCGGCACTGTGCACTTTGATAAAGCGCTTGAAGGGCGGGCAATATGTTTCTTCTTTGATAGAAAATTTGATTTTTAGCCGCAGCAATGATCTGTTTTTGGAGGAAAATAACAAAAACGCCTGGCTTTGCCGGGATGAAAGCATAAAGGCGGCCTATGCCAAGGACCCCTGGTGTACGTTTGATTTTACTGTAGCAGCCTATGAGGATCTGATTCGCCTTAATAGAGCCGCCAATAGGAAAAAGTGGTTTGATGAGCTTGATAAAAACATGCCGATTATGCTGATTTCCGGCAGTGAGGATCCGATAGGCGGAAACGGAAAAGGCGTAACAGCTGTATATGATCGCTTGAAAGCCTCCGGTGCGAATGTTAAGGTGTTTAAGCTGTATCAAAAAGGCCGGCATGAAATTTTGAATGAGCTCAACAGCGATGAGGTGTTTGCAGATATTCTTACCTTTGTGAATGAAGTTGCAGAACCATAATTGTGTAGGATTTGTTGAAAGGATTATAGGTGCGTTGTGATATGTTGTGCCTTTTGCTGTATAAAAAATCTGATTTCTATTATGTTATAAGTATGTTATAGGAATGATACCATTTATATTCCGCCGTAGATGAACTGTAAACAGGACTTCCTCTGTGAAAAATGTGGCAGATCGGAACATATAAAACCTTCCCACGCTCCTGGCTCCCCTTGTCAGGGGAGCTGTCACCGCAGGTGACTGAGGGGTAGTTTTTCTCTCCCTCAGCCTCGCTGATGCTCGGCAG
>ENA-ORNQ01001614-ORNQ01001614.1-human-gut-metagenome-genome-assembly--contig:-NODE-1614-length-17195-cov-2.910385_pt1 | contig 17195 bp, 15 predicted proteins | sample MGYA00242116_ERZ509024 | MGnify/ENA primary metagenome ERZ509024 (study PRJEB26280, sample SAMEA2338697) | human gut metagenome | biome: human gut; feature: human-associated habitat; material: faeces...
GCCGAAGCCCTAATGTCAGCCCTGCCGCAAAGTTCTGTTCCTGTGCCAGCCCTCGCTCCATGTCTTTTTCGTCGATCAAGTGCAGCAAAAGGCAGCGCTGCTCTTTTGTCAGCGTCTGCAAAAGCTGTTCATGCAGCCGCTCCGCCTCCGGCGTTTCCCCCTGCTCCTTGCCAAATATCGTCGACAGCCTTTCTACTACCATACCGCTCCCTCCTTGTTTGACACGATTTGTATCATCTAAAAATATTTTGACACAATTTGTGTCAAAAGTCAATGTTTTCTTCTGTGTCATATATAATATTCATCAGGAGATGATGGCATGGCAAAAATATATAAAAGAATACGTCCGTTTTTCATACTCATACAAGAAAAACGGACGTATTTTTATATAATCTTCTATTGGAGAAACCAGTCTATCATCACATTTTTTGCGGTGCGGCAATTCCCAAAAGACCGAGCGCAGTTTTTAAAACGTCCCGCGTACATTTCGTTACCAGAAGGCGTGCCTGCAATACAGGTTCCGTTTCACTAAGAATCCGGTTTTCAAAATAAAATTTATTATAGCACTGGGCTAACGCCGCACTGTAACGGGTAATAACGGAGGGTTCATATTTTTCCGCTGCCTCTGCTACAATGGAGGGGAATGCTTCCAGTTTAGCAATCAGCTCTTTTGAAGCTTCATCCTCCAGCACGGAAAAGTCCGCTTTTTCGACCTCACAGACGGGTGCTTTGGCGATGACCGAACAGCAGCGCGTATGCGCGTATTGTACGTACGGCCCCGTTTCCCCTTCAAAATTCAGGGCTCTGTCCCACCAGAAGTCAACGTCTTTGATTCGGCTGGAGAAGAGATCATAAAAAATCACCGCACCGATCCCTACCTGACGGGCTACTTTTTGTTTGTCAGGGAGCTCAGGATTTTTTTCATTAATGATATCCAATGCCTTTTCGCAGGCACGGTCCAGAACTTCATCCAGATATACCACATGGCCTTTACGTGTGGAGAGTGTTTCTCCCTCAAAGCTGACCATTCCAAAAGGTACGTGAACTAAATCCTTGGCCCAGGGATACCCCATAAGCTCAATCACCTTAAAGACCTGTTTAAAATGAAGATTCTGCTGGTAAGCTACAATATACAAGCATTTATCAAAGTCATACGTTTTTTTGCGATAAAACGCCGCGGCCATATCCCGCGTAGCATAGATGGAAGCGCCATCCGATTTTAAAAGAATACACGGAGGCATATCAAATGCATCCAGCTTTACCACATAGGCGCCTTCCGAAAATTCCAAAAGCTTTTTCTCGCGCAGTTCCTCGATTACTGCACCGCATTTATCCTTATAAAAGCTCTCGCCGGCATAGGAATCAAAGTGTACGTCCAGCATATCATAGATCCGGGCAACATCCTTTAAGGTAATATCCTTAAACCACGAGAACAGTTCTAACGCTTCAGGATCATCGTCTTCTATTTTTTTGAACCATACCCGTGCTTCTTCCTGCATAGCGTCATCGGCTTCTTTTTCAAAGCGAACATACAGCTCTATCAAGGCGTTTACGCCTTTTTCCTCAATGGCCGCTTTATCTCCCCAATGATGAAAAGCACATAGCAGTTTACCAAACTGTGTGCCCCAATCGCCCAGATGATTGATTGATACCACCTTATAGCCTAAAAAGCGATAAATTTTAGCCAAAGAATTCCCCAATACGGTAGTCGTTAAATGGCCGATATGGCAGCGCTTGGCAATATTGATGGAGGAATAGTCCATGCAGACTGTTTTTCCACAGCCGGCATCAGAGCTGCCGTAAGCCTCGCCCATGGAATCAATCTCCCGAAGCACGGCTTCGGCTCTTCTGGACGGATCAATAAAAAAGTTCAAATATCCTCCCTGCACGCAGCAGTCGGAAACAAATGCTGGAAGCGGAAGCGTTTCTTTCAGTTCCTTTGCAATCACCGGCGGCGCTTTATGCAGTACCTTTGCCAGCTTAAAACAAGGAAAGGCAAAATCGCCCATTTCCTTCTGGGGGGGAACTTCTATATACGCAGCGCATTCTTCAGGAGCGATGCCTGCGGCCTGTGCTATCACTTCGGCCAGTTCTTTCTTAAAATTCATATACTCTCTATCCTTTACGCTGTTTTTGCAGCAGTATCTTTTTTCTTTTTTTCAATTTCGCCCGCACGGGTCAAAGCGATCTTGGTCAAAACAGGCCCTATCAATTCATATACCAGCGTAGCGCACAAAACCACGGTAACGATTTGATCCGCATAGGCTGCCATCTGCGGCTCAGCTGCTACAGATACCGCCATACCGATTGCCACACCGGCCTGCGGTACCAACGCCAGACCAAGATATTTGCGGATATTTTCCTGTGCTTTTACCACTGTAGCACCAAGCCGAGCGCCGGTATATTTGCCCAATGCTCGAGACAGTATGTATACAATGCCCACAATACCCACCTGAGGCAGCATATCCAACTGAAGATTGGCTCCGGAAATCACAAAAAACATCATAAACAACGGCGGCGTCCAACGTTCAATGCCCTCAAGAATCTGAACAGAATCCTGCCGCATGTTGGCAAATACCGCGCCGATCATCATACATACTAAAAGAGAAGAGAGCGGCAGCCAGCTGCTGATAATCTCGGTAAGGGCAATGCCTAACAGCACTGCGGCCAGCATTAAGGAAAGCCGATTGGCGCGCGATTTAAAAAATTTCATGCAAAGCGAAAGAATCACACCGATTACTCCGCCCAGCGCAAGGGAAATCAGGATCTCCAGCAGCGGTACGACCGCTACGGAATAAAAAGTAACGGCAGAAGTATCATTGGCAAATACTTTTGCCAAGGCAATGCACACCGCAAAAATCATCAAACCGATCGCGTCATCCAGTGCCACCACAGGTAACAGCGCGTCGGTAACAGGGCCTTTGGCTTTATACTGCCGCACAACCATTAAGGTAGCTGCCGGCGCTGTGGCCGCCGCAATGGCGCCCAGCACCAGAATAAGCGGCGTAGGAGCGGCTTCACCGCCAACCAGAAAGTGCACCAACGTCAGCCCCAGCATCACCATGACCACGGCACCTACCGCTTCAAAAAACGTAATGCAGATGGCTCTTGCACCGATTTGTTTAATATGCTGCAGTTTAAATTCACCGCCGATGGAAAACGCCACAAAGCCAAGTGCCACATTGGTGATAACACCGAAGGAATCCAGCGTTTCCTTTGTTACCAAATGGCCGATAAAGGGGCCGATGAGCAACCCGGCAAACAGATAGCCGGTTACATTCGGCAGGTTTACCAGTTTTACAACCCGCGAAAGAAGTAATCCGGCGGCCAGAATAAAAAATATGCTTAAAAGTGTGTTGTCCATGGTATTTTAATTGTCCAATCCTTCCCAGAAAGAAACGGGCAGGGCAAACATAATGCCCTTTTTGCGCAGCCCTTTTGTAATGCCGCGCACGATCCGCTTTGCATCCTCAAGCTTTTCTTCATCCACCAGCATCAAAAGCGTATGGTTGCATTCATAATCCTGCGTAACCAGCTTGCTGATACTGCCAAAAATCGGTGCCGCGTCCACCGTTGAATGCATCAGCGCATGCTTCAGACTGGTAGTAGGAATCACAATACCGTTCAGCCCATCTTCCTTCAACCGGGAAAGTGTTTTTAAAAACTCCTCGGAATCATCTAACGTAACAACCAAAAGCTGCATGCTATCCGCCTCCGTTTATTTTTCTCTCATTATACTACCATTTTCATCCGCCCGTCAAATCCTTCTTAAAAAGACCCTGATCTCCGCTGTTTTCCGAAGATCAGGCTCTATTCACAGCATCACTGAAAAAATGCCTGCATCGCGCGATAGACCATAAATACATCCAGTTTAGCCACGGTTTCAAACGGCGCATGCATCGAAAGCACCGGTACGCCAACATCTACCACATCAATGCCCAGATTGGCAATATATTTTGCCACCGTTCCGCCGCCGCCCAAATCTACCTTGCCCAGTTCGCCGATCTGCCAAAGAACACCGGCATTATCAAGCATTGCGCGTATTTTGCCCATATATTCGGCAGAAGCATCGCTTGTTCCGCCCTTACCGCGGGACCCGGTATATTTGGTAATGACCACACCGTAATTTAAAAAGGAAGCATTGCGCTTTTCTGAAACCTCCTGGAAGGTAGGATCCACCGCCGCATTTACATCCGCCGAAAGGCAGCAGGAAGCCCGCTTGGCATCATCGGGCTCCACGCCCTGCATGCGCGCAATATCCGCAATCACATACTCAAGGAACTGAGAATTCAATCCCGTATTGCCGTCGGAGCCCGTTTCTTCCTTATCGGCGAGAACGCAAATAATCGTTTTTTCAGGTGTCTTGGCTTCTAAGCAAGCCATCAGCGCAGGATACGCGCACACCCGATCGTCGTGTCCGTAAGCACCGATCATCGAACGGTCAAAACCGATATCCCTCGCCGGATATGCCGGTACAAGCTCTAATTCCGCAGAAAGGAAATCACTTTCGGTCACACCGTACTTTTCAAATAAAATGGATAAAATATTCAACTTTACAAGCTCACTGCCCGCGTCGCTTTTAAACGGATGGCTGCCCACTAAAACATTGAGCTCCTCGCCCTTGATACCTTCGGTAAGCGTACGTTTATTCTGCTCTTGTGCCAGATGCGGCAGAAGATCGTTAATAACAAAACAAGGTTCTTCTTCCTTTTCTCCAATACTTACTTCCACGATACTGCCATCTTTTTTAGCAAAAACACCGTGCAGCGCCAGGGGCATTACGGCCCACTGATATTTTCGAATACCACCGTAATAATGCGTTTTTAAAAGAGCCAATTCAATTTCTTCGTACAGCGGATTCGGCTTAAGATCCAGCCGCGGCGAATCAATATGCGCTGCGCCGATATGCATTCCGTGCGATGCATCCTGCTTGCCGAAAACAATAAAGGCGGCAGATTTTCCCCGGTTATTGACATAGCAGCGATCGCCGCATTGATACGGCATATTTTTTTCAAAAGGCTTAAATCCCGCGTTCTCTGCAAGCGATATTGCTTCTCTTACAGCTTCGCGCTCGGTTTTTGCCCGATTTAAATACGCCTTATACCCTTCACAAAAGCGATCTGCCGCAGCAAGCTCCGCTTCACTGATGTTCTTCCGGCCATGGCTGGGCTGATAGAACAGCTTTTTCTTCCATTCTTTTACCTTTTGGTTTTCCTCCATTAGAATATTCCTCCCGTTTTTTATTTTACACTTTCAAGTATTCACGGCTTTTTTATAAAGCAAACACAAATTGCTATATTTAAAAAACTTTTCCTTCCGTATGTTCCGCATGCACGCATACAAGCCTATCGCAGCAAATCAGGCGCAAGGGAACCAACCGCATCGGCTACGGCGCCCAGCTGCAGCAGTCCCAGTGCTTCACCGCGGACATCTGATTTTAATCCACACCGTTCTAAAATCTCTTCGGTCTGCCCTCTGGTAAAAGAAAAGGCTGCCATCAAATTGTTCGCCAGCGTTTTTCGGCGCATGGCGAAAGCTGCACGAATCACACGAAAGAACAGTTGCTCACTCTGCACTTTTACCGGCGGCTGCTTTAACTTCTCCAGCCGAATGACCTGCGAGGAAACTTTGGGTGCCGGATAAAAGCAGGACGCCGGGATTTTTGAACACAAAACGGGGTTTGTATAATACTGTACCGCACAGCTGAGCGCTCCGTACTCCGGCGTGTTTTCTTTTGCCGCCATTCGCTGTGCGACCTCACGCTGTACCAGCACCGTCATGGTCCGAAAAGGCACACCGCTTTCAAGCAGACGCATGATAATCGGTGTAGTGATATAATAAGGCAAATTCGCCGTTACTGCAAAATCCTGTTCCAGCTCTTCTTGAAACAACCGGCAAACATCCAGCTTTAAAAAATCGGCATGAATAACCTTAACATTTCCAAAGCCCTTCAGTGTGATACGGTGTACCGGCAGCAGTGCGGCATCCACCTCTATGGAAACCACTCTTTTCACCCTGCCCGCCAGTACACGCGTTAACGTCCCGGCGCCGGTACCGATTTCCAGCACCGTTTGCTCCGGAGAAAGAACTGCATCGTCAGCAATTTTATTTAAAATTCGCTCGTCGGCAAGAAAATTTTGCCCCAACGATTTGGAAAAACTGAATCCGCAGTTCTCCAATATCCCCCTGAGTTCACTTCCGGTCAACTTTTCTATCATGCGTTCAGCTCCATCCATTCCTCCATTGCTTTATCAAGCTTTTCCTCCGCTTCACGATATTCCTTTTGCGTTTTTAAAAGCTTTTGCGGCTCTTCATAGATCCCTGCCGAAGCAAATAAGGCTTCTAACGCTGTTTTCTGCGCTTCCAGTGCTGCAATTTCCTTTTCCAATTCCCGCACCCTGCTCTTTTTGCGTTTTTCCTCTTCCCGGTCTGCACGCTCTTTGATTCGTTCTTTCGCGGCCCGGGTTTTATTTATGACTTTCTCCTCAGGCGCAGTCTCCCGGTTCCGAATGCCGGCAAGATATGCATCATAACTGCCGGAAAATACTTCTATCCGGCCGTCTTTTACTACCCAGATCGTATCAGCGATCCGATTGATAAAATAACGGTCATGGGATACGGCAATCAAAGTGCCCTCAAACCGCTCCAGTGCATCCTCCAAGACTTCACGGGAATCCATATCCAAATGGTTGGTCGGCTCGTCCAAAAGCAAGGTGTTGCTGCCGGAGAGGGAAAGGCGGCAAAGAGCACAGCGCGCCCGTTCTCCGCCGGAGAGTACCTTTCCGGGCTTAAATACGTCTTCACCGAAGAACAGCATTGCCGCACAGCGGGAACGCACCTGTGTTTGGTTCAGTTTCCGATTGCCGGCCCAAACCATATCCATTACCGTTTCATCTCCCATAAAAGCCTTATGCCCCTGCTCATAATAGCCGATATCTACGTTTATCCCCCGCAGAATTTCTCCTTTGTCCGGCACCTGCTGTCCTGTCAGCATGCTTAACAGTGTCGTTTTTCCAGCACCGTTAGGGCCGATAATCACAATTTTCTGTCCCTGCCTGATCTCCGCATCAAAATTTTGAAACAATGTCTTTTGACCAAAGCTTTTGGATAAATTTCTGATTAAAAACACATCGCCGCCGGAAGTACGGTTACACGTAAAATGCAAGCGCATATCCTCATGCTGCCGCGGTGCCTCAATCAATTCCATACGGGCAAGGGCCTTTTCACGGCTCTCCGCCGCACGAATGGATTTTTCACGGTTAAATTGCCGGAACCGAGCAATAATCGCGCGCTGCCGGCGGATCTCTTCCTGCTGCCGGTCAAACTGATTCTGCGTAATGCGCAGCTCTTCCTCCCATTTCCGACAATAATCCGTATAATTTCCCTTAAAGAAACGCAGCCTGCCGTTCTCGATCTGGGCTACACCGGTGCAGAGCTTATCCATCATATACCGGTCATGCGAGATCAGCAGCACAGTGCCGTCAAAGCGGGCAAGGTAATCGGTAAGCCATTGCGCTGCCTCTAAGTCCAAATGGTTCGTCGGCTCGTCCAACAGCAAAACATCATTGTTTTCCAGCAAAAGCCGGGCCAAAGCAAGCCGTGTTTTCTCTCCGCCGGACAGCGTATCCACCGGCTTATCCCAAAAAATTTCGCCAAGGCCCAGTCCCTTCAAGACACCGTGCAGCTGGCTGCGCCAGCCGTAGCCGCCCAGAGCTTCATATTCATCTGCCGCACGCTGATACTTTTCCCCCAGTGCTTCCAAATCCTCTCCCAAGGCCATTTGCTGTTCCAGCCGGCGCATCTTCTCCTCTGCCGCAAACAGCGGTTCAAAGCTCTTCTGCGCCTCCTCCAGCACGGTATGGCCGCCGCCGGCCTGATGCTGCTGCTCTAAATATCCCAAGCGGCAGCCTTTGGCTACAGAAACCGTACCGCCGGTATACTCCTGCCGCCCTAAAATTACGCGCATCAGGGTAGTTTTGCCAGCGCCGTTTTGTCCGGTAAGTCCCACACACTCGCCTTTTTGCACGGTAAAAGTGGCATCTGAAAAAATCTCGCGACCTTCAATCGCCACAGATAAATGATTGATATCGATCAGTATCATATTTTTCTTCCATTACTCTATGTAAAATACCAAAAAATCCGCCTTAAAGCATTAAGGCGGATTTCCGGATTATTTTGCATACTCAACCTTTCGTGTTTCACGAACGACATTCACTTTAATCTGGCCCGGATACACCATATCGGTTTCAATACGCTTGGCAATATCCTTTGCCATCAGTACCGTAGCCTCCTCGGAAACCACCTCGGGCTTAACAATGATTCTAATCTCACGTCCCGCCTGCACTGCAAAGGATTTTTCAACCCCTTCAAAGGAATTGGCGATCTCCTCCAGCTGCTCCAGCCGCTTAATATACGCCTCCAGCGTTTCCCTTCTGGCGCCGGGCCTTGCACCGGAAATCGCATCAGCCGCCTGCACCAGCACGGCTTCAACCGTCTGCGGCTCAATATCATTATGATGCGCCGCAATGCAGTGAATCACCTCGCTGCTTTCACGGTATTTTTTTGCAAGATCCACACCGATCTGAATATGGGTTCCCTCTACCTCATGATCAACGGCCTTACCGATATCATGCAGCAGACCGGCACGTTTGGCAAGGGCAATATCCGCGCCGAGCTCTCCGGCAAGCAGCCCTGCGATATAGGAAACCTCCAAAGAATGCTTGAGCACATTCTGGCCATAGCTTGTCCGATATTTCAGACGGCCCAATATTTTTACCAATTCAGGGTGAATATTGTGAATGCCCGCGTCAAACACGGTGGCTTCACCGGCCTCTTTGATCTGCTGTTCCACCTCGCGCCGCGCTTTTTCTACCATATCTTCAATCCGGGTAGGATGAATCCGTCCGTCAACAATCAGCCTCTCCAGTGCAATACGCGCAATGTCCCTCCGTACGGGATCAAACCCGGAAAGAATAACAGCTTCCGGTGTATCGTCAATGATCAATTCCACGCCCGTAGCGGTTTCAATTGCCTTAATGTTACGGCCCTCCCGACCGATAATGCGGCCTTTCATTTCATCATTGGGAAGTGCCACAACGGAAACCGTTGTTTCCGCCACATGGTCAGCCGCACAGCGCTGAATGGCCATTGTAATAATATTACGGGCAATTTTTTCTCCGTCCGCTTTAGCCTGTGCTTCGATATCCCTTACCAGAATCGCCGCATCATGCCGTGCCTCATTCTCCACTGATTCCACCAGTGACTGTTTCGCCTCTTCACTGGTAAGGCCGGCTACTTTTTCAAGCTCTGCCCGCCTGCGGCTGTTCAATTCCTCCGCACTGGCTAAATTTTCTTCCAGTTCTTTTTCCTTTTTAGAAAAACGCTCCTCCTTTGCCTCCAGCGACGAAAGCTTTTTATCAATCTGTTCTTCCCGCTGCAACACTCTTTTTTCCAGCTTGGTTACTTCATTTCTCCTCTCACGGCAATCGGCGTCGCACTCGCTGCGCAGCCGATGAACCTCCTCTTTTGCCTCGGCGATCCGCTCCTTAGATAACACCTCGGCCCGGTTTTTAGCATCTTCAATCAGGCGGTTGGCCACATCTTCGGCTCTTCCCATCCGTGCCTGAATCGATCGTTTTTGAATAAAACTGCCGGCCAGCAGACCCACTGCAAGCGCGCCTACCGCAGCAATGACGATCCATATCCATGGTTCCATCTTTTGCACCTCCTATAAAATCTACTTGAATATCCGGAATTTCAGATATGTTAATAAAGAAATTGAAAAATTTACATTATTGTTTTATTATACATGGTTCCGCGCGAAATGTCAATTGCTATCTCCAGAAGGCCCTGTATAAAGCGGCGCAACAATGCCTTGCTTTGCAAAAGGCTTTATGCTATGATAGTAAAAAAGTTTGCTTCAGCAAAAAAAGGAGATCAATATGAAAATTCAGTACTTAGGCACAGCAGCTGCAGAGGGGATTCCCGCGTTATTCTGTCAATGTGCGTTGTGCACAAAAGCACGGCAGCTGAAAGGAAAAAACTTAAGAGGACGCTCCGGGATGATCCTTGACGGCAGCCTAATGATTGATTTTCCGCCAGATATGCTGATGTATGTATTTAATTTAGGCATAGATTTAGCTAAAATAAACGATATTCTCATTACCCATACACATTCGGACCATTTGGATTCCGCACAGCTCATGATGCGGCTGCCTGACTGCTTTTGCCATATAAAAGAAGGCAATCCGTTTGTCAATGTTTACGGCAGTACCCAAACCGACAGAGTACTGGAAGCTTCGAAGATCCGTGAATTTGGTAAAAAGATCGATTTTATAAAATTCCATCCGATCACAAAATTCAGCACCTATAAAATCGGCGGTTTTGAAGTGACGCCGTTCCCTGCCCGCCATAAGCTAGAGGAAGACGCATACATTTATCTTATCAAAAAAGAGGGAAAGGTTCTTTTATACGCCAACGATACAGGAATTTTTTATGACGAGATTTTTGCCTATCTGGCAGACCAAAAGCTCCATATAGACCTTATAAGCTTTGACTGTACCAACGGCAAAAGCGCCGAGGGCCGGAATCATATGGGAATGCCGGATAATGCTAAGGTAAGGGAAAAATTACAGCAGCAAGGCAATGCTGATCAAAACACCCGCTGTTTTGTAACGCATTTCAGTCACAATATTCTTCAAATCCATGAGGAATTAGAGGCAGAAGCCCAAAAATATGGATTTAGGGTCGCCTATGACGGAATGCTATTAGAATTTTAAGAAATATCCACGATGAGGAGAAAAAAATAATGCAGTTGAATTTGCAGCCAAATGAAACGATTCTGCTGCACAATAACCGCGTGTACCGATGGGGAAATCATGAATTTTATACGGATGAGCTCTTGTTGACAAACTTTAATATGATTTACATCCACAAGGGCTTTTTCGGCCGAATAAAAAACATCCTAAAATACCCCCTGGACCAAGTAAAAGTACAGAATGGGCAAGTTCAAGTTCGTATGGCAAAAAATTTTAGGGGGACGCCGCAGCTTCAAATTTATTTCAAAAACACATCGGAATTCTTTTCTTTTCAAAGCCGGGGAAAAAAGCAGATATTGAAATGGGTAGACGTTCTTCATCAGTTATTAGATAATCCCGCCGCCCAGACGGACGCTTTTAATCCTTCCGTACCGGGCTCCGCGGAAGAAGACACAGCCAAAGCCCGAAAGTATCCCATTACCGGAGATAGTTTCGGTGATTCTAAGGAAACGGTCCCGCCGTATACCACAAAGAACTGCATCGGATGCACGGCTCCCCTATCCGGGCGTAAAGGACAAACCGTCCGCTGCGAATACTGCGATACCTATCAAATTCTATAACGCCGCTTTTTAAGCTGCTGCGGCAAAATAGACCACCATACAAAAAAGCTTCTGCCTTCCTGCCTCAGGTATTTCCATTACCAGCAGCAGGGAATACACCGTCCCCCAAAGCACATGCAAACAGCCATGGACGTGCAATAGGAGCAAAACCTGCCCATTGGAACATGAAAGGTGGAGCTTCTTTGCTGGTATCTGCCGCCCTCAGCAGAAATGCTATTAAAAAAGTGCACATACTCGGCATTCGAGGGCTCTCTCTGCACGGCCATTGCCGCATAACTGACGGCACTGGCTCTATTGCCCAAATTATAATTTGCCACCCCGCACAAATAATACCACTCAGCGTCGCGCGTATTCAGCTGCTCCAGCAGCCTTAGTGCTTCTGCATGGCGGCCCATGCGAAGCATATCGCGGATGTTCTGATACCGGCTGTGCCCGTAAGCATTGCTATACCCCCCATAACCGCTGTAGCCGCCATAGGTGCCGTAGCCGCTTTCATAGGCACGCCCGTAATCAGCCTGATAATCAGCACCGCCGCCATTGCGCAGCGTATTATACGCTTCATTGATTTCCCGCATTTTCGCTTCGGCAGCTGCATCATTCGGGTGCAGATCAGGGTGATATTTTTTAGCCAGTTTTTTATATGCTTTTGAAATCTCGTCCTGTGTTGCCGTACGAGGCACGCCCAGAACCTGATAAGGATCTTTTGCCACTTATTTTCCTTCCTTCCGGAATCTGGTCCAGATACCGGAGAACAGAATATTTTCGATAATCCCCTTATTCTGAATTATATTCATTGTATCATAAATATCTGTACAGTCACTTAATAAAATTGTTAAAATTTGCTGAAAATCCTGCGAAGATACTTCTATCATCGGATTGTATCTGCATTTTTTAACATCTTTTTTTAAATCGACGCACGCATCCATAATATAGACCACCTTACCCAAACGAAAGCCGAATTCCGCCAATGCAGGGCAATCTCCTTCTACATCAAACAGCTGGGCCATCAAACGGCCAAAACAATTTGCAGGAATATCCGGATTATGCTCACCGCTTGCTTCAATACGGGTAAGATCGTTTAAATACGCTTGGATGTGTGCGGTTTTTTGGGGATACTGCCGGTGAATTCTCTCTACTGTCTTTTGCAGGCTGTTTTTTGCAGTAAGCGCCTTGAGACTTCTATCATCCTTCCAGTCATCATCAAATTTAAAATACGAAAGCAGAAGGTTCATTTGCGCCGCATATTCAGTAAAGCGATTTGTGATAAAAGGATGGACTTTTATCGGATGTGCCACGCATTTTTCTGTATGCATTTCTTCCGGTAAACGGTAATATGCACTTAAAAACAGCGCCAAAAACGTCATATCAAAATTCAGGGTAAGCCGTCCCTTAAACCCCGCAAGGGCGGAAAGCTCACGGCAAAGTCCACAATAATAACCGCGATAGATCTCTTCCTCCTCCGGCGACAGCTCCTCCTTATTTGCAATTACAAAACCGAACATATATCCTCCACCTTCACAGGCTTGTCTATTTCCATAAAATCCACACCGACTCGGCAATCATAAGCCAGTATGTCAACACCGTTTTGCGCAGCTTTTTTCAACGCGGCAGCGAAGGCTGCATCAGAAGCGCGGTTGGGAGCAAAGCTAAAAACACCTTTCATCTGTACTACAAAAAGAACACAGGCATCATAGCCCCGCTGTTTTGCACGGATCAGTCCTTGCAGATGTTTTCTTCCCCGCAGCGTAGGCGCATCAGGAAACATCGCAAGACCGTTTTTTTCAAGCGTAACGCCTTTTACCTCAACAAAACGCCTGAAATCAGAACCTTCAATCAAAAAATCAAAACGGGAATCTTCAAAGGCAACTTCACGCCGGATGTGAGCCAACGGGTACTGCTTTTGTAAGAACTCCGCCGCCGCCCAATTCGGTGCCTGCGAATCTATATTTACAAGCCGCCCCTGCTTGTTCACAGCAACAATATCCCACGCAGTTTTTCTATTTTCGCCCCCGGCTGCCGCGGCATAGATCTCCGTACCAGGTACAAGCAGTTCACCCAGCCGCCCGGTGTTTTTTACATGACAAAACTGCGTTTGTCCGCAAAACTCTGCCCAGGCAGTAAAACGATTCGGTCGTGAAAGAAAAATTCCCTTTTCGATCCCACGATATTTCACAGTTTCTCCAACAGCGGCGGAAGCTCACACAGCTGCGTAATCTCATAGTCCGCTTTTATATCCGCACGGCCTGGTTTTTTTGCCCGATTAAACCAGCAGGTACGGATCCCCGCACGGATGCCTCCTTGTATATCCGAAGTAAGACTGTCGCCGATGATAATAGCAGTTTCAGGAGCAAAATCCGGAACCTGTGCAAAACAGCGCATAAAAAATTCACGGGCAGGCTTATCAAACCCTACACGCTGCGATATAAATATGGCCTGAAAATATTTTGCAATTCCCGCGCTTTGAATGCGGCTGTCCTGTACCTCAGCATTTCCGTTCGATACCAAATAAAGTGCATATTTAGGTGCCAGTGCATCCAAAAGTGCGGGAGCGCCGTCAATAAAATAATGGCCCTGCGCCAAAAAACCTTTATACATGGCATTGGCCAATTCCGCATCCCGGGCGATGCCCAGTTCATCAAACAGCAAGGAAAATCTTCTTATAAGGATCTCCGGCCGTGTCAGTTTTCCCTGCTCCAGCAGTTTCCATTGTGCATCATTAATCTGGCTGTATCGTGCAATCGTTTCTTCTTTCGGTACAATTTCCAGCTTAAGCAGCGTTTCTTTCAGTGCTCTGGCCTCGGCCTTATGAAAATCCAGCAGAGTATCATCCAGATCCAGCCAGACCGTCTGTATCATTCGCTCTGCCCCCATTCCTGCATAAATGCATAAAGCTTATCCGGGAAATTCACCGTCATGCCTTCAGGGGCAAGTGGATATACTCTTTGCATAAGTCCTTCATCCGTTACCCCCCAAAGCCTTACGCCAAGACCGTTTTCCTGTGCGAGAGCCACATCCTCAGGCGTAACAAGCGCCGCCTGCGGACAGATTTGGCTTCCGCTGATCGTCTTTAAGCGAGAGATGGCTTCCGGGGTTATCCTGTGCAGCAGCCAGGAAAGCCTGATATTCCTGTCGATCCTGCGCATCTCCTCCAATGCTTCAAAACAAAAAGAAGAGACATAGACTTTATCCATTGCGTGATATTTTTGGATGGTTTCCAAAGTTTCTTTCTCTATTCCCTTTACCTTCAGCTCAATCGCAAACGTCAAGTCAAGGTGGAAATATTTTTGGGCAAACTCTTCAAACAAAACGATTTTTTCCCCTTTGTACTTTTCATCGAACCAGCTGCCGAAATCCATAGCGAGCAGATCTTCATAGGTATGCTCTGCAAGCTTTCCAGTACCGCTGGAACGACCGTCAAGCGCTTCATTATGAAAGAGGACGATCCTGCCGTCTTTGGTTTTCTGCAAATCGGTTTCTATTCCATTTGCCTTCATGGCAAGACCTAAATCAAACGCTGCCATCGTGCTGTCCGGTGCATAGGCCGAAGCTCCTCTATGCGCGTAATTTACAAACATACGTCTTTCCCCCAAATGTTTTAAAAAGAAAATCAGGCACGGGTGAAAACGCCGTGCCCAAGTCTGCGCGTTTAATTTTTACGCTCTGCCCCCATAAAGCATAAACCGATCGTCCCCGGTCCGCAGTGCGTGCCTACCACAGGACCTACAAAATCGATACGCAGGGTACCGATCTTATGTTTTTCCTGCAGCATATCCGCAAGCAGGCGTGCATCTTCAATAGCATCGGCATGAAGAATCGATACCACGCCCTCTTCGGGGTTTTGGGCCAAAGCATCAAACGCATCGGCCAAAGCCCTCAGCGCACGCTTTCTTCCCTTAACTTTTTGACTTACAACCAGTTTGCCTTCCCGGTTTACGGTAAGCACAGGCTTCAGATCCAGCAATGTGCCCATCGTGGCCGCAGCGGCCGAAAGTCTTGCTCCCCTTTTTAAATGGTTCAAATCGTCAACTGTAAACCAAGCCTGGGAATGCTGGCGGTTTTCCTCCACCCAGCTTTTGACCGCGTCAATATCTGCGCCCTCTTTCCAAAGCTGTGCTGCCTTCAGCACTAAAATGCCCGCGCCCATGGAAATAGAAAGCGTATTCACCACCTCAAACCGCCGCTGAGGAAATTCCTCTAAAAGCGCCTGACGTGCCTTTTCCAGAAATTGATGGGTACTGGACAGCGCCTCGGAAAAAGAGATCATCAAAATATCTTTTCCCTGCTCCAAACAAGGTCTGAAAGCATCGCTATAGTTCTGCTCATTCAAGCCCTGCGTCTGGGGCATTTCCCCCTTGCGCACACGGTCAAAAAACGCTTTAAAGTCCGTTTCCCTGCCCAAATCATAGAGATACTCCCTGCCGCCTATGGTATACGGCATGCGAATCACACCCAAACCCAGCTCCTCAGCCCATTCAAAAGGGATTTCTGAGTTGGTATCGCAAAACAGCTGATACATATCATTACCTCCGCATAAAAATATATAAAATATAAATCCGCCTTTATTATACATTTATTTTTCTTTTCCCACAAGCTGATTTTTACTTTTTACTACAGGCAAGCATATGCGGCAAAAAAAACAAATATCGCAAAAAAATATCAACAGTTTTGCAAAAAAGCATAAAACAGTGCTGTTTTCGGATGTTTTTGGTTTGACAAAACCTGGTTATCCCTATATAATTCTATTATATTGTGGATAACTTTTGCCGAAAACAAAAAATTTCTCTTTCGGCAAGGCAGAGCCGTACGCGTATGTATAAAATCTAGCCGCGTGCCGCTGCAAAAACAGGCGCGCAGGCTCTTATTAAACGGAGTATCAATATGCTGACAAAAGAATGGAAAAATTTAAAAAACGGGTCGGATATCCGCGGTATTGCCGTGGCAGGCCGAAACAGCCCTATTACCCTGACGAACGAAGCCGTCAAACGTATTGCCGCTGCGTTCGGATTTTGGGTATGTGAAAAGACCGGCAAAAATCCCGAACAAATAAAAATCGCCGTAGGAAACGATTCCCGCCTTTCGGCACCCCGTTTAAAAGCAGCGGTACTCTCTGCCCTTACCGAAACGGGTTTTTGCTGCATCGACTGCGGTCTGATGAGTACGCCGGCTATGTTCATGACCTGTGTGGTTCCCGTGCTGGACTGTGACGCCTCGATTCAGCTTACCGCCAGTCACCTTCCCTACGACCGCAACGGGATGAAATTCTTTACCAAAACCGGGGGCTTAGAGGAAACCGATATCGAAGTTTTGCTGGAATATGCCCAGGAGGGATGCCGCTGTCCTGATAAACCGGGAAGCTGCCGGACCTTTGACTTTTTATCCCTCTATGCCGAAATGCTGGTCAACAAAGTACGCAACGGTGTAAATTCCGCTAAAAATTTTAAGCAGCCGCTCAAAGGATTTAAAATTGTAGTAGACGCCGGCAATGGTGCCGGTGGCTTTTATGTGGAAAAAGTATTGAAGCCTTTAGGAGCCGATACCTCCGGCAGCCAATTTTTAGAACCGGACGGCCGGTTTCCCAATCATATCCCCAACCCTGAAAATGCTGAAGCTATGGCTGCCGTCACGTCGGCAGTAAAGCAAAGCGGTGCCGATATCGGCCTGATTTTTGATACCGATGTGGACCGCGCAGGTGCTGTGGATTCCAAAGGCAAGGAAATCAACCGCAACCGCCTGATCGCGCTGATTTCTGCCATTCTGCTTGAAGAACGAAAACCGGCTGTAATTGTAACCGATTCCATCACCTCCACCGGGTTGAAAA
>ENA-ORNQ01001617-ORNQ01001617.1-human-gut-metagenome-genome-assembly--contig:-NODE-1617-length-17166-cov-2.215008_pt1 | contig 17166 bp, 18 predicted proteins | sample MGYA00242116_ERZ509024 | MGnify/ENA primary metagenome ERZ509024 (study PRJEB26280, sample SAMEA2338697) | human gut metagenome | biome: human gut; feature: human-associated habitat; material: faeces...
CCGCTCGTTGATGATGGTTTCCGCCTCGCAGCCTTCCAGCAGTAAGCAGACCTCGCGCCGCGCCGATTCACCCAGACCCTTTTGGATGGCAGCGGTCAGCGGGTCACAGTCGCTGCCGCTTGTCTGGACAGCAGAGGTTGTGGGAACAGTTGGTTTTGCCGAGATGCGTGCTATCTCCTCGGGACGGCTAAAATTTTCGATGTAACGGGCAGCGTGTTCATCCTTTGCATACAGCACTTCAAAGGCGCGGATAGCATCCAGCATGGAAGGAACATTTGGATTGATGATGGGCAAATCCAGTCCGGCTTCCAGCGCCATCAGCAAAAAGCTGTGGTTGAGCAGTTCGCGGTTGGGCAGACCAAAGGAGATGTTGGAAACGCCCAACAGGGTGCGGCAGCCCAGCTGCTCTTTGACCATGCGCATTGCCTTCAGTGTTTCTACGACCTCTTTTTGCTGCACCGAGGCAGTCAGGGTCAGGCAGTCCACATAGATGTCCTCGCGCGGGATGCCGTACTGCTCGGCGTGTGCAACGATTCGCTCTGCGATGGCAAACCGTTCCTCTGCCAGCAGCGGGATTCCGTTGTCATCCAGGGTCAGCGCAACGACTGCCGCGCCATATTTTTTGACCAGCGGCAGGATGGCGTTCATCGAGCCTTCCTCCCCGTTGACCGAGTTGACGATGGGTTTTCCGTTGTAGAGACGCAGCGCCTGCTCGATGGCTTTGACATTGGAGGAGTCGATTTGCAGCGGAGCATCCAGCACGCCTTGCAGCTTTTGAATAACCAGCGGCAGCATCCGGCTCTCATCGACCTCGGGCATTCCCATGTTGACATCCAGGATTTGTGCGCCTGCCTCCAGCTGCGAGAGTCCCTGGCTGAGGATGTAGTCAAAATCCTGCTCCAGGATTGCCTGCTTTAGACGCTTTTTGCCGGTGGGATTGATGCGTTCCCCGATGATTCGTACCCGGTCGATGGGAACAAAACAGGTGGGTGTGCAGACACAGGCTTGTCTGGAAACGACAGGAGTTGGAAAATCCTGTGGACACTTTTGGTCCAGCATCTGCCGCATCGCACGGATGAAGGAAGGGTCGGTTCCGCAGCAGCCGCCGAACAGGTGAATCCCCAACGCAAGGTATTCCTGCATACAATCGGCAAATTTTGCAGCGTCGATGGAATAGCTGCCGGTCAATGGATCGGGCAGACCGGCATTGGGTTTGATGAAGAGGGGCAGAGAGGTGTTTTCCCGCAGCTGTCTGGCGAAGGGGAGCAGTTCCACCGGACCCAGCGAGCAGTTAAAGCCGATAGCATCTGCGCCCAGTCCCTCGATGACCGCAGCCATCGAAGGAACGCAGCAGCCGGTGAAGGTCCGTCCGTTTGCTTCAAAGGTCATCGATACCAGCACAGGAAGCGCTTTGCCAAGCTGTTCGCAGCATTCCTTAGCGGCAAGGATGGCAGCCTTGACCTCATAGAGGTCGGTCATCGTTTCAATGACAATCAGGTCTACGCCTGCCTGTACACCGGCATTGACCTGCTCGGCAAAGAGGTCATAAGCCTGCTGGAAGGAAAGGGTGCCGGTTGGTTCCATCAGCTCGCCGATGGGACCGATGTCCAAAGCAACCAGCGTGTCCTTCCCCGTTGCCGCCTGTTTGGCACAGCCGACCGCAGCAGGAATGATCTGCTGCGGTGTATATCCGCTGCCAGTCAGCTTTTTGCGGTTGGCGCCGAAGGTATTGGTGTACAGGATGTCTGCTCCGGCTTCCAGATATTCCCGATGGACCTGGGTGACCAGCTCCGGTTCGGTGATGCAGCACAGCTCGGGGATTAAGCCTAAAATGCTGCGACCGGCAGCGATCAGCTTCTTTTGCAGCTGGGTCCCCATCGCTCCGTCTAACAGCCAGAAGCGGTCGGCGCGGCGCAGCGAATCAATCAGTCGATTTTCCACAAAAAACACCCTTTCTTCTTAAAACACAATTTTCTTTTAAATGACAGATGGTGCAGGGCTTTGGCGCCGAAGCGACAGTACCTGCGGGCAGGATGCCCAGGATGGCAGTCACCGATTTGACCGGTGTCAGCATAGAGGAATGGCTGACCGAAAGACCGATGCTTTTTGCACTGTCCAGCAGCGTACACAGCTGCGGCTGGATGGAAAGGGGAAGGTCCCCATATCCGCAGCTGAAGCGGTGGGTCAGGCTTTGTCCGAGCTGTTCGGCAATCTGCCGCTGCGCTGTATCGCAGACCTCCTCAATGGCTGCCGAGGCGGCGGCATCCAGCCAGAGCGCCTGCTCCATATCGCGGACCTGCGCACGGCGAATCAGGGCATCCACCTGCGCGCCCAGGGTGGCAGCCAGCAGGATACAATCGGTGCAGCCGGACAGATGGCTGCGGATGTCCTGACCGGTCAGCAGCTGCTCCAGTAAAGGCGCGCTGGGAAAGACTCTCCAGCAAAAACGAGGCTGACTGCTTTGCAGAACCTGCTGTTGTGCTGTTTGTGCCTTGGACAGCCACTGTGGGTCGACCGGTTTTGGTACAGCGCAGCCGAGCGCATAGCGGATGGTTTCTTCGGTTGGGATGTGATGCAAAAGGCAGAGCATCCACAGACCTCCTTTATCGGTTGGAGCAGCGAATCAGGCTGGCAACCGCCTGATTGATGCGGTGTGCAATGAGCGGATTGTTCATGGTGTACAGATGGATGCCCTGTACTCCGTTGGAAATCAGGTCTACAATCTGCTCGACGGCATATGCGATGCCGGCATCCTGCATGGCAGCGGGGTCATCTCCATAGCGGTGCATGATGCGGACAAATTTTTTAGGAAGGCTGGCTCCACACAACGAAACCATCCGTTCAATCTGCTTGCGGTTGGTTACCGGCATGATACCCGCTTCGATGGGAACGGTGATGCCCGCCTGCCGCACCCGATACAGAAAGTTGTAGTAGTCGTTGTTGTCAAAAAACAGCTGAGAGATCAGGTGGGTAGCACCGGCAGCCACCTTTTCCTTCAGGTGCAGCAGGTCTTCCTCCAAATCCGCAGCCTCCGGGTGGACCTCGGGATAGCAAGCGGCAGCGATGTCAAAACCGCCGTATTGCTTAATATCATCAATCAGGTCGCTGGCATAGCGGTAATCGGTCTGCGGCGGTACGTTTGGATTGAGGTCGCCGCGCAGCGCCAGGATATTTTCGATGTCATTTTCCCGCAGATCATCCAGTACCCTGCCGATATGCTCTTTGGTGGAATTGACACAGCTTAAATGAGCCAACGGCTCGATATGGTAGAGGTGCTTGATGTCGGAGGCAATCTGTACAGTGGAGCGGTCGGCTGGATTTCCTCCTGCGCCGTAGGTTACGCTGATAAAATCAGGCTCAATGTCGCGCAGCGCATCCAGCGTGTCATAGATGGTCTGAATCGAGCTGGTCTTTTTGGGCGGGAAGATTTCCAGGGAAAAAACGACCTTTTTTTCCTCAAATAATGTTTGCAGTTTCATGCGGTACACATCCTTTTCCGGTAGTCCTATCTTTTATTACACAATTTACAAAACGATTTATTACATTATAGTGAAAAAGCGAGTCGATGTAAAGAAGTTGGGGTGAATTTTATTGGAGTTGACGAAAAGTAGGAAATTTTGCTAGAATAATCAAGTAAAGGAGGAAGAACGATGTTGCAGATTCGTGATTTTAAAGAGGAAGACCGTCAGGCTTATTTAGAAATGGCAAGGGATTTTTACAGCAGCGATGCCAGCCTGTTTGAGTTGGAGGAACAAAAGCTGGAGGACACTTTCAACATTGGGGTGAAGGGAAGCCCTTTGATGCGCGGGCTGACACTCTGTGAGCAGGAAAAGCCGGTGGGTTATGCCTTGCTTGCTTTCTACTGGAGCTGTGAAGCAGGCGGATTGGTAGTACAGGCGGAGGAGCTGTATTTCACCCCGCAGTCCCGCGGCAAAGGCTATGGTCATCAGTATTTTCAGTGGCTGTTTGCCGAGTACCCGCAGGCGAAACGTTTTCGTCTGGAGGTCTGCCCATACAATCCAAAGGCAAAAAAGCTGTATGAGCAGCTGGGATTTGAAATGCTCAACTACGGACAGATGATTTTGGACCGATAGTGGGTGTAAAATAAAACAGCGCAGCGAAAGCAAACTGCTTTCGCTGCGCTGTTTTGTCGTTGTGAAGCTTTGGAGACCATGCTTTTATCATGGTTCTGCTTTTCTAGATGCTGTACGGTAAAATCATCAAGCTCAAAAACAGCAGGATGCCGGCAGCCAGATTGACAGCGGTGACCACCCATCTTTTTTTGACGGCGCTGTACAGGATGACGCTGACAAACAAAGCCATCGAGAGAAGCCAGCTGACCCAGACGGGTGTCTGCTGGTAGCTGCGGTTGCAAAACAGATAGATACCGCCGACGGCAACCGAAGCAATTTGCAGGATGAGATAGATTTTATCCGAAAACAGTTTTTTCATAAGGTTCCTCCCTGTTTGATGGTTGTAAATTTTTGCTTGTTTTCAGTATAGCATCCGATGATGAATTTTTCTACAAAATTTTGCAAAGCCATTGACAAGCAGAAATAACTGTGATACTGTATATATACGATATATACAGTATATACGGAAAAGAAGGATGGGTGATCATTTGAATCTGATTATCAGCAACTCCAGCGGCAAGCCGATCTATGAACAGATCACCGCACAGATCAAAAACAGCATCCTCAGCGGCGAATTGCAGGAGGGCGAAGCGCTGCCCTCCATGCGGGCGCTGGCAAAGGATTTGCGCATCAGCGTTATCACCACAAAACGTGCCTATGAGGATTTGGAACGGGATGGCTTTGTGGTGACCGTAGCAGGAAAGGGGTGCTTTGTGGCGCCGCGCAATCTGGAGCTGATGCGGGAAGAACAGCGCAAACGGGTCGAGCAAACGCTTGAGCAGGCGGTCGAGCAGGCGCAGGCAGCTTCCATCACCCTGGAGGAGATGCAGCAGATGCTCAGCCTGTTGTATGAAGAAGGATAGAAACCGGAAAGGAGAATCGGTTTATGGTATTGCAGGTGCAAAATTTGTGTAAGGAATATCCGCAGTTTTCGCTGCGGGACATCAGCTTCCAGCTGCCGGAAGGTGCCATCATGGGCTTGATTGGAGAAAACGGCGCAGGTAAATCCACCACCATGCGCATGATTCTGGGAATGGCACAGCCGGACAGCGGGCAAATCTCTGTCTTTGGACACCGGGGAGTCACGCCACAGGACAGGGAATCCATCGGAGTGGTGTTCGATGAAATGCCCTTTAACCAGACACTCTACACCTCCCACCTGGGCAGGGTGATGAAGAAAATATACTCCCAGTGGGATGAAAGTGCATACAATCAATACCTTCAGCGCTTTTCTCTTCCTGATAAAAAGGAAATCAAGGATTTCTCCCGCGGGATGAAGATGAAGCTCTCGCTGGCGATTGCACTCAGCCACGGCGCACAGCTGCTGATTTTGGACGAGCCGACCAGCGGGTTGGACCCGGTGGTCCGCGCCGAGATGCTGGACATCTTTCTGGAATTTATCTCCGACGGCAAACGCTCGATCCTGGTGTCCTCGCACATCACAAGCGATTTGGAGCGGATTGCCGATTACATCACCTTCATCCACCAAGGCAGGCTGCTGATGAGCAAAAACAAGGATGAGCTGTTGTACGGCTATGCGATTGCAAAGGCAGATCGCCAGACCCTCCATGCGGTGGACAGCAGGCTGGTGGAGGTCATGCAGGATACCCCGTATGGCAGTCAGGCGCTGGTCAACGACCGTGAGCAGTTTACCCGCCGGTATCCCGACATCCTTCTGGATTCGCTGACCCTGGACGAGATGATGCTGATGCTCTGCCGCAACAAACAGTAACCGGATGCAGAGCAGTTGGGAAAGGAAGGTCTTATAATATGAAGGGACTTATTTTAAACGATCTTTTGTCCATCAGGCGGATGCTCAAGACGCTTGCAGGGATTTTTCTGGTCTTTATGGTTGCCTGGGCAGTGGGAGGACAGCCTGCCACCGGTGCGATGATGCTCTGCATCATGGGCGCCAGCTATATCCTCAACCTGTTTTCCTACGATGAGTTTTACCATTGGGAAAAATATCTGCGGGTGCTGCCGGTCAACACAAAGCAGGTGGTGCTGTCGCGCTATGCGACCTTTGGCATCATGGCATCTGCCACCGCAGTGATTTCGTTGGTCTACCTGCTGGTGCTGAATACGCCGATGCAGGAAATCCTGAGCGTTTTATTGATGACGGTGGTGCTGAATGTCTATTTTGCCGCGGTGATGATTCCGGTGGCGTACAAGTGGGGCATCCAAAAGGGACGGCTGATTTTTATGCTGGTCCTGGGCGTGTCGTCCGGACTGTTTGTGGCAGGGGCCTTTATCCTCAACCGTCAGGTCAGCGTGGTGGCAACCGCATCCTTCTACAAGATGGTGCTGTTGGGTATTGCCGGTTTGTTCCTGCTTCTGGTTTTGGGTCTGCTGCTGTCGATTCACCTCTCGGTCAAGATTGTCAGCAAAAAGGAGTTGTAAAAATTTCCCGGGAAATTTTGGACAGCTCCTCCCATAGGATGACAGCAGCAGAAGCAGCCGCGCGGTAACGCGCAGGAATCAAAACGCCGTACTGCCGGTACCAGCGGGAAAGCTGGTCGGAAAGCTGCTGCATCGTTTCGATTGATAACTCCCATTTCCATCCAAAGAAACTCAGTGACAGGGTGTCCGACCGATTGGTCGGGCGCTTTGTCATTTTCTGCTGGGAATAGGGCAGCTGTACCGACAGGATGGGTTCTTGTATGCCGCTGTTTTGTGAGCAGGCGATGTATAAAAAGGCGCAGAGGAACAGGATGAGGATCAGACTGCTCCAAAAGCTCTGCCAGAACAACCTCCATTGTGGGATGCGGTGCGGACGGGACTTGAAAAGATGCACAGGACCTTCCTCCTTCTTCTTTTCAGCTTGCCCGCAAAAGAACAGGATATGCAAAAATCCCGAAGCAGTCATGACGACCGCCTCGGGATTTTTTTAACGACTGTATCCGATGTAGTTTCTGGCATCCAGGAAGGTACCGTTGCTGATGATTTCAAAGTGACAGTGGTTTCCAGAAGCCCATCCGGTTTGTCCGACATAACCGACGACCTGTCCCTGCGATACCTGCTGACCGGTGTAAACAGCAAGGCTGCTGCAATGCGCATATCGGGTCTTGGTTCCATCCCCATGATTGATCAGGACATTATATCCGTAACCGTTGGACCAGCCTGAATAAGCGACGGTTCCGCCTTTGGAAGCCCAGATGGTGGTTCCGGCTGGCGCCGCGATGTCGGTGCCGGTGTGTCCGCTGTATCCCCAGATCGGGCAGGAGATGTAGCCGCCGTTGACCGGCCAGATGTAGCCGCCGACGTTGCTTTCAGTAGAAGCGGCGCCGGAGCCTGAGAAGTTGTACTGGCTGCTGGTCAGAGAGCCGACCACAATCTTGGCAGTAACCGGTTCTTGCAGGGTCGTTTTGGAGATGACCGTTCGCTCGGTTTCATAGCCGTCGATGTAGGTGACTTCGCTGACGATTTCCTCCAGTCCGTTTTTACCCTCCTGCACCACCTTTTCATAGCCGGAAGCTTTGTTGTGGTCCAGTTCGGTTTCGGTTGTAAAGGCAATTTCCTTCTCTTCGGTGACCGTTTTGACCGTCTTGGTCTGAAGGAAGGGCTGCTCATGGGAGATGACCAATACATCGCCCACCAGCATCGACTGAGTGACATCGGGATTGAGGTTGATCAGCGTCTGGGTCGGGATGCCGACCTTGTCTGCAACCAGCGACGGAGAATCTCCCTGCTGGATGGTGTAGGTCTGTTCACCCTCCACCACGCTGTCGAGCTTGACGTTGATGCTTTGCAGGCTTTCCACCGAGGAAACAGGATAAAGACCTCTTTCCACGCGGATAGACTGGACAAAGCTGATGATTTCATTGTTGGCAGAAAGTGGTTCCTCGGCAGCCTTTTCGGTTTGTATCTGTTCTGGCTGTTCGGTGCTTGCGGTAGACGTTTCGCTCGATTTTTCCGCTTCGGCTGAAACGGAATCGGAGGTCGTCTGTTTGTCCGCCGCATCGGAGGAATCTGCCGGTGGAATCATCAGTGTTTCACCAACCAGCATACTCTTGCTGACTTCCGGGTTGAGCTGTTGCAGCTGTTCGACGCTGACATCGTATTGGGTAGCAATATCCCACAGCGAATCGCCGTCCTGCACAGTGTGGGTGCGCGATGAGGAGGATTCCTCCGCAGAAGCAGTTTCTTCTTCTGCCGGGCTTTCCTCTTCAGAGGGAGCTTCTTCTGCCGGGGCATCTTCCGCCGGAGAGGAAGACGATTCCTGCGAGTCGGAGGAGTCAGATGCCTGTGAGATAATCAGCGTCTGACCCACCAGCATACTCTTGCTGACCTCCGGGTTGAGCTGGAGCAGCTGGTCAACGGTAACATCATATTCAAGGGCAATATCCCACAGCGAGTCACCTTCCCGAACCGTATGGGTGCGCTCGGGCACAAGCTGTTCGGTGGAAGGCTGTTCGTTTTCCGGCTCGGGGTTGGAAGGAGTCTGCTCCTGCGGTTGCTCTTGGGATTCGGTCTCTTCCTGCGGCTGCTCCTCAACCGGTTCACCGGTCGGCATATCAGGGGAATAGGTTCCGTTTTTGCGGGCGCGCAGGCTTTTCAGCAGTTCGTCGCCGTCGGACACCGCCCCGATAAACTCCCCGTCGACATAAAGACCGGCAGCTTCTTCAATTTCATTGCCGGAAGCGCGGATGATGTTGTTGATTAAGACGCTTTCTTCTGAAATCTGGTCATCCTCCACGATGGCAAGCGAATAAATAGGCACGCTGTCCTCAGGAGGCAGATAAGCTTCGTTGACAATACGTTCCCGCACCTTGGCTTCGGCTTCCACAAAGGCGGACTCCGACAAGATATAACCGATGTGCTCGCCGTTGTACTGGACCTGCAAGCCGTAGGTCATGGTGCTAAAGTGCAGTACAGTGGAAATCAGAATGACCATACTGCCGACCGGCAGCAGGTAGTTGACGGTACCGGCAAGCAGCGGGAGAATCGGTCGGAATGCGCAAAAAAACTCACCGAACAGCAGCTTGGAGGATTGCTCGCGGTGCTGCTTCCACTGTTGCAGTGACTGCTGCACCTGACGAAGGGCATCCTTGTTCTGGCGGTGGTGATGTTGTTTGTTCAGGTTATCGAGGACCTGCTGGTCTTTGAAATCAAAGTAAAGCCTGCGCAGCTTCCACTTCAGGTGCAGTGCGCCCTTTTTCAGCCGTCGCTTGGAACGTCGGAAAAATCGGATGATCCTTGCACCGACCAGGTAGCAGACAGCATATACAAAATGCCCCAAAGAGGACAAGCTTTCAGCAGGAGTGGCAGCGGGTGCTTTTTCTTTTTTGCTTTTTTTGGCATTGGACACCAGCAGTTCGCTCCTTTCTTCCAAAATCAAGATCAAGATACAATTCCCTTCCGTGAAGGGCTTTCGTTATTTTTAACTGACAACTTGCAATTTTATAACATACTTACTTATTATAAGCTTTTCTGTGTGCAGATTCAAGGTTTGTTACAGGATTGATACCGAAAAGAGGGTGTTTTTGGCAGATTTCACCTTCATTTGCCGGGTCGTTTATTAGTTTAACGAAATTTTTTAAATAAGAACAGCGCAAAATTATAGACATTCTGTGAAGAAATGATGCAGAAAGGCTTGGAAAAAAGGGAAAATCAGCCTTCTATCACGTCAGCTTAACCAAGATACAAGAGGAGAAGAAGTTATCCTATATATAATAAGGAAGGAATTTGCAAATGACCGAGAAACAAAAGAGGAGCGCCCTACAGGGCGCTCCTCTTTTGTATTGCAATCTTTTATTTTTTGGATTTGCCGCGATTTTTTTTCATGATATGGTCGTTGGCACGAATCAGACTGTCGGCAACCCAATCCAACTGTTCGGTTTCCTGATAATGGTCGAGCAGCGGGCTTTCCTGCATATCCTCGTATGCGTTGCTTTCGCGGTAGGCATATTTGAGCAGCAGAGGGGTCAGGATGGTGCTGGCGACCACCATGATGATGACCGGAGCGAAGAAGACCTCCGGCATCAGTCCCAGTGCAGCGCCCTTGTTGGCAACAATCAAAGCGACCTCACCACGGCAGACCATGCCGACACCGATCTGTTCACATTGGTGGTTTTTCAAGCCGCACAGTTTGGCGCCCAGTCCGCATCCCAGAATTTTGGTCAGCACAGCGACAATGACCAGCAGAACCGAGAAGAGAATGAGCTTGCCGTCCATTTTGGGCAGGTCTACCTCCAAACCGATGCTGGCAAAGAAGATTGGCGTCAGCAGCAGGTAGGAAAGGGGAGCAAATTTGACCTCGATATACTTGGCTTTCGAGGTGGTGGAGATGATTAGACCCGCAGCAAATGCACCGGTGATGTCCGCAACGCCGAACAGCTCTTCTGCACAGAATGCCAGAAACAGGCAGAGAACAAAGGCAAAGATGGGATAACGTTGCAGGTCGGTGGAATGAACGTTCTGGATGTACCAATCCATCCCCTTTTTGACCAGCATACCGACGACGATGACAAAGAGGAAGAAAGCAGCAATCTTAATCAGAACAACCAGCAGGTTGGAATCGGCACCCGCCGATGCTGGTGACGATGGTTAAGGCAATCAGACCCAGCACATCGTCGATCAAAGCGGCAGCCAGAATGGTGTTGCCGACAACGGTCGACAGCTTGCCCATCTCCTTGAGGGTTTCAACAGTGATGGAAACGGAGGTGGCAGTCAATACCACTCCGATAAAGATATTTTGCATCAATGCGTTGGCAGAGCCGCTGTCATTGAAGAAGGCAGCCAGTACAGCACCGCCCAGCAAAGGAATCAGTACGCCGCACAAAGCGACCATAAATCCTGTTTTACCGGTTTGCTTGAGGTCGTCCAGGCTGGTTCCCAATCCGGCGGTGAACATCATGACGATGACACCCAGCTCGGAGACCTGACTTAAAAATTCGGTGCTGTGGATGATATTCAGACAGGCAGGGATTCAGTCACCAGTCCGAGTACAGAGGGGCCGAGGATGATACCGGCAAGGAGGGCACCGACCACCTGCGGCATCTGTAATCGTTTGGTCAGGATACCAAGAACTTTGGTGGAAACGAGGATGAGAGCGATGTCAACAAGATAGTGATAGGACATGAAAAAGCCTCCTTTGCGTTCCTTTTTTCTCGTTCCCCCATTATACTCCGACAAACAAAACATGCAAGGGGAAATTTGTCCTTTGTGCCTTGTTTCTAAAAATACTGGATGATAATATAAAAAATAGATAATAATCAGAAAAAATCATAGTGATTTTACTCGTTGGCAGGTGAAAACAAGGTGAAAGCGGAACGGAACTTTGGGAAAATCTGCATTTCCTGGGAAATAGCGCAGAAAAGCATCCGACCGCACAGATTGTTTTTACACAACCAATGCGGTCGGATGCTTTTCTTTATGGATGATTTATTCGAGATTTAACTTGTTTTTCAAAATATAGCGGGTCGGCAGGTAAAGCAGAAGGTCCAGCAGCAGACCAACCAACAAGAAGGTGGTCAGCATCAGCAGTCCCAGCGGAAAGACATCCAGCTGTTCAAGCCAAGGAGAAAGGTTAGCCGCACAGGTAAGCCCGCCCATGATGGCAGCCATCAGGATAGTTAAAGGAATATTCAATACAAAGTAAGCGATGAACGAGCCGACAATGCGGTTTTTTGAAAGGATGGACAGCTGCGAGCAAGCCATCGCACAGTAGAAATGCAGGATTTCGTTGGCAAGAAAAACCAGGAAAGCCAGTATGCCCAAAACCACCAGAAGCAGGACGGAAAGGGTGCCGGAGGTGTACTCTCTGAAAGCAAGGAAGAAAGCCTGGATGACATCAAAGGTTGCCGAGAAAAATTCGGAAGCACCGGCAGTGGTAGCAAGGGTAATAAAGAGGACGATGATGCCGACCACTCCGCTCAAGCACAGCCAAATCATGGCAGAAAGCAGCTTGGAGAAGAGGATGACATCCACACCCACCGGCAAAGTGTTGGTCAAATATCCCTCGTCGCCCAGTACGTTGTGATAAAATTGGGTAATAATCATCACCAAAGCGGTGACCCCCAATGCGATGAATAGTCCGAAGATGATACTGCTGCCGGCGATGATGCCGGTCATCCATTCAAAGTGGATGAAAAAGCTGTTGAGGACGGTCATTCCAATGATGACCAGAAAGAAGGGCAGCATCGTTTTAGACATTGCCTTGAGGTCATATTTGAGCATCTTTCCTAACATTTAAATACCTCCCTGAAGAGTCGGTCGATGGATTTGCCGTGTTGCTGACGAATTTCGTCCACCTCTCCGTCAATCACAATCTTGCCCTGATTGAGGAACAGGACCTGGTCGAAGATGGCTTCTACATCTTGAATCAGGTGGGTGGTGATGAGGATGGAGGAGGACTCGTCAAAGTTTTTGAGGATGGTGTTCAAGATATACTCGCGGGCAGCCGGGTCCACACCGCCGATGGGTTCGTCCAACAGATAGAGCTGTGCGCGGCGGGACATCACCAGAATCAGCTGAACCTTCTCCTTGGTGCCTTTACTCATCGTTTTCAGGCGGGTGTTGGGAGAGAGGTGCAGGTCTGCCAGCATCTGCTGTGCCCGTTCCAAATCGAAATCGGCATAAAAATCGCTGAAAAATTGCAGCACTTCGCTGACCTTCATCCAATCGTTGAGATAGGTGCGCTCCGGCAGGTACGAAACGATGGATTTGCTGACCAGCCCGGGCAGATGTCCGTCAATCAGGATGCTTCCGTTATCGGCGGGAAGCAGACCGGAAATCATCTTCATAATGGTGCTTTTGCCGCAGCCGTTGGGACCGAGCAGTCCCACAATCTTGCCACGTGGAATCGAGAAGCTGACTCCTTCCAAAACCGGATGGGAGCCATAGCTTTTATGTAGGTCGCTGATTTGAAGAACACAGCTTTCTGCGACCGAACCGCCCTGCATGATGGCGTTGTTTTCACTCATACAAACCTTCCTTTCTTGTGGTAGGGAATAGAAAATCTACTTTTGCTCTGCCAGATATTTTTCCAGCAGCCGAAGAATATCGTCCTTCTGGTAGCCCAGCGACGAAATGGTTTCCACCATCCGCTCAATTTCGTCATAAGCCAGTGTGCGTCGTACTTCCATAATCTTTTCCTTATCATCGGTGACAAAGCGACCGGAGGTTCGCTGGCTTTTCACCAGCCCATCCCGCTCCAGTTCTGCCAAAGCCTTTTGCATGGTGTTGGGATTTACCCCTGCGGTCAGCGCCAGTTCGCGCACCGCAGGCAGCTTTTCTCCCGTTTGATATTTGCCTCGCGCAATATCCGCTTTCAGAATCTGTATGATCTGAAGATAGATTGGCAGCTTGTCGTCAAAGACCCAGGTCATCTGTCTGCCTCCCTTCAATGCTTATTGTATTAAGTGATTAATACAATAATACCAGCATCCTGTCGCCTTGTCAAGACCTTTGCAGATTTTTTATGGGCATCATCTGCCTGAAAGAGGGAGGAGCAGCCGAATTCTTTGTAAAAAGGAGAGGGGAATTTGCCAAAAAATCCATAAAATTGCATAAAACCCCAGATTTGGATTGCAAAGAGGGGAAGGGTGTGTTATCGTATGAATGTATTTTTCATGTATGATTATATGAAAGGAAAGTTGGGAGGAAGAAAATATGGCAAAGATTATGCGCCAGACCCTTCGCGAGCAGGTGACGCAGGCAATACGACTGAAGCTGTTGACCGGTCAGCTGCGCCCGGGAGAAAGAATTGTCGAACAGGAGATGGCAGAGGACCTGGGTGTCAGCCGTGGTCCGGTCCGGGAGGCACTGCGCCAGATCGAGCAGGAAGGGTTGGTGGAGTACACCTCTCATGTGGGATGTTTTGTCAAGGAATTTAATGCAAGGGACGTCTATGAGGTGTATCTGCTGCGCGCCAATTTAGAGATTTTGTCGGTCAAGATGTGCGACGGCAAATTTTCTGAGCAGACTATCGCAAAGATGGGGCAGATTGTGCAGCGGATGGCAACCATCGAACAGCTTGAACAGTTTGATGAAGTGATTGAAAATGATAACCAGTTTCACGCCTGCATTATTGAAGAGTGCGGACTCAAACGTTTGTATACCCTGTGGAGCAGCATGGACAGCGGCAACACCATCGTCTTTTATCGCGGCGCGGGCAAAAACGAATATGTAGTACACAATCAGGAGAAAATTCACCGCAGGGTGCTGGATGCGGTAAAGACCGGCGACGTGCAGGTTATCTGCAAAACATTGATCGATCATTATATGGAAACAACCATCGGTTATCTCAAGGACCATGGCATTTCGACCGAGGAATTTCCATATAAAATCAATGTCAATTTTTAATGCAGTACCATTTCCAGAAAAGCGGAATTGTATCTCCGGTTTCAATTAGATTGTCATAAAAAATAACTCTTTGGTCACTTTGAGAGGAAAATGAGGCTGTTTTATATGCAAAATATCCATAAATGGCAGCTTAAAAATGAATAAGATGAACAAAGTGTTAGCGAATTTGTTGCAATCAATAAACAACTATGATACAATAGCTCTCGTAAAGATTGTAGACAATCTTCTGCGTACAGTAATCTTTATACATACTACCAACAGCACGGAGGGAACGGATGCCTAAGTTAAACTATAAAACCCTGCGGCAGGAAGTGGTAGACGAGATTCGACAAAGAATTCTGACCGGAGACTTTCAAGCGGGAGAGCGCATCAAGGAAAACGAGATGGCGCAGCAGCTGGGCGTCAGCCGGGGACCGGTCCGCGAGGCGCTGCGGCAGCTGGAGCAGGAAGGTCTGGTAGTGATGATCCCGAGACGTGGTGCTCAGGTTGCAAATATCACAGAGAAGGATCTGAATGATGTTCTGGAGGTTCGTATTGCTCTTGAGAATGTAGCTATTGAGAAAGCATGTGCCCGTATGACTGAAGAAGAAATGAGGAGACTCTGGCTTGCTGCCAAGGAGTTTGAACATACGATCGCAGAGGGAAATCTTGTTAAGCTTGCGGAGGCTGACGTTGCATTCCATGAGGTTATTTATCAGGCTTCTGATAATAAGAGGCTGATCCAGGTACTCAATAATATGCGTGAGCAGATTTATCGTTATCGTGTAGAATATCTGAAAGAAGGTGAAACACGAGATGTTCTGGTGAAGGAACATGAGGAACTGACAAAGGCGATCAGAGAGCGTGACGTAGAACGCGCGAAACAGTTTTCTTTCCAGCATATCGAGAATCAGAGAATGGCTATCATGCGTTCTATTGAGGCTGAGGATGCAGAACGTGAACGTGCAGAGAAAGAGAAATCCAGGGGACACAGATAAGAATGGTATAATATCTGAATATCGGGAAATTCTAAGAGAGGCGGGGTGCCTCTCTTTTTTTGCGCATCCATGTATTTAAGTGGGTTTAGGAATATTGCCGACTGGCAACAGATCTGTCTGGTACATCGAAAACGATGTACCGGTATGAAACGAGGTGGGAAATTATTGAAGAAACTGGAAGAATCCCGGAAAGTATCTGCAAATCTGAGGGAGAATGAGAAATATCTGCGAAGCAGGCTGGAAAATTGCAGTGACATTCTGATCCGTCCCATGCGGCTGGGAGATAAACATAAGGTGGACTGCCTTATGGTCTATATAGAAGTTGCGGTTTCCAACATGATGCTGGATGATTCTGCTCTTGGAAAGATGATCAATCATTTCTGGGAGATTTCGCCGGAGGATATTCAGGAATTTGTCAGGCATAACAGTCTTGGGATCGCAGATGTAAAGAAACTGGAGAATCTTGACGAGTCCATAGATGCCATGCTTGCAGGGAATGCAGTGTTTTTCATAGATGGATATGACAAGGCGATGAAAATCTCCAGCAAAGGTTATCCATCCACAGGTGTGATGGAGGCAGAATCGGAAAAGGTGCTGCGGGGTTCCAGGGAAGGATTTTCGGACAGTGTGAAAAGTAACAGTGCACTGGTAAGAAAAAGGCTTCGTGATACCAGACTCAAGGTGGAAGAATATAAAATCGGTGTGCGCTCTCATACCTTAACGCAGGTGTTATACATGGATGACCTGGTACATGAGGGACTTCTGGAAGAAGTGAAGGAACGGCTGGAAGAATTTCAGATTGACGGAATCCTTGACAGCGGTATGCTTGAACAGCTGACAGAAGATGTGTGGTATTCTCCTTTTCCTCAGTATCAGACAACGGAACGTCCGGATCGTGCTGTGCAGGAAATCCTGAAAGGTAAGGTTGTGATTCTGTGTGATAATTCTCCGGAAGCATTGATCCTTCCGGGAAATTTTAGCAGTTTCATGGAGAGCAGCGAGGACTGGTATCACAGGTTCGAGATGGCTTCCTTTCTCAGAATACTGCGATATTTGGCTGTGATCATGGCGACTGTTCTGCCGGGACTTTACCTGGCAGTGATACGTTTCCATACACAGATTCTGCCATCTGCACTGATACTGTCTTTTGCGGAGGCGAGGGAAGGAGTGCCCTTTTCCAGTGTGGTGGAACTGATTTTTCTGGAACTGGCTTTTGAACTGATTCGGGAGGCTGGGGTGAGAGTTCCGGGATCTCTGGGAAATGCTATTGGCATTGTTGGCGGACTGGTGATCGGACAGGCAGCGGTAGAGGCAAATCTTGTGAGTCCGATCGTGGTGATGATCGTGGCGTTGACTGCGCTTGGCTCTATGACTGTTCCAAATGAAGAGTTTGCAGCAGCATTTCGGCTGGTGAAGTATGGGTTTCTGATCCTGGGAGGTTATCTGGGAATTTACGGAATCGTGCTGGGAGTATATCTGGTTATAGGGCACCTGGCAGGCCTGATAAGTTTTGGTATTCCTTACCTGGTTCCTTTTATAAAGAAAGAACAGAAGGGCAGCAGAGGAGAAGGGGTTCTGAGAGTTCCGCTGCGCAAGAGGGTATTACGACCGCTTTATGCAAGAGAGGAGCAGAAGATCCGTTTGAAGAGAAAGGAGTCCGGTTCATGAGATTTGCAGAGAATAACAGAATTTCCCACAGGCAGCTGTACAGGCAGATGATACTGGCATTACTGGCACCCTTTATGCTCTGC
>ENA-ORNQ01001619-ORNQ01001619.1-human-gut-metagenome-genome-assembly--contig:-NODE-1619-length-17155-cov-3.849298_pt1 | contig 17155 bp, 17 predicted proteins | sample MGYA00242116_ERZ509024 | MGnify/ENA primary metagenome ERZ509024 (study PRJEB26280, sample SAMEA2338697) | human gut metagenome | biome: human gut; feature: human-associated habitat; material: faeces...
CTTATTTTCCATCACACGAACCTGTACCGGAGATGTCTGTGTACGCAGAAGGATTTTATCTGTAATATAGAAGGTATCCTGCTCATCTTTTGCCGGATGATTTGCCGGAATATTCAATGCCTCAAAATTGTAATAATCATACTCTACTTCCGGTCCCTCTACAACTTCATATCCCATACCTGTAAAGATACGCTCTACTTCCTCTAATACCATTGTATTTGGATGTGTATGACCAACACGATTCTTCTTTGCAGGAAGTGTTACATCAATCACTTCATGTTCCAGACGATGCTCAAGTTCAGCTGCCTCAAGTTTCTTCTTAGTCTCTTCAAGTTTTGCTTCAATGGCTTCACGTGTTTCGTTTACCCACTGTCCGACTTTTGGACGATCCTCCGGAGCAACATCTTTCATTCCTTTTAATACCGCAGTCAGTTCGCCCTTTTTACCAAGGATAGAAACTCTGACATCATTGAGTTTTGCAAGGCCATCGGAATTTTCAATTTCGGCCATTGCATGTTCTCTGATTTTCTGCAACTTTTCTTTCATGGTTTTCTCCTTTTCCATTATTTTATTCATTATTTATTTTACGGAAATCACGGTCGATTGCTTGTTTTTGCTGTATAAGAACTTCCTTTGTAATTCCTTATACAGCAAAAAAAGCCCCTTGCAGTTTCCTGCAAGGGACGAATTAATCCGCGTTACCACCCTGATTCCTGTATCTTTCATACAGGCTCTCATTTTCTGCTTAACGTGCAGCCTCCGTCATGAACTAAACAAATATAAATCTTTCATTCATGAAGCTCCTGTGCGAAAATTCATATCTTAATCTGTCTTAAGGAAGCTTACAGCCGATGACTTCCTCTCTCTGAAAGTGATTTAAGAATTACTGTACACATTCATTGCCTTTAACACGTGTGCTATTTTAACACAAGAAAGTTGGTTCTGCAAGTGTTTCCTCTATTTTTCCTGTTCTAAATCCACATCAAAGATATTTTCAATCTTTACATCATGATAATAAAACTGCAGAATTTCCTGCCAGCTCATTCCTTCTTCGCCCATGGCATTCGCCCCATACTGGCTCATACCGATTCCATGTCCAAAACCGCCTCCAGATAAAACAATCGTTCCGTTTTTCTGGCTTTTAACTTCAAAGCAGGCACTCGGAACCGAGCTCGCATCCGTTCGTACCGTTCCATCGGCCAGTTTTAGTTTTGTCATATATTTTCCAAGAAAAAAACGAATATCATTCTCTGCATCATAGTCTCTGTCACCCAATTCAAAACTTGCAGTAAGTGAAAGCACATAGCCGGAGCTACTCCGTTCTTTTACTTTGATTTTTTTCAAACGGCCAAGTTCCGGATCCATCCCCATCTTATTTGAAATGGTGGCGGTCCAGCGATAGTAAGGGGAATCCGAATCATAGGACTTGACCTGCTTGTTTATAAACTTATGAAATGCCTGTTTATTTGACAGATCTTTTGTTTTCGCTTGTGTATGATTTTCACCTTTCAAATATCCCGGCGAATCAGCGTTCCACACCTCTAAGGTCTCTGAGTACCCCGGCGAAGTCGAATAGTAATAACAGTCCGTCAAAGCCCCATCATATGTCAGAACCATGCCGCTTGTATCCTGTACTGCCTGGTCAGTCACATCGTAAGTTGTTGTTGCATGATACACCTGATAAGCGGTTGTATTATCCAGATTGGCTCCGTACTGTGCATATGCCTGGTTGTGCATCTGTCCATAGGCAAATGTACGGGCACACACTGCCTGCGCTTTCAATGCCTCATAAGAAAAGCCAAGAGGCATCTCTGATGGCAGGACATAACGCACATAATCTTCCACCGAAAGTTCATTGATCAGTACATAACCGCCGGTTTCTTTTCGAACAATAAAATTTCCTTCATATGCTTCTGCCAGCTTTTTGCCTTTGCGATTACATATAAACAGTTTTCCGGTTGCCGGTGAAATACAGATTTCTTCTCCGTTCTTTTTTCCTTTCAAATAGCTGCTTACCTTCGTCAGTTTTTTTGCCTTTACTTTTTTTTCATTTACTGTATAGGTTTTGTTACTCTTTATGTACAAATCCGAATAAGTGATATTATTTCCATTTTTCAACAGTACGCGGATATTATTTGCAATATCTTTCGAATACTGAACAACGGCACAGGCTTTCTCATCAGCTACAATCAGTTTTACCTTTGAATTTCCAATCACAAGATCCGACATTGCAATCTGGTGTACAGGTTGTCGGACATTTGCAGAATCCGCAACAACATACACCGGCAGCGTATCATCATAAGAAAGTGCCTCATAATCCTTGATCTGTACTTCCGTTTCAGAATAACGATCCAATATACCTTCTATCCCATCCGGTTTTGCGAGAATACGAGTGATTTTGCCGTGCGATAATTCAATATCTGCAACGCCGGTATAATCATTCTGTGCTGTGCCTTTTGCAATATAATTTGTCTTATCATAAAGAATAATTATTTCATTATCTTTATTGGACATAATATAAACATTGCGAATCCATCCACTATAAGAATCATCAAACTGTTCCTGTTGCTGTCCTTTCTGATCTGTCGGGTCTGACAGGTTCATGACAATCACAAATGTAATGATAACCGTGATAGCAGTTAGTGCCAAAAGTAAAATTCCCAGCCGTTTCATTTTGTCTTTCTTTTTCATTGCATCTAAACTCCTGTGTCTGTTATGTCAATAATAATATAATAAGGAGCCACCATCAAGGCAGCTCCTTTTCTCTTTCGTACTTTCAAAACTCTTTTGTTCTTTACAAAATCTTTCGTATATTCTATGAGTAACCCAAAATGCCGGTTCCTACAATTTAGACTCCTAGCCAATGCTAGGTGGGCGACCGCAGTTTGCCTTCTGCCTTCCGCTGATACGAGGCGGCCTGACATCCAACAACTCATATAGGAATCCCGTTTAAAGTAAATGTAGGTTCTAAATAGCAGGAGTTGTCGCACATTCCAGGCTATATATTATCTTTAAGTACTTTCCAATGATTCTTTTGTAACCTCCTTTATTATACTTTAATATGTGTATAATTTCAATAATAAATTCCATGTACTTTTTGGAAAATTGCTCTATAAAATATACTTATTCCGATTTTCTCTCATACCATGCGCAAATATAGCAAGTGCAATTAGGAACGCAACCAGCTCTGCATATGTCCATACACGTCCAACCTGAATAATCTTGCGATCAGCAAGAATTCCTATAACTCCAACAATCAATGACACAATTGCAAAAAATATCATATATGGAAACGAACTGTCAATATATGCCTTTGGATCTTTGCATTTTTTTATTTCATCCTCTGCCACAACCACACTGTTAATTTTGCCTGTTCTCTTCATCTGAAAAGCTATCGCACCAAGATAAATCCCAAAAACGGCAATTACAATATCCATCAATAAAATAGTTTTCATTTTATAATTCCTCCTGTACTTTTAATTTTTTTATTGTAACATCTTTTGATATAAATGAAAACCTTTTGTGTTTTTTGTCAAAATATTCAAAAAATCATTGTATTATTTTGTATTTTATAGTAAAATGTACTTAATATTTAAAAAGGAGACAAAAATATGAGTATAGAAAATGCTAAAATTTTAATTACTGACGACTCTATCCTTGCAAGAAAACAACTAAAGGATATCATTTCAAGATTAGGCTCTCCCGTTTTTATCGAAGCTGTGGATGGACAGGATGCAATCGACAAATACAAAGAATCCAATCCAGACCTCGTTTTTCTAGACATCGTTATGCCAAAAAAAGACGGCAATGCTGCAATCAGAGAAATCATGGAATTCGATTCTGAAGCAAACATTATCATCGCTTCCTCTGTTGGTACCCAGTCCCAGTTGAAGCTTGCACTTGAAGCTGGTGCAAAAGACTTTATCCAGAAACCTTTGGATAAAGATCAGGTAGTTAAGGTAGTCAGCAAATTCCTGGAAGGGAGATAAAATATGTATACACAATTTTTCGGAAACTATTTATTATCCAACGGATATGTGACAAAGGAACAGCTTTTTTCCGCAATGCAGCGCCAGGCAGATAATCACTTAAAGTTAGGTACTCTTGCAATTCATGCAGGATACATGAATGCATCAGAAGTTGATGATACCGTCATTCACCAGACGCATCAGGATCGGAAATTTGGCGAGCTTGCAGTAGAACTTGGCTATATGACAGATGAACAGGTAATGGAGCTGTTAAAAGAACAAAAGCCGGCATTCCTTTCTCTTGGACAGGTATTGCTGGATGACGGAATTTTAAGCAACAGTGATTTTGAACAGATTATGAATGATTATCGTTCCAAAAACGGGCTTGTTGAATCCGATATTGAAGATTCCGCTGTTGTTCGCAATCTGTTCCGCAATCTCTTTGTTTCTTCTAATGTATCGCTTTCTCGCAACGGTCAGATGTTTGTAGAACTTCTGTTTAACGATTTTATCCGTTTCATTGGTGACGATTTCACATTAGGTGGCATCAGTGAAGCAAAAGAAATTCCTGTAAAATGTTGTGTAAAACAGGAAATATTTGGCGATTACGCAATCCGGACATACATATCCATGGAAAAAGATGTTGCAATTGCATTTGCATCTCGATATGTAAAAGACACATTTAACGACTATGATGAATATGTTCAGGCATCTCTTGAAGATTTCCTGAATCTGCAGAATGGTCTGTTTATCGTAAATGTATCCAATGATTCTTCTACCGAACTTACGATTGGTGCACCGGAACATATTACGGGCGATACATTTTCTTTTGAGAATAAAGCATATCATTTTCCATTTATGTTTCCGTTTGGAACTGTTAATATTTATATTGAAGCTGTCAAAATTGATGAGTAAATCAATAAAAATAGGCAAAACAAAACCCCCGCCAGATTTCTGACGGGGGTTTGCTTTATAAAATATTTCGTTCTATAAGACTTTTGATAAAAATTCACACAAACGAGGATTCTTTGGATTGGCAAAAAATTCTTTCGGACCACTCTCCTCCTGAATCTGTCCCTCATTGATAAACATGACACGTGTTGCAACCTCTCTGGCAAATCCCATCTCATGCGTTACCACAACCATAGTCATTCCATCCTGCGCAAGTTCTTTCATAATTTCAAGAACTTCACCGACCATTTCCGGATCCAATGCAGAAGTAGGCTCATCAAATAACATGACATCCGGATTCATAGCAAGCGCACGTGCAATTGCAATACGCTGCTTCTGTCCACCAGAAAGCATAGCTGGATAAGTATCCGCTTTGTCGAACAGGCCAACTCTTTTTAACAGTTCATCTGCTCTCTTAGACGCTCCTTCCTTATTCATAAGTCCTGTCTGTACTGGCGCAAGCATAATATTTTCTTTCACGGTATAATTTGGAAACAGATTAAACTGCTGAAAAACCATACCGATTTTCTGACGCATCTTATTGATATCAACAGACTTGTCTGTAATATCCGTTCCTTCGAACGTAATTACACCGGAAGTCGGCTCCTCCAAAAGATTCAGAGAACGTAAGAATGTAGACTTACCGCAACCGGACGGCCCGATAATCGCTACAACTTCTCCCTGAGCGATTTCTGTCGAAATACCATTTAATACTTTAACGTCACCAAAGGATTTACATAAATCTTTCACTTCAATTAATACATTCTTATCGCTCATTTGTTCTCAACCTCATTTCCAGTTTGTGTACACCGGCTGTCAGGATCATGACAATCACAAGATAAATGATGGCCACTCCAAACAATGGTAAAAATGGATCGTATGTCTGGCTTCGAATCAAATCTCCACCCTTTGTCAGATCCGGAATTGCAATATAACCACTGATAGAAGTCTCTTTCAGTAATGTAATAAATTCATTTGCAAGTGCTGGAAGAACATTCTTAAACGCCTGCGGAAGAATAATAAGCCGCATTGTCTGACCATAATTCAATCCAAGGCTTCGTCCAGCTTCAAACTGTCCTTCATCTACAGCCATAATACCAGAACGAACAATTTCTGCTACATACGCTGCCGAATTGAGTCCAAAAGCAATAACCGCTACTGCAATCTTACTGTTCAAAGACACCAGAATTATGTAATACATAATCAAAAGCTGTACCATCGTAGGCGTTCCACGCCAAATTGTCAAATAAACCTTACAGATGAAATTCAAAATATTCAATCCGCCATGCTTATCATGAGTTGCGCGAATAATTGCAACAAGGAAACCAACCACAATACCTAGTAATACTGCAAGTACTGCAATCAAAAGTGTATTTCCAAGACCTCTTAACAGATACATATATCTGTCATCTTTTATAAAATCCAATTGAAAGCTACTAATAAAATCGCTCAAGGTTCATCCTCCTATACCGATTATTTCTTTCTGACAACAATAACCTGACATGCTGTCGTATAAGTATCAGTAAAGTCAATATTTTTCAAACGATCCTCTGTAACAGTCATACCAGCAGCACCAAAATCTGCTTTTCCAGAAGATACTGCAGCAATAATTGCATCGAACTCCATATCTTCAATTTTCAGTTCATAACCAAGTTTATCACAGATTGCTTTTGAAATATCCGCATCAATACCAACAACATTATCTCCATCATAATACTCATATGGCTCAAACTGTGCATTGGTTGCCATTGTTAACGTACCGTTTGGATACTCTGTTCCTTCCGGAGTCTCATATGGATGCTTGCCCGCTTCATCTCCAATATAGTTGCTGATAATAGAATCAATTGTTCCATCCTTCTCCAACTCTTCAATTGCCTTGTTAAAAGAATCTGTCAAATCTGTATTATCTTTAGCGATACAGATGGCATACTCTTCCGGATCAAAGGTATCGGATAAAATCTTCAAATCATCATTTTTCTTAACAAATGCTTCTGCCGGCTGCTGATCAATAACAACACAGTCAATCTTTCCAGTCTTTAATGCCTGAATTGCATCTGCACCTTTATTATAACGCTCTACCGTCGATCCATTCTCTTTCTCATAAGAAGTAGCATCTTCATCGCCAGTTGTACCAAGCTGTACACCGATAGTCTTTCCCGGCAAATCATCTCTGGAATTCACAGAATTAGCCGGTACAGAAGAACCACAGCCTGCCATTGCAGCTGCCATCGCTGACACAAGCATAATTGAAATCAGTTTCTTTTTCATTTTGTTATCCTCTTTTCTTCTATTTGTATCTATTGATTAAACACCCAGGAATTTTTTTACAACCTGTGGCATTTCCTCCACTTCACATACGGTGTCATGTAATACCTTTGCATTGCGAATTTCTTCAATTGCCTGTGGTACCGCAACATTACCAATCTTTGACAATTCGTCTACCAGTTCGAAGTCTGTCATGGAATCGTACTTCTCATCGATAGCATCCATAACGCTTCTTGTGAACTTGAACGGACTTGCAGTACTTGCAATCACCGTCTTAGTCTCTGTATCCCCTGTCGCAGCCTTATACTTGTCATATACACCTGCAGCAACTGCTGTGTGGGTGTCGATAATATACCCGGTGTCTTCATATAATTTCTTGATTGTAGAAGCAGTCTCATCTTCGCTTGTATAATTTCCATAGAAATCAGCCAGCTGTGCCTTCATTTCATCTGTAATCGCATATTTGCCTTCAGAAGAAAGGCTTGCCATCAATTTTGCGTTCGCTTCTGCATCATTTCCGGCAATACGATAGATCAAACGCTCAAGGTTTGAGGAAATCAGAATATCCATAGACGGAGAACTTGTAAGAATAAACTCACGGTTTCTGTCATATGTACCAGTTGAGAAGAAGTCAAATAATACTTTGTTCTCGTTGGATGCGCAAATCAGCTTTCCAATTGGAAGTCCCATATTCTTTGCATAGAAAGCTGCAAGAATGTTTCCAAAGTTACCTGTCGGAACAACCACATTGATCTTCTCATCTTTTGCGATCACACCATTCTTGTAAAGTCTTGCGTATGCATATACATAATAAACGACCTGTGGAACAAGACGTCCGATATTGATAGAGTTTGCAGAAGAGAACTGATATCCGGCTGCATCCATTTCTGCTGCCAATGCAGAATCGTTGAACATCTTCTTGACGCCAGTCTGTGCCTGGTCAAAGTTGCCATGGATACCTACAACAAATGTATTGGCTCCTTTTTGTGTTACCATCTGCTTTTCCTGAATCGGACTTACACCGTTCTTTGGATAAAATACGATGATCTTTGTTCCCTCAACATCTGCGAAACCTGCCAAAGCAGCTTTACCGGTATCTCCGGATGTTGCAGTAAGAATTACGATATCATTCTTTACGTGATTCTTTCTTGCGGATGTAATCAGAAGATGTGGCAGAATGGATAACGCCATATCTTTGAATGCGATTGTTGGTCCGTGGAATAACTCCAGATAATATGCACCGTCTGCATCTACAAGTGGTGCAATCTCTTTTGTATCAAATTTGCTGTCATATGCTTTGTTGATGCAATTCTTTAACTCTTCTTCTGTGAAGTCCGTAAAGAACTGTTTCATTACCGCATAAGCAGTCTCCTGATATGTCATATTTGCCAGTTCATCAATGCTGACATCTAAAGCCGGAATTGTCTCCGGTACGAATAAACCACCATCATCTGCAAGTCCTTTTAAAATTGCCTGTGATGCTGTAAATTTTACCTGTCCATTTCTGGTACTAGAATACATTAAATCCATTTTTAGTCCTCATTTTCACAAATTTGTCCTGTAAGCTTCTCGTACATTATAGGAAAAAAAGCAGGTGGTGTCAATGAAATTCCTATGTTATACTTATGTAAAAAGTGTATGTTTTTTCATTCAAAGGAGTTTTTTATGTTACCTGGTGTTTATCTTGCAACGAAAAAGGACGGAACCGTTTACTATCGCAGCAGCATTACTTATCGCAGCAAGCACATCAGCCTCGGAAGCTTTCCGACCGAAGAAGATGCCCATTGTGCCTATCGTTGTGCTTCAAAAATTAGCAGCGAACCTCTTTCTCTGGAAGAATCACTGGCCTTTACCAACTATCTTTCTTTTGAGAAAATTATTTCCCTGGTAAATTTCCGTGACAACGGCATGTATATTCCGACACCAATTTATCTACATAAAAATTACTTCAGCTACTATCTCAATCTGCACCACGAATTAAAATTTGATATTGATGATTTGTTTTATTACAGCAGTCATAAAATCTTAAAACGTCAGGGACATTTGTATGTAAACGACTACGGTATGCAGATCACGATTTTGAACCGGTATGGAATCAAAAATTATGGTGTGCGTGACCGGGATTATCGTTTTGTCAATGGAGATGACCACGATCTGCGCTACTCCAATATCGAAATTATCAACCGTTATCATGGGGTCTTTGTCTTTACAAAAAACGAGAAAACACGCTACCGCGTACGCCTGCATATCAACGGCAATTATACAATTGGTACTTATCGAAGTGAAACGCAGGCTGCCGTCGCCTATAACAAAGCAGTGGATTTAGCGCGGCAGCACGGCATCTGTAAGAACTTCCCGGAAAATTATATCGAAGATCTGTCTGCACGTGATTATGCCGACATCTATACCAAGGCAAAAATATCCACCAATTTTCTTGAATATCTCAAAAATCTGTCCACCGAAAACAACATCGTATAGGAAATTTTTATAAAAATGAGGCTGCATCCGCAGCCTCATTTTGTATCACACTCTGTTTATTTCTGATTAATGTAATTTACCAGACCTTCACAGTCGATAATCTTCTGCATGAATGGCGGGAATGCCTGTCCCTGGAACTTCTCTCCTGTTGTCACATCTGTAATCACACCGGAATCAAAATCCACTTCCACCTCATCTCCAACGGAGATTGCCTTGGCAGCTTCCGGACATTCAATAATCGGGAGTCCGATATTGATCGCATTACGATAGAAAATGCGGGCAAATGTCTCAGCGATTACGCAGCTGATGCCGGATGCCTTGATTGAAATTGGTGCATGCTCACGGGAAGAGCCACATCCAAAATTCTTATTAGCGACCATGATGTCGCCTTCTTTTACATTATTTACGAAGTCTTTATCGATGTCTTCCATGCAATGTGTTGCCAATTCTTTCGGATCGGAAGAATTCCGGAATGATTACATCTGTATCTACGTTGTCACCATATTTAAAAACTTTACCATGTGCAGCTTTCATTTTTTCTCTCCATTTCTATGGACAATTCTTAGTCCATTACTTCGTCAGGTCCTGAAATCTTGCCGGTGATTGCACTTGCAGCAGCAACTGCAGGGCTTGCAAGATATACTTCAGACTCTACATGACCCATACGTCCTACAAAGTTACGATTTGTTGTAGAAATACAACGCTCGCCCTCTGCAAGAACTCCCATATATCCACCAAGACATGGTCCGCAGGTTGGTGTGCTGACAATTGCTCCTGCCTCAATAAATGTACGGATCAGACCTTCTGTCATCGCGTCCAGATAAATCTGCTGTGTTGCAGGAATTACGATCACACGGATTCCCTTTGCGACTTTCTTTCCCTCGAGAATCTTTGCCGCAATGCGTAAGTCATCCATACGTCCGTTTGTACAGGAACCGATTACTACCTGGTCGATCTTTACATCGCCAACTTCATCAATCGTTCTTGTGTTTTCCGGAAGGTGAGGAAAAGCTACGGTTGGCTTTAAAGTACTTAAGTCAATCGTATATTCCTCATCATACTCTGCATCCTCGTCTGCTTCATACTCAACGAATGGACGCTTAGAATGTTCTTTCATATATGCACGTGTCAGATCATCTACCGGGAAAATACCATTCTTTCCGCCTGCCTCAATTGCCATATTTGCAATTGTAAAACGATCATCCATTGTCAGATACTGGATACCATCTCCAACAAACTCCATAGACTTGTATAAAGCGCCATCTACACCGATCATACCAATGATATGAAGGATAACATCTTTGCCGCTGATCCACTTTGCAGGCTTACCTGTAATGTTGAAACGAATTGCGGATGGTACTTTAAACCATGCCTTTCCGGTAGCCATACCAGCTGCCATATCAGTACTTCCGACACCGGTAGAAAATGCACCAAGTGCGCCATATGTACATGTGTGTGAATCCGCACCGATAATCACATCTCCGGCTACTGTAAGACCTTTCTCCGGAAGCAATGCGTGCTCGATTCCCATCTCTCCAACATCAAAATAATTTGTAATTTCATTCTTACATGCAAACTCGCGGACACATTTACAGTGCTGTGCAGATTTAATATCTTTGTTTGGTGCAAAATGATCCATGACAAGTGCGATTTTGTCCTTGTGGAATACACCGTCCACTTTCATTTTTTCAATTTCATGAATTGCCACTGGAGATGTAATATCATTGCCCAGAACCAGATCAAGATCTGCCTCTATCAGCTGACCGGCACTCACGCTGTCTAACCCTGCATGTGCAGCCAGAATTTTCTGAGTCATTGTCATACCCATGATTGTTTCCTCCTTTATACTTTCACTCACTAGCATGTGCTATATTTCCATTGATAGTATTCTAGCATGGTTTATTTCATAATTAAAATACATAATAAACATATTTACCATAACTTAATTTTATGATATACTACCTATGTATTATAACACAACCACCATAAGAATGGAGGTCATTATGAATCAAAATCTATCATCTTACTGGATTTTTTATACAGTAGCCAATGCTGGCAATATATCAAAAGCCGCAAAGGAACTCTATATCAGCCAGCCGGCAATCAGTAAATCCATACAAAAATTGGAAGAAAATCTCAATTGCAAGCTTTTTTCCAGAAGTTCCCGCGGGGTGCTCCTGACAGACGAGGGCCAGCTTCTGTATGGTCACGTAAAAGAAGCTTTTGAAACATTGAATCTTGGGGAGGACAAGTTGCGTCGTTCGATCGAATTAGGTGTCGGTCATCTGCAGATTGGAGTGAGCTCCACGCTCTGCAAACATATGCTCCTTCCTTATCTGAAAGAATTTATCCGCCGTAATCCCCATATCAGCATTTCCATCAGCTGCCAGTCAACCAACGAAACACTTCGTCTGCTTGATGAAAATAAAATTGATATCGGACTCATTGGCAAACCGGAAAATCTCAAAAACATTGACTTCTACTATCTGGACAATATTGAGGACATCTTTGTTGCGAACCGCGATTACCTGAACAATCTAAAAAAAAGAGGCATCGCGGAAAATGAAATTCTCAGTAATTCTACGCTCATGCTTCTCGACAAAAACAATATGACTCGCCAGTATATCGACGATTATCTGCAGGAAAATCATATCTCCGTCGCTGATTCTATTGACATTTCAGATATGGATCTTCTGATTGATTTTGCTAAAATCGGTGTCGGCGTAGCCTGCGTCATCCGAAGTTTTGTGTCCGGTGAGCTTGCAGACGGAAGTCTTGTAGAAGTCCCGCTCGGTATCCCAATCCACGAACGTGAAGTAGGATTTTCCTATAAAGAAAATTTAAAACCATCGAAATCCCTACAGAGTTTTATCGATTTCTATAAAAATTTTAATCCAAAGGAGCAATCATGAAAGAACAATTACACACTATCCCTATCTCTGACGCCATGGCCAATGCCGGAGAATGTCCCTTCTGTTATATCGAACGTAAGACCGAAGAACATATGATGGACTTTGTTCTCGGCCACGGTGCATCCTACATGGAGGCTGATATCCGCGACATGACCGATCGCGAAGGCTTCTGCCGTGCCCATTTCAAAAAAATGTTTGATTATGGAAATTCTCTTGGAAATGCATGGATTCTAAAAACATTGTACAAACGTCATCTCGAAGAAATGGATCGCGAGTTCAAGCACTTCAAACCGGAAAACACCGGAAAAAAAAGCGGATTTTTCAGCAAAAACAAATCCGATTCCAGCAGCAATTCGATTGTAAACTGGATCAACCGCAGAGAATCTACCTGTTTTATCTGTACCAGCGTACAAAACACGTTTCAGGCATATATGAAAACTTTTTTTGACATGTACAAAAAACATCCGGAATTCCGTGATCAGGTTGCCGCAACCAAAGGTTTCTGCCTCGATCATTTCAAAGTGCTCTGCGAAGGGGCAGATGAAATGCTTTCCGACAAGGAGCGAAAAGATTTCTATGACACTATGCTTCCTCTCATGCGCGAAAATGTTGAGCGCGTCTATGAAGATGTTGCATGGTTTGTAGAAAAATACGATTATAAGAACCGTGATGCAGACTGGAAAAACTCCAAGGACGCCATCCAGCGGGGCATGCAGAAACTCCGCGGAAGCGATCCTTCTCTTCCACCACATGTTCTGAAAAAATAGCGGTCATTTACTTCCTGTGAATTTTTCATAACCCAAATCCATCAGGAAAATGCAAAGCAGAATCAAGCCGGCATAGCCCAGCAGGTATCCCGGATTTCCCATCCATTGTGCAAGCCACTCAAGGGGAGATCCGCCAGACGGCCGGTTTACAAACATATAATTCACCTGATATTTCTTATCAAACACATAAATCGGCGGAACAACGACTGCAAGAAATACAATTACCTGCCACATTTTTTTCATCTGTGGAACAATTTCATGTGATGTAAGCAGGCATGTCACATACAAAATAATCCCTAAATGAAACAATATCGCTTCCAGGGAAATAAAATGAATCAATGGATATGCATTCCAGTTTGGAAAAAGCAATGCCAGTATTGCCCCAGGCAGACACAATGCATACAGCATCTGTCCTAACCATTTCCACTTCGTGAAGCAATGAATCCCACATAAAATTCCTGTCATACTGCACAAATGAAACGGAAGTTCATATAAGAAATTCTCCCCGATGACCGCAATATAAATTGCCCGAAGAATCATCCAGCCAACCAGCGACATAGCAATTGTTTTTTCGAATTTTTGCTTTTTTTGCGCCTTTGCCTTCCAATACCAGTGTAAAGAAACTACTGTAACAGCAAGACATAACAAAAGACACAGAATATGCCATATTCCAAACAATTTAAATCCAATGCCATCCGGAATTTTGGTTTCATATGTAAAAAAATATTTCAAAGATGACAATTTCATGACTTCATTCACACTCCAGACCTTTTGATGATATATAGTTTATCCTTTTATTGAATTTCTAAAACAAGAACCCCGGAATAAATTCCAGGGTTCTAATCATATAACTATGCTATTTCATTACAATATTTACAAGTCTTCCCGGAACATAAATCTCTTTAACAATATTTCCAGTCAGCTTGTCAGCGATTACTTCTTTTGCTTTCGCAATAACTTCATCCTTCGGATCATCCTTCTGAATTCCAAGTGTTCCTTTTACTTTTCCGTTAATCTGTACTGCAATTTCTACAGAAGACTCAACGGTCTTTGCTTCATCATATTCCGGCCATGTCTGCTGGTATACTCTGCCTTCGCAGCCAATTGCCTGCCACATTTCTTCTGTGATATGAGGTGCAACCGGATTGAGCAGGATAATCAGAGTCTTAAGCTCGCCCTTTGTGATAGATCCCTTCTTGTAGAAATCATTGAGGATTGCCATCATTGCAGCAATTGCAGTATTGTACTTCAGATTTTCGAAGTCATTAGAGACTTTCTTAATTGTCTGATGCATCTTTGTCTCAAGATCCTTTGAGTATCCTTCTTCTTCTGTCATAAGATCCTGTAATTTCCAAACACGATCGAGGAATCTGCGGCATCCCTTTACTCCATCCTCGGACCAGGAAGCAGCCAGATCGAATGCGCCAATGAACATCTCGTACGTACGAAGCGTATCTGCACCGTACTCATTTACGATGTCATCCGGATTGACAACGTTTCCTCTGGACTTTGACATCTTCTCACCGTTTTCACCAAGAATCATACCGTGTGATGTTCTCTTCTGGTATGGTTCCGGAGTCGGAACAACGCCCTGATCATATAAGAATTTATGCCAGAAACGAGAATACAGTAAATGAAGGGTTGTATGCTCCATTCCACCATTGTACCAGTCTACTGGAAGCCAGTATTTTAATGCTTCCGGACTTGCAAGTGCCTTATCATTATGCGGATCTGTATATCTTAAGAAATACCAGGAAGATCCGGCCCACTGAGGCATAGTATCTGTCTCACGCTTTGCAGGTCCACCACAGCAAGGACAAGTTGTATTTACCCAGTCGGTCATCGCTGCAAGCGGTGACTCACCGTTGTCTGTAGGCATATAACTTTCTACTTCCGGCAATAATAATGGAAGTTCACTCTCATCAATCGGAACATATCCGCACTTGTCACAATGTACAATCGGTATTGGCTCTCCCCAGTAACGCTGACGTGAGAATACCCAGTCTCTTAATTTGTAATTTGTCTTTGCCTGACCGATGCCTTTCTCTTCCAGGAAGGAAATCATCTTCTCTTTGGCATCCTTTACTTCCAGTCCGTTTAAGAAATCAGAGTTAATGAGTACGCCTGTTGCAACGTCCGTAAATGCTACTTCATTGACATCCACTTCCTCACCGTTCTTTGCAACGACCTGAATAATTGGAAGGTTAAATTTCTTTGCGAATTCCCAGTCTCTTTCATCATGTGCAGGAACAGCCATGATTGCACCTGTTCCGTAGCTCATAAGTACATAATCAGATACCCAGATTGGAACTTCTTTCCCGTTTACCGGATTGATTGCAGTCAGTCCATCGATTGCAACACCCGTCTTATCCTTTGCAAGCTCTGCACGCTCAAAATCAGACTTTCTGGAAGCCTGCTCACGATACGCAAGAATCTCATCCCAGTTCTTAATCTGATCTTTGTATTTGTCCAGATATGGATGTTCCGGAGATACAACCATGTAAGTTACACCGAACAATGTATCACATCTTGTTGTATAAATGCGAAGCTTATCTTCCGTATCTTTGATCTGGAAATCAACTTCCGCACCGGTAGAACGTCCAATCCAATTCTTCTGTGAAACCTTAACACGCTCGATATAATCAACGTCATTCAGACCTTCAATCAGCTTGTCTGCATACTCTGTGATTTTAAGCATCCACTCACTTTTTACCTTGCGGACAACCGGAGCTCCACAACGCTCACATACACCATTGACAACTTCCTCATTTGCAAGACCAACCTTGCAGGAAGTACACCAGTTAATTGGCATCTCTTTCTTATAAGCAAGACCAGCTTTGAACAGTTTCAGGAAAATCCACTGTGTCCATTTATAATAATTTGGATCGGTTGTATTGATCTCACGATCCCAATCAAAAGAATAGCCAAGAGAATGTAACTGTTCCTTGAAATGTTTTACATTGTTCTCTGTTACGATCTTCGGATGAATCTTATTCTTAATAGCATAGTTCTCTGTAGGCAAACCAAATGCATCCCATCCCATTGGATAAAGTACATTGTATCCCTGCATTCTTCTCTTACGGGCAACGATATCCAATGCCGTATATGGTCTTGGATGTCCTACATGAAGTCCCTGTCCAGATGGATATGGGAACTCAACCAATGCATAATACTTTGGTTTTGAATAATCATTTGTTGCAGCAAAAGCCTTCTCATCATCCCAGACTTTCTGCCACTTTTTTTCCACGACTTTGTGGTTGTACACTTCTGACATATGTTCCTCCTTTAAAATCAAAAAATCTTCGTCTCTATAATTTAAGAGACGAAGATTATACTCCGTGGTACCACTCTGTTTCGTGTCTGTTTATAAACAAACACGCACTCATAATCTTTTATCGAAGATTAACCGTCCAAACCTAAACAACTTCCGTCGAAGTCTTCTGCCTGGCTGCTCCAAGGCGAGTTCAAATTCAAAACCTACTGCCTCGCACCTGCCGACAGCTCTCTGAAAAATCCTTGAATCCTACTATTCCTCTTCATTGCATTGTCTATTCAGATTTAACCAAATAACAGATTTATTCTATCATAGTTCCGGTTTTTGTCAACTGATTTTCATAACAAACCGTAAAACCCATTCCATGTATTGGAATAAAAGCAAAAAGGCTCCGGCAAAATGCCGAAGCCTAATTATGTACGGATTAGTTATTGATGAGCTTGTCGCCCTCGTTGTTCCAGCTGTACAGCTTACGAATCTCAGCTCCAACCTTCTCTGATGGATGCTCAGAAGCAAGCTTTCTCATAGCCTTGAAGTGAA
>ENA-ORNQ01001640-ORNQ01001640.1-human-gut-metagenome-genome-assembly--contig:-NODE-1640-length-16978-cov-3.730958_pt1 | contig 16978 bp, 26 predicted proteins | sample MGYA00242116_ERZ509024 | MGnify/ENA primary metagenome ERZ509024 (study PRJEB26280, sample SAMEA2338697) | human gut metagenome | biome: human gut; feature: human-associated habitat; material: faeces...
TGGCTTAATTGCAAATTGTCCGGAAGATTGCTTTATTGATTCAGGGCGCGTTTTTTTTAACAAAAAAGCATATAAGCGTACAAAGGATAATTCTATTTATCCATGGATTTATAACATGTCAGCCTGGACTTATGGTTGGACTACTGCAACAAAAGTTGTCAGCAATGCGAAATGTGTATCATACATGACTAAATATATTACAAAAGAATTGTGTCAGGTAGCAGAAAATAAAAGGCGGTATCTTGCTAGTACAAACTTGGATAGAGTAGTGAAAGAGTATTTGAACTTACCACTTGAACAGATTGACAATTTTATAATTAAGGCATATGTAAATGATTTAGTAGATTATGAGAAAACGCAAAATATACCAATTGCAGGTCAGTCAGTCCGGTATATTACTTTGAAAAAATAAGGGGGTGCATTTGTACTAATGTCGTTCAATAAGTATTCTAATACAAATCGTTGCAACATATAAGCCTGCGCCCGGTTATCCCCTCATAGTTTACAGATTGCCTATAAATTATATAGGGGTAGGAGGGCATCTTTTGCAGGCTTACGGAAAAGAGGTAGAAGTATGACAAGATTTTTTTACTGGATGCGATTCTTTTATAGGCATAAATACAAAAGTTGTCGGTGTTGCTGTTTAACATGTCGGTGGTTTTATGATTGCATAGAAGATAACGCGCAAAAAAAAGGGGAGTAGTTCCCCTTTTTTTAGTATATTGCAAGAAGTTCCAACCAAATCTTCTTATACAGATTTTTGATTTCAAGATACAATCCGTCAAATTCTGCTTGTTTCAGGAAACTGTGTTTTCTGTAATTTCTTGCGATTCTGTACGCGTTATCGGTCTGCAGGTGTAAAGTATAGTAGTCCTCTGCGGTTTGCATCAGGTACATGCGATATTGTAAAGTTTGTTTCTGACATTGTGATAACATATTAAAATCTCCTTTCAAAAAAAAGAGGGCTTTCGCCCTCTTAATTTTTATATACCTCCTCGATTGCTTTGTTCATTGCTTGGCTTATTTTTGATTTTATATAGTCCCATTCAGAACTTGTATATATACTTAAGTGATAATATGCAAAGTTAGCTAACTCGTCCGCTCTAGCTGATGTATCGAGTATTGAGCGAATTGCAAGATTGTTGTTCATGTGTGGATTGCTCTCGACGAATTCATTCATTTCATTGCAGAATAAACGTATTTCAGCGGTGAATGTCTTTTTCAACTTGTTTACGGATGCTGTTTTTTTGCCTTTCAAAATGTAGTAACTTGGATTGTTCATGGTTTTTCTCCTTTCAATATAAACAATAAGTTCGATGTACGATGCGAAGCGCGCTTCATACACCCCGGGCATGGCACATGGAATCAAGGCCCGTAGCCCCGTAGGGGAGACAAACCGCGCATAACATATAGGCATCCGATAACCGCGGTTTGGCTGGTCTCGAATCCATGTGATACAATGAAAAGACTGCGCGCCCTATCCATTTTCTTCTCTCGGCAACAAAAAAAGACACCTTTCAGTGTCTTAATTCGGAGTTCGATTCGTATATTGATTTAATTGATTATGCAAAATTTTTAATAAGTATCAGGATAAAAACGAAAACAAGCATCAATTTTTCGACTAATGGCAGTTCGCGCATTCGGTAGTATTTAGGTTTTGATTGTTTTTCTTCCGGAGCATAGACGTATTTTTGTAAATAATATTCCTGATCGTGAAGTTTCGGTTGGTATTTTGACTTCCAGTATTGCTGACTGTGTTGTTGTGGCTGATATTTTTTCCAGTATTCATTATTCATAATTTTTCCCCCTTGCATAAAATTAACCCCTTGTTATGGTACATATTATAATTAATCAAATAGATTTTGTCAAAAATCTATTGACAAGTTAATACAAAACATTTAATATGGATAACGTAATAAGTAACTATTCGTAAAACGTTCCGCGTTTTATCGAAAACGAAGTGTAAGCGGAGTGGTAGTTATACAGTGCGAACTCAATTATCCCGATATGAGCGCGTCCGTGTAACTATTTGATAAATAAGCTGTTTTACGAAAGCGCCAGCGGTAGTTATGATACTACTTCGCGCGATAATTAAATAATTTAGATACTTATCTGCGTAGCCGATTCGGTTGCGCATTTTTTATTTATATCGTTTTTGATATATACACGCGTAGCCACTTGGTTGCGCGTTTTTTATTGGGAAATATCCGCTCTGGTAGTGGCTTGCCGATACCTTACAAAATTTCGCTCTCCTTTGTTTGTACCCTTTGTTTATCGGCTTGTCGCTGTGCTGGTGGTGGAATTTCGTAGAATGATAGGCTTGCACCTTTCATTCCAACACGACCCAAGTCGTGTTGGTTCCTTCTTTCCCCTTGGGATTTCGGGCAAGGGGAAAGGACGTCACCGGCTCGGAGAATAAAAGATTCCTCCAATCCTCTCTGATGCCGGAGACAGGATAGGGGTGTAGGAATGGTACACAAAGCGCAATCATAAAATCATCAGGAATAATCGGCTGACTGTCACAATGTAGCGCGTGTTGCCTTACTTGACAATGGCAACACATTATCCTCATTTTTAATTTTTTTCAAGGTTGGTTATGGATGGTGCATATAATTTCCGCATAATTCAATATGCAAATGGTTCTGTTGAAATCCGGAAATACAGTAGTCCGGTAAATGCAATCTATACCGGAGAAACCACTATCGAGCCTGTTTACAAAAAACCGAAGAAAAGAGAATCACAAAAGGAATACAATCCTTTCACGGATGAAGTAGAACGACTACTAACATTTGAAGAATCAGAACGTAGCGCGAAAAACTCGCTTAATCGTACAAAACAAAATATTTACAAATATTCTCGTCAAGCGAATTGGGAATATTTCATTACCCTAACTTTTGATGGTGCGAAAGTCGATAGATATGATTTTGATGCTTGTATGAAAAAGGCTAATCGTTGGTTTGATAACCAGAAACAACGTTACGCGCCAGAAATAAAATATTTGTTTGTGCCGGAGCAACATAAAGATGGTGCATGGCACATTCATGGTGTGATTTGTGACATTGGAGAAATGAAACTGACAGATAGCGGTCGTGTCGCTATCGGAAAGAAGTCATATATCCGTACTAGTAAAAATGCAAATTATCCGACCATATATAATTTATCTGGCTGGCGGTTCGGTTACTCAACTGCAACAAAGGTCAAGGATAAACATAAGGTCGCAACATATATTACAAAGTACCTCACGAAAGATTTGTGCGAAAGTACTTTCGGAAAAAAGCGGTATTACAGAAGCCGTAATATACCAGAACCGGAAGAAAAAGGATTTATCGTAGAAGCGTATGAATATGCGGACTTCTTACAGACAATTGAAAACTCTATCGGTTTAACGCTGGTACACGAAAAAGAAGTAACCGGAGAACATCAATCCGTTACTTATAGATACTATCAAGAAGAAAGTGAGGAAAAAGAGAATGAATGAAGAAAAACGTAGTATCGATTATGAAGCAGAAAGTGAGAATCCATGCATCATGCACGTACAGTTTACTTGTGAGTTTGCATCAATTGCACAAAAGCTTTATTTCAATGCTGTTGTGGGACCGGAAATGTGCGCATTTCTGGAAAAGCACAATAAGAATTTAATGGAGCTTGCCCATGCATGAATGTAATCAATTCACTTGTGTATTACAGCAGACATGCATGTATTATACGTTCGGATGCGAGTTGAAAAATCGCGCATTGGATGAAAAGTGGATGTGTCACTATAAAGATACATGCGTAATATGCAGACTTAACAAAACATGCAGACAAGAAGAAAAGGCAAAGAAAGAAAAAGAGAATAAACATGGTCAAGGTCAAAAGGTGTAGTGATTATTGCGGATTGTCTTGTATAGATGGCAGTTGTCCTATAGCTGACTACAAAGAACATCCCCAGAGATATAATTATATACCTACGTGTAATGGATGCGGTTTGTATAAGGGGTGTGAAGACTGTTACTTTATGCGTGATAATCATTGTAGTGTAAATGAAATGTTAGAGAAAGAAAAGAGGTAAAAATTATGAAGTTAATCGGATTTGTTGAAATGCAGAAGAAACACGGAAAGATTTTATTTGTAACAGAAAAAGGAACTGGAAAAGTTGCTGGTGATACATGCGACAAAATTTTCCTTTTCGAAGATGTAGCCGACAAAGTGAATGAAACGCATATCGGTAAAAATATTTCTGTTTCCTACGGATGTGGTTATTCCGGCAAAGCGTATGTTGCCGATATAACAATAAATTAAAAAGAAAAAAGAAGAAAGAGAGGTAGAAGAGTATGGCATTAGCGGCAATGGCAGTAGAAGGTGCTGGCGGTTCTATTACTGAAGCAGTTACTAGCATCATGGGTGTTGTAAGTACAGTAATTACTACTGTAACAAATAACCCGATTTTGCTTGTATTCTTTGCATCCGGTGTAGTCGGTATTGCAATTGGAATCGTGCGTGGTCTCAAACACGCGTAGAAAGCAATCAACCCTAGGGGGCTGGGAATTATAGTTCCTAGCCCTTTTTTTAGTGAGGTAGACAATATGAAAAAATTGAATATAAAAAAGCGCATGACCAGCTTTCTTATGCTGGTTGCTATGGCTGTATCAATCGTTGGTGTATTGCCAAAATCAGTTGCTTATGCAGATGATAACTTAAAATTGCCCGATTTTGATTTCCGGTGTGATAATAACAAGAATGAGGGCTCTTTTGAACTTTTTAAATGGAATCCCTCTTGTGCTGGTGCTGATACTGTATCGTTTTGGAACTCTGAAATGAAAGACTTTTGTGATGCTGTTATTTCAACATCCCCTCTTACGGATTCTTATACTTATTACAAATATGGTGGTACAACGGACGGTAGCTCTATTCTTATGAATACTAGCGAAAACAAGTGCCATTCCGGTAGCTTTGAAGCACGGGGTAAGACATATTATTATATTTGGTATTCTATGAAAGCATCTGGTTTAGATTGTGGTTATGGAGTAAAAAAAGGCATTTGTTATGGTTCGAAAGAATTTGATTCTGCTGATAGTGAAAAGTATATCCGTGATTATATTCTCGATAAGCTTCCTACGTCATTTACTGTTATTGGCGAAGATGGAATGGACACGGATGAAATTCCGGATGGTAGTTCTACTAAGCCCATTCGCGATAAAAGTGTAGGTTATCCGGATATTTATGACTATAAATTTTTGATTTCTAGCCCAAGTTCTCATGGTGATGATGGTGAACATGGTGAATGGGATAAATTGAAAAACGCTGATTACATAAAATGGAAAAGTAAAAGTACTACTGGTTTCAATCTGATTAAACCTGATAGTAAATATAAAAACGTATATATTCAAGCGAAAATCGTCAGTCGTTTTCAGTATAATGATTCTTTCTGGGGTAATGGTGATTGGCATAATTATGATAATTATGGTGAGGAAGGATATTTTGATTTTATCAATCCAAGTGATAAGGAACTTACTGTTACTTTTCAGCAATTAACTGAACTTTTGCCGAAAACTCATGCGGAAAAACATCATTTCAAAAAATATAATTTTGATTATGATTATTATTTCCGAATTGTTTATACGCGCGCTGATGATTTAAAGGTTATTCCTACATATTATTCGGGCGGTTGGAGACGTATTTCTTGTCATTCTGACAACGGCAAGCATGATGAGAATGGTGAGGGTAAAAATTCTTCCGCTGTCATTACTGATGGTGATGATGAGGGTGGTAAATGGAAAACCGATAAAGATTCAAAAGATAATGGTAAAAACATTGATAATGGTACCGGTGAAGGTAGTGATCTTGATGATGCGAAAGACGATGCTGACAATAAGAAAAAAGATACAACTTCTGGCAGTCTTGATATTGATAGTGTCAAGGGTTTTATGAATGAAGTTGGAAATCTCCCGAAAGCTATCGGCAAATTATTTTCTTTTCTTCCAGATTGGGTGACAACTTTTATTGGTTTTGGTTTTGTTGTTCTTGTCGCGCTTATGATTATAAAAGCAATAAGGGGGTAACTATGGAAACAATGTATGAAATTTTTCTTAGATTGGTGTATTTGGTCGGAATTGGGGTGATTTATTTAGATGGATAGTGCATTTAAAGCTGTAGGTAAGATATTAACGCAAGTGGCTAACGTTACGTTCACGCTAGGCGGTTATAAAATCAGCGTTGGTGCTGTTATTCTGTGGGCAATACTTGCTGGTGCTGTTATTGCATTTTTAAGAGGTTTAAGTGATTGAGAGGTGTTAAATTGTGTCGGAGATTAAAAAGGAAAGTATTGTATATAGTCCGGAAGAATATTTACAGAATACTGAAATTGTTGATTCTGGTACTGAAAGTTTAGAAGAAACTAACAACGGTACGGAAGTGGTAGAAAGTACACAAGCTGGTTCGGAAACGTTAGTTTCGGATCCAGCGGATAATGATACGTTGTTATCCATTGCTAATGATGTACATTTGATTCTTGTGTTTACGATAATTACATTTGTTATGGCATGTTTCCGCGGTTGGCGAAAAAATACGTTGAAGGGGGTGTAATATATGGATGCTGTCGTTGATTTAATCTTACAAGGTAGTACAACGCTTGACGCTCCGGCTATTGTCCGGCTTGTTGTTATGTGTATGGGGCTTGAACTGTTTGCGGTTGCGTGCGGTCTGTTAGGGGGTATGAAGAAATGACAATACTTGTACTGATTGGTATAGGGTTTCTGCTCTGGTACTCAGTAATTGCTCGTTTGATTGTATTGCATCCTTTCAAGACAATTTATTATGGTGTCCGTGATTTGTATTTCTATTTCAAGCACAAGCAGTATAATGAATATACAGCTGGTGTATTGAATTGCTATTGTGCGCATTTTGGGGGCGGTAAGACATTATCTATCGTTCATTATGTAACATTGCTTTTCAAACGGTACAATAATAAAAAAGTGTGGGATAGAGGTAGAAAGAGATTCGTTCTCCAGAAGATACATATAATCTCGAATGTAGATTTGAAGTCATGCCCCTATGAACCATTGCGAAGCCTTTCGCAAGTAGTTGCTTGCGCTTACAATAACAAAAAGATTGATGATGAAGAGAATACGCGTACTGTGGTTATTGTTCTTCTGGATGAGGCAAGTGTGCAATTGAATAGTAGAAGTTTCAAAACGAATATTGACCCGATATTCTTGAATACTCTGCTGACAAGCAGACATTATCATATTTCATTCTTGTACAGTAGCCAGAAATTTAAGCTAACTGATGCTCTGATGCGTTCTGTTACTCAAAACTGTATCAATTGTAAGAAAATATGGCGGTTTATGGTACAGTCTGTTTATGATGCTGATGAAATCGAGTACGCGTCTGACCCTACAATGGTCAAACCTCGTAGAAGAACCGGATTTTTTGTCAGAGACTTTGACTATAACAGTTATGACACCTTAGCCTGTGTCGATAAACTGAAAAAGTCGGTTGATGAAAATGACATGATGACACCGGAAGAAATTCTCACAATGCGTGGGGAAATCAATCCAAACAATGACAATATCGGTCATATGTCACATAGGCTCAAGCGACATTACAAGAAGATGAACAAATAAGTGTGCAGTGCTGCGCGGTAAGCTTGCGCGCGCACACTGCCACCCAACGCGCAATTGACAATATGTATCATGCCCCTTATAATAGTTTTATTATAGGGGGTATTTTTTATGGAACAAAATTGGAGAGAGTATAACAAACAAGATAATTATGAGAGTAGTAGTGTTGATCCGTGCCAAACTTGTAAACATCGTCATTATGAAAAACCGCAAAATGGCTTTGATTGGGCTTCTGTTTGGTTTGGTCTTTTGCTAATTTGCGGTCTTGGGTGCTTTGTCTTGTTTACAAAATGGCAAGATGATGAAGCAAAGTTAAAAAACTGTATTTACTATGATGAAAATTCTGGTTCTGTACATTCTGTAAAGAATGGAGATGATTGGACTGTCTTAGACTCTGATAGTATTTCTGAATTTAATGATTTGTTTAATGACTCATTTTCTGATGATTAGTAATAATATGCGCATAAAAAAAAGAGGGCTTTCGCCCTCTTTTTAGTTTGTACATTCACTGTGAATGTAGTAGTACTTGCTGATTTGTGATTTACGAATTGAGTTAATGTGATTTTGAGATTCGACATAAGATTCAGCATCTCCTTTACGTAAAAAGGATGCTTGCCACGTGTTAAGTGGCTCACATCCAGAAAGAATGATACGTTCATATACATTGTATTTAATCATTGTTGTTACCTCTAGCAAGTCCGAGTGAATATTGTGCTATTTTGGCACTTAGATATTGGAACTCTTTGTCGTTGTATAAGTTTAAATTTATGTATGCGAAAGATAACAACGCGTCTGCATTTTCTCGATTCTGCGTAATGTATTCTGGTTTACATTCCTGCATTCTGTAACACAATCTTTTGATTTCATCTGAAAATAATTCTTTTAGAATTTTAGTAGATACTGATTTACGTGTACTTAAGTCTTTAATTGTGTAGTTTAAACTTCTTTTGATTTCGTTTGTCATGGTGTTTTCTCCTTTCAAAATAAACAATAAGTTCGATGTACGAAGCGAAGTGCGCTTCATGCACCCCAGACATGGCACATGGAATCAAGACCCGTAGCCCCGTAGGGGAGACAAACCGCGCATAACATATAGGCATCCAGCAATCGCGGTTTGGCTGGTCTCGAATCCATGTGATACAATGAAAAGACTGCGCACCTTATCCATTTTCTTCTCTCGGCAAAAAAATAGACACCTTTCGGTGTCTTAATTCGGAGCTTGACTCACTAACGTATTTTGTTGTTAATTCTGCCTAAAATGCAGCTAAGATTGTAGCCTATAAATCTGTGCATTATTCCTAAAGATGACCCTTATTAATAAAAAGTCCTTGCCAGATTGTACACGCGGTGCTAACATAGGACTTGCAAAAGCTAATAACTATTCGTAAAACACGGATTTTGCGAATAGTTAGGCACTGACCCTTAACAGGCTACCGCGTACACCTCTAGGGCTTGTATTTTACGCAGGAAGCGCTTTTTTCTGGCTGGTCGCTCATTCTTCTTTGGGTGTACCAAAATCCCCCGATTTTATATTAAAGGTTTCTATGCCAGCATTTCTGAATCCAACACAATTGTAAATGGTCCATCATTTATCAGACTGATCTGCATATCTGCGCCAAAAATTCCTGTTTGTACATTAGGTATTTCTTTTTTGCATTGTTCGATAATATATTCATATAACTGATTTGCCAAAGTTGGATTTCCAGCTTCTATAAAAGACGGGCGATTTCCTTTGCGACAATTTGCATATAATGTAAACTGTGAAATCAAAAGCAAGGAACCATTTACATCAGTTATCGATAAATTTGTCTTTCCATTTTCATCACTAAAAATACGCATGCCTAATAACTTTTTAATCATTTTGTCAGCAATTTGTTCATTGTCCGTCTCTGCAACACCTATCAAGACGCAGAAACCTTGTTCGATTGCGCCAGTGATTTCATGATTCACTTCACATTTTGCTTTTGTTACACGTTGTATTACAAATTTCATTTTTTCAATTCTCCTTCTTCTTCTTCAATTATAGAACCTTCATCGATATGATTGTTTGTAAGCCATTCGTCTTCTGCAGTAAAGGATTTTACATTGCCCTGTTCATCTTCAATCGTAACCAGGCATTTCATTTTTTCACCCGGAAGACGTTCTTCGCATCCATACTCGCCATCAAAAATTTGTTTTACTTTCCACATCTTTCACTATCCTTGATAATTCTTCGTTAATCTTTCTTCATAATAGTATTTAAAATTCAAACTTGTAGTTATAGTCTGCCGGATCACATTGCAAAGATCTTGCTGTAACTTTATGTTATTCATATATAAATGCAATATCCCTTCTAAAATTATTCATATTTCATGTTTATGTCATATCCTTGACATCTGTAGTTTTCAGTATATAACGTTTCCTCATGTTCAGCAATGGGTTGTACTGGATTATTACGTGGAAATATTATATAATGAGAACTAATGGAGGCACAACGAAATGAAATTGCAACAGCTTTACAGCCAGGTGCGACAGGCAATAGAAGATTATGATATGATTCACGCAAATGACCGAATTGCAATAGGAATTTCCGGTGGAAAAGATTCCATTACATTGCTCTATGCATTAGCAGGACTGCGTCACTTCTACCCTGTTCCATTTGAAATTGTTGCAGTTACCGTTGATCTTGGCTTTAAAGGATTTTCTCTTGAGCCTATTCAGAAACTTTGTGAAGATTTTCAGGTTGAATATCATATTATTCATACACAGATAGGTGAGATTGTTTTTGATGAACGAAAAGAATCCTCTCCATGCTCCCTTTGTGCCAAAATGCGTAAAGGAGCCTTAAACAATGCGGTAAAGGAACTTGGATGTAACAAAGTTGCTTATGCGCATCATATGGACGATATTATAGAAACCATGTTTCTTTCTATGATTTACGAAGGTCGCTTTTATGCTTTCCCACCAGTAACACATCTGGATCGTTGCGACTTAACAGTTATTCGTCCGCTTATGTACGTATTGGAAGCGGATGTCATTGGCTTTAAAAATAAATATCAATTACCAATTGTCAAAAATCCATGTCCTGCAGACGGTTCGACACACCGGGAATATATCAAACAATTGGTTCGACAGATTAATTTAGAAAATCCGGGAGCAAAAAAAAGATTGTTTCATGCAATTACAACCGGAAATATAGAAGGATGGAAATATTATGGCAAAAAATAAAGCATATTATGAAGAAGTAAATATGAAAAACCAGCTGCATCTGCGTGAAATACTGGATGAACTTCCCCCTTACTGTAAACAGTTTTTTATTGGAATCGAACCTACCACAGCTTCCAGGACGCGTCTTGCATATGCGTATGATCTTAATTGTTTCTTTGAATTTCTTCATGAAAACAATCCCATTTGTAAAAAAATGAAAATTAAAGAAATACCGATTCATATATTAGAAGAACTGAAGGCAACCGATATCGAAGAATACCTGTCTTATCTCAAAATCTATGAGAAAGACGGCGTTGCCCATAGCAATGATGAGCGAGGCTTAAAAAGAAAGCTCTCCTCTCTTCGCTCCTTTTACAAGTATTGTTATAAACACGAAATGATCGATAATAACCCTGCTGTCAAAGTGAGTCTTCCAAAAATTCATGACAAGAACATTATCCGGCTGGATGTTGATGAAGTGGCCCAGCTCCTTGATGAAGTTGAATCTGGCGAGAGTTTGAGTAAGAGACAGCAAATGTATCACGAACGTACAAAAAAACGCGATTTGGCGCTTTTATCGCTTATGCTTGGCACTGGAATTCGTGTTTCCGAATGCGTTGGTCTGAATTTAGATGATATTGATTTTAAAAATAACGGAATTAAAGTTCATCGAAAAGGTGGCGCGGAAGTCGTTGTATATTTCAGTGATGAAGTGTGTGCTGCACTATGTGATTATTTAGAAGAACGACAAGGTATTACTACAGTTGCCGGACATGAAGATGCCGTCTTTTTATCCATGCAAAACCGACGCATTACGGTTCGGGCAGTAGAAAATCTGGTTAAAAAGTATTCCAAACTGGTTACCAATATTAAAAATATTACACCACATAAGTTAAGAAGTACATATGGCACTTCTCTCTATAAGGCTACCGGGGATATTTATCTGGTGGCAGATGTGCTTGGCCATAAAGATGTAAATACAACGAAAAAACATTACGCCGCTCTCGAAGATGACAGACGGCGTAAAGCAGCAAAATATGTTCACTTAAGAGAAGATTAGATTGCAGATACTTCTGCAATCTTTTCTTCTATCCGGCTTTTTACCAAAGCCGCAATCTCCTGCGTTTTCATATCTTTATATTCCGCATAAGTTATAGGTTCAAGATAATATGCATAAGTCGTAATCGGTCCTACATGAAAACTGTTGAAAACTTTATAGGAATCGATCAAAGCAATTGGAACAATTGGGGCTTTGGATTTGAGCGCAATCTTAAAACTTCCTGCTTTAAAATCACAGACCTTGTTTTTATTGTTAAACTTATAACCGCCCTCCGGAAAAAGAATATATTTCTTTCCTTCGCCAACTTCTTTGGCAACCTGATTAATAATGGTGATTCCCTGCCGAGGATTGTCCTTTTCTAATCGTTTCGCCTGAACAAGATCACAAAACTCCCTTACAAGTATCGTGTGAGACTTGAATTTATCCATAACAAAGGAACATGGCTGCTTATGCGTATACATAATTCCCAACACATCATACTTTCCCTGGTGATTCGGGCACATTAAATAACCGCCTTCTTTTGGGAGATTTTCTAAACCGAAAGCTTTCGTCGTAATCTTGCCGGTTCTGTTCATCAAATAGATGGTATGACGAACAAGTGCATATCTCTGTTCGACCGTATAGCGTTCCGGATGATTTGCCCGGTTACGCATAAGTGGAATAATATATGGGGCTCGATGCAAATTCATAAAAATAACATAAAATAACTTTAACATATAATTTCACTCCTGAAATTATTATAAAGCAATGCCGTCTTTTTTTCAATCATACCTTTTATTTAAAGATTCTTATATGCTTATCCCTAATACCATTATTGTTCTACATCGGAATAATATGGAACAACCAAATACTGGCCACTATGTAATATGTTCGGCTCACTGATTCCATTCACTTCACACACTTCGTCAATAAATTCCTGCTCACTTTGATCTGTTGATGCATATTCGCCTGCAAGTTTACATAAAGAATCTCCCTGTCTCAACTGAATACTCGTATAATATTTATGAATCCGTGCCTTTTCACGAGCGCTGGCAAAAGCACTGATACTACTTCCTAAAAGGATGCCAAGTGAAATTACAATAATACCTATAACAACAATCAGTCTCTTTTCCATTTGTACCTTCTGGGCTCTTCTTGCAAGACTTTCGTTTGCTTTCAAAGATATCTTATCATTATATGTTCTCTTCATAACTTATCCCTCCATAAAATCTCACTACAAGAACAAATGTTCTCTTTCTGTATTCATAATATAATACACGAACATTTGTTTGTCAATAGAAAAACGGGAATTTTTCGAATATATGTTTGCTTTTTATAACAGGGTATGCTAAACTTAATCTATATTATTATGAAAACAACTACATTGGAGGTATACAGGATGAGTTATGGCCGTATTACAGACAAGCAAAGAGAAATCCTTGAATATATTAAGAAAGAAATTTTAAACAGAGGATATCCTCCTACTGTTCGTGATATTTGTGAAGCAGTGAACCTTAAATCTACTTCTTCTGTTCATTCCCATTTAGAGACATTAGAGAAAAACGGATACATAAGACGTGACCCTACCAAGCCACGTGCGATTGAAATCGTAGATGATAATTTCAATCTTACGCGACGCGAGTTCGCAAATGTGCCTCTGATCGGACAGGTTGCTGCAGGCCAGCCGCTCCTGGCAGTAGAAAATATAGAATCATACTTTCCGATTCCTACAGAATTCATGCCGAACGCCGAATCCTTTATGTTGAAAGTAAAGGGGGAAAGCATGATCAATGCTGGTATTTTTGACGGTGACAACATCCTTGTTGAAAAATGTGATAATGTTCACAATGGTGATATTGTTGTTGCTCTGATCGACGATTCTGCTACAGTAAAAACTTTCTATAAAGAAGACGGACATATTCGTCTGCAGCCGGAAAACGATACAATGGATCCGATTATTGTTCCAGACTGCAAGATCGTTGGTAAAGTATTCGGTGTCTTCCGCTTTTGGAAATAGTAGCATAATAAAAGGATTGCAAATGAGGTTTTCTCAAATTGCAATCCTTTTTTGTTCTGAATATTTACAGTTCAATAACTTTTCCATCTTTCCAGATTCTCTCCAGATCATAGAATAAACGATCTTCTTTTGAGAATAAATGAACAATAATATCCTGATAGTCCATTAAAATCCAGGTAGACTGGTTATTTCCCTCAATCTGCTTTGCATGCAGACCAGCTTTGTACATTGCTTCATCAACAGCATCCTGCATTGCAGTCAACTGATTCTGATTGGTACCATTTGCAATAATAAAATAATCTGCAATCGAAGAAACACCTGTGATATCAATTACGGTAATATCTTCAGCCTTCTTATCTTCTAATGCGGCAACTGCAGTCTTAACAATATCTAATGTTTCCATGGCTGCTCCTTTCCATATGGTTTGTAAAATTCATACGTCAGCTGTGTTGTTGGATCAACAGAACCTTTTCGCCCGCTGAGATAATGTAGAGTATCATAAAGAATCTCCGCTACCCCCTGGTTCAGATCTGCAAATGCAATCTGGCGAATTTCTGCCAGATGAGGGGCTTCTTTTCGTAATGGTTCAATGTAATCTGCAATATAGACAATTTTGTCGAGCATGTTCATATCCGGCTCACCTGTCGTATGAACTTTTATAGCATGCAAAATCTCTGGATCATGGATATCATATTTTTCTTCCGCAAGAGCCATTCCTGCCTTCGCATGTAATAATCCCGGATTTTCCATTTCGACTTTCGAAATCAGAATATCATGCCGTTCACACAATGCAATCTTTTCTTCCGTCGAATGACATTTTGCACAGTCATGTAAAAGTCCTGCAAGCATGGCTTTTTCAACATCATAATTGTTCGCCATCGCAAGACATCCCGCAGTATACATAACTCCTTTAGTATGTTCATAACGATATTTGTCTAAATCTTTCTTTAAATTTTTTCGAATTTCCTGCATTTCCATTTTTATTGCTCCAATCAAACCGTATATAATTTTTTGTCTCTGATATAAGCAAGGACACCACTTGGGAAATCTTTCTCCAATGGTTTTCCCTCTGCAAGACTTTGTCTGATTGCGGTAGATGAAATCGGATATTCCGGACATGGAATCAACCGGATGTCGCATGCAAAAAGCTCTTTTAACCGGTCAATCTTTGCATTTAACACTTCTGGTTCAAACGGATAACGTGGCACGACCAGAATAATTGCTAATGCTGTAATAATCTCCGGATGTTTCCAGGTCTCAAGATAATCCAGAGAATCACCGCCCATGATAAAATAAAACTCATTTTCCGGATATTGTTCCACCAATTTTTCTAACGTCCGGTAAGTATAACTTCTCTCCGGACAATCCAATTCCATACGGCTGACATATAATTTGTTGTCGGTCTTTGTTGCAATCTGACACATTTCATAGCGGTATTCTCCAGATGTCATTTTCTCTTCATCTTTATTCGGTGAATGTCCAGCCGGAATCAACCACACCTGATCCAGACCAAAGGTCTGGTAGGCGCTTACTGCCATATGAATATGTCCATTGTGAATAGGATCAAATGATCCACCTAAAATTCCTACCTTCATAATCTTACTGAGGTAATTTAATCTTAGGATTTTTCTTTGCTTTGCGATAGAAAATCATTTTCTTTCCAATCACTTTTACAACAGTAGAATGGGTTCTTTCCCCAATCACACTGGCAATTTCCTTTGGATCATCAATACAATTCTTCAAAACAGACACTTTGATCAACTCTCTCTTTTCAAGTGCTGCATCCAAAGCTTCGATAATTTCCGGCGTTAAAGATGCCTTTCCAATCTGAAAAATCGGATCCATTGTACTTGCAAGACTTCCAAGATATGCGCGTTGCTTGCTGTTCATAGATTCTCCTCCTATTTATAGTAATCAAATTCGTTGTAATACATTCTTACCGTATCGCCATCTTCGATTCCCTGTTTTTCAAGTTCCTCTATGATGCCTTGCTCACGCAGAAATTTCTGAAAGAAAAGATATCCTTTTTCAGATTCCAAATTTGTATATCCGAGCATTTTTTCAATCTTTGGACCTTCCACAACAAATGCACCATCGTCTGCACGTGTAATTGTATATGGTTCGTCTTTGAAGAATTGCAATGCCGGATCAAATTCCTGTTCGTATACAAAGGTTTCTTTCGGACATTTTGCAAGAAGCTCTCTTACATGAAACAAAAGCTCTCTTACACCCTGGCCACTGACAGCTGAAATCGGGAAAACACGAATACCGTCTTTTTCAAATTCATTACGCAAAGCGGCAATTATTTCATTTTCATCCCCATAGATTGCATCAATTTTATTTGCTGCGATTACCTGTGGCTTTTTCAAAAGGTCAGGATTATACGCTTCAAGTTCCTTATCGATTGCCTTAATATCAGCGATTGGATCGCGTCCTTCCGTACCGGCAGCATCCACAATATGAATAATTACTTTTGTACGTTCAATATGACGTAAAAATTCATGTCCAAGGCCAACGCCATCCGATGCTCCCTCGATGAGTCCCGGAATATCGGCAATAACAAAACCATCACCATCTTCTAAATCTACCACACCTAAATTTGGTTGAAGCGTTGTAAAATGATAATTGGCGATTTTTGGCTGCGCGTTGGTAACACGGGATAAAAACGTCGATTTTCCAACATTCGGGAATCCAACAAGTCCAACATCCGCAATCACCTTAAGTTCCAGCTGTACCTCGATCTCAATGGCATCCTGTCCCGGCTGTGCATATTTCGGAGCCTGCATAGTTGCTGTGGCATAATGCTGATTTCCCTGTCCACCGCGTCCGCCTCTTAAGACAACCTGACGACGGTTTTCACCAGACATATCCGCAATTACTTTTCCGGATTCGGCATCTTTAATAATAGTTCCTTCCGGAACTTTTAATACAACATCTTTTCCATCGGCACCATGGCAGCGTTTTTTGCCGCCTTCCTGTCCGTCTTCTGCTTTATATTTTCTTCTGTGTCGGTAGTCGCCAAGGGTGTTCTGGCCTTCATCTACCTCAAATATCACGTCTCCTCCACGACCGCCGTCGCCGCCGTCAGGACCGCCATTCGGAACATATAATTCTCTGCGGAAACTTACATGGCCG
>ENA-ORNQ01001643-ORNQ01001643.1-human-gut-metagenome-genome-assembly--contig:-NODE-1643-length-16968-cov-8.332584_pt1 | contig 16968 bp, 17 predicted proteins | sample MGYA00242116_ERZ509024 | MGnify/ENA primary metagenome ERZ509024 (study PRJEB26280, sample SAMEA2338697) | human gut metagenome | biome: human gut; feature: human-associated habitat; material: faeces...
TTTTGGAGAGAAAACCATAAAAAATATGAGGTAAAATGATATTAAAGTATCGTGAGGGTGGATGTACAGTAGGATCTGGACGTGTTGCTACAGTTATCGAGTAATCTTTGATTTAGTATCATAGAAACTTAAATACTAGCCGCAATTCCTCATTTTATGAGGAATTGCGGTTTTCTTTATGTAGCGAATGCCACGACTGGACCGTCAGGCGTAGTTGCATTTCTCAATGGAAGATGGTCAAACATAGAATAGACCCTTTTCAAGTTCTTCACTCAAAATGGGCTTGTGATACGTGTGTTTCTAATCTTCGGCGTGAGGCCAGTTAATCTTCCATTCAAAATACTCTTCTTTGGTAATTTTGCTGGAGGCTAAGTCATCTTTTTTCTTTTTCAAGGTATTCAGGAAATCATCCAATAAAGAATAATCAAAACCAACAGCGATATGTTTCTCGGCAGGGTCTTCGGGATTTGTAACTTCGTAGAGGGACATATTGTAGTGCTCATCTAATTCAAAGAGAGTGTACATAACATCTTCCGCTGAGTAGAGAGTAGGCATGGAAACGGTGGTATTGGGAAAGTATTCTGGACAGTAATAGAGGATTTATAATTGGTGAGAATATTGAGGTAAAAAGATTGACCATTTAGTATTATATAGCTTGAGAGATGTTCAATAGGATAAAAGTTAAAACGCATGTTCAAAATACACATAACAAAAAAACTTGACAATAGATAATAAATATAGTATATTAAGTATAAGCTGAATAGATTCAGCTTAATTTTAAAAGAAAACAAAGTTCAAAACAAACATAACAAAAAAACTACAAGGCGGCAACCTCATAGTCTTTATGAAATCGTGGCGTTATATGGAATCGCAACGACTCTGAACGAAGTTATTATAGCATAGAGTGCCAAGGATTTCAATTGTTATGAGAAAGGAGGAAAACTTGGCACAGGAAAAAGAAGAGAAAAAAGATGATGTGGAGTATATCTATACTACATACATCACGAAGAAGGATGGCACTAAGATATATGCCAGTCAATATGGAATAAAAGCATTTAGAATTCCGAAAGTGAATAAATAGCAATATGATTTAAGGTGCTGCGATTCCACCTTTACTTGATTTACAGAAAGAAAAGATAAGAAATATGAAACAGAAAAATACTAATAAGAATATTAATGTTGGTAATACATTTAATGGTCCAACACAAATGATTAGCTCTGTAGTAATTAACTCACCACACAAGGATCTGGTTGAAGAGCCTGCAACGTATAGACCGGAACCTTTATGGAGAAGCCCGTTTACGCTGGCGGTATTGTCGTGGATTAGTGTGATTATAGGGGTACTTGAAATTGTTCCAATCGGTAATATTATAGGAAGTGCACTTGCTCTTTTCGATGATTCTTTTCAAAGAAAAACAACAGAAGAACTCCAATTATGGATATGGTTATTTCTTATAGCAATGATACTTTTGGTTATTTTCATCACATTAAGAGGCATTGCAAAAAAGCAAGTAAGATATCCATTATTCTGTAATTTGGCAATTAGCGGATTCGGAAAAAGAATCGTTATTGAGAAAATACATATTTCCAAGTGTCCGCGTTGTGGGGGAGAAATGAGATACTATAATAAACCGGTAGAATGGATTGATCATTATATTGATGGTAAAGTGAAGCGTGAAGTTACAAAAAGAGTTCCGGTTTTAGAGTGTAAGCGTAACACAGAACATTGTTATAGAGTTGATACTGCAGAGGATAGGGTAAAATAGTCGGAGTGGTATATGGTCCATTCTGATTAGATTTAGTATGGACCATACAATAATTTGATAGGTAGGAGGTAAAGTGTGAAACTAGCTGAATTAGCCAATATCAATACGGGTCTTGTTACTGCAAGGAAACAAGCTAAAATAACAGATCAAGAAATAGTAAAATATAGAACTTTGAATTTAAAAGTGATTAATGAAAAAGGATATATTGAAGACAATTTGGTTGAAGAGTTTGAGGCGAATGAGAGAATTAAGCCGGTTTATTTAACGAAAGTTAGAGATATCGTTGTTCGATTGACCTATCCGTTTACAGCAGTGCTTATAGACGAGGCGCATGAAAATATGATTATTCCTTCTCATTTTGTGGTTATCAGACCCGATAAGGAAAAAATATTGCCGGAGTATCTATATTGGTTGCTGAATACTGAGAAAGTAAAACAAGAATTGCAACAAAACATTAATAGTACGACGATAGGAACAGTTAAACCAATGTCGTATGCTGAATTGGATGTAGAACGGATAACTTTACAGGAACAAGCACAAATTGGTGAACTATATATGCTGGCAAAAAAAGAATTATATTTATTAGACCAGATTATGGGACAAAAGGAATTGTATTATAAAGAGGCCATTAATAAAATACAGAAAGAAATGAGGAAAAAATAATGAAGACAACAAAGAGCGATATCGAAAAAGTTTTATGGAAAGCATGCGATAGTTTCAGAGGAAAAATTGATAGCTCTAGATATAAAGATTATATCTTATCTATGTTGTTTGTAAAATATTTGAGTGATGTATGTACAGAAACAAAAGAGAAATATATGCAGCAGTACGCAGGGGATATACGAAGAGTTGAGAGAGCTATGAGTAGAGAACCGTTTGTATTGGATGAAGAATCTACATTTGAGTATCTTTATGAAAATAGAAATGATGCAGAAATAGGCCAGAAAATTAATATAGCTCTGAACAATATTGAAGAACATAACAGTGGTAAACTTAGAAATGTATTTCGTGCGATTGACTTTAATTCTCAAGTTGACTTTGGCGAGAAAAAAGAAAAAAATGCAACATTAAAGAATTTATTGAATGATTTTCATGATTTAGATTTGAGACCCTCTGTATTAGAGAGTAATGATATCATCGGTGATGCCTATGAATATATGATTGCAAACTTTGCGTCTGATGCGGGGAAAAAAGGTGGCGAATTCTTTACACCTAGTCAGGTTTCAAAGCTGGTTGCTATGTTGGTAGAACCAAAGGAAAATGACAGAATTTATGATCCTGCTTGTGGTAGTGGAGGATTGTTATTAAAAGCATATGCGCAAGCAAATACAAACAAAGTTGCTATTTATGGACAGGAAAAGAATATGCAAACATGGGCATTGTGTAGTATGAATATGTTTTTGCACGGAATTGATGATGCAAAGATTTGGCAGGGAGATACTTTGTCCAATCCTAAAAACTTAGAAGATGATAAATTAATGAAATTCCAGTGTGTAGTAGCTAATCCGCCGTTTTCTCTTGATAAGTGGGATAGCGGTTTTCTTCCAGAGGTTACTAATGAAAACAAGAAGCCCAAAATGACAGCGGATTTAGATATATACCACAGATTTGATTGGGGGGTACCGCCTTCAAGTAAGGGGGACTATGCCTTTGTACTTCATATGCTTCATAGTTTGGATGCGGACAATGGACGTATGGCAGTTGTATTGCCTCATGGAGTATTGTTCAGAGGGGCATCAGAAGGAAGAATCAGGGAACAACTAGTTGAACTTAATTTGCTAGATGCTGTCATAGGATTACCTGCTAATCTTTTTTATGGAACATCAATCCCTGCATGTATTTTGGTGTTTAAGAAAAATCGTAAATATAGTGATGTGCTGTTTATTGATGCTAGCGGAGATGGAAATTTTGAAAAGGGAAAAAATCAAAATATCTTAAGAGATGAAGATATTAAAAAGATAATTGACGTTTATAAGGCATACGAAAAGGTAGACAAATATGCTTATAGGGCATCACGAGAAGAAATTCGGGAGAACGAATATAATCTGAATATACCGCGTTATGTTGATACTTTTGAGGAGGAAGAACTTATAGATATTGATGAAGTACGTGCTAATATTGCAAGTATTGAAGAGGAGCTTAAGGTAGTTCGGGAACAGATGGATAGGTATTTAAAAGAGTTGGGATTATAGTCCTGATTATAGGAGAGAAGGTGGCGTATGTTTAGAAGTTTTATTTACTTAGATCAAGAAAAAATGTATTCTTATCTTAGACAAATAGATGCGGATTATGCTAATCAACCTGTGGAATTTAGCAAGAAAAAAACTAGAGGTGGTTCGTTGGGAATGGACTTCCTTGGATTGAATGCAGGAACTGAAATAGAAGAAAAGCGAGAAGTTACAAAAGATGTAATAAAAGATTATGACCGATTTGAAAAGAAATTGGAGGAATTGTCTGGAAGTGAGTATTTTGATTTAGCATTAGATGACTATGATATAAATACTGTTCCAAGAATGAGTATCATAAGAGTCAACGGAAGTTTTGAAATACCTGAAGAATTTGATATGTTTAGCGTGGCTCAGAAATTCATGCCTTTAATAACCAGTCAAATAGAAACAACAAGTGATAATGAGAGAGAATTGATGGAAGCATTTTTGGGAAAAGCTTCTGCGGACATTCCAATTGTTATGGGGGATGATGAACTCACAATTGCAAGTAAGCTGAGTATGGGTAATCTTGAAGAGGAATATGCAGAGTTGGAAGAATATAATGAGCAAGAAGTTTATATGCTTTGCAAAGTAGTAGGAATAATGCAAAAAGACAAAGTTGAAATCTTCGATCCACTTAAGGATTTTATAAAGCTTCCAAGAGCAGTAAGAAGGGGGATGGATTCTGACACTCAGGGTATGGAAACTATCTTAGTTGATGGTCCGGTACTGAAAGTTGAAGTGATTGCAATATACAAGTAGGAAGATGGTGAAAGTATGCGTGAAGATATAAAGGAACGTATTGAAATTTGTTCTATTGGGAAGGTTCCTGATAATTATAAAAAAAGCAATGTTGGTATAATTCCTGAAGACTGGAATGAAATGGATTTTTATCAATGCGCAACGATACAAAGTGGATTAATAGATCCAAAGATACAGCCTTATAGTTATATGAGACATATAGGCCCAGAAAATATAGAAAAAGATACTGGGAGAATTGTAAATGTTGTAAGAGCAAAGGAACAGGGATTAATATCTGGAAAATTTTTATTTGATGAAAATTGCATTATTTATAGTAAGGTGAGACCAAATCTTAATAAGGTATGTATGCCTAATTATGAAGGAATATGTAGTGCAGATTGTTATGTAATTCATAATAAAGAAAATATTATTAAGGAATTTCTTCACTGTTATATGTTGTCAGATTTTTTTAAAAAGCAAGCCGTGGCATGTTCAATGCGAACTAAAATGCCTAAAATTAATCAAGAAGAATTAAGTACAATAAAAATTATTGTACCTAAACCTTTAGAACAAAAACGTATTGTGGAAATTATACAAGCAGTTGACCAAAAAAATAAACTGAATGAAAAATTGCTGATTGAAAAGCAAAAACAAAAAAAATGGATTGCACAACTGTTATTAACCGGTAGAGTGAGGGTTCCGGGTTTTTCAAAAGAGTGGAAAAAGGTAAGAATGTCTGAAATCTTTAAAGAAAGAAAAGAGTATGCCGTTAAAGATGCAGGGTACGAACATGTTACATTATCAAAAGATGGGATTTTTCCTAAATGTGAAAGATATGATAGAGAACATTTGGTTACAAACGTCAATAAGAATTATAAAGTCACACGGTCAGGTGATATCTGTTATAATCCAGCCAATTTAAAATTTGGGGTAATATGTAAAAATAGATATGGAGATGCGATATTTTCACCAATATATGTAACTCTTGAAACAAGGAGTGGTTATGACTCGGAATTTGCTGCTCAATTTGTATCTAGACAAGATTTTATTAATGCAGTACGAAAATATGAAGAAGGTACAGTATATGAGAGAATGGCAGTTAAGGCTGAAGATTTTATGAAATATGATGCTTATGTTCCACAGTTTGATGAGCAAAAAGCCATTTCGTCTATTCTTTCGAAAATGGACGATGAAATTCTATTAATTGAGAAGAAGGTGGAATTAGTAAGACAAGAAAAAAGAGCATTAATGCAATTGCTATTATCAGGAATTGTGCGAGTAAATGAGATATAGATGGAGATGAATAATATGGATAGTAATCTTTATTTAGAAGATAATATAAGCAAGAAACCAGCTTTAGATTTGTTGCAGAATATAGGATATACTTATCTTACACCTGAGGAATGTACGTTGCAGCGTGGTGGTAAATATCAAGTTTTACTTAAGGGAATTTTACGTAATCAATTAAGAAAAATAAATCGTTTTGAGTTTGGTGGCATTGAACAGGAATTTTCATCTGCAAATATTGAAAGAGCAATTGAAGATTTAGACGAGCCATTAACAGATGGCTTAATAAAGACAAGCGAAAAAATATATGATGCCCTTATGCTTGGTAGAAGCTATCAGGAAACAGTCGGTGCTGGTAAAGTTTTAAGCTTTGATTTGAAGTATATTGATTGGGATAACTTTGAGAAGAATGTATTTCATGTTACGGAAGAATATATTGTCACAAGTCACGATGGAGAACATACAGTTAGACCGGATATTGTTTTGTTTGTGAATGGAATTCCTTTTGCTGTAATTGAATGTAAGGCACCTCATATCTCTGTTGAACAAGGGATAGAACAGATGATACGTAATCAGCAGGATGAATATATTCCGCAACTATTTAAATATATCCAAATTGTGCTGGCTACAAATAAGAACTCTGTAAAATATGCAACTGTGGGTACTGGGAAGAAATATTGGAGCATTTGGAAAGAAGAAGATTTAGATTATTTAGAAACAGCTAAAGCAAAGTATGTTGAAGACAGAGTGGCTACCGTACAGGATGAAAATATTATATCCTTGCTTTCGATTGATAGGCTGAAAGAATTGACAAAGTATTTTGTTATTTATGATGCCAATGTAAAGAAAATATGTCGTTATCAGCAGTATTTCGCTATTAAAGAAATTATAAAAACAATTAATACCAATGATGTTGAAGGAAACAGACAGAGTGGTGTTATTTGGCATACACAAGGCTCTGGAAAATCTTTAACAATGGTTATGCTTGCAAAATATATTCTTTTAGAAATGGCAAGATTTGAACCCAAGGTAGTCATTGTTACGGATCGAAAAGAATTAGATAAGCAAATTGCAAAAACGTTCACACATACCAGATGTAAGCCTGCAAGAGCTACAAGTGGTAAGAATCTTATTGATTTAATCAACGAAGGAAAAGTAGATATTATTACAACGATTATCAATAAGTTCAATACAGTTGAAAGCAGTGGATTGAAAAATTTAAGCAGAGATGTATTTGTACTTGTTGACGAAAGTCACCGGTCAAATTATGGTGAATTGTCTACTAAAATGAGAGTTGTATTTCCGAATGCTTGTTATATTGGTTTTACAGGTACACCACTTATGAAAAGTGAAAAAAATACTATGACTAAGTTCGGGAAACTCATTCATAAATACACAATCAAAGATGGGGTAGATGATAGAGCAATTGTACCATTAATTTATGAAGGTAGATTCGTTGAACAGACTGTAGATGAGGCAAATATTGATTTGTGGTTTGAACAGACAACAAAGAGACTTACTGAGTCACAGAAAGATGATTTAAAGCGAAAATGGAGTAGTATGAAACGTCTTGCGTCTACGGAAGCAAGAATAAAGAGAATTGCTTTAGATATTAACAATCATTATGTTGAAGGATATAAAGATACCGGATTTAAAGCTATGCTGGCGACCAATCGAAAACGGGATGCGGTATCATATCTGACATGCTTCGAGCAGTTTGGTGATTTGAATTGTGAGGTGTGCATTTCCCCACCAGATATGCGAGAAGGTATTGAGGATATTGATGAAGGAACAGACAACAGAGTTATCGCATACTGGAATAAAATGATGAAAAAGTATGGTGATGCGGATTCGTATGAAGATTCTGTGAAAAATCGGTTTGTAGATGGAGAAATTGATATCTTAATCGTTTGTAGCAAATTGCTAACTGGTTTTGATGCACCTCGATGTCAAGTTTTGTATATTGATAAGGAGCTGAAGGAACATGGTTTGCTTCAGGCAATAGCAAGAACGAATCGTTTGTATGATGGAAAAGATTATGGCCTTATTGTAGATTATCGTGGTTTAATCCAAAAGCTGGATGATGCAATGAATATGTATAGTGGTGCTGGGCTTGAAAATTTCGAGGCAGGAGATTTGAAAGGGGCAATTGTAGATATCATCAGTGCAGTAGGGAATCTGCGTCAATCTTATACTAGATTAGAGGATTTATTTGTATCAATTAAAAATAAGAATGATGTGGAAGAGATAGAAGTATTTCTTGCAGATGAAAAAATTAGAAACGAATTCTATGAGTTATTATGTCAGTTTGGTAAGGAATTAGCAATTGTACTTAATTCAGAAAGTGCATATGAAAATGTTCCTAAAGAAGAGCGACTTAAATATCAAAACGCATTTGCGTTCTACTCAAGAGTAAGGCGTTTGGTGAAAATTCGTTATAATGATGCAATTGATAATAAAGAATATGAACCATTAATGCAAAATCTTCTTGATACACATATGTCTGTCGTTGGGTTAAAGCAAATAACAGAACCAGTTGATATTCTCAATCAATCTGATTTGGAAAAAGAACTTGAACAATTAGGTTCTTTACGCTCTAAGGCGGATGCAATTCAAGCAAAGCTTACCAAAAGTATAAGCGTTAAAAGAGACGAGAATCCAGCGTATTATGATAGCTTTTCAAAGCGAATTAAAGATACTCTTCAGGAGTATAAGGATAGAGTTATAACAGATGCAGAATACCTTGCAAAAATGCGTTCCATTATGCAGGATTATGCAGCCGGAGTATCTACTGTAAAATATCCTGAGAAGTTGAAGGGAAATGTACATGCACAAGCGTTTTATGGTGTTGTTAGTGCAATTTTAGAAAATGAGTGGGAACAGACAGGGGATGTAAATTGTGTTGCAGAAAATCCGGTAGAATATGGTGGTAAGTCAATTTCCACACAAACAGCCATGTTGTTACGCGATGACAGCACTTCATATACAGTATCAGGAGCACAAGCAAGGCAAGACATGATTGCGGATATCTCGATAAAAATAACTGATATTGTGGAAAGACACAGCCGAGTCGATTGGACTAATAATAAAAGCATACACGATAAAATAGCACAAGATATTGATGATATGTTTTATGAATATGAATGTGCCGGAAAATGTAAATTCTCATTTGAGGTAATCGATAAGGTAATCGAAAATGTAAAAACAACAGCATTAAGGAGATTTAAAGGGTAATGAGATTAGATCCAGAACAAAGAGTAGTGCATTGTGAGAATGGTGATATTCTGTATTTACTCACAAGAAAGCCGGTCAAAAATGTTAATTTGAGAATAAAACCGGAAGGGAAAGTACTTGTATCTGCTAATAATAGTGTACCGTTAGAATTTATAGATGCTTTTATTGAGAAAAAACAGCGATACATTTTTTCGGTATTATCAAGATATGAGGAAAATAAAAAGTTGATTCAATCTATTCCTAAAAGATATGTGAGTGGCGAAAGTTATGATTTGCTTGGTAAGAGCTTACGTTTAAAGGTTGAAGTGAATAAGGATGAAACTGTATATACTGATGGGGTGTACATTTTTCTAAGGGTGAAAGACAAAGATGATTTTCGCCACAAAGAAATCATGATGTCAAAATGGTTTAAACAATATCAGACGACGGTATTTGAAGAGTTACTGCAAGAAAAATATTTACTGTTTGAAAAATATGGTGTGGCATATCCAACATTGAAAATCAGATATATGACATCACGATGGGGATCATGCCAACCGAAAAAGGGTATCATTACTTTGAATAGTAAATTGATTGAGGCACCAAGGAACTGTATTGAGTATGTGATTTTACATGAATTTGTACACTTTATACATCCTAATCATTCAAGGCAGTTTTGGAATTTTGTTGCAATGATGATGCCGGATTGGAAGGAACGTAAGTATGAGTTGGAACAAAGAATATGTGTATAAGCGAAGATTAAGTCCATCTTGCGCTATTTGATTTGCCGGCACATTGGTTGATGAATCAAATGAACAGTTACTGTGTTGGTGCAAATTATGTTTTCTGGATGGAAAACATTACTATACAGTACATCACGCATAAAGTGTTTTGGTATAGATGCCTGTGGTAAAAATGGCGACGTGTCGCCATTTTTGAGAAAGGAGAATGAAATGTCTGAGGAAATAATGAATGTCGCAGATGTTGAGAGTGTTTTTAGTGATATATCTACAATGATTTATACTGCTAAAAATGAAGTTATGATGCGAGTAAACACGTCAGTTATTTCGTTGTATTGGAATATAGGAAAGAAGTTATCTGATGAAGTTTTGCAAGGAAAAAAGGCTGAATATGGAAAAAATATAATTGGTGATTTGAGTGAGAGACTAACGGCTGAATACGGAAAAGGTTTTGAAAAATCATCGGTCTTTAAAATGGTAAAATTTTACCAGGAATTTCCGGAATATGAAAAAGTGGCGACACTGTCGCAACAATTGACATGGTCTCATTTTGTAGAACTGTTACCGATTGAAGATGAATTAAAAAGAGATTTTTATGCTACTATGTGTAAAAATGAAAATTGGTCAGTAAGAACTTTGCGTGAACGAAAAAAAACAATGTTATATGAACGGACTGCTGTATCTAAGTTACCGGAGGAAACGATAGCAAACGAGATTGCAGAGCTAAGAGATGTCAAGAAAATGTCATTAGATATGTTTTACAGAGATCCATATGTGTTAGATTTTCTTGGCTTAAAAGACACGTATAGTGAAAAAGATTTAGAAAATGCTATTTTGTCTGAATTGGAAAAATTCATTTTGGAAATGGGTTCAGATTTTGCGTTTCTGGCACGTCAGAAACACATCGTTTTAGACGGAAAAGACTACTATATGGATTTATTGTTCTATCACCGAACATTGCGGAGATTGGTATTGATAGAATTAAAACTTGGCGAGTTTGAACCTCAAGATAAGGGGCAGACAGAGTTATATCTTCGTTGGCTTGAAAAATATGAGAAAGCCGAAGGAGAAGAAAGCCCGGTAGCATTAATTTTATGTGCAGAAAAATCACAAGAAACGATTGAATTAATGGAATTAGATCATGGAAGTATACATGTGGGGCAGTATTTAACGAAAATGCCACCTAAAGAGTTATTGGAGAAAAAGTTGTCGTTGGCAATTGCTAATGCAAAGGAACAGTTAGAGCAGCGGAAAGAATAGGATATGCTATCGATGGTACTTTAATTTCAGAAAGTACCATCTATTAATATATTCAAATCGGTTTGCACAATATGAAGAAAGGCAGGCAAGACAATGGAAAGAATTTATTATAAAAGATTTATTCACTGTCAAAAGACCTTCAGCTCGTAGTCAGGCAAATTATAATGATGGTGATATTCCTTTTGTTGCGTCAGGTAATTTCAATAATGGCGTCTTAAAATATTTAGAACCAAAGAAAGACGAGATTTTGGATGCTGGTAATTGCATAACGGTTAGTCCGATTGATGGTAGTAGTTTTTATCAAGAAGATGATTTTCTCGGTAGAGGTGGTGCAGGCAGTTCTATAATTCTTCTATACAATCCCAACTTAAATCTTTATAATGGTTATTTTATTGCTACTGTAATTCGTACTGTTTGCAGAAAATATGTATACAGCGATATGGCAAATAAAGATACAATTGGAGCAGAAAAAATAAAATTACCTGTTGATGAAACAGGTAATCCAGATTTTTCATATATGGAATTATATATCAAAAATCTGGAACTTGCAGTCAGCGAAGAAATCCGATATTTCAGGAACACTTGATACAAGTAGTTGGAAATTGTTTCAAATATCTGAGTTGTTCAATGTGCAAAAAGGGAAACGACTTACAAAAGCTGATATGAAAGATGGCAAAATAAGATTATATGCTTTTATTGATAAGTGGAAAAAAGATATGCAAAAGAGTAAAATTCCGTTACCGGTTGATAAAGATGGAAATCCTGATTATAAATATATGGAAAATCATATAGTAAACAAATTTGATATGATAAAAATTTATTTGACAAACTTAGTTACTAGTATTTAATTCTTGAAGTCAGGTCTTAGGGGGCCCCTAACGAGGTATTTGGTAGTGCGGCTATCCAAATACACTGCTCGCTGTTGCAATACAACGAAGCATAGTAACCGATTCGGACAAGATGTCCATAATTAGTCTGCTCGCTAAGTGAGTTTCCACATAAAACTTTATAACTAAAAATTAAGGCACAGCTTTCGAAAAAATTTCCGTCGGCTGTGCCTTTTACTCAGTTAAATATTATTTGATTATTTACGATTTCTGTTGCTCGGTTGCGGATATTATTCATCTTTTGCACCCACAATATTGCATTTTCTGATTTGAGTTTTTCGGTTACATTTTCTTTTTCAGCAAGTGATTTTACTGTTTTGTCAAACGGAAATCTTGCTCTCTTATCAATATCGGCAAGATATGAATTGAGCTTACCTGCCATCAAAAGATTATAGTAAAGCACTTTGTGATGTTATTTCAAGTATCGCTTGTGCCTCATTCCCCATACGCCGATTGAGTATTGCGCCTCATCTTGTAAAGTGAGGTTTGGCAACAAATAGTCGCCTTGAATTTCATAAGTTCCTCCGTTATTTTCAAAAATTGTTTTCATTTTTGAACCTCCTTGATTTTAGTAAGTTCATTATACGAAAAACGAAAACAAATTACGAATGTGCGGATTTTGAACATGATAGCTGTTTGTAAAATTTTTTATATTTCATTTCTCAATTAATTTTACTCGTGATGGAATTGTTTTGTTGCCTTCATTATTTACATAATATGCCAATATTTTCATACGATTTTCTACTCTTGACAAGGAATGACCGCCTTTCGTTAGCAGAGCAATTAAGCGCATTTCTTCTATAACATCTTTAGAATATCCTTTATACTCTTCTTCGATTACATTTGCTTTTGCAGAAAAAAACACAGATAATTTATCATCAATGTTTTTTAATGTTTTTAGTTTCAACACTGTGTCCGTACTAAAATCAACTAATTTTAACCCTGATAGTAATAATAAATACTTAAGAAAACGTTTTCTCGTAGCAGTTAAAACTAAATTGCCAACTGAAATTATTGAATTTATTTGTTCTACCATCGTATTAACTTTATCAAGTCCAATAGTCGGAGTTTCTGCTTTAGCTGCATAGCTTTGTATAGTTTTATCAGTTGTGCCAAAAGATATTTTTAAATCAAATAAACCTATAATGCTATAAAAGATTTTGTCAAATTCTGCTCTATCATCAGAAAAGCCTATGATATCCAAAAACATATTTTTATGAGAAATATTATCTAAAAACACTTCTAGATTAGTTGCAGGCATGGAGTTGATAATTTCACCTGCACGTAACCTTTCTTGGTTTTGTAAAAATCTAAAATATTCTCGTACCTGTTGGTCAGTTGCGTCAGCAATATATGTCATAGGTATATTGTATGAATTAATATTACCTTTAATTATTTCTGGTAAATCGTTAAACTTCAAACGAACATTGCCTTTGTTATTTAATTTTTTTACTAATTTATCTACTACTTCATCTTGTACTCCGGCTGACTCGTAATAGTTTTTGATGACTTCTATAATTTTCTTTGACCATTCACTTTTAATGATATATTGATTCGAAACGAAATCTCTAATAGTAGTTAAGCGTTGTTGTCCATCAACTACCTCGCTTTTTGCTCCCTTTGCATTTGGCGTTTTTAATACACGTACACTTATATTTCCAGTAGGGTAGCTTTTTACAATACTGTAGATTAGTTTATCCTTGAAATCATCTTTCCAGACATATCCACGCTGATATGTAGGTTGTAAATCAAGACCTCCAAAATTCACTGTATTAATACTATTCAGAACAGACGTTACAGGAACTGATGCGTTAGAAAAATTCATTTGTTCAAGCATAATATGACCTCTTTCTTTACTTTTGATTATATTATACCACAAATTTTACGCCTGTCAATAGATTCTGATAGAATCCAATACTATTTCCTACTAATATATTGGATTCTAACCGAATATACGCTGCATCGCGTGAGCTGTGAAAATTTTATTACATAGCATTAACCATTTACAATACTTAACATTTATTATTCAGTTGATAGCAGTAGGTTGGGAGTAGTATGCTTATCATTTCTCCTGTAAGCAATATTGTTGGCTTTAAGAAAATTATTTTTGTTCCTTTTTAAATTAGGTATAAAACATATAATTCAACATCATAAAACAAATCATATTACGAATGTGCGGATTATAGCCAACGACTGTCGTCTCAGAAATAAATCTAAGGCGACGGTCTTTGGCATTGTATCAGAGCGAACAATTAATGGCAAAGCTGCCGATGAAAAAGTAGGTGTTCGCCCAATACCCATTTGGTGGAGCTGTTGAAAAATCTTGATGCGTATTTAGATTATTCTTATGTGGAGGCAAGAGAGAAATTCGCAGAGTATATATCCATTCATGGAATCACAAGGAGTGATGTGGATTTGTATATCAGAAAGTATCCGATGTCTACGTTTAAATACTATTATGAATTGGAGTTAGATCATGTACTTGCATAAAGAAACTGAAATATAACATATTGAAGCCTCTTGCGGATGAGTTAGGGCTTGTGATTCGTGACTTCGACTCTGATTGATAAAGTTTTTGCTGTATGCGATTACTACCTACAGGGCAAGGCTCACAGAAATGCAAGACATTTGTATGATATTTATAAGCTGACAGAGCGTGTGAAATGTTGAAAAAGCATTATAAAGAATTGGTGGAGAAAATATTTGCCTAATATGTTTTCTGCCACAAAAGGTGCAAAATGGGGTAGGAAATGAAGTGATGGGGTAGAATATGTAATTGACATAGCGGTCTGAATGGCATATTATTCATACAAAGGTCTCCATTCACCTTATGGTTTTGAACTATAGAAGAGATGAACATTAAAGAAATTATTATGTTATAGTTTGGACTGGTCGAAAGACCTGAAAAACTCAGGAGGAACACAATGGTTAAACACATTATTTTATGGACACTCAAGGATGAGTACACAGAGGCACAGAAGAAGGAAATACGTGCCGGCATAAAGGAAGGCTTAGAGGGACTTAAGGGGCAGATTCCGGGAATGATCGACATTTCAGTGCGTACAGATTATCTTCCGACATCTACCGTAGATGTGATGCTTGATACTACATTTGAAGATGCTGATGCACTTGCAGCATACGCAAAGAATCCTAAGCATGTTGCAGTGGCAGATACCAAGGTGAGACCGTTTACTGCAAATAGGGCATGTATGGATTTCGAGGTGTAATAAGCGGGAAATTGGTGTATTTGACTATAAATCGTTTCTAAAATTAGGTGATATGTCAAAAATGACGAATATTGTCAAATTATCATTGAAATAGTACTATGGTAATGATATAATAATCTTACTGTATAGAACGAAACCTAAATGAGAAAGGGAGAATTACATATGGGTGAGGAAGCTAAAAGCAAAATAATGGAAATGCCACTTCAGCAGAGATTGAAATATGGCTATAAGAAAGTATTGGATATGCTGCTTGTATCGGGAGGCATATCAATTGTTGCAATTTTATTGGTTTATTTGGGTGCAAATGCTAATATCTTTGGTGCTAATTCGGGAGCAGCTGTTACGTTTTTCCTGATTATTGGACTGGCTAATGTAATAATAGTTGGAATTGTAGCCACAATGATTGCAAAAAAAATCAGTGCTCAGGTTATTGATTCTGTGCTTGAACCATTACAGCAGATTGAAGTAGTAGCGGGAGAGCTTGTTAATGGAAATCTTCACAGCAATCTGGAGTATCATTCAGATGATGAGGTTGGCAAACTTGCACATGACCTTAGAAAGTCTATCAGGACACTTGGCACATATATTGATGATATCGACCAGACTATGAGACAGTTTGCAGATGGTAATTTCAGCTTTAAACCACAGGTGGAGTGGAAAGGCGATTTTGTAGGAATTAAAGAATCAATTGTTGCTTTCGAGGAGAGCATGTCAGATACAGTAAGTGGTATCCAGAGAGCGGCAAATGAGGTTTCAAATGGTGCTGAGCAGGTAGCTGCCAGCTCAAGTGATCTGGCGCAGGGCGCAACAGACCAGGCCGCCGTTGTAGAAGAGCTTACAGCCACACTTGCTTCTGTAGCGGATCAGGTAGCTGAGAATGCCGAGCATGCAAAGGAAATAAGCCAGAAGGTTGACGGACTTGGAACTGAGATTATGGATAGTAACGGACAGATGCATGAGATGGTTACATCTATGAATGAAATAAATGAGGCATCTCAGGAGATTGGTAAAATTATCGCAACAATCAATGAGATTGCATCACAGACAAATCTTCTTGCACTCAATGCTTCAATCGAGGCAGCCAGAGCAGGAGAGGCAGGAAAAGGCTTTGCAGTTGTAGCAGACCAGGTTACTGTGCTTGCTGAGCAGAGTGCAAATGCTGCTAAGGAGTCGGCTGCTCTTATCGAGTCTTCGGTCAAGGCTGTTGAAAAAGGAATGGTTATTGCAGGCAAGACAGCATCACAGCTTGAGGAGGTTGCAGGCAATTCCAAGACTATCACAGATGAGGTTAATGGAATCGCAGAGACACTTGAGACACAGACAGATGCTATCAAGCAGATTAATAATGGCGTAGAGCAGATTAACGATGTAGTTCAGACTAACTCAGCTTCTTCACAGGAGTGTGCAGCTGCAAGTCAGGAGATGAGCAGTGAGGCAGAGAGCTTAAATGACCTTATACGTCATCTGAGAGTTGCTGAGCAGTAAGAATATTATATTGAATAGAATTATTGATGGTCACAATCAGGAGTGATTTGACGGTAACCGGATGTTACTGTTAAGACTGAGGTGTGAAGCAGCAATATTAATATCCCCACGTTTATTTCCATGTATATGGCGAAAAACGTGGGGATATGTTATTA
>ENA-ORNQ01001648-ORNQ01001648.1-human-gut-metagenome-genome-assembly--contig:-NODE-1648-length-16957-cov-11.114247_pt1 | contig 16957 bp, 14 predicted proteins | sample MGYA00242116_ERZ509024 | MGnify/ENA primary metagenome ERZ509024 (study PRJEB26280, sample SAMEA2338697) | human gut metagenome | biome: human gut; feature: human-associated habitat; material: faeces...
AGCGTGAAAAGACCCGCTGTCCGGGTGCGTTGGGAGTTTTCAGATACACCCTAAACAGAAGGCTACAATCTCTGCGCGTTCTTGTTGCGTTGTTTTCTTTCCCTTGGCCATATAAAGCGCTCCTCTCGCAGCACTCTGCCACTTAAACTTTCTATGACCATTGCTATCTGCCGCAGGAGGCTGTCCAGCACAGCATTGCGCGCCTGCTGGAAAACCTCCGTCAGGTTCGAATCCCGGCCTCTCTGCTCAGCCAGTATATGCCGCTGCAATATGCCGCGCTGCGCGACGGCAGGCTCGACGGTACGCCGGAGTCGCTGATCCTCGACCGCATCGGCAATTACATTGACGATTATCTCTACGCCACCATTTCGGATACCTGACGGCCGACTCCGCCTGCGGCCAGCCCTTTCCGGCTGCATGCGGACGGCTGACAAATGCCCCGCAGCTGCAATTGTAGGCAGCTGCGGGGCATATTCCATACGGGATGAGAATTGCCGGGAGCAATTGCGTGGAAATGCGGCTTGGGTGTGCGTTTTCCCTGTCTGGGCGCGCAAAAAGGGACCTGACATTCCGTGTCAGGCCCCTTTGTGAAATTGAAATAGGACAAAAGGAAGCGGAGATCAGCGCTGCACTCTGCCGGAGGCGTTGCCGGCAGCCAGCGCCTCGACCTCGGAAACGCTGACCAGATCGAAGTCGTGCTCGATGCTGTGCTTGAGGCAGGAGGCGGCTACCGCGAAATTGACGGTGTCCTGCGGGGACTTACCGTTCAGCATGGCATAGATGAGGCCCGCGCCGAAGGAGTCGCCGCCGCCGACGCGGTCAACGATGCGGATGTGATAGGTCGGGGAGAAGTAAGCCTCGCCGCCGGTATACAGCATGGCGGCCCAATCGTTGTCGCTGGCAGAGATCGAGCCGCGCAGCGTGATGGCGACGGCCTTGAAGCCGAAGTGCGCGCAAAGCTGCTCGGCAACGGAGCGGTAGCCCTCGCGGCTCAGCTTTCCGGCTGCAATGTCCGTGCCGGACGCCGCAATGCCGAATACATCCTTGGCGTCCTCCTCATTGGCGATGCAGACGTCCACATAGGGCATGAGCTTCGACATGACGGCATTTGCCTGTGCGCTGGTCCAGAGCTTTTTGCGGAAGTTCAGGTCGCAGGAAATGGTGACACCGTGAGCCTTTGCGGCCTTGCAGGCCTCCAGACAGATTTCCGGCAGCTCTCCGCCGAGGGCGGGCGTAATGCCGGTCCAGTGGAACCAAGCCACGTTTTCAAAGATCGCGTCCCAGTCAAATTCCGATACGGCGGCCTTGGCGATGGCAGAGCCGGCGCGGTCATAAATGACCTTGGAGGCGCGCTGCGAAGCGCCTTTTTCGACATAGTAGAGGCCGAGGCGGTCGCCGCCGCGCAGAATCAGACTCGTGTCCACGCCGAACCGGCGCAGCTCGTTGACGGCGCATTGGCCGATCTCGTGTGCGGGAACCTTGCTGACGAATGCAGCGTCCATACCAAACTGTGCAAGGCCGACGGCAACGTTTGCTTCTCCACCGGCATAGCTTGCTTCGAAGCGGTCTGCCTGAACAAAGCGCCGATAGCCTTCCGGATTCAGGCGCATCATGATCTCACCGAAGGTGATGACTTTTTTCATATGCTGCTTCCTCCTGCCTTACGCCTGTGCGTTTTCACACAGCGCGTGTGACAGCGCGGTGATCTTGTCCCATGCGCCTTCTTCAATCCATTCCTTGTTGACCAGCTTTCCGCCGACGCCGGCGCCGGCACAGCCGGCCTTGATAAACTCGGCGACATTCTTTTCACTGACGTCGCCGACAGCCAGCATCGGGATATGACCGAGCGGGCCGCGGAGGGCCTTGATATAGTCCGCACCGAGAACACCGGCGGGGAATACCTTTACAAAATCCGCGCCTGCGTCATAGGCGACGCGCACCTCCGACGGCGTCATGGCGCCGGGCATGGAGAGCATTCCAAGCGTCTTCGTTGTGCGGATGACCTCGACATCCGTGTCTGGGGAGACGATGAACTGCGCGCCTGCGTCGTGCGCAAGCTGCACGAGCTTCGGACTCGTGACCGTTCCGGCGCCGACGGCCATACGGTCGCCCATCGCCGCGCGGATCTCACGGATGGAATCGATGGTTTTGTAAAATTCGTCCGGATTCCCGAGACGGAAGGTGACTTCCATTGCGCGGATGCCGCCGTCATACAGGGCCTGCGCAAGCTCCGTGAAATGTCCGTCAAGTCCGCGGACGATGGCGACGATCCGGGTCTGGCGGACCATATCGTAGATTTGCTCGTTTTTCAAGAAAATACCTTCTTTCTGTGCGTGACCCGGCAAAGCGCCCCGTCCGAACGCACCGGAAAACGCCGCCATATTGGAGAATCGGGCGGTATTCCGCGCTGCGGAGCAAAAAAGCGGCGGCCGGGCCGGTCATGACCGTTTCCTGTTTGAAAAGCAGGGGAAATAAATCCGTGAAGGGCGAAAACGCCCCGAACGACGTCTGGTGAGTCCTGCCTTTCGGTTTTACAGAAACAACGCAGGGATGCTGAGCGCGGCGGTGCTTCCGGGGGGATGCGACGTGGCTTCTTCACAGAGCAGATGGCTTTTTACTATATTATACAAAAGTCCTGAAATCAAGCGCTCCTTTGCCGCTTTGTCCGAAAAGGCGGCCTGAAAAGCGCTGCCGCCGCTGCGGCTGAAAAGGGGAGGCTGCAATGAAGCTTCCCCTGTCGATGGGACAGGGGAGCCTTTTGCACGGGAAACGGTCTCAGCCGAGCAGATCGTGCCCTTCCTCCAGCTTGAAAAGCTGGAAATAGGAGTCGATGAGCGGCTTCGTTTCCAGAAAACAGCGCTTGATGAGGCCCACCCGTTCATCCGTCATCTGCGAGAGCGGCATGGAGACGCTGAGCGCGGCGACGATGCGCGGGCCGTTGCAGAGCGGGATCGCAATGCAGAATATCGCGTCGCGGGCCTCCGCCGTTTCGTATGCGAAGCCCTCCTTCCGATAGAGCAGAAGCTGGGCGTAGAGAATATCGATGGAGCCGACGGTGTTCGGCGTATAGCGCTCGAGCGGGCCGGGATAAAGGTGACGAAGCTCCTCCAGCGAGTAGTTGAAGAGAAGCGCCTTGCCCATGGCGGAGCAGTATGCCGGAAAACACATGCCCGCAGTGTGATTGAGCGCGTTTTGCGAGTGCTTTTCCGGGACGCTGACATAGATATAGGAGACACGTCCCCGGTCCAGAATGCCGAGGTTGCAGACCTCGCCGCAGATCTCGCTGATGCGGTCCATCTGGGAACGGACGTAGTTGATAACGACGGCGCGGTTTTCGTAGGTACTGCCGATGAGATACGTCTGCTGGCCGATGAAGTACTTTCCGGTTTCCGGGTTGCGGAAGAGAAATTCGCGGTCTTCCATTGTGTGTGCAATGGGAAAAATGCTGCTTTTGGGAGCGTTCATGCTCTTGGAAAGCTCCGTGAGCGTCATACCGCCGGAGTGATCGGCAAGCAGCTCCAGAATATCCAGAACGCGCGTGGTTGCGTTATGCGGCGTATCCATAATTCAAAAATACCTCGATTCTGCGGCGCTTTTCCGGAAAAGCGGAAAAGGCAAAATGCTATTTTTACCATACTATACAAAAGTCGTGAAATCAAGCATATTCTTCCGCCGGATGCCGGAAAAAGCCGGCCGCAGATGCAGAGCGCCGCGCAATGGATGCACAGAAACGCGGACGGGCGTTCAGCGAAGCACGATGTCGATTATTTTGGAGGGCGCGTCCGCATTGGAAGAGCGGATGGTGAGGACACCGTTGTCGCCAAGGCAGGAGGCGGCGCATACCTCGCCCTCCGCGGTGCGGATCAGAGAGGCTTCCGGCGAGGCGGCGCAGCCGTTCCATTGCAGCTCGACCGTGATCGTCTCGTTTTCCCGGTCAAAGCCCCAGATGTGGATGGTGCCTGTTTCGGCGTCCCATGTATAATTGCGGATCATGCCCGTGCAGGAAAGAATGTATGGCATATGCTCGCCCAGAGAGGCTGCGAAGGGAAGATTATAGTCCCGGCCGACGCCCCAGTCTGCGCTGCCGACATACTGATAGCTCAGCGGGCCGTTGACAGCCTTGAGGAAGAGCGCGGCGAAACGAATGATGTAGACACTGTTGCGTTCAGCGATACTGTCGATCGGTGTGCGTCCGTCGTAATCGTTCTGAAGACCGATGTGGAAGCCACGATAGGGATGGAATTTTTCCTGATAATCCATTTCCGTTTGCAGAATGATGGCGAAGAACTGCGCAAAGAGCGGGTCGCCCGTGACCTTGCTCAGGTAGGGCAGGCAGTCGAGATAATCGTTGACGCGCATCGGCAGATCGAATGCGGAATAGAAATCCTGCTCACGGATCAGACCGCGGGTGCGATGCGAGAAGCCGGGGATCTCGATGGGAATGACGCAGACGAACTGATAAATAAACGCATCCTTGGCCATTTGCAGATAACGCGCCTCGCCGGTCTGCTGGTGACGCTGCATACAGTAGCAGACAAAGCCCATCAGGCCCATGGTGTCGTTGTCCTTCGGAGGCGTGCCGCCGCCGACCCATGCGCCGCCGTCCATGCAGTTGTCGGCGAAATCGTTGAGACGGACGTAGCGGCGGTAAACATGTTCTTCGACCAGATCGCGGCAGCGGCGGATCTCCTCGTCGCCGGTATCCTGATACATGTAGTTCATTGCCATCAGGGCCTCGGATACGGCGGCGCACTGCACGTCGTATTCGCCCATCGCGTTGTAATTCCGCCCGAGCGAGCCATCCTTGCCGACAGAGGCCATCACCGTGCGGATGGTCCGCTGCGCGGCCTCCTTCCACTCGGCATGATCGACGCCCTCATGCGCTTTGACCTCGTCATAGAGCATATACAGATGATACGCGCCGAGGCACATATCGCCGATGTTATAGATGTACTTGGCCAGCGGTGCAGAGAGCAGTCCGGCGGAGCTGGAGAAAAGCTTCGCGGTATCTGAATTCACATTCGTAAACAGGCCGTTCGGAAGCTGGCTTGCGACAAGGAAATCCGCCATCTCAAAGGCGCGCTCCCGCGCCCAGACCTCGCCGGGGAGCCTGCGCCAGTAATGATAAAGCTCATAGCCGAGCTGGCAGAGCGGGCCCGGGCAGATGTCCTTGGAATACCAACCGTGCGGAACGGTGGAATCGCACCGCCCAGTATCCGTGCGGATGAGCTGCGTATAGCCCTTGCCAGGAATATATCCGGGCGCGTTTTTGTAGAGAGAATAAAGCTGCTCCTTGGCTTCCTCCACGCCATACTGGATGTGCGGCTTCTTATCGTAGCCGTTGCAGTCGATGTAGCCCTTGAGGCAGTCGTACTGCGTCTGTCCCATGGAGACGATGAAGCGGAAGGTGCGGATGGAGTCGCGGCGCTCCTTCTCCAGATCGACATGCAGCAGCTCCAGTTCGGTGATGCATTGCAGATCGAGGTGGCGCGCCATGCCCTTGAAGGGAGAATAGATGCGGAAGGGGGCGTCGGGAGCGCCCTTGGGGTCAAGCTCAAAGCGCCCCTGGTCGAACGGGTCGTCCAGATGATAGCCGACGCAGAGGAAATGATCCCTGCCGTCCAGCTGCTCGCAGCCGAAGCTGACGGGCATACGGCTGATATCGGTCTCCACGCTCCAGCGCTCAGAGTCGGCATAGAGCGTGTCCTCGTAGGGGTATTTCAGGAATACGGCCTTCGGGGCATAGAAGGGAATGGGCGCGTATACGCGATGATAAACAGGGTGGATGGGGTCGATCTCATAGGTAAAGGTGACGGCCGGTGCATCGGCGGTCATTACGGCGGTCACGCGGATGCCGAGTTTCCCGCAGACGCCCTCAAAAAGAAGCGAAGCCCGCTGCGGCGTATCCTCGAGCACACGCCAGCTGCTCAGCGTATAGACGGACTGGTTGGATTCCTCTGCAAGGAAGAAGGGAAGCGGATCGCCAAGCGGCGTTTCGTTCCAGCAGAAGCAGCCGAGGCCCCAGAGGCTGTCGGACTGAATGGGACGCCATTCGGCGCCAAGAGAATTTTTCAGGGACGGAATGCCGCCCTTTTGGTGGATCATGGACTGCATATAGAAACCTCCATTGCATAAAAGTATACCGGAAAGCTGGCCGAGGGTACGGCTGTGTTCAATGTGTGCGCGTAAATACGAACTACAATTGCGGACGTATCCACAGTTTGGACTATAGCACAGGAAAAAACCGATGTCAACTTTTCACGGGAAAAGAAAACGACAAATGTCATATTAACCAAAATATCGGACGAATAATTGTAAAAACAGCAAAAAGTAGTTGGACGCCTTGACAGGAGATATGCGGCGGACTATACTGAACATGTGCTTGAGGCGGTGCGCAATCCCAAAAACCGTGCTTATATAAGAACCACCGAAGGGCGCAAAGACAATATCAGGAGGAGTTCAAATGAAAAAGGATGCGAGATCTATTTGGAGCCGCGTGCTTGCGGGGCTGCTCAGCATTTTGATGGTGCTCACGCTGGCGGCATGCGCAGGCAACGGAAATACTCCTGCGGCAAACGAAAAGCCGGCGCCGTCGGAAAACACAGACGCTGCGGAAGGCGAAAACAACGGCAATGCAGCGGAGGCCTCCGGCGAGAAGGAAACGCTCCGCGTCATGATCTGGGGCGACGCGACGCTGTATGACCAGATCTCCGACGCACTCAAGGACGATTATCCCGAGTTTTTCAACAAGTATGACGTCAAGATGATCGTCGGCGGTCAGGGCGACGATGAGGTCGCCGAGCAGATGCGCCTTGCGCTGGCCTCCAACAATTCGGTCGCGGACGTTGTGATGCTGAACTACACGCAGGTCCCGGAATTTGCCGAGGCGGGCGTTCTGGAGGACCTGAGCGATGTTTATGCGGGCTATGAAGACAATCTGACGCACGCGGCGAAGATCCTCTCGGAGTACAAGGGCCAGACGGTCACGGTTCCGAATCAGATCAACTCCAAGCTTTTCTATTACCGCAAGTCGATCTTTGACCAGTGCGGCGTCGATCCCACGAAGTGGACGACCGTCGATGAAATGCTTGCCGATGCGCAGAAAATCTATGACCAGACCGGCTGCTACATCATGAACTGCTCTCAGGAGCAGGGCTTTGCGGGCTGCCAGTACGATATGTATTTGATGTTCGACGTTTATGACGCGTCCTTCTGCGATGAAAACGGCAATTACAACTGCGCCAGCCAGGAGGGCCTGCGCAAGGCTCTGGAAATGCTGAAGAAGGAATTCGATTCCGGCCTTTGCTACGGCTCCGGCGATTTTACCTCCGACTGGCAGACCGCGCTTGCGGAAGGCAAGCTGATCGGCGAGTTCACGGGCAGCTGGTTTAAGCTGTTCATCCCCGGCTACGCTCCGGATCAGGCCGGCGACTGGGCGGCCTGCGACTGGCCCGACGAGATCGCAAAGGGCTCCGAGGCCGGCGGCTCCGTTTATGTGATCCCCACCTTCTCGGAGAAGAAGGACGTCGCCAAGCAGTGGCTCCAGATGTACCGTCTTGAAAACAAAGGCGTTATGGATTCGTTCCTGACCGCAAGCCGCACGCCCATTACCCTCAAGGAATTTGACGAGATCAACCAGTATGGCAGCGACTATCTGACCAACGACTACTGGATGGTCGAGAAGAATTCCTACGGCGACGACTTCACGATCTTCAACTACACGCCGAAGGCCATGGCGGAGCAGGCAATCATGCTGGGCTGGACCGCGCAGTATTTTGCCGGCTCGATCGATGTGGATACCTGCCTGCAGGGCATGGAAGCGGATATGCAGTCCCAGATCGGCAACGCTTACGACTGATGGCGGAGACGCCTCTTCTGTTCTGGCAGTGATCTAGAACGATAGCATAGCAGTGAGAGGCAGAAACAACAAAGCGCTGTTTCTGCCTCTCTGTGTATATTTTAGCCCATATTCGGGGAAAGGACGTGGAATTCGGAGGAATTTCACGCAGGGTAGCCTATGAAGCGTCATGCATGGAAGGACAAGGCGGTGCCGTATCTGCTGATCGCGCCGTTCCTGCTTTCCTTCGTTCTCTTTTTTGTCGTTCCGTCGGTATATTCCATTGTTTTGAGCTTTGCGAAATATGCCGGATACGGGAAGATCAAGTGGGTCGGCTTCAGCAACTACAAGAGCATTCTTGCCTACAGCCGATTCTGGGAGGCGCTGGCACGGACGGCGTTCTACTGGCTGGTGAAGTTTATCCCGGTCACGGTGATCAGCTTCATGCTCGCATGGAGTCTGCGGTCGTCCGCGATGCGCAACAATCCGCTCTCCAAGGTATTCAAGCCGGTGCTGTTCCTGCCGCAGATCTGCGCGACCACGGCCGTTGCCATTATCTTTGAGATCATGTTTGCACGCGAGACTGGCGTGGTCAATCAGATTTTCGGTACAACGATTGCGTGGATTGAGAATCAGACGACCTCAAAGTGGGTCGTGCTGCTGACGCTCATGTGGCGCGGCGTTGGATGGTTTATGGTGGTCTATATGTCGAGCATGTCTGCAATTTCGGACGACCTGATGGAGGCGGCACGGATTGACGGCGCGACGGAGGGCGGCATCATTTTCCACATCACGATCCCGCTGATGAAGCAGACCTTCAAGTTTGCGTTTATTATGGACGCCATCTCGTCCCTGCGCATGTACACCGAAGCGGCCGTCCTGACCTCGACGAGCGGCGGAACGGCAAAGCAGTCGGCGGAGGGCGTAATCAATCTGCTGATGGTAAACCTGAATTCGGGCAATTTCGGTATGGCGAGCGCCTATGGCTGGATCATCTTCGTCGTGATCTTTGCGGTATCGATGTTCATTTTCAGCGCGATGAAGGACGAGAAGTGAGGTGCGGCTTATGAAAAAGAAAAATCCCGTTGGAACCGTTCTGATCTATCTGTTCCTGCTGTTGATGTCGGTTCTGGTCATATTCCCGCTGTATATCATGGTGGCTGGCTCCCTGAAATTCCCGCAGGATCTGGCGGCGCATTCCTGGCAGCTTCCGTCTCCCGTTACGCTCAACAACTTCAGAAGGCTACTGTCCTATAACGCTGGTACGATCGTAAGAACGTATGCAAACTCGCTGTTCATCACGGCCGCGCATACCGCAATCGTCATTCTGCTCGGAAGTCTGGCGGCGTTTGCCTTCTCCAAGTACCGCTTTGCGGGAAAAAGAACGCTGTTTGTGCTGCTGCTTGCCACCATGATGATCCCCTTTGAGCTGTGCGCAACGCCGCTGTATATCATTTTCAGCAAGATCAATTGGCTCAACACCTATCAGATCCAGATCATTCCCTTTACGGCCAACGTATTTGCCATGTATATGATGAAGCAGTACATGGACGGCATTCCGGATGCGCTTGTCGAAGCGGCACGTCTGGACGGCGCGGGCCATCTCCGCATCTGGTGGAGCGTTATGATGCCCGTGACAAAGCCGGTCATCAGCGCCACGGTCGTATTGGTCGCGCTGGCAAAATTCAATGATTATCTCTGGCCGAAAATTACGATCACGGACGAAAAATATATGCCGATCATGACGATCCTGCCGACGCTGAACGACAAGGCCGCCGTTTTCAATGTGCCGCGCGAGCTGCTGCTGACAGGGTGCACCATCGTGATTATTCCGCTGCTGATCCTGTTTGTCTTTATGCAGGATGCGTTTATGAGCTCCGTGACGATCGGCGCGGTCAAGGAATAGAGAGGAACGACAAATGAAGCAATTCAGAGGTATCTATGGCATTCTGACCTCCGCGTTTCGGGAGGATCTGGAGCTGGACGAGGAGAGCATCCGCAGACAGGCGGAGTTTTGCGTAAGAGGCGGTGCGCACGGCATTGTCATGCCGGTCAACGCCAGCGAGTTCTTTGTTCTGAGCGACGAAGAGCGTAAAAAGGTCATTCGCTGGACGGTGGAGTCCGTGGCGGGACGCGTGCCGGTTATTGCCGGCGTCACGGCGCAGAGCGCACAGCATGCGGCGCAGCTCGCGGCGTATGCTGCAGAGGTCGGCGCAGACGGCGTGATCGCCGCGCCGCCTTGCCTGATCCCGCTCAGAAGGGATCAGCTGATCGAATATTACCGCACGATCGGCGAGGCGGCAAAAGTTCCGATGTTCCTCCAGAACCACACACCGCCGCTCGGTGCGCCGATGTCTGCGGAAACATGTATTGAAATTATCCGTCAGGTGCCGTATGCTTTATACGTAAAGGAAGAAACGGCAAATTCCAGCCAGATGATTACAGAGCTTGCGGCCCGTGCCGAAGAGCTGCCGGAGGGGACATACCTCGGGACGATGGGCGGCAAGGCGGCGAAGTATCTGCTCGACGAGCACCGGCGCGGCGCCTGCGGCAACATGCCCGCGTGCGACATCGTGGATATCAATGCAAGGATCTGGAACCTTCTGGAGAAGGGCGAGCAGACAGCGGCAGAGGAGCTGTATACCAGAGCGCTCCCGCTGACCAACATGGAATATATGTACGGGCATGTGCTCTACAAGACGGTGCTGAAGGAACGCGGCGTGATCGCGCATGCCTGCGTCCGCACCGGCGGCGACAACACGCTCGACGAATTCGACATGCTGGAGCTGCGGCGCATTCTCAAGACGCTGGAAGCGGATTTTTCAGCTTGAGAGGAGAAATACAACCGTGAAGATTCGTGACCTGAAGATAATCGTTGTGGGGAATCCATGGAAGAACTGGGCGTTTATCCGTCTGGACACCGACGAGGGCATTACCGGCTACGGCGAATGCACCGGCGGCCCCCTGAGTACGATGCCGAATGTCGCTGCGGCGGAGGAGCTTCGCAGCCGCGTGATCGGGCGTGACCCGCTGAATGTAAGCGGGCTGATCGATTTCCTGCGCAAGACCCTTTTCCTCGCAAGGGGAGGCAACGCCGTCTCGGGAATTGAGATCGCGTGCTGGGACATTATCGGAAAGGCCTGCGGAAAGCCACTCTATCAGCTGCTCGGCGGGAAATGCCGCGAGCGGATCCGCGTCTATGCAAACGGGTGGTATACCGGGGAGCGCCGCCCGGAGCTTTTTGCGGAAAAGGCGCAGAAAATGGTGGCGCGCGGATATACGGCCTTGAAGTTCGACCCGTTCGGCACAGCCTATAAGTTCATGGATGCGGAGGATGAAAAGACTGCGATCTGCATTGTCGAGGCGGTACGGAAGGCGGTCGGAGAGCAGGTGGATCTGCTGATCGAGGCACATGACCGCTTTTCCCTTTCGCAGGCCGTCCGGATCGGACATGCGCTGGAGCCATACCGCCCGTTCTGGTTTGAAACGCCTGTGATCTCAGACAATTACACGGCGGTCAGCGAGGTCGCGCGGCGTGTCCGGATACCGGTCATTGCCGGTGAGCGGCTCTCGGCCCCGAGAGATATCGCGGCGTTTCTTGCGCAGGGCGCGGTCGATCTCATTAACCCGGAGGTGCTGGAGATTGGCGGTATTCAGGGACTTCTGGACTGCTTTGCCATTGCGCGCGGCTTCGACGCCTATGTTGCGCCGCACAATGCGCAAAGCCCCTTCTGCACGGCGGTCAACGTTCACGTCGGGATCACACAGCCCAATCTGCTGATTCAGGAGTGCTTTGACGACGCGGGCGTCAGCTGGACGGACGAGGTGCTCAGCGGTTATCCGAGAGTGCGGAACGGTTATATCGAGCCGACGGATCAGCCCGGCATTGGCGTGACCATCCATGAGGAGGAAGCGCGCAGACATCCGTACGGGGATAAGAACTTCCTCTGGATGTTTGAAGAGGGCTGGGAAAAGCGCGAAGGAAACTCATAAAGGGGGTGAGCGTATGAATGTTGCGGGAAAGGTCGTTGCAGTAACAGGCGCGACGCATGGGATCGGCCGCGAGATCGCCAGAGTCCTCTGCCGCGAGGGCGCAGCAGTCGCCGTGTCCGGACGGAATGCAGAGCAGGGCGAGGCGCTGGCCGCACAGCTGTGTGCGGAAGGGCATACGGCGGTATTTGTGCAGGCGGATGTGACGAGGACGGAGGACTGCCGCCGTCTGATCGATTCCGTGTGCGAACGCTTCGGCAGGATCGACGGTCTGGTCAACAATGCCGGGATCTATCCCTATGCGAAGCTGGAGGAGGTCACGCAGGAGGAATTCGACCGGGTCATGGCGACGAATGTCCGCGGAGCCTATTTCTGCACGCAGAGAGCGCTGGAGTATATGAAAAAAACGGGCGGGTCGATTGTGAATATCGGCTCAACACACTGGGAGCTGGGCGGGGCGGATATGTCCGTTTACAGCATTTCCAAGGGCGCACTGCATACGCTCACAAAGCACGTTGCGCACCATTACGCACCCTACGGGATCCGCTGCAACTGGATCACGGTCGGCTGGGTGCTGTCGGACGGTGAGCGTGAGCGGCTCCTTCGCTCCGGCATGAGCGAGGAGGAGATCGCGCGCGCAGGCGCGGAGCGCATTCCGTCCGGAAAATTTCAAACGGGAGAAGATATTGCAAATGCGTGCGTGTTTCTGCTGTCGGATGCTTCCAAGCAGGTGACCGGGACGGATATTGCCTGTACGGGCGGTTTCCGGACGGTTGGTTCCGTAGGCTGAGACATTTGCGCAAATAAAGGAGCATTTACATGAAAAAAATCAATATATCGATCATCGGTGCGGGAAGCTCACAGTTTTCCGGCGGTATCATCCGGGATATCTGCGTGACGCCGAGGCTGCACGGCTGCCGGCTTACGCTTATGGACATCGACCAGGAGCGGCTGGACTTTATTGTCAGAATGGGAAGAAAGCTGACGAAGGAGCTGCACGCGGATATTGAGTTCGTATCGACCATGAACCGCGAAGAGGCCCTGATCGGCGCGGATTTTGTAATCAACACCGCGCAGGACAAGGGACATCCGTGGGCGAATGAGCTGATGGACATGGCGCGGCGGCATGGGTACGGCGACTGCGGCTTTTTGAGCATGCTGACGCAGTGTGCGTTCCTGCTCGATGTGGCGAAGGATATGGAGCGGCTCTGCCCGAATGCAATCCTCATTCAGTCCTCCAATCCGGTCTTTGAGGGCTGCACCATCATTCACCGGATGACGAAGATCCGCTGCATCGGCCTGTGCCACGGTCATTACGGCTACCGCGACATCGCAAAGGTCCTTGGAATGGATCTCAAGGATGTCACGGCCAAGATGCACGGCTTCAATCACTGGATTTGGATGACGGATTTCCGCTATAAGGGGGAGGATGCCTACCCGATCCTCGACCGCTGGATCCGCGAAAAATCGGAGGAATACTGGAAAAAGGACCGCAAATATTCCGACCAGCAGATGAGCCGCGCGGCGATTGCGCAGTATAAGCTTTTCGGCCTTATGCCGATCGGAGATACGCCCCGCATGATGGACTGGCCGACGATGGTCGGATGGTGCTATTACGATACGTCGGAGATCCGCCGGTATTATTACAGCCAACAGGGCGGCTTTGACAGCAAAGAGGGCTGGAGCGAGTATTTGCAGGATCTGAATGAGAATCTCCGCCGCATCGAAGAGGCGGCGACCGACGATACCAAGCGCGTGACGGAAATCTTCGAGCCGAAGCAGTCGGATGAACAGATCGTGCCGATCATTGAATCGCTTTGCTTCAACATTCCGCGCGTCTATCAGGTGAATATTCCGAACCGCGGGCAGCTGGTGCCGGGCTTCCCGGAGGATATCGTGGTGGAGACGGAGGCCCTGATCTCCGGCGCCGGTGTCCAGGGAATCCACAACGACCCGCTGCCGCGCAGCGTTCAGGTCGGCGCGATGTATCCGCGCTTTGCGCAGTGCGAGCTGATGTGCGAGGCCATCTGCTCCGGAAGACGCGAGGCCTTCCGGGTCATGCTCATGGCGGATCACTACAGCAGAAGCGAGGCGCAGATCGACGCGCTGCTCGACGAATGGTTTGCGCATCCTAACAACAATTACATCCGCAAGATCCTGAAATAACGGGAGGGACGGCATGAAACAGAAATCCGAACTCAGAGAGCTGAATGGACGAAAGCTGCTGTATGTGGACGGAGAACCGTTCCTGATCCTCGGCCTCCAGCTCAACTGCGATTCCTGCTATGACCCGGTGACGATGGATCGGCTGCTCAAAAACGCACGGAAAATGGGCTGCAACAGCGTGGCGCTGCTGCTTTACTGGCGGCTGATCGAGCCGGAGGAAGGAAAGTATGACTTCTCCATCCTGCAGGCTATGCTGGACAGCGCGAAGCGGCATGATCTGAAAATCGTTCTGGTCTGGTTTGGCGCGTACAAAAACGCCACAATGCATTATGCGCCGGATTGGCTGATCGAAGATCCGAAGCGCTTCCGCAGAGTACAGCGGGCGGACGGCACGGAGCTTCGCTATCAGGCCTGCTTCCGCTGCGAACAGACGCTGGAAAAGGATCGCAGCGCCGTTGCGGCAGTTTTCGCGTATCTGCGTGAGCACGACCGGGAGCGCTCCGTGATCCTGTTTCAGGTGAACAATGAAACCGGTGTCCTTGGCGGAACGGATCGATGCTACTGCGCAGAATGCCGCGAAAAGTATGCGGCGGGGGACTATGAGACGCGCTATCCCGGCCGGGCGGCGGAGGTCTTTATGGCCGAATCGAATCTTCGCTATCAGGAGGCCGTTGCCGAGGCGGCCAGAAGGGAATATGATCTTCCGTGCTATATGAACGCATGGCTGGCCTTCCCGAATCCGACCTCCAGAGCGGGCTACACCTATCCCGGCGGCGGGCCGGTGTTCCGGGTACTGGATATCTTCTGCGAGCAAAAGAAGAATATTGACTTCGTCTCGCCTGACATCTATGTGACCGGATACCGGGATTTCCACCGGATCTGCTCGGATTACAGCCGGGAGAACAATCCGCTGTATATCGCGGAGCACGGTCTCGGCAGGGACAGCCGCGCGTATAAGAACGTGTATTATGCGTTCGGGACGTTTGCGGCGCTCGGCTTCGACCCGTGGGCGATCGACTGCGCCTTCCCAGACGTAATGGAGCCGCCGCTCTGCGACGCAGTGCATGAGCGCTGGAACGACGAGGCGTATGACATTCTGGAATCCTATCTGCCGATCCGCAGCGCCATGATCCCGGTCGCGGAAAACATGGGTACCGACCGCCTGCGCACATGGGTGCAGGAGGAAGGCGAAAAGGAGTCGTTCTTCGAATTCGACGACGCCTGCATTCAGATCGGCTTCAGCAACAATGCGCAGAACAGCGGCAGCTGCAATTTCCAGGCAGGCGGTACGCGCGCGGCCAGCCGGGGTATGGTCATACGGCTTGGGGATAAGAAGTATCTGACGCTTGGCTGCAAGAGCTTTGTGCAGTTTCTGGACCCGGAGGGCCATCCGGCGGAGATCCTGCGGTCGGAGCGGGGACATTTTGAAGGAAGAAGCTTTGTCCCGGAGGCACAGAACACGATTGCCTTTGAGACAAGACGCTGCTGTATCTGGATGAAGGAAGCAAGCGTCTGCGTAACAACTCTGAAATAAGAATCAAGGCAGGCGGGACAGAGTTGTCCCGCCTGCCGGTGTAAGGAGAGTGCCGATGTTGAAGGAATATCAGGCGAAGCTTTTGACAGGGGGCGGCTATCTGCTGGCGGAGGGCCCGGCATACGACCCGGAGAGAAACGTCCTGTCATGGGTGGATATCAAGGGCTGCACACTTTACCGGCGCGATGCGTCGGGCACAGTTCGGGCGACGCAGGTCGGGCAGTATCTCGGCGCGGCGCTCCCGATGGAAAATGGCGAATACCTCGGCGTTATGACGACGGGCCTGTATGTGATCGGGGAAGAACGCCTTCGCCTTCTTTGCAGGCCGGAGGAGCTGCGCGATTTTCAGCGGGCGAACGATGCAAAGGCCGATCCGTGCGGCAGAGCGTGGTTTGGAACGATGCCGCTGTTTTCGGGGCCGGGGATGTACGGTGACCTCTACTGCTATGATGGAAAGCGCTGCCGCCGGGTGCTTACGGGATTGGGCATTCCAAACGGCATGGCGTGGTCGCTGGACGGGAAAACGATGTACTTCATCGACACGCTGACAAGGGGCGTGGATGCGTTTGATTATGACCTGCGCTCCGGGGAAATTGGAAACCGCCGCCGCGTGATCGATGTGGAGGGCCTGCCGGACGGCATGTGTATCGACCGGGACGGAATGCTCTGGGTCGCGCTCTGGGGGAGCGGATGCGTAGGCAGATTTGATCCGTCGAATGGAAGACAGCTTGCGAGGGTACCGGTCCCGGCGAAGAATGTAAGCTCCTGCTGCTTTGCGGGCGAACACCTGGAGCGGCTGGTCATTACGACCTCGGGAGAGGGCTTCGCGGACGGCCTGGACGGCAGTCTTTTCATTGCGGATGTGGAGACCTGTGGCGCGGCCGGAAACGGCTGCTTCAAACCGCTTTGACGCATGGAGCGCGCAGCGCGGCCCGTTCTCATATAGCCGTTCGCCCTCGTTGCGGCGTCCTGACGATTCCTTGTTTTTGAACAGAAAAAACAGCCCCCTGCCTTTCGCAAAACGAAAAGGGCAGGGGGCTGGCGTCATACCGCAGTTCGGATCGGAGCCTGTATGCGGCGGCTCTTAGCGCGGAGATAAGCGCACGACACCCGCAAGGGTGTATAAGTACGCCCTTGTAAACAAGGGTATTATCCAGCCTCCACCCCCTCGGCGCGTTTTTTCAAATGCTCCTGTGCTTCCGTACTCTTTGCGATGTGATACAGGAAGTCCTTTCCCTCGTCCTCTGTCATGGTTTTCAGTTCCGGCACAAGGCTTTCCATGAAGCCGCCAAACAGGAAAATACGGTGGTTGCGCTCCTTGCGCTTTTCGGCGGACAGCTTGCGGTTGAGCATCTTGTTTCGGTTTTCGTACTGTTGTAATAGCTTCTGTGTGCGTTCCAGTTCGGCATTACATTCCTCGATGGTCTGCG